>Ga0310690_10001041_pt1 | contig 52249 bp, 34 predicted proteins | sample AusTroGonzalo_MG_2_FD_207661 | JGI IMG/M metagenome (GOLD analysis project Ga0310690, IMG submission 207661) | Bovine rumen microbial communities from tropical cattle in Woodstock, Queensland, Australia - Gonzalo_04 (v2) (version 2) | ecosystem: Host-associated > Mammals > Digestive system >... | reverse complement strand
CCCGTCTTTAAGCCTTGACAAAACGATAATAAAGGCTTATTTTATGGTAACGAAGAATCGCATCCGGCGATTCTTATCCGTCAACAACCGAACACTCTCTCAAAAACGAATTGATAGAGGTTCCCTAAAGTATTTATACGGGTGGAAAATCAGCTGTGCGAGTGTAAGGGCTGGGGTAACTGGAGCGCTATCCCTTTCTACACGCCTCGCGTCCCGGCGTCCCGCTTCATTCTCCCAATATCCTAACTGATCCTTAAAGAAACCAGAACGGACCTCAACCTCAAAAGTCTTCCGGCTGATTGTTTTTTCCTGTTCTGAATCTGCACTCCGCTCCTTTGTCAGACGAAACCTATCCTGTTTCATTCCGCCTAGGGCGTTTGCTATTACTAGCTTCACCGTAGAGAGAAGTAGTTGCATTTTTGAACAGTTCGGTTTGATTTTTCAGCCGATTATGGTATATTATAATTCGGTTATGCCTCTCGGTCAATATATTTTGTTCAGGCGATTCCGCCCGCATGGGCGATTATGCATGATTTGCTCCGGTAGCTCAGCTGGATAGAGCATCTGCCTTCTAAGCAGAGGGTCGTGGGTTCGAGTCCCGCCCGGAGCACCACTTTTAAGCTCAAAATCACCATTTTTCATCCTTCGTGAAATGTGGTGATTTTTCATGTTTCGTGACACGAATCGTGGAAAAATCGTGGAAAAATCGTGGAAAACTTTTGAGCTTACCGAGCTTGTTTTAGGATGACGGCTGAATGGTATCCTGCCGATGCCCCTCTTCGATCCCCTTCTGAATCCAGTCTAAGCCCCAAAAACTTTTTTCGACTTTTTTCTCTTTTTGGCTATAGACTGACATTAGATGGCAACGTGCCGTGCTATATTAGCTCGCAAACAAAAAACGGATACAAGCACCCTTTGAAGGAGATCGAACATGAACGAATCGGAAAACAGACTGGAAAACGGACTGGAAATAGATGGAAGCCTGGTCATAGAGGGCATCAAAGCGGGCCAAAAATCCGGGGCTGTTGATTGTTGGGACCTGATCTTTTCGCTGGATCAGGCCCATGAGAACGGCGAATACGAACGGCCGGACTCTTTTCTTTGCCAGTACCCTGATTTTGCTGATTCGATACAGGCCGGGGAAGACTATATTCAATATACGCTGGAGAAAGCAAGGACCGCATACACCCTTTGGAAAAAAATCTATATGGCGGCAACAGACGCCAAGAACCAAGTCGGGCTGGATGAGATGATGGAATGGGGCAAACTGTTTGCATCTTATTACTCGGAATTCCGCATTGCCCTCGAAAACCAAAAGAACTTTCTCAGCTGTCATCTCCCGGCATTGGCGAAGATCAAAGAGTTGAAGGCCGGACTGGAAAAGGAGAAGACTTCCCCGGAAATATTATCTAGCCTGAATGTCATTAAAGAAATGATGTTTTCGGCATTGGAAAACCAGAAAACGAACACGGCAGCCATACAAAAAGCCTTGATGGCGTCAAATCAGAAACGCAGAGAAAATGAAATCCCCATTCCCAGAGCGGCAGACATTATAGCAGAAGAGGCCAGAAACCTGAAAATGGATCAATTATTTGATCGGGGGTCTTATGTTTCTTCATCTTCCAATGAGAAAAACATTAAAAACTGGGAAGCGGAGCGGAATCCATGCCCGTGGCCGGATGGGTTCCCGTCCCGACGGCAACCGGAACCTGATTTCAGGATTTATATCCGCCGTAGGCTGGAAAATTATATTGCACGAAAAAAAAGAGCCAGACGAAGGAGAGAAGAGAAAAAAATGAAAGAGAATTTGGGCGTAGATGACCCGGAACACTTTAATGGCATTTCCATAGATAATCCGCCGGAAAAGTATAAGGCAATAATAGAACGAGCTTTGATAGACCCCTACATAGAAGACGAGTATCCGACTTTTGCTTACTTTGATGATAAAGTGGAAGAAAAGCCGGATAGAGAAGAAATCTTTGGTATAGAATTCTTTGAAAGAATCTATAAGATATTTGATGAGATATCCGGCAATAATGATGATGCGTTCGACGATGATGACGAATTTGATGACGACGAGTTTGATGATGACGAGTTTGACGATGACGAATGACCAGGACGGATAAAAACGTTCGACACATCTTAACGCCTGCCCCGTGATGTTTTTGTCATGGGGTTTTTTTCTTTTTGACACGCTTTTTTCTTTGATTCGGGAACAGGTCGGAAATAGATTGGAAATAGATTGAGGGAAAAATGGCTTTTTGAGCTCAAAAAAACGAAACCCCTGCCAGTTGATAGAGCGAAACCGACACGCGGAATCGCCTATTAACATCCATCAAAAGGAGAATCGTTTTATGAAAGTCCAAAGCAAAATCACCCCAGCCGTCATTACCGCTGCAACCTCGCTTTTGCAGCCGTACTGTCCCGACCTGAACCCCCGCAATCTGATCGCCGCGTTGAAAGCGTGGGAATCGGACCCCCAGAAGACCGAGACTCCCATCATCGAAAAGCCGCTGACCCGTTTTGAGGTTGCGGAACTGCTGGGCGTCTCCCTGCCAACGGTCAACCGCATGATGAACGATGGCCGTTTGCAGAAGATCAAGCTGACGCCGCACGGCTCGGCTCGGATCACTCCCGCCAGCGTCCGTATGATCCTGAGTGGTCCCCAGACGCAGGAAGAGCCGACTGCATCCGCAGAGGTGTATTGATGCCGATGCAGCACACGGACCCCAATGCCGCCCTTTATGCCCTGTCCCCGGATTGCACGCGGGAAGAGTGGGTAAAGATCGCCATGGCCTATAAAGCGGCAGGCGGCGACTTCAACACCTTTGACGCATGGAGCCAGAAAGCCCCTGGGCGGTACGATTCCCGGAACTGTCTTCAAACGTGGAATGGGATTCAGCCGTCTGGCGGGATCACAGCGGCGACCCTGTACGGCCTTGCAAAGTCGGCCGGATATGATTGCCGTCCTACCTCGCCAAGTCCCGCCAAACGCGACGGGAAGCCCGCAAAACGGGAAGCATCCGCGACCGTTGCCGCCGTGTATGAATACCGGGACAAATCGGGCAGGCTTCGGGCGTTGAACCTTCGGTACGAACCGAAAGATTTCCGTCCTCGCTATGCCGTTGTGGACGCCCCCGATGCCAACGCCTATGATGACCCGCGCCAATGGGCAAAACGCAAGCCGGAAGGTTTTTCCATGCCGCTGTACCATGAAGACCTGATTGCCGGACATCCGGGCGACCTCGTTTTCTTCACGGAAGGGGAAAAGGACGCGGACAATCTGGCGAAGCTGGGATATTTGACCAGTTGCCACAAATCCGGTGGCGGGGTCATTCGTTCCGGGCATGGGCTGCTGAATGGGCGGCGTGTGGTCATCATTGCCGATGCCGACGAACCCGGCGCAAAATATGCCGAGGAAGCCCGCAAGAATCTGACGGCGGAAGGGGCAAGCGTGGCGGTCATCACGCCGCCACCGAGATTCAAGGACTATTCCGAATGGGAAGAAGCACAGGACAGCGCCGAGACGTGGGATGAGGTCAAGGCGAGGTTTGAAATGTGGGGAATCCCGGAAGAGCCGGAAGAAAAGGACACCTGCGAATCGCTGGCCGATGTCTGGGACGATCCGCCGCCGAGGTCCCCGGAGCTTATTTTCGGGTTGCTTCGGCAGGGACACAAAATGATCGTCTCCGGCACCTCGAAAGCGGGAAAGTCCTTTGCCCTTTTGCAGCTGGCGGCAGCATTGGCCGAGGGCCGGGAATGGTTGCAGACTTTTCCGTGTAGGAAATCGAACGTGTTGTACCTCAATTTGGAGATTGACCGCGCCAGCATGATCCACAGGGCAAAGAAGGTCTATGAGGCGCTGGCGTGGACCCCGCACGGCCTGGATAACTTCGTCTTCGACCATTTGAGGGGAAGAACGGGCAAAATCGAGGTCATGGCGGACGACATCATCAAAAAGGCCAAACACCACAATGCCCAGGCCGTCTTCATCGACCCCGTGTATAAATGCGGGCTGGAAGACGAAAACAAAGCCGGGGACATTGCCCAATTCTGCCGGATTCTGGACCGCATAGCCGTGGAAACGGGCGCAGCCGTCATTTACTGCCACCATTTCAGCAAAGGCGCACAGGACGGCAAAAGCGCGATCGATCGTGCCAGCGGGTCCGGGGTGTTCGCCAGGGATGCGGACGCAATTCTGACCATGACTGAGTTGCAGGAACCCGGCGGATTTCGCCTGGAATGTATTCTGCGCGAGTTCAAAAGCCCGTCGCCGATGTCCTTCCGGTTTGATTACCCCCTGCATGTTCCGGCACCGGAGCTGGATAACTGCCCGTTGAAAGGGACGAAGGGCGCGAAGCTGGCCGAAGCTCACCGCGAGGCAGAAGACAAGGCAAGGCGCAAAGAGGATGCCCGTGCCGAAGCGTTGAACAAGATAGCCGAGATCGGAAAGGGCTTGAAAGAGCCTGTCCGCAAGACTGTCTTTGTGGAAACGGTCATGGGACGGCTGGGGATCGGCAAGGATTCTGCCCGCGCCTACGTCGCCGCCCTGCTGGATGATGGACGGCTGGTAGAAAAGACGGAGCCGGAGAACAACAACAGGAAGCTGATAACCGCGCCAGTTGTCATGGAAGAAGCCGACCTGATTTGACGGCGGCAAGCAAGCCGGTTTTCGGGTTTTCTGACCACGCCACAGAAAACCGCAGAAAACCACAGGAAAACGGTTTTCGGGTTTTCCGGTCTGGGGCTATATAAATATAAGCCCCGACAACCGAAAACCGAAGCCCCGCGAAGAGAACGGGGAGAAAGGAGAGGAGACCCCGGGCACCCCCACCCCCTCGAAGGTACTACGAAAAAAGGGGTTTTAGTGAAAGTGCGCCGGAAGGATTCAGAATACCGGAGAGAGTTTCTTTTTTTTGACCTTATCGCGCGGAGAAGGACCGCGCCCGCCACCCGGACAGCGGCACAATGTCCGGGAAACCATTCACAATGCGCCCAGACGCGCAGAAAGGATTAACCCCATGAATGAGACTACCAAAACCGCAACCCCCGTGGAAACTGCCCCGAAACGCTATTACAGGGTGATCGACTGGAAACAGGAACGCCCCAAGCTGTTTGATTTGCTTGTCGAGCTGGAAACCGCCGAAAAGATGAACGCTATGCAACAGTGCGTTGTCATCTGGCGGAATGATGCCCCCTACGTCCTGGTCAACGGGGACTTTGCCCGCAACGCCGCCAACCTCGCAAACTATATGGCTGCGGGGAATGTCCCGGCGGAAACCGTTCAGAAAGCCCAGCGCGGCGAGGACGTGAGTCTGACACTTGACGGCAAAGCAGTGGCAGAGCTGTTTTCCCCTGCCGGAGCCGTGGTCCGCCTGGAAGATTTGGAGTATGACCTCGAAGAACTGGACAGGGTGTTGGATGATGCACCGCCGACCAACCGGAAACGCCTTTATGATTTCGTGATGTCGCTGTCTGACGATGAGATCGTCCCCGCCCTTGCCGTTCTGCGGACACTCCGCGCCAATCGGAAATAAACCTTGAACCCGTGGGCGGCGTGGCTATTCCCGCCGCCCACACTTAATGCCCATTTCGACAGGGGAACGCCTGCAACGTTTTTTGCCGGATACATTGAATCAGAAAAATCAGTATGAAGACGGAACAGAAGTAAAGTATAACTTATTTTTCTGTTGGTTGTTGATAAATGAGCTTGATAAAATGGGGATTTGATAAAATGACCAATTTAAGACAAATCCACCAAAGATAAATAGGATGAGAAGAACTGAAGTTCCCGTCTGCTACCAAGCCATGAGCAATCTGATTTCGCATGTTAACACCAAGAGGCTCTGTTAACAACGCGCGAAATTCAAATGAAACATCTTCAGACATTATTTCAGAAATTCTTGAATTTTTTAACAGGTTGCTTAGTCCCACTTCTGTTTCAGTGCCATCTTTATTTATTATCGTGGTATTAACTCCTTTTGATTGAAGCCCAAAACGAACCATGTTTTCAATTTGTGGTACTAATAAGTACATTGCTGCGATAAAATCTTCATTAAAACCAAAATAAAGCCCTTTTGCCCACAAATGTGCACGATTGGGGGGAACGACATTAGCATAATAACAAATCTGAAATAATTTCTCTTCAGATTTTTTATGCTCTAGTTCAAATACTCGCAAGGCTGGAAGGATTGCAACTTGGGCAATGCAGGTAGCTTCAAAAGAATAAAGCCAATACATTAAAGAAATGAAAGCTGGCTTTGAAGTATCTGACTCTGGATCATCAATATCAACACTATGGCTTCTAGCTACAACACGCCCGTTTTCTCCATAGAAAACAGAGGAACACATAGCTGCAAAAGGACTGTGTTTTGCAAATTCTAAAGCATTATCCCGAAGTCGTTGACAGGAAAAAGGGGGTGTAACTAAGCATATATTCTTCAGAGCTGTAAAAAAATCCTTTCCTGTAATCATCTGCTCTGATTGTTTGATTGCATCTGAAACATCTATTCCATCTGTCGATATTGTAGACATATGCAATAAAGCATTAGCATTTGAAGATTTCATTTTTGCATGGGTCTTTTCGATTCTTTCGTCAACATTCCATTGTGAACGATAGTCCCTGGGAATCATCCGAAAGTATCTGATAGCAGACTCATAAAGGGAACCAGCCACCATATCATTTTTGTTTCTTTCTTCTCGCTCCGCATCTAAACAGAACGTCTCAGCAATACGAAGATATATCCAACTTGTCTTTTCGTAATCGTCTTTCTTACACATTTGAAGATGTTTGGTCAAAAACAAACGAGCATTATAGTAATCCTCTTGACTAAATAATTGTTCTGAAAGCTCTTTCAATCGATCTTCAATTGTCTGTTTCTCTTTTTCATCAAGAGGTAATTGTAATAGGATATCGGCATACCCCAAATGAGCGCTCTTTTCAGAAAAGTCTTCCGAAAGAAAATGATGAAGGAAAAGCTTTTTTGTCGTTTCCATGAACTGAGGACTAAACTCGGTATGTCTGAGCATATTGCACAAAGTGACTGCACGCTGCCAAATATCATCTCGTTCTTGATGCCATGTTTGAGAATCGATTTCAGTATAAGTATAGCTTTCAATTGCTATCCGCGCCATTTCAATTTGCTTTCTTGTATTCCAAAGAATATCTGCAAAACGAGCTCTCAAAAGATGGTTATCTGTTTCAGGAATAATTGATTCTAAATAATCTAAGTTTTTTGTCGAAAGGTCTTCTATTGCAAAAGAACGTCTATTTGCAAATTTCCATTGGGCGTCAAAAGGGGCATTGGCTTTATTTGTAAAATACAATGATGAAATATCAGAAAACAAACGACATATAAGCGAGATTTGATTGTCGCCAGCCTCTTTATAAGAATCTGAAAGTCTATCAAGTTCATCATTATAAACATGATAGTTTGGTTCGATTTGATTTAATAATCCAAGACTTTTCCATCTGCGGTAATCGTCTAATGATAGTTTTTCAAATTGCTCCCCGTAAGAATTCATTTTTTCTCCATATTAATAAAACATTTACATAATTCTTGATTGGGCCTAAGTTTAAGGCGGGCACATCATTGTTGTGAGACAAGGACTACTCGAAAACCGATACTTTCACCAGTTTTCGTTACAGGACAATTACATCGAGATGCTACCTGAGTATATTCACAACGACTGTCATATGCCCCTCCACGATCTATACGTTTGTCCGAAGAACCGATATCGTCGCGTCCTCGAACAAACTCCGGTTTCGCGTAGCTGTTGTCATCCGTATAATCATCCAAGCACCATTCCCACACGTTTCCGCTCATGTCGTATAAACCAAGTTCATTTGCCTTTTTCTGCCCAACGGGATGCGTATTAGAATTTTTGTTGCCGTACCATGCCACTTCATCGGCATTGTCGCTCCCGCTATACTTGTATCCCTTACTTCTCTTCCCACCACGGGCGGCAAATTCCCACTGAGTTTCAGTTGGCAATGTAAAATGATAACCTGATGGGGCAAGATTCCTTTCATTCAATTTTGCACAAAAACTCATAGCATTTTTCCAAGTGACTTGTTCAACAGGAAGATTTTTTTGACCTTTGAATTTTGATGGATTGTTATTATTTCCCATCACTGCGATATACTGTTCCTGTGTTACAGGGGTTTCCCCAATATAAAAATCCTTAGTCAATACAGCGGTATGTTCCTTGGGCTTGGCTTTTTTGTCTTCATCATTCTTGCCCATTGTAAAGGTCCCCGCTTCGACGAAAACCATGGGCAATTTAATGCCATTCCCCAATAAAACAACGTGTTTTTGTTGAGAAGAAAAAAGATACTCTCTTCTGTGAACATAGACAATGATTCTCTGTGCAACTTCCTTTGTTTCCTCTTCTGTGAGGGATAATCTACATAAAAAAACTTTTTGAATATCACTGATGATTTGTTCTTTGCTTTTTCCGTTTCCAGGATAATACCAAAAGATTATGAGGCGGCGTTGTTTATCTTTTTGTATCCATTCAGCAAGGAGATTCCACCAATATTCATCTGTCTGTCCCAATGAAGCGCCATAAATACAAATAGTCTTGCTATTAGATATACATCCCTGACATCTTCTTTCGCAGGAAGTCCCTATGTTAGACTCAATAAACGATTGTTTTTGTATTAGGCCTTTAAATTCCCAGTTTTCTGGTCGTTCAATCAAATCGTCATTCTTAAAATTAAAAGAATCATTGACTCCAAGAACAATCTGGGTAGATAGTTTTCCATGCGGATGTAATACAGTGTCATTTATTCTTATCAATGAATTGTTAATCTGAAATCCACTTAGTTTTTTTACTATCTGATCCAAATAATCAGTATAATTGAGCGAAATAAAATGAATGTCCCTTTTGTGGGGAGCAGCAGAAATATTACTCATATTTAAGAATAGTGCTGTCGCAGACAGGAAGTCCCACAGTTCTTGAATATTCCGAATAGATGCAATAATATTATCGATGTTATTTGAGCTTTCCTCACTTTCCAAGTACATGGAAAGAAGTCTATCAACCTCTCTTTTCCAAGCAATTGCATTCGAAAGCGCATTTTGAGTCTCGTCAGAATCATTAAATTTCTCTGTAAAGTTTCCAATCCCGACTTCAAAAACAGACCATTTTTCGAAATCACCAAAAATGCTATCTTTCATCTCTTCAATGAAAGGATTATCAGAAGCAGGCTGTTTTTTCAACCAGTTATAAAAGTCCTGATAGCCAGTCTTTTTCCCCAAGGCTTTATCGAAGCCATTGCCAATAATAAATGTAATGCTCATTTTGAATTCAGAAAACGTTCTTATTATTTACATTGTGTTTTCCCGGAAGTTTTCAACCTGATTCATGATTTCCTGGAACACTTCAGGGCTATATGCCGGGGGATATCCATTCTTGACCAGACATATCTTGATTGCCAGTTTCAAATCATCCCGAACACGCTGATTGTTCAGCCAATCCGAGAAAGAAGACTTTGTATCAATGATATCTTTAATCTTCTTTGCCAGAGATTTGCACTTGTCGTTGCCGTACTTGCTGTCTGTCCCATACTCAAAATTGTGTTTGTCGCGGAGATGGATCAGAATGTCATAGAAAGCTTTCTGTTCAAAGGTCAACCCCATCTGGCGGAAACTTTCCCGGTCGGCTTTCAAGTCGCCCATAATAGACAAAGCCTGTTCCGTCGCGTTCTGGATGATTTGGGAAGACGCCTCTTCCTGCGTTTCTCCCGCTTCCGCTAAATCAAGATGTTTGCGGCGTTCATGGTATTGCCTTATTGTCTCTTCCAAAAGTTCCTGATACTTTTTCGCAGCAATGGCATTGGTCTTGCCGTACTCGACGATTTGTTTGCGAAGCATTTTTATCAGGAGTTCCAGCTTGGTCGCTGGCATTGGAACATCAACCAGATATTCAACCATTTCAGGCGCGAAGATATTTTCTTCCACGCCGGAATCAAGGATGCTTACGACCTTATTGTATTTCAATGCCTCTTCCAGCATTTTTGCTACTCTGCGATTCATGCTGTCTGTGTCATGGTCGGAAGTTCCGCTCATCTTTCGCACAAATCCGGCAATAGACATGAAGCATTGCGCCAAGGATAATTCTTCTTCCGTCAGGACATTGGACGGTTGACAAATATCATAAGCACACCGCATCCGTTTGACGATTTTCAGGAAATAGTTTTTGAAACCGACTTTTGAAGTCTTCTTTCCTTCATCCAAATTCAATTCCTGCGTGTTTCTAAATACATATTCCGCAGCCATAGACAATTGTTTATAACGTTCAGCCGGATCGGATTCAAGCGTCAAAAACGCCGTCAAGTCGAATTCGACAAACAGTTGTTTGAGGATTCCCAGCTGATCTTTGAATGCCATGTATGCCTGTTCTACATCGTCCTCGGATGGTTCGAGGGAAGTGTCCCCGCTGTAAAGCTTTACCGCTTCCAGCATATTATCACGGATGCCGATGTAGTCCACGATCAAACCGAAATCCTTGCCCTTATCCGTGCGATTGACCCGGCTGATCGTCTGGATCAACGTATGCTTTTGAAGCGGTTTGTCGTTGTACAAATAGGTCAGGCACGGCACATCAAAGCCGGTGATCCACATATCCACGACGATAACGATCCTGAAATTGGAATTCTCCTGTTTGAAACAGGCATCCAGCATTTCATTCCGTTCATTATTGGCCACTCCGCCCAGATAATTGTACATTTCCTTCGGGTCATTTTTGCCATTCGTGGCGACCATGGCGATTGTGGGCATAAGTTTCAGTTCGGATAGCTTCTCTTTTGAAAGGCTGTCTTCCCACGGGCTTTTCTTTTCCTTGAACCATTCCGGGAATTGCTGTTTGAACTGCATCAGAAGGTCATAGGCGATTTGGCGTGTGGAACAGACGATCATTGCTTTCTGTCTGCGTTCCGGTTCCGTATCGAGGGCCGCAGTGAAATGCTTGTAGATATCGGCGGCAAGATTGTGCAGACGTTCCGGCTCGCCAAGAATGATCTCCATGCTGCTCATTGCCTTTTTGCTGGCAAGGATGTCTTCCTTGGTCGCCCCCTCATCGGCGCACTGTTTATAATACGCCTCGATCAGTTTGACTTTCTCTTCATCCAGCAGGACTTTTGCGATTCGTGGATGGTATTTGATCGGGACAGTGATGCCATCGGCAACGGCCTGATCCATGGTATAGCGGTCAATTTCTGCGCCGAAGGTCTGGTATGTTTCGGCTATCGGAGTGCCGGTAAAGCCAACAAAAGTTGCGTTCGGGAATGCTTCATGCAGGACTTTTGCATAAGGTTTGGACACCATGGCGCGCATATTTTCGTCTGCGTCTTTTTCAAAAGTAATCCTCTTGCTGTGTTCGATCTGCGTCCGATGTGCTTCATCAGAAAAACAGATGATATTGGAACGCTCATTGATGAGTCCAATCGGATCATCCTTGCGGTCACAGAACTTTTGAATGGTGCAGATATAAAATCCGCCTGATTGTTTCGTTTTCAGGTATTCTCGGAGTTTTGCCCTGGTCGGAATCTTTACCACTTCTCCCAGGCTCAGGAAATCTTCCGATTTGGTAAAGAGCTTTACACCCTGCTTCTGCAAATCATCCCGGTCAACAATCATTACGATTGTGGGGGTGCCAAGTTCATTTGCACACCGTAGCGACAATTGCCGTGCCAGAAATGCCATGGCAAACGTCTTGCCACATCCGGTGGCTCCGAAATAAGTCCCGCCCTTGCCGCTGTGTTCGGAGACCGAACGCAGGACGCTATCCCGAAGCAGTCTTGCCGCGAAGAACTGAGGATAACGGCAAACGACCTCGCGTTCATCGTGGTCATATTGGCGATCCTGAAAATACACATAGTCCCGGAAGATTTCCAGGAAACGCACAGGAGAAAACACGCCTTTTATCATCGTTTCGGCTTCGGCGAAACCACCAGTTGACACCTTGTCCCCATTTTCGATCCTGCGCCAGGCATAGAAGTGTTCATACGGGGTCATGACCGTGCCAAGCCGTGTCTTCACGCCGTCGCTGATTACCGCCAGCGGGCAATAATGAAGCAGATGCGGAATATCCCGCCAGTAACGGATTGTGATCTGTTCGTATGCGTCATATATCGTGGCATCGACTTTGCCGGGGTTTTTAAGTTCTATGACGCAAAGCGGAATCCCATTGACATAAAGCAGAACATCAGGACGGCGGTTCTTGCGCTGGCCGTTATTGTAGTAATCGACCGTGAATTGGTTGACTACGCGGAAAGAGTTGTGTTCAACATGATCGAAATCTATGAAATGGATCATGTACGGCGTGCCGTCATGCGTGGTATACTGAGTCCCGTCCACAAGCATGGTGTAAATATGATGCAGCGTGGCGAATTCACCTTCTGCACCGGCCAGCCGTATTTTGTTGACGATATCTTCGACTTCATCCGGCTGTAAAAAAGGATACTCGCCTGAGATAAAAGAACGTATGTCATCAAGGATCAGCACATCCATCCCGCTATTGCGCGGGATGTTGTCGCCGAAGGTATAATCCCACCCGGCATCCACAAACATCTGGATGATCGCGTTTTCAAAGTCCTGTTCGCAAAATCTGCCATTGTAATTTATAAACGCCATGTTGCACCCTCAGTTCCAAGTGTTATCTCAATGTTGATGAAATAATTGTTGTCTGTTAGATTCTGCAATTGGTTTTTCATTTGAATAACATTACATCATTTACTGTTTGTTAGCTTTTTGTTTGAATGCATTTATGATTGGTTGCATATTGACTGCTCCATAACAAAGTTCTTTTTTCCCCCCATGTTCCAATTCACTTCTTATATAACCGGGACAAGCTAATCCAGGAACATAAAAATCATATTCCTCCATGTTGAGCTTGTCATCTATTTTTAGCAGAACAAGCCATTCTTCCTTGGCATATTGCCGCCTTTCTTTTGCAGGCATAGACAAAATGGATGGAGAAGATGGGATGGATAACATGCTGTATTCAAAAAAGACTTCCTTTACATCGTCATTTAAAATTTGCAAACATGTTTCGTGAACTTTTCGATACAAGGTCGTTTTGTTATCCGAGTAGAAAGCATCTAATTCATAAGTATTGTCCTGAAAGAGCAGCATAAACGCGGGAACGATTTCTTCTTTTGTTCTCAATGCTACATGCATGGCAACAAATCGTTCAAAATTGTTTTTACCGAACTGTGCGTAATGGACGAGCCAATTTTCTATCGGTGTTCGTGGAACAGTTTTGTCGCTAAATGGCTGACCTACAGAATAATGCCAATAGTCAACTTCTTTAAAAGTTTCTGTCTTAGGATAATACACATAATCATTTACTAAAATACTGTTAAACGGACAGTGTAAGAATATATTTTTTCCGATTGTTTCTTTGATCTCGTCTGTTAAAGAAGTCTTTGCCGGGATTTGTTGATATGCTTCTGACAAGAATTCATACATTATTTTAAGTCCATTGGGAATCCGTTCAAAAATATTGATGGATGTCCTCTTTTCGTAAAAGGAAAAACGCACGGAGAAAAATACCTCAACAGGACCAAAGGGAATCAGAAACACTTTGGCTTGATCTATCAAAGAAGACAAAGGCTGATCGTTTGTGACAGAGAAGGTTTTTGAAGAAACATCAAAGCTTTTCCATGGCAAATACGCTGTAATATCTATCTTTTTCTCTAAATCAAAGGGATGCTCATGGGTTATAATAGTTCGTGTTTCATTAAACCAATCCAAACCGGAAAGATGCTTTTCGCGCATTTCCCTATAAACATCAAAATATGGGGTGGATTTCAGTGATTTTTGAAGGACAAAGGTTACATTGCGATATTCAGAAAAGAACATGTCCAAGCTGGACATATTATCAAAAAAGTTGTTATCTTTTTTGAATCTTTCCAGACTGCTCAAGGCGCTATAAAACTTTTGGAAAGCAGGAAACAATAAATCTTGTTCTGAATCTGAATCCATGTTTTACTCCCTATGCTGAGTGCGCGGCCTTTTGTACCAATGCCGGACAAATGGTTTTCATCATTTCTCGTGTCTTTTGAACAATTCGATCTGCTTCTAAGAGACAATGAACAACCGTTTCTATCGAACGTTGAATTTCAACAGGTGGAAACGGAATCTCAACATCACAAAATCTGCTCCATGGCAAATTGCCACGAATTGAGCTGTCGGTAGAGAACCAACATAATCTGTCAAACTCCCCTCTTTTAAAAACGAGTAACAAATAATCCGGCAATACTCTTGTTCGTTCCTTTATTTTGAAAGTAAAATATGCCGGAGAAACTATTTTATGTTCTTCTTCATCATTATAAGCGACAGGTATTCTTACATCCCGGCCTACATGCATGAGATTACAGGCGAAACAGCCTTTCGGGACTATTTTATAATTTGATATATCCGTTGATTGCAGATCGGCAACCGTTGGAATAAAAGACTTTTCTATATTGATTCCAACGACCTTTTCTTTCCCATATATATTACTATTATTTCGTTCATTATACTCTTCTATCCAGTCACCCAATCTAACTTTCTGATATTTGTATTTGCAATCAATAACGAAATCATGACAGACAGATTCCAATTGCTGGATCAGTGTTTCATTTTGGGAAACGAGCTCTTTCAACCCCTGCCATGACGCAACATATGCTTTTTGTTCTTCAAGATTTGGCAAAGAGATTTGAACTTGACACATATTTTCCCAATTGAAGAATTCGGTCGCACTTCCCCAAGAGTCCCATCTTACATATCGGTCAAATTCATCCCGCAAGAAGAAAAGGAACAAAAATTCGGGCAGTAATACATTCTCTTTTTCCTTTTTGACCTTAAAAACAATGTAATCTTCGGTGCAGATAAAAGAGGTCTTTGTATCATTAAATCCGAGCCCAAGTCGTTCTCCATTTCGTGTAGTCCTTCTATTAAAAGCAAAGCTCCTGGGACGAATAATAGAAAACGATAGAAGAGATCTTCCCTCCATATTGGCTTTAGTAGGGATAAAGCCTTTCGTATTAGCTACGCCACGAATATCGGGAAGGCCAAATTCGCCAGAAGAGTTTATTTCAGTGCTTATTTCGATCAATTCTTCCAGCTTGATCTTATTCATCTTTCACCTCGCTTTTTTCTGCGAGAAACTGAACCCCCTTTGCCGTGGTCTGATACTTCTGCTGTGAGCTGTTTGGCTTCTCCGGGATGGTCATTTCCAAGAAACCTTCTTTAAGCAGAGGAGTAATATAATTGCGTCTAAACTTTGTCCTGTCAGAATAATCAAGTTTTGTTCGAATGTCTAAGATTTGACGGGGCTCTCTGCAAAAATCGAGGATTGCTTTAAGTATAGCTGACTGGGTGCCTGACTGGGTGCCTGACTGGGTGCCTGACTGGGTGCCTGAGCTTGTTTTCTGGGACTCTGCCCGATAGATCACTACCCTGAAATCCTCGTCCTGCTGATACTGGGGTTTCGGCAAACCGTATGCCAGACATTTTTCCACAATGTCTTCTGTTCCTGTTCCGGCTTTTTCGATGTAGCCTTTGTAATACATCGGTTCGGCAAGCAGGGGATTTGCGGGAATGGATTTATGGTCTTCATACAGTTTGGCAATAGTCAAACCGAAGGGCAACACGCCCGGATTCCAAATCTCAAGGCGATTGCGGAACAACATCACTTGAACGCTTCCATTGCTCCGATAATCACGGTGACAGACTGCATTTACGATTGCTTCCTGCACCGCTTCCATCGGCAATTCCGGGCGCGTAGGGACACTGGCTGAGTCTCCTTCGCTTCTTGTCCCTGTCCAATTATTCAGGCGGCTCATCACAAAAGCCGTCGCCTGATCGACCAGTTCAAAGACATCCCCCTTGTAAATCTGATACGCCGGAAGCGGCCTTTCCACCTTGTTTCCGAAAAATTGAATGCACTTGACTTCGGAAGAAATAAAGTATTTTTGCGGCTTCTTTCCGAAAAGCAGGATCGCAGCGTTCTTGATCCGACCGTCATCATCGATCAAATCAAGGTGGGTCAAAAGTTTTTCCGGCGGAGTTTCCAAAGGAAGAGGGAAATTGCGTTTGAGGCGTGCCGCATAGATGAAGTCGCGCATTTTGTCTTCGCTAAGGTCCGCCAGCGTCGCGCCGGTGTCTTTCGAGGCATCAAAAGGAAACACCCGGATGATCTCTTTTTCTTCCAAATAGTGGATTAGGGCGGCATAGACCGCAGTCCGCAGCCCATTGCTGTCTGTAAACGATTTTCGGACGACATTATTTTCCGCTTTGGCAATCAGGGCTTTTTCCCGTTCATCCCGTTCATCCGCACACTTTTTGATGAAAATCAGTTTGGGTTTGCTCAATTCAACAGCCCGGTCATACTCGCGTTCTGTGGGCGAGATACCGTACTCATCGACATTGCCGTACTCCTGCCCGAAGATGCCCAGATAAACATCACAGCGCTCGACCTGCTCAAGATAGACATCCTGAGCGGGTGACGGCAGCGCCGGAGATTCTTCGAAGATAAAAACCTCAAAGAACTTTCCCAAAAGCGCATCTCTGCGGATGTACGAACTGAGCATAGCCCGCTCTTCCGCGAATTCCCGTTGCACACTGCTGATGAAAAGCCTGATGGGAATCATTTGGGTGACTCCATTTTGTAGCCCAGAACCTCAAAGGCTTTTTCCAATGCCGCACGATTTTGCTGTTGGCGGGCAAGAATTTGCGCGACCTCGACGGATGCTTCCGCCATGACTTTTTCGTAGTCTATGGCCTGATCCCGATCAACGAACTCAATATAGCGGCTGGGAACCAAAGAAAAACTATTGGCTTTGATCTCATCTATCCCGACAGACCGGTAAAGTTCGGGTTCCGCATAGGTCTTGCCATCCGTCCCCTCGCACTGCCAAGTGTGATAGATCGCGGCGGCACGTTGAATTTGTTCCATGGACAATCTGACCTTCTTAAAGTGTTCTCCCTTGACCGGGTTTTCCGTCCACTGCCGTAAATCCATGAAAAGAATCTCGTTTTCCCGGTTGCGGAGTCTGCGGCCATGAAAACTGCCGCCCTTCTTGTTCATGTTCAATATCCACATGGTGACGCTGATGTCGGTAGTGATGAAAAGTTCCCGTGGCAGGACAATGATCGCCTCGACTCGGTCTTTCTCAATCAATTTTTGCCGGATGACGGGAGCCGTCCCATCACTGTCGCCCAATGCTCCGTTGGCAAGCAGGAAACCGGCTATGCCGCTGGCCTGTTGCAGATGTGACAGCATGTGCAGAATCCAGGCATAATTGGCGTTGCTTTCCGGTGGAACTGCGAAATCAGCCCAGCGAGCATCGTTTTGGAGATTGTCGTTGTACCAGCCTTTGAGGTTAAACGGCGGATTTGCCATGATGTAATCGAAATAAAGCCCCTTGTGCAAATCGTTCTCAAAGGAGCTGTCCGCCGCTTCCCCCAAATGGTGGCTGAGTCCGCGCAATGCCAAGTTCATTTTCGCCAGTCGATAGGTGGCGGGTTCTTTTTCCTGGCCGTAGATGTTCACGCGGCTGATATCGCCCTGTCTGGCGCGGATCAACTCGGTACTCTGTATGAACATGCCGCCGGAACCGCAGCAGGGGTCGTATAAAGTGCCGTCAAAAGGCTCTATCATGGTCGCAATGAGCTGAACGACATCATGCGGGGTGTAATACTCGCCCTCTTCCTTGGTCGCATTGACGGCAAATTCCTTCAGGAAGTATTCGTAGACATACCCGATCAAATCCCGTTGATCTCGGAACAGCCTATGGGAAATCCGATTGACCTCATCAACGACCTTTTTGATGTCATTGGGGGCCAGATTTCGCGTGGTGAAGGTCCCCTCGACAAAACAGCCCTTCAGCACGGGGACGGTGTTCCCGATAGACTTCAACGCCGTATCCAGGGCGACATTCAGTTCGGATGCCGGACGATTGATGAGGTAATCCCAACGGGCTTCCTGCGGGAGCGGGTATGTTCCGTCCGTGAAGGTGGCATCTTCAAAGAAAGCCTTGAAAATCTCTGGATCATCTGGATTCAGTCCCTCGGAAACAAGTTTTTCCCGGAGTGCGGCAACCCCGTCTTCATATTTTTCACCGATAAAACGCAGGAAAATGAGGGTCAGCATCAGGTCGCGTTTTTCAAAAAAGGACCCGGAACCTTTGGCGTTGCGGAGAATATCCCGGCATTTGAACAGGATGTCATCCAGCCGGATTTCTTTTGATTTCGTTGTTTTGGTCGTTTTTGCCATGGTTCTCCTCGCGCGCGTTCAATTTTTTATCTGTCTCAATATAGCATAGATGGTTCATTTTTTCAAATGGTGTTCTGCTTTTCTTTGGGCATTCCGTGAAAAAGCCGCATTGACGCCTTTTCAATCCCCTGCATTGGCTGAGAGTGATTAGTTGATTGCCTGTTGTATCCAGTTGGCCGCGGAAACAAGATCATGCCGGACTTTATCAAGAAACCGTTCGCTGAACTTGCCCTTGATTCGTGCGGAAATATCCTCGGTCAAATTGGCCTGGCCGATTTCACGCAGCGCCTGGACAACCAGTCCGCTTTCTATATAGAGAAACGATGTTTCCCGCAATGCCGAGTGTTTGAAATAGATCGTACCGAACGGCGTTTCCAAAGTCCGACTTGGCCCATTGGAGATAAAAACCAGTTTCGCTGGGATTTGAGTGGAGAGGCCGAAGTAATTCAGGGCGGTATCCCCAGACGGATATATCTGCCACCTGAATTTTGATGCGAAAGCTTTCGCCACGCCGTACATGTCCGGTGCAGTAGGCTGTTTCAGCAGTTCGCTGTATGCCGGATAATCGTAGATGCCCCGACATATCTTCCGAATCGCGCCGTTATCGGCAAGAGTTTTCAGTGTGGTATCTATTTCGTAACGTTTGAACTCCGGCATGAAATCCTGTGCGGAAAAAAACCAGCCGGGGCCTTTTCTGGTAATGATCCCCAGAATCCTGTCTTTCACTGATTTCTTCATGCTACCCCCTCTGTTGTTTTAAGATGTTTTATAGAAATATAGATGTATTTTCCTGTAAAATCAAGTACAAAAAATGAAATAGTTATGCTTTTCTTCTTTCCTTCAGAGGTCCGATCGAAGATGGACCAAGTGGCAGTCGAAATGGCAACCGAAATGAACTGAAAACGCCTGTTGGCAACCGAAATGGCAACCGAAACAACAAACAGACAATCGGGGAATAGCGAAAATTCCCTCATGTGAGGGAATTTTTGTGTTGCTGAACACATTCCCGGAAGGTTTACATGAAAAACTGCCACATGTGAGGCAGTTTTTGGGGCTTCGATCTTTCATCAAAGCAAACTGGAACAGGAAGACCATGGGGTGAGCCTAATGTGAAGCTCGATTATTTCTGAGGAACTGTTTTTGCAAAAGTTACCGAATGAAAATCAAAAATATTACTGAATGAAAACCGAAAATCTTACCGATTGTGCATTGTTTTCGCCCGGAAGGACGAGCCTCATGTGAGGCTCGACGATCTGCGAGGCTGCATCCCTGACGCCATTGCGATTTCCTCAAAAGTGCAATTTTTGCACTTTGAATCTGCACTTTTGGCGTATTATTGAGAAATGAGCCCAACTTTGGGCTCATTAATTCCAGACTGATCCGCCAAGCTCAGTTTGAGGCTTTCTTGTACAGCGCCAGCATCTCGCGGACTATTTCAATGGGCATGGTATCAATCAGCTTGCGAAGCTCGTTTCGTTCCGGTTCTTCTTCGGGCTTTGCCAGAGCGACGGGCGCAAAGGAAAGCAGTTTCATCCCGCGCCGCTTGTCCTCAATAGAGGCATGGGCCGAGTAATGCGCCGTCATTGCCGGGGTCATGTGGCCGACGATGGATTGAACGACGGCAAGCGGAATCCCGGCAAGCCCGGCATAGTAACAGAACGTATGGCGGCAAGAATGAAGGTCTTTTGTGCTGATCGCCCGTGTGCGCCCATCCTGTTTGCGTGTGGTCTGAATCCCCAGCCTTTCGAGGAACTGTTTGATCCGATAGGAAACGCCCGTGGGGTTGGTCAAATACATTTCGGCGTGTTTCGGGAAAACATAGACGGATTCTGTTCGGGGAGTTGAAGCCAGCAGACTATAGAGCTGGTCGGATATCGGAATCTGCACCACGGCTCCGGTCTTCCTCGTTTCGCGCGTGATGAGGCGGCTTTCAAGGTCAATGTCGCTCCATTTGAGGGTGCAAATATCCCCCTCGCGCAAGCCCGTCCATACGGCCATCATGAACAGCGGGCGCGTGAAGCCGTCCAGGTTATCAAAGATCGTTTTCAGTTCGTCCGGCGTGAATGCCTCGCGGGTCTTCGCGTCCGATTTCGCACGGCGAATACTGGTGAAAGGATTGTCCTGTATTCCGGCATCCTTCGCCAGCAGGGTGAACACTTCCGCGCAAACAGTCTGATGCAGGCGAACCGTTCGCGGCGATAAAGCGCCATCGGCTTTCTGCGTGGTGATCGTCCGGGCTTTCTTGCCTGTCCCTCTGCTGTAACTGATCGTTTTTGCGTAGCGTCCGGTTTTCTGCAATGTGGCTATGTATTCCTGGGCGTGTGCTTCCGTGACATCGGCCAGATTGATGATATCCGGGTGTTCGCCGTGCATGAACGCCAGAAAATCCCGCCAAGCTGTCCGCTTCATTCCGGCGTACTTTTCGGCGGGCATCCGTGTGCGCGGTTTCCGTTCGGCCAGTTCAAAGGCTTCATCAAGGGAAATTTTCTCGCCGCCGGTCAGTTCTTCCCTGAAATTATCGATCAAGGCTTTGACCGTCTTTTGTTCGGCCGCGCGTTCCACGGTCTCTATGATCTTTTTTTCGTAGGCTTCCGCTGCTCGCTTCGTCGTCGCTTCGCATCGTCCGGTGTAACGTTTGCCATCCCGGATAAACTGATAGTACCATGCGCCGCCCTGTCTCCGTTGTCTTACCATGATAATCGTCTCCATGCCGTGTTTGTGTCTGATTGATTCGCCATGATACTATACGCCGCGTTTTTGCGCTTGTCAAGCGGCAATCGTGGAAAAATCGTGGAAAAAGTGTCTTTTATGATGTTTTTTGAGTTTATGACCTACTGCCTTCTAAGCAGAGGGTCGTGGGTTCGAGTCCCGCCCGGAGCACCAATTTTATGCTCAAAAACAGGGGAAACTGCCCCAAAACTGCCCCGTTTTTTGGAAAATAGCTTGCTTGTTATCTTTTCAAAACATCTTTCGAGTTTTCATGTGCTGCGACAAAAACGAGAAAGGTTTTGGTCATGGTCGACACGCATGTCAGCCCGAAGAGAACAAGGAACAAACTACAGGGCAAGCTGAGGCGGCGGACAAGGAATGGTAATTTCTCTTACCGCCTTACAAGTTCCAGCGGCGCACGGAAAGAGTTTACGCTGCAAACCCGGAACTACGATGAAGCCGTATTGAAGGCTTCCGAGCTGGATTCCATCTGGCTCGCACCGACAAAAGAAGTCGCACTCGCTCAGATGAACGCCATGCGGGGTTTTTCCTTGCCGGAACAGGACGCTTCGTTTGATGAGGCATGGGAGATTTACAAAACGCACCCGAACCGGGCGACACCGCGCACGGTCGAGGAACAGATCGGTTATCGCAGAACATTTCGTGAGTTTGCCAGTTTTGCCTCCGGGATAGCGAATGGATGCAGGGATACGTGAACACGGTTATCTACAGGGACGTGGCAGAGCGGCACGATATACCCAACTCGCAGGCGCTGAAGTTCACTATGCAGATGGTCTTCAACAATCCCGCCCGCAAGCTCAGCGTCCGGAAGATCGTTGACAGCCTTAATAGTCAGCAGATCACCGCAAACCGCGAGGTCGTGTCCGACTACCTTGACTGGCTTGCCGATGCGTATCTTCTGCACAAAGTGGAACTGCGTACTGATTCTGCTGCGAAACGCCGTGTGAATCCGGGCAAGTTCTACCTGAACGACGTCGGCATCGTCCGCGCGATGCGCATCAAACATGCGCTGGACCAGGGGCCGCTTCTGGAGAATCTGGTTTATCTCCAGCTGCGGCGGCTGGGGTTCCAGATGGAGTATGTGCTTACCCCTGACGGGTCTGAGGTCGATTTCATCGCGTTCCATCCGATGCAGAACGACTACAAACTGATGCAGGTCTGCTTCGATATGAGCGACCGGACGACCTTCGAACGGGAAGTTACAGCACTGCGGGATGCCGCTGATGCCCTCGACGTAAAAGATCGCTATATTGTCACCTGGGACAACGAGGAGACATTGCCCGGCGACATTCAGGTCGTCCCCGCCTGGAAATTCCTGCTGAATAGAGTGTGAGCCAGCCCTTGTTTTTCTGTGAAAGGCTGCGCGACATCTTGAAAAAAAGGTGCAGGCGTGGTATATTAGCGGCGTTAAGCGGTTCACAGAGCCGGTCACGCGGACCGGTTTGCTGCTTAATGTACATTGATAAACTCGAAAAAGGCGGCTTTGTGTCTGCCCCGTTTTTCCCCCAGTTTTTTACTGGACAGCTTCAAAAAGGTACTCCCAGCTGAAGTCACATCAGCAGAGGGTCGTGGGTTCGAGTCCCGCCCGGAGCACCAATTTATTCCTTTAACAGCAGCAATTTGCACATTTTTCGGCCCTTTTTAAGCCCTTGAAACGCATTTCGGGCTCCCATTTTGTCAAGATTTGCGACAGTAAGAAACGGCACTGGCGCCGGCTTGCCGGGTTTTCGGGCCCGCTGCCCCATCTGTCTTGCGATTGAGGCTCAAACCCTCAACTTACGCGTATGGCAGGTGTTCCGGTGATTGGAACCTTTTTGTCCAGTCGCAGATGCACAACTCCGAAACAATTGAGAAACTATCATTTTTTAACTTGATTTTATAAAAAACAGGTGTATAATAAAACCAGTCCGATCAACCAATGTTCCAACAAGGCTCAAACTATGAAACTTCATACAATCATTTGTGTCGCAGCATTTGCGGTGTCAATTGCTCTCCCGGCATTCGCGGAGAATCCGCTCATTTCCGGCGCGTTCTCCGCCGACCCGTCAGCCCATGTGTTCAACGGCAGAATATACGTTTTCCCGTCGCATGACATCCCGGCGCCTGCCGGATCTCGGAACAAAAGAGGGTTCAACATGCCGGACTACCATGTGTATTCGTCCGAAAACCTGTTCGACTGGACCGATCACGGCGTGATCGTGGACCAGAAAACCGTGCCGTGGGTGGATGGCAACAGCTATTCCATGTGGGCTCCCGACTGCAACTATAAAAACGGAAAATACTATTTCTATTTCCCCGCCCACCAGAAAGACGGGCGCAACGCGATCGGCGTGGCAATCGCCGACAAGCCCGAAGGCCCGTATGTGCCGCAGGAAAAGCCGATCCCGGGCGTAAACGGCATCGATCCGTGCATTTTCATCGACGACGACGGCTCGCCGTACCTGACCTGGCAGGCGCAGGGCAACGTCCTCGTCGTCGCACGGCTCAAGGACAACATGGTGGAACTGGACTCCGAGGTCGTCACGGTGAATCACAATGTGCCGAGAAACGGGCTGAAAGAAGGTCCGTTCATGTTCAAGCGCAACGGCAAATATTACTATTCGTTCCCGTGGTGCGAACGGCAAACGGAATGCATCTGCTACTGCATGGGCGACAGTCCGATGGGACCCTTCGAGTATAAAGGCAAGATCATGGAACAGAATACGGACTGCTGGACCAATCATCATTCCGTCGTGGAGTACAACGGACAGTGGTATTTCTTCTACCACCACAACGATTACTGCCGCGAACACGATGTGAACCGCTCCATCTGCGCCGAATATCTGACGTTCAACGAGGACGGGACCATCCAGCAGATCGTGCCGACCCAGCGCGGCGTGGGCATCACGCCGGCGACCAACCGGATCCAGATCGACCGTTATTCCGCCATCGGAGACTCCAACCACGTTTGGGTCGAATACAACCGTACGGAAGACCCGTTTGCCGGATGGAAGACCGTGTTCCGCAACAAGGACAACTACCGCCGACCGATCTGGATCGAATACGATCGCGTGGATTTCGGGGAAAAAGACCTGTCGACCGCCATCGTCCACGTGTTTGCGCGCGTCGGCGGCAGCGGAGTCATCGAGATCCATGCGGACGCCGTGGACGGTGAACTGATCGCGAGGATCCCGATTGAGGCCAAAGACGAATGGCAGGACGCTTCCGCTTCTGTCCAGAAGCAGCTGAAGGGAGTGCATAATCTCTTCGTCACGATGCCTGACGGCATTTTAATGCACGTTGATTGGGTGCAGTTCAGATAAGCTATAACATTCAGCCCCCGAGCTGCGACGGTTCCGGGGCTGGCTGAACTCTCTAAGGTTGAATCCGGGGACAGGCTTTGCCGTTCGGGGATTCCCAAAAACCGGGATCACTCCGGGACCTGGAGATCCGTGATCCTGCACTCCGGGCTGTAGGGCATTTCCTCGTGGACGGAAGCGCCCTCGGCGATGCGGTCGACGGCCAGGTGAAGATAACGGATGATCCCGTCCGCCAGCAGTTCGCCATCCGGAGTCAGGATCCGCGCCTCCACGGCAAACAGCCTGGAACGGTCCTCGATGAGTTTCCCCGTGGCAATAAGTTCCGTTTCGTAGGGCACAGGCTTCCTGTAACGGGTTTCGAGGGAAATGGTGACTCCGAATTCCGTGTCATCGTTTTTTGCCGCCCACAGGCCCCGCAGGCCCATTTCATCCAGCATGGCGGTGATCATGCCGCCGTGAACTCGACCGGGATAGCTCTGATGCCACGCCCGATAGCGGAAAGGCGACGCGACGCTCCCATCGGTCATGTTGTAGAATGGTGCCCGGACCCCGAACTGGTTGTCCAGTCCGCAGATCACGCACATCCGGCTGTTTCGCTGCTGCCCGATCACTTTCATGTTTTATCTCCGAAGTTCTTTGTTGCTCCCCAAAACATCGCCCGCGATTCGAATCGCGACCTAGCACAAAGCGAGAGAAACAACCCTTAATAATATACTTTCTTTCCGGCGCCTTTTCAAGCACGCTGCCCATGCTTGTGGCCGGATTCATGCCACGTTCAATCCCGGCGGGTTCTGCCTGCCTCTTTTGCATGCGCCAGATGGATCCCGATGTGGCCGATGCCGAGGATGGTGGCAGCGAGAAGCATCGGGATGTTTCTACCATAAACGCCCAGCAGGAAGAATGCCGCCACGGGCAGCGTCGCGCCCGCCAGGGGGATTCCCGCAAAACCGCGGTAGAAATCGCGCATTGTCTTTTCGCTTCTGAAATACCGGATCCAGTACGCCTCATAAAGCAGCATCAGGACGAACGACAGCACAAGCCACAGGCACCAGGCATCCCACGGGCGAAGATTGAAATCGGAGAAAACGAGCGCGGTCACGCTCGCCAGTGCCTCGCCGATCCGTTCCAGCGCCAGAAGCGCCCGGTTTTCTTTCTCTGCATACTGCTCGTAGTTTCGGGGCTTGTTGCGAGCCCAGATGATATTCGGGACCATCAGCATGGCAAGATAGATGAGCCCGACATAAGAAAAGCCGAAATGCATCTTTCCCTCGGTTCGAATATAATAACGTTCGCTATAATATAATTCCCGTGTATGCCGAATGCAAGGGAGGACCGCGAGATTCATGCAAAGCAGCGAAAAAACGATATATAACTCGCTGTTGATTATTTTTCACAAAAGAATTGTTGGTATTTTTCTGATTCAAGCTTGCTTTTCGCATTTCCCGGTGTATGTTTACTTGTTAAAAACTAAACTATCATAGAGGCATTTATGCTCGACTGCAATTTTGATTGAGGAGAAGGATTACATGAAAAAACAAACAATCCCGAATCGCATCACCGGACTTCTTGCCGGAGCGATGATGGCCGCGAGCTCCACGCTCGCCGCAGAAGATGTGTTTGACAACATGATCTCGCGTTCGACTGTTGAGGCCGGATTTAAAATCTTCGCCGAGGGAAAAGCCGCGTCCATCGTGCTGAGCGAGGAGGATTTCCCTCAGGTCATCCGTGCGGCGAAAGATTTGGGGGAAGACGTGAAGCGCGTGACCGGGACGGCCTCGTCCGTGGAAACGGACGGCAAGGTGCGTCCGGGCGCGATCCTGGTCGGCACCATCGGGAAAAGCCCGCTCATCGACGGCCTCGTGAAGGAGAATAAGCTCAACGTCGACGCGATCAAGGGGAAATGGGAATCCTACCTGATCCAGGCGACGCCCGACGCCCTCATCATCGCCGGCAGCGACAAGCGCGGGACGATCTACGGCATCTACGAGGTGTCGAAACGCATCGGCGTGTCCCCGTGGTACTGGTGGGCGGATGTGCCCGTGGTGCATTCGGACGTGCTGATCGCGAACGCCGGGACTTATGTGCAGGGGCCGCCGAAGGTGAAGTTCCGCGGCATCTTCATCAACGATGAGGAGCCGTCGTTCGGCAACTGGTCCCGCGCGAATTTCGGCGGCATCAATTCGAAGATGTACGCGCACATGTTCGAACTCATCCTCAGGTTGAAAGGAAACTACCTGTGGCCCGCGATGTGGGGCAAGGCGTTCAACGAGGACGACCCGCTGAACCCGGTCGTGGCGGACGAATACGGCGTGGTCATGGGGACCAGCCACCACGAGCCGCTGATGCGCAACCAGGAGGAATGGACGAAGCGCAGCCGCGAGCTCGGCGAGTGGAATTACCGGCAGAACGGCGACAACATGAGGAAGTTCTGGTTGGAGGGCCTGAAACGCAACGCGAAGTTCGACAATCTGCCGACCGTGGGCTTGCGCGGCGACGGCGACCTGCCGCTGGACCCGAACGCGCAGTTCGACAGCAACAAGGAGCTGCTGTACACGCTTTTCCACGACCAGCGCGAGCTCATCCGCGAGGCGTACGGACGCGACCCCGCCACCGTGCCGCAGATGTGGGTGGTCTTCAACGAGATCTGGACGTTCTACAACCGCGGCGTGCGCCCGCCGGAAGACGTGATCATCACGTTCAGCGACAGCAATTTCGGCTATCTGCTCCAGCTTCCCGACGAGGAGGCGCGCAAGCTCCCGGACCAGATGGGTCTGTACTATCACATCGACATGAACGGCGGCCCGTGGAACGACCGCTGGATCAGCACGCGCGAAATCCCGCAAATCTGGCAGCAGCTGTACCTGGCGTACCAGTACGGCATCCACGGACTCTGGATCGTGAACGTGGGCGACCTGAAGCCGAAAGAGGCGGAGATCGACTTCTTCCTCCAGTACGCCTGGGACCCCGACAAGATCCCGTTTGCCCGTGCGGAAAGCTGGCTGACTGACTGGTGCGGGGATGTCTTCCCCGCCGAATACGCCGCCGAAGCCGCGTCGCTCATGTCGCGCTACATTCAGCTGAACCACATCCGCAAGCCGGAGATTCAGCAGACGCGCATCTGGAGCGCCGTGAACTACGATGAGGCGGACAACTTCGCGGTGGAATGGCAGAAGATCGCCGACCGCGCCGAAGAATTGAAAAAGAAAATGCCCGCCGAATACGCGGACGCGTTCTACCAGCTGGTGTACTATCCGGTCGTGGCGGGCGCGGGGACGGCGCAAATCTACACGGAAATGGCGAAGGCGGACACGTTCGCGAAACAGGGCCGCGCCAGCGCCGCCGCCTCGCTCAAGAAGGCGCAGGAGCTTTTCGAAAAGGACAAGCAGCTGTCCGACTACTACAACAGCGACAAGATGGCATCTGGCAAGTGGAAGAACATGATGTCCGACAAGCACATCGGCTACACGCAGTGGAGCATGCCGCGGGACAATTCCCTGCCGCGCATTTCGCAGATGCCGAAGCCGACGGACGAACCAGCGCTCGGCGTGGCTGTGGAGGGGACAGAGAAAGCTGCACCTCATCAGGTGCAAAGCCTGACGTTGCCGACGTTCGATTCGATGACCGACCAGACATACCCCGTGACGTTGTTCAACCGTTCCGACAAGGGAACAATCGAATGTCACCTGACGCCTGTGACGCCCGGCGTGAAGCTGTCGCGGGAGGATGTCGTCGTGGAAGGCGCGAAAGACGAGGTCGTCTATGTGTCGATCGACTGGGACCGCGTGCCGGCCGGAGGCGCGGCGACGAGCTTCTCCATCACTGCGCCGGGCATGGAGCCAATCAGGGTCACGGTCAAAACCGAAAAGGAGGCTCCTGCCGAGCTTCCGTCCGCCGGGTACCGGTACTACGGCAGTCTCTCGGGTCCGATCGTGGTTCCCGCCGCCGGGTTCACGAAGAAGACCGGAGTGAACGGAGTGAACTGGGAGAGCATCCCCGGAATGGGACGCTGGGAAGGCTTCGGCGACATGGCGGTCATCCCCGCCCTGACGCCGTCCGTGCTGCCGCCCGAGGCTGCGCCCACGCTCGAATACAACGTCTACATCGCGGAGCCGGGCAAGGTGACGGTCGATGTGGAGATCCTTCCCATCTTCCCGGACAACCCGACTGCCGGGACTTTGAATATCCGCGAACTCCGCATCGGCACGGCGTTCGACGACGAGCCGGTGAAGGTGACCGACACGCTCGCACGCGAGTTCAAGCGCCTGAACAATGAGGTGTTCGAGAACGTCCGCAAGGTCCGCGTGACGCATGAGGTGAAGACCGCCGGATTCCACACGTTCAAGGTCGTGATGGTCGATCCCGCGGCCGCGGTCGAACGCATCGTGTTCTACCCCGGACGCGTCCGCCAGAGTTATCTGGGCGCGCCTCTGAGCCCGTTGCTCCCCCGCGAGGAGAAGTGACGATAAAACCAATCTTAGCGTCAGTTAACTGACCGCCAGCCCCCGAAGCCCGCGTGATGGTTCCGGGGGCCGGCTTTATTTAAAAGATGTGAAGAATAGAATCTTTGTCGGTTTCCCGGTTTTTGAAAAAATGATGTTTCCTGCACAATAATGCGCAAGGCTGATGCGTTATTTGATACGAAGACAATAAACAAACACCGACAAACAGGAGTCCTTGCTATGAAGAAATCTTACTTTTACCTTGTTTTCTTAATGCCGATTTTCCTTATCGTTCTTATGAAGCTTTGCCCGTCGCCCGTGGCTCCCATCCCCGCGGAAAAGAAGATGAGCGCATCGGAAGAACGCGCCATTGCGGCAGAGGAACGCCGCGCGGAACGCAGAGAAGCCCGCGAAGCCAGAAAGGCTGAGAGAGCGGCGAAAGCTGCTGCAACTCAGCAGAATATGGTTCCCGATTTCGGCGGGATGGGCTTTGGCGAATTCCCCCCGGCTTTCGATCCCGGCATGAGCTTTGACAACAACATGGCAATGGCTCCCGGCATGGGCTTCGGTGGCGGCTTCGGCGGTCCCGGCATGGGCTTCGGCGGCGGTTTCGGCGGTTTCTGATCCCATCTAATCCGAAAGCTTTTTTCAAAAGACCATCTCCTCGTGGACCTGGTCTTTTTTTTGTATTTTTCTCCACGCACGATTTGAGCATGAAAAATAGAAATGATCATGCTTTTTCTGATTCATATTTTTTGATTTCCGCCAAAAAAACGAAAATGGCATGCAATAAAGGCAAAATGCTATGCGTTAAGTGATATGTAAGCGCTGCAGAAGAACGCAAACAGGCGCTCCGACAAACAGTTGCAAAAACAAATCTTAAAACATAACACCTTTTGGAACTTGGAGATTAACAATGAAAAAGATCGCTTCTCTTTTCATCCTCATCGCGGTCGCCGGACTGGTTTCGATCAATGCCTATGCTCATCACTACAATGAATTCCATGGCTTCGGCGGCTTCGGTCCGTTCGGATACGGCTACGGGTACGGCGGTTTCGGTTATGGCATGGACTACGCTGGCTTCGGCGGCTTCGGTCATGAAATGGATTTCGGCGGCTTTGCCAGCTTCAATCATGGCATGGATTTCGGCGGCTTCGGCTACAGTTTCTCCGGGTTCGACGGATTCAACCACGGCTTCACCGTCCACACCGCGGTGCCGAATTCCGTCCGCAAGATCGTCCCGATCCCGGCCACCGCATCTGCGACCAACAGCTCCATCTCCTACGATGAAAACGGGGAGCTCCATGTTCGTCCGTTCGATGACGAAGACCTCTTTGTTGAGGATTGAGACAGACTCAATACGCTCCTGAAAAAGCGATTGAACGTGCGGGACGTCTCCCAGGGGGTGGGCAGGCGTCCCCTTTTTTTGAGCATAAAAACAATTTGTGATTCACATCTGCACAGCCTGGGCGCCCCGACCGATCTCCCAATGGCATGGATATGCCCGTGTATATCCTCGAGTCGGACAAAAAAAGAACTGCCTCATCCGCCCCCGAATCAGCATCAGCCCCCGAAGCCTACAGAGAAGTACACCTCATAGGTTGTGTCCAACTTTTGGGGTGCACTTGCTTCCGGGGGCTCACTGCGTTTGGGGTGATGGGTGCCTGATTCTGCCTGCCGCACAGGACAACGGACTACTGTTCCGATTTTTCCGGAGCCTGCGCCTTTTTGAGTTCCTGCTCCGCACGCGTCCTGAATTCCAGGAACGCGGCATCGTCGGGGAAGAGGACCAGATAATGCCTGGACCGGTCAAGCGCACGCTGTAATTGACCTTTTTCCAAATCCTCCCGGACGCAATGGAGCATGATGTCCGTCCAGAGTTCCCTGACCTCATTCGGCAGTTCGACACTGCGATTCGGGATCTTGAGGACTTTTTCCGCGTCCTGATACAGCCCGTTTGCCGCGAGCATTTTCGCATAGACGAATTGGCCGATCCGGTCGTTCTGATTCATTTCCCACGCCTGTTTCGCATACGAAAGGGCTTCCGTCTTCATTCCTTTTGCCAGATAGGCCTCGGCGATGTTGGCGAAGACCATTTGCCTGTCGGGATGGCTGCCGGCAAGCGTGAGATAACGCGAAAGCGCCTGATCCGGCAGGTCGTATTTCGAGAACAGAGTTGCCGCGCGAAACGCGAAGTCCGGATGGTCCGTTTTTGCCGTTTCGAGCAGGGAAAGCGCCTCGTCCTTCTTGTCCTGCAGCAGCAGTTCCTCCGCCCGGAAGAACGGAGCCAGCGCCTTCAGGTCCGGGAGCGTCGAAGCATCCAGGCGGTCCGCCATTTTCGACAGTTCCTCCCCGCGCTTGTGGTCGATGCAGAACCTGAGATAGCGGTAGAGGATTTCGCGGTCCATTTCGGTATGGTCGAGCAACTCGGCATATTCCTTTGTGGCCTCGTCGATCTTTCCCGTAAGCTCCATCGCGAGCATGTGCAGGAAATCGAACGCGGTGGAGCGCTCCTCTCTTTTCTGGTCATAGAACCGCTCGACATATTCGATGCACTTTTCAGGATCGCCATTGAAGAGTTCGTATTCGGCGGCCACCTGAAGAAGATACGGATCCTGCGGAAACGCGCCGAGGCTTTCCTCGAGGATCTGCCGGGTCAGCACATTCCTGTTGCGCTGGTCGGAAATCGAGATGCGCACCAGCAACGGATCCTTGATGTCAGGGCCCGAAAGAAGCTGGGCAAGCTTGACGATCCTGGGATTATTGGCATGATTCGGGTTCTCCCGGATCTTGGTCTCTAGATAGATGCGGACCGCGGAACGGGACCGCTCCCGCAGCTCCCGGGATGTCGGATTCGTCATGATCGTTTCGAAGATGCTGACGATCTTTTCCACATTGTCGTTGTTGAGCGCGAGCTGGAGATTCATCAGGTTCGCGAGGTCCGTTCTTGCGGCGCCGCCGACTTCCATCATGTGTGCGGAGAGATCGCCGCTGCCTTGCGTGAAATCGTACAGCGCCTCGAAATAAGCCGTCTGCGTCCGGTAATCCCGCCCGAGGGAACGGAAGTGTTCAATCAGCGGTTTCAGTTTCTCATGCTGCCCGCTGTACACGCAGCTCTCCGCATAAAGAACGGACAGAAGAAGATTCTCAATATCCGCCAGATAGGGTTCGGCGACCTCGATCACGGCACCGTATCTCATGTGGGAATAATAGAAATCGACCAGAAACGGAGTCGCAGCGAACCGGTTCAGTTCGACAGCCTGCTTCAGCAGAGTTTCCTTCTGTTCCAGGGCGGATGCGGCGTCCACGCCCGAAACGGCAAGCGTCGTGGCGCGGTAAAGGATGGATTCCAGCCTGACGAAAGGATCGTCCGACTGAACGCCTTCACGGATAAAATTCGAGCGTTCGGCGTCGGAAAGCCTGTCGAACGTCACAACATATTCCGCAAGCCTGCCGAGGTCATCGTCACGTAAGACCTCCGGATTCGCCTTGAGCATTTCTTCGTAATACTTTTTCGCCTCCCTGGCGCGGTTCGTCATGACCGCGCAGATGAGGTACAGCTTCTTTTCCTTCGGCGTGAGTTCCGTTTTGAAAACAACCTTGCGGCTCAAGGACGAATAGAGATGATTGAAGTCGCGGGCATTCATGGCGCACCCGATGTAATTGTCCCAGTACTCCGGCTTGAGCGGATTCAACGTACTTGCCTTGTACCAGCTGTGCATCTCCTCCCCCGTGTTGCCGAAATGGCGGTAGACCTGTGCCAACCGGACGATATCATCCTCGCTGTCGGGATCCTGCCTGATGTATTCGTCCAGAAGCTTTTCCGCTTTCTTCCAGTCCTCCGCGGCGAAAGCTTCCCTGGCCTCCGCGCGCAGATGGCTCCGGCGCATCGTCTTGATCCCGAAATACCCGAGGAATCCGAGGCAAGCGAGCAGAACGACCGATACAAGGACAATAACGAGAATGAGTTTGGTCTTTTTCATTTTTTCCTGTGGTCGCATCGCAAAGCCGTCTTTCCGATGCATGGTTGGCTGTGGTTCACAAAAAAAGCCCCGGTCAGTTTCCCAACCGGGGCGGATTTTCATCGATACGCGTTCAATGAAACGTGTTCACCCGAGATCATTCAGGCAACAGTGGCTTTTCTGCGGCGGATGTACCAGAATCCGAGCCCGAAGAGCCCGGCGATCAGGGCGATCGGAAGCCCGCCGGGAAGCGGAGAACCGACAGCATTGCCGCTGCCGCCACCGCCGGCACCGTTATTGCCGCTGTAGATCACACCATTTACCTTGGCGATGATACCGAAATAAACTCCATTCTCCGCAGAAGGAGCAAGTGTCGAAAGCGGCATGGCAAGGGAGGAGGTAGCCTCTCTGGCACGCTCTGCGTCTTCACCCTCGCCGAACGCGAGTTCGCCTATGCCTCTGGCTGTCAATTGGTCGTCCTGGAAATAGTAATTATTCAGCATTTTATCGGTTTGCACAGGGTCAAGCCGGTATCCGCCATCGCCGAACCCGCCGTCGGCGCCGACGGGGGCATTCGTAGTCGAATCGATTTCATTGATCCCGGAATAAGAGTAGACCCCGTCAGGATCGACAGTGTCTTTCATGTAGACTTCAATGACATCACCGTCGTTGAATTGTCCAAGATAATACTGGTAACGTTTGACCGTTTTTCCCTCATTCGTCACGGTGTCGATCGTTTGAAGGCGGCTGGGCTCATCACTATCAGCATATGTCACCATGGGGGTATTGTCTATAATGGAAAGCGTATTTACCACGGGGGCATCAACAGCTATATATTTCGTCCTCTCGCCCTCGACCTCGACCTTCTCCAGTTTGCGATACCCGTACTCGGAAATGTGATGATAGAGGGCATTTGCGTTATAGTCGCTTTCGGCGTTATCAACATAGTCGGTCAAATAAAGGTCGACATTGTTCCCGGTAACATTGATGCGATAGAAATTACTGACGTTAAGGAGTTGTGCCTGCGCCCCACCGTTCGCATACGTCCACTGGGAATTACGGGAAACTTCAAAATCATTATATTTGAAAGTATCCGTCTTGGATTCGTAAGTATTCCAGGCATCACGCACCCAATATTCACTCTCCACATCGGTTTTCCCGGGATCTTTATAGTAGTCATAATAATAATCTGCGAAAGCAGGCATCGCCGCGCCGAGAAGCGCAAGGGTGAGGATGGGAAGAATGTGTTTCATGGTCCTGTTCTTTCTGCCCGGACCGCCTGGGACCGGACTGTTGTAAGCTTTCCCCTCAAAAAACTCCAGGGATTGAAATAGTTTACAATAATATAGTACACGGGAAGCGTTTTTTCAAGCTTTTTCTCGAAAAAAATGATTCTTTTTCATGATTTTCAATGCATTGAGCTCAAAAAGAATTCGTGGGTTGTGTTTTCAGCAGAAATACAGCGAAGCCCACGGAGTCATATGCCTGTCAGGAATCTTCCTCCGCCCCGGAGCCGGCGAAAAAGCTCCAGGGCTGACTTGTTTTTTTCCTCGAACGATACGCCTGACAAAAAACGGTATTATGGGATGTGCCTTCTTCCGCCAGTCCGGAACGCCTTTTCCATATCAAAGTTCCGGCTTTAATGGAATAATTCATTGCCGTGCAACGCCATCAGGCAGAAATACCGAATGCCGTATGCAAGCAGACCGTCATCAAAGTCATAGCTGTTCGAGTGGAGAGGTTTGGATTTGCCGGACCCGAGATGGCAGAAGATCCCGGGATAATGCTTCAGATACCATGAGAAGTCTTCCGCGATCATCGTGGGGGAAGGCAACTCGGAAAATGCGCCGTCTCCCAGGTTCCGGGTGATTACGTTTCTGGTCCTTTCGAAATCTTCGGCACGGTTGATGACCGGAAAGCAGGGAACCGTACACGAAAAGGCGCATTCGATCTTCCGCCGTTCCGCGATTTGCCCGGTGGTCTTTTCAAAGGCGGACAACATTCTTTGTCCTTTGTCATGGTCGAAAAAGCGGATGGTCCCAAGCAATTCCGCCGTTTCGGGAATGACATTGTTGCAATTGCCTCCGACACATTGGCAAAACGTCAGGACGCAATCCTCCGGAACGATCTTTCCGCATTCCGCAATGATTTCCGCCGCACATTCCAATGGGTTGTTGGCTTGTTTCGGCAGGCTTCCGTGGCCGCCTTTGCCGTGAAGCGTGATATGGAAAAATCCCGCCGCCGCCATCAACGCGCCCGGCCTGGTGTTGATCTTGCCGTATTCCTCATCGGGAAAATTGTGCAGTCCGGTGATGAAATCCGGTTCCGGGTCCTGCAGTGCGCCTGATTCCAGCACGTCTCTTGCAAAAGCGCCCGCTTCCTCGCCCGGCTGAAACAGAAAGCGAACGGAACACGGCACGGATTCCCTGATTTCAGCCAGGATCGCCGCCGCGCCCAGCAGCATAGCCGTATGTCCGTCATGTCCGCAGGCGTGCATCATCCCCGGATGAGTGGACCGATAGGGCAATAGAGCGTTGTTCTCCTCGATCGGCAGGGCGTCGATGTCGGCTCTCAAGGTCAGATTTTTCGGTTTTTCCGGATTCAAAAGAGCGATGACGTCCGTTTCCAGAAATGGAGGTTTTATGTCCAGGTCCAATTTCGAGAGTTTCTCCCGGATCAGCGCGGAGGTTTTATATTCCTTTCCTGCGATTTCCGGGATTCTGTGCAAATCGTGGCGGACTTTTTTGATCTCCGGCAGGATCGTTTCGATTCTTTTCTCCAACTCATTGAGCGTGACCATTCCTGAAGCCTCCTGTCAGTCCGATTTTTCTGCTCCGTTTCATCCGGCCGCCGTGAGCCGTGAGATCATTCAAGCCGTCCGGTATTCGGAATCCCCTTGCTGAAATGAGGTTGATACGAAACAGGATACTTTACTATAATCCTTTCGCCGGGAAAATCAAGGTGCGTCGCATTTTGGAGCTCATTTCAGCCCAGTGCGCCGCGGTCAGGACCACGGCGAACCATCCCGACGCGGGAGGACGACGCTTGTTTGGAAGCGGATGAAGCGATTTATCGGTCGTCCGGCTCAAGGATGTACGCGAGCATATCCATCTCGTCCGAGAGATCGGTCTTGGTGCCGTGAGCGTGCAGGCGGCGGCCATGCGCCATGGAATTGATTTCGGCGAACATTTGCTGAAGGCTCCTGTCCTTTTTGATGCAATCTTTGCAGAGACAGTCACCCGTCCACGGGATACGGAAGAGCTTGCCCGCGGCGGGATTGGCTCCGCATCTGTCACACTGCTTTTGGGAAGAGAAGTCTGTCATAGGCGAATCGTTCTATTCCTTAAAAAAATCTGAAAGCGTGTTGACAGTCAGCGGCTTCAGAAGCACGCCCGTGAAGCCGCGTTCCGCAAAGTTTTTCTGCTCCTCGACGTCCGCGGTAACGGCATAGACCGGAAGTCCTGCGAAGCGTTCGTGCGCCCGGATCTTCGCGACAAGTTCCCTGCCGTTCATTTCCGGCATCCAGATGTCGGTCAGGACGCAGTCGAATGGTCTTTCCGATGTCTGTATCTTTTCCCATGCGTCCCGGCCGTCAACGGCGGTCTCGACGTCGTTCACTCCGACTTTTCTGAGGAGCGCTTTCAGCACGGACAGGTTCAGCGGGACATCGTCGACGATCAGGAGGTGGCAGCTCTTTGCGGATTTCCGCCCGTCGCCAGCATTCCCAATGCGTATTCTGCCGGTGGTGTCTCCCGTGCGGGCGGCTTCGTCCCTGAAAAGATCGGGCTGCTCCTTGTCGGCCTCCGTTTTTTTCACGTCGAAGAGCTCGAGGGTGAACGTCGAACCCTTCCCGAGTTCGGAGACAAACGACAGCTGCCCGCCCATGCTGGCGGCGAGCTGCTTGCAGATGGGCAGTCCGAGTCCGGTCCCCTTGATCTTCGCCTGGGACCCCACCTGCACAAACGGGTTCATCACCTTTTCCTTGTCTTCCTCGGCGATGCCGCACCCCGTATCCGAGACGGAGAGCGTGAACACGCCCTTTGCATCGCCGATATCGTTCCGGAACGAAGCCTTGACACGGATCTCCCCCTCTTCGGTGAACTTGGCGGCGTTGCCGATGAGGTTAAAAAGGATCTGCCGGACACGCTGCGGGTCGATTTCGAGCATGGGCAGTTCGCCATAGTCCTCCTTCAGCTCGATATTGCGGTGCCGGACGGTCACTTCGAAGGAATGGACCACGGAGGAAATGAGTTCGCGGACGTCTGTGGGTTCCTTCTTGATGACCATCTTGCCGGATTCGAGCTTGGAAAGGTCCAGCACGTCGTTGATGAGCTCAAGCAGCGTGTGCCCGCTGGTGGAAATGGCGGACAGCGCCTTGGACCGTTCATACCGGTCGTCGATGCCGTCGAGCAGGAGTTCGGAGTAGCCGATGATGGCGTTGAGCGGCGTGCGGATGTCGTGGCTCACGGTGCTGAAGAACATGCTCCGCGCCTGCTCGCTTTCCGCCATGTGCTTCATTTTCTGTTCATGCGCAATGACTGCCTGACGCAATTCGGCGCGCTCGTCTTCAATGAGGAAGACATGGATGAAGCAGTTGCCGATGAGGCAGCCGAATGCGTAATACGGCCAGAGCGGCCAGATGATCTGAAAGACAACGGCCACTGCCAGCGTGAGGCAGAATACGGAAACCACGATATATCGCCTGCGCATGGTGTCCTGGCTGCCGAATGCCTTCACGAACGCGATGATCGCCATCAGGGCGCTTGCGGCGACCAGAGGATAGAACAGGATTTTGCGCAAGAGGCCGGCGACATAATGGCCCTCAGGATCAAAGAAGAAAAGGCAGCTGGTGAAGACATTTACGGTCAAAAACACAACGTACAGGGACAAAAGCGCATACCCGAACCAGGCAAGGACCTGCGCCCTCCATCCTCGAATGTCCAGATAGGCGATAATAAAATGGCACATCATGAGGACGGATACGGCGATCGCGATGTAGTAGGACGCCGTATCGAGATACAGGATCGTCGTCCAGCCAAGTCCCGAAAAAATGCCCCAGAGAGCATCCGTGATGTAGTAGTAGAAAAGCCCTCCCAAAAAGCCCCGGTACTCGCGCGCGCAACGGAACGTGGATACTTTCTTCCGGCCGGGAAGCATGTCGAAGTTGATGATCAGATGGATCACGATCGCCAGGATCGGGATCACGGAGTAGATGTAGTCCTGCATAAAATCACATTTACATTGGGGGAGTCACATGGAGTCAGCAGCGTTCAACACGGCGGAATCATTTTTCCGGGATATAGGTTATCCACACGCAGCCGTCATCAAAGGACTTGATGTCCTTGCGAACAAATAATCTCGGATCCGTTTCGGCAGGTAGGCCGTCGAAAATGGCCGCCATCCCTTTCCGTGCATCAACAACGGGAGCATAGACAATGCTGATTTCGTCCAGAAGTCCCGCGTTCAGAAATGCGCCGTTGACATTGCCGCCGCCGACCACGGCAACGCGTTCGACCCCGAACTCGGTGTTCAGTATTTCCATTGCCTGCCGCAGATCGATGCGCCCTTTGCCGACCGCAATGTAGGAAGCTCCAAGGGTCCTGAGGTAGTCGAGGTATTCGGACGGGGCATCTTCGCTGACGATGCAGAGTAAAGGCTTGTCGTCTATCGTGCTGCCCGGCCACATCAGGGTGCCGTGCGTATCGAGGGAAACGGAATAGTTCTTCGACACGGCTTCACAATGAACACGGAAGCCGCACGGTGTATTCACTGAAGTCCGGAAGCTGTCCGGCAGAGCAGCATGTTTCGCTCTGCTGATACGGCCTTCGACGAACGCCTGACACTTGTAATAATCCAGGGCATCATAATAGCATTTGCCGCCGGGATATTTCTCCAGCATGTCACAGTCGATTCGTCCGTCGATGGATGCCATCATGTGGCAGACTATGAATTGTTTCATCGAGTTCTCTATCCGTGCGTGTGTGGTGTTAGATGATCCGAACTCAGCTCTATTTGAGGAGACGTTCATGGTGAAACGTTGGCGGGGAAACGATCCGGAATAAAAAAAGCCGGACGCTTCCCCATACGCGAACGTGTAGGTCCCGCCAAGAACCTGCTCCAAAGACGGACAGAAAAACGCCCAGCAGGACAGACACAATGGTCCTTGCTGGCATTTCGACTTTGGAGCAAAAGAGCAAATTTGAAGCTTGGCGGGTTCACACGTTCTTTTGCTGAAATAACCGATAAAAAGAGCCTGGAACCGGACTTCCGCTGGCTGCGGGATCGGATTCCGACAGACAATTTACACCCTGCGGCTGAAAAAATCAAGACGCATTCAGATTATTTGGAGGGATTTCCGCGAGGAGAAAGGATTGATTCAATTAAGCCGGGATGAACGGAGAATGGACGCTTGCTGCCCCATGATAGCCTTTCCGTCTGGAATCGCGAGTTCGCGAGTCGCGGCGGGCGGGGAACCGGGCGTGATGAGGTCCGGAACGCGGAGAATGGGGCGAGCCCGGCAATTGGGGCGCGGATAGTGGATTCTCTTGCGTAATTCAGTTGGCCGCAATGATGAAAAATGAATAAAAAACCATGCGGGAGAGGGATTATTTCCTTGAATTTTCTGTTAGACGGTGTAAATTTTGCGTATCGTCGTACACGGTCGGATCTCCTGCGCCAAATTAAGGTTTTCAAGCGCCTTTCATGCAGCACGGGAGCCGACAATAACAATCAAATCCGGCGTTTTTTACCGGACAGCAGAGGATTTGTCTATGGATTATTCAAAATTGATTCAAGATGATTATACCGCGGAATGGGTCAAAAATATCATTCAAAAACTTTCTCCTTATCCCTATCTCGCCGATATTCTCATCATTTTAAGTTCTTTCGCGGGCGGGGCGCTGATTTCCCTGATGTTGTTTCTGCTGCTGCGGCCCATCCTGAACCGTTTTTACCGCCGGCACTGCGAATTGAACGATGCGCTTCAGGCTTGCATCCGCAAGATGATCGTTTCCTTCGTGTCGTGTCTGCCGTTGGTCCTCGTCAGTTACTCTGTGTGGTGCGACGGAATCCACGAATGGGTCGCTGTCATGATCATCAAGCCGTTGTGGGGGATCGGGATCGCCCTCCTGGCCCTGACGGGGACATACGCCATCAAAAGTTTCGGACTGTGGTACAAGCAGCAGCGCCATGCGGAGCAGCGCCCCATCGACGGCCTGCTCACGCTGGCAATCAGCTTCGTGTGGGTGGCCGCAGTCATTGTCTTCATTGCAATGCTGGTCGAAAAAAGCCCTATCTATCTGCTTTCCGGGCTCGGTGCTGCCGCGGCGATCCTGCTGCTTCTCCTTCAGCATACGATCCATTCCTTTGTCGCCAGTGTGGAGATCAATGCCGACCATCTGGTCGAGATCGGCGACTGGATCGTCATGGAATCCGAGACGTTCGGCGGCATCCTTGACCGGCAGGAAATCGACGGTATCGTCACGGAGATCTCGCTGCATACCGTGAAAGTCCGCAACTGGGACAGGACACTGGTCTGCCTGCCGATCTGCGATCTGGTCAACAAGCCTTTCATCAACTATACCGCCATGGAAAAAGGCGGCGGCCGCCGCATCAAAAAAGCCTTGCTGATCGATCAGCGCAGCATCCGATTTTTGAGCAAGGAAGAGGTCGAGATCCTCAAGGGATTCGACATCCTGAAAGATTATCTTGAGAACAAGGGTAACGAACTCACCCAGTACAACACGGGGCGCTCGATGTTCAATACCCGTCATCTGACCAATCTCGGCATCTTCCGCATCTATGCAAAACACTATCTGGAGCAGAATCCGAAGATCCGCGCCGATCTGACGCTGTTTGTCCGGGAACTGGCCCCCACCGATACCGGTGTGCCGCTCGAAATCTATTGCTTCTCCAAGGAAGTGCAATGGGTCCCCTATGAAGAAGTCCAATCCGAGATCACGGAACATCTGCTGGCGGTCCTGCCGAACTTCGGTTTGCGCGTTTTCCAGCGCAATAGCGACATCCATCAGAAAGTTGACACTCACGTCGATGTCGTGGGCGGAGCATTCCGCTTCGCCAGTCTGAATCATCCGGATTGCCCGAGCAATGGGGACTCCTCCGACGAACGGCATTCATAACCGTCGCTGAAATCATGGGGACTCCTCCGACGAACGGCATTCATAACCGACGCTGACGCCCTGAGGACTTCTCCTGCGAACGGCACTCATAACCGACGCTGACGCCCTGGGGACTCCTCCTGCGAACGGCACTCATAACCGACGCTGACGCCCCTGCCACTTTTCGCGAGCCATTTTCCTATGTCTGCAACGGACCGCGGGCGAACTTTTTATGCGTCGGGTTTCTTGTCCTTTCTGTCCAACCTGCATGACAGATTAGATTGCGGCAGAACATGCAGCCTCAAGGACGTTTTTTCAAGGAAAAAAGGAAAAACGGCCTAACACGGGGCAAATATGGGGCAAATTACCCATTTCTGAGCATAAATTTGATGGGGTGGAAGCTCCTGATTATAGAGAATCATTCAACAACAATAATCACCAATAATGGAGGCGGTTGTCTTTTGGCAACATGAGAGCCTTTTGAATAGAAAAGGGATCAAGTCTCACTTTTTCAGCACGGGGACCTTCGGCCAGCCGGAGGTGGATTCGGTGAACTCACGGGCGGAGAAGCACCAGATGACGAATTTCTTGCCCTTGATCCATTCGGCGTCCTTGGCGGCCTTGCGGTAGAGGTTCGTGCGAACGGCGGCGGCTGCGGAGCCTTTGACGGCGATGCGTTCGACGGGCATGGCGAGCGCGGCGGCGAGGTTTTCACCGAGACCGGACTTTTCCGCGAGCATGTCACCACCGGAGGAGAAGATAAGCGTGTGGCTGTCGCCGAGGAGCAGCACCGGGGAAGCGTCGGAGAAGACGTCGCCCTTGACCGTATGCAGCGTAATTTCCTCGCTCGGCTTTGCTTCCTTGTCGAGCGAGAGCATGAGGTCGCCGACGATGGAAATCTTCTGGTCCTCGACCTCGAATTTCTTGTCGCCCTTGTCGAGTTTCATGAGCTTGACGAGTTCGTCGACCGCGAGCTTGATGCCCTCGGGATTCCAGTGGGCGTCCTGCTTGCAATAGACAGGTTTTTCCGACTTCTCGAACACGCCGGAAAGGTCCAGCACCTCGACGCCCTTTGCCCGGAGTTCTTCATAGAACGGCTTCAGGTACACCATGGCGTCGCCCTTCTTGAGCTTGCCGAACGGCGCGGCGTCGGCTTTCGGCGGGACCGGCACCACGATCAGCTTCACGCCGATCTCTTTCAGCTGGTCGTTGAAATCCGCGATTCCCGGGATCGGGTCGGCGTTGTCTTTCTTCGTGGCCTTGGAATGCTCGACGACCTTGCCGCAGGCGAGCGGACCTGCTGCGAGGTGGGAGAGCTCGTTGCGCGAATACAGCCAACCGTCATCACCTTTCATGGTGATCGTGCCGGACTGCACGTTCGCAAGCGCCTTTTCGGCGATTTCGGAGACCTCGTCTGCAAACACGCCGACTGTGAGTCCAACGGCTATCAGGGATGCAAGAATCTTTTTCATATCGGAAGCCTTTCTGTGAAGGTTTTTGAGTTCATTTGTTCATTTCGGGACGATCTCGCCCCAGCAGGGATCCTGCAACAGCAGATCATCGTCGTCGAATTCGCTGCGGTTCCAGCTGCCGTATTCGTCCTCGAAATCCGCCCACGGCTTGAGCTCGATTTGAACCGTGTCGCCGATGCGGAGGCGCGCGGCGTCAGTCCAGACGTTGTCGCGCATGCTGGCGATGTAAACGAGCGCCTCGTTCGAGCCGTCGATGTCGCCCAGATGCAGGCTCATCACATGGTCCTTGTACGGCGCGGAATGCGGCCTCGGAACGGACGTTACGGCAAGAACCGTAGCCGTGACCGTCTTCGGTTCTTCGATGGTCAGGAAATCGCTTTCGCCGCGTTCTTTCAGCTCCAAGGGGGAATCCGTCCAGTCTCCGACGGCGAGCTCGCGAATGGCGAACTCCCACACGACGACCTTCTTGCCGTCGAGGCGGTCGCGTCCGCGCAGAAACTCAGCGGACAGCACATCGCGTGTGGCGTGGGCTCCGGCATCGTTGCGGGCGATTACGTCGATGGGGCGTCCCAGCTCATGTGCGAGCATTTCGGCGAATCCGGCGCGCGTGCCCCAGCCCATCGCGTCGAGCGAGAAGATGTTGGTGAAGCTGTCGCCGAGCAGCAGTACGTCCGAATTGCGGTCCTGCACCACGTCGTACTGCACGACCTCGACCGTCTGTTTCGGGAAGATGTCGTCCACGTCCGGCAGTTTCAGCATATTCGCGATGTCGCCGCGAGCGGTGATCGTAGCCTTTGCTCCAGCCTCGGAATCGGGCTCGGCATCACCGATCGCCTCCGCGGTCTTCTTCGCGGCGAGCTGCATGGCGGCGGGCGTCCAGTGCGTATCGGTTTTGAGGTAGGACTCCACACCGTCTTTCCGCATGGCGATGAAGTCGTCCGTAAAGTCCAGCACGGTCACGCCGAAAGATTCGACCTGCTTCTTGAACTCGTCGAACGATTTATTGCCTTTGCGGTCTTCGCCTGCGCCGAGCTTGTCGCCGTAGACCAGCGGTTTGCCGGGCGCGGGGATCAAAATCAGGCGGATGTCGCGCGCTTTGAGGTCGTCGGCAAACTTCTTGATTGCCGCGACTGCATCCGGATGCGAGCCCGCGAGGTCGCGTTTGTGCATGCGCCCGGCCTGCATGAAGCCGGGATTCACGAGGTAGTCGTAGTCGCCGGAATAGAACAGCCAGCCGTCCTGCCCGACGATGACTTTTTCATTGCCCGTGCGGAAGCATTTCGTCAGGAATTCCTGAGCAGGCGTGAGCAGGACCGCCCGCAGGAGCGAGGTGTCCTCGATGGCCGTTTCATACTGCTTGAACGCCTTTTGTGCGGTCGGGGCGGGACGGATTTCCTTCAGCGGCGAGGAATAGACAAATTGGATACACGGATAAATGCCGATGACGAAAAGGAAGAAAATGGAAAGGAAGAGTTTCTGCGGCTTGGAAACTTCCGTTACGCCGATTTCGCGTTTTGCAATCTCTTCGCGGGAGAGCTTGACTTTTTTCACTTCAGACATGTTCGCGTCTCCTTAGAAGATGAAGTAGATGAACGGGTTGTAGCTATGCGTGGTGAGCGCGATGAGCGAAATGAAGAAGAGCAGGATGCACCACGCGATCTTCGGCCAGGTGAGCCGCCGCGTGAAGTCCCACGTCTGCGGCAGCGCCCAGATCGTGATGCCCGCGAGCAGGAAGTTCACGACATAGTACGGATTGTAAATCAGGCCGCGCACCGCTTCGCCTTGTCCCGGCGTGGCGCCACCGAACATGCACTTGAGGTACTGTGCCGCGTCCGGGAGCGTGTCGGCTCGGAAGAACACCCACGCGATCAGCACGATGAAGAACGTGATGATGATTTGCAGCAGCGCGGGGAGTTTGTGGTAGATGCTTTCCTTGCCCTGCGCACGCTCGAACGCGAGGTAGCCGCCGTGGATGCCGCCCCAGATCAGGAAGTTCCAGCTCGCCCCGTGCCACAATCCGCCGAGAAGCATCACCAGCGCCAGGTTGATGTACGTGCGGACGCTGCCCTTGCGGTTGCCGCCGAGCGGAATGTACAGGTAGTCGCGGAGCCAGGTGGAGAGCGACAGGTGCCACCGCCGCCAGAATTCCGTGATGGACTTCGAGCGGTACGGCGAATCGAAGTTCTTCGCGAACACGAACCCGAGCATCAGGCCGAGGCCGATCGCCATGTCCGAGTAGCCGCTGAAGTCGAAGTATATTTGGAACGCATACGCGACCGCGCCGTACCACGCGTCGAAACAGCTCAGGTCGCCCGTGTTGAACGTGGTGTCCGCGATTTTGCCGCACGGGTTCGCGAGCAGGACCTTCTTCGCCATGCCGAGCATGAAGAACGATGTGCCGCGCGCGAACTTCTCCCAAGTCAGCGTGCGCTCGCGAAGCTGGTCGGCCACATCCTGGAACCGGATGATCGGGCCGGCGACGAGCTGCGGGAACATCGACACATAGCAGGCATAGTCGATGAAGTTGGTCACGACTTTCGCGTCGCCGCGGTAGACGTCGATCACGTAGCTCATGCTCTGGAATGTGTAGAAGCTGATGCCCAGCGGCAGGACCACGCGGAAGAACCCCAGATACTGCGCTTTCGGGATGCCCAGCGCCGCCATCGTCGCGTTGTAGTTGTCAAGCCCGAAGTTGAAGTACTTGAAGAACCCGAGGATCGCCAGGTCGCAGACGATGGAGATCGTGACGAACAGCTTCTTCCGCGCCGGGTATGCGCCCATCAGACGGCCGTTCGTGTAGTCCACGCTCGTGTTGAACAGCATCAGCAGGCAGAACCACGGGTTCGCCCAGCCGTAAAAGATGTAGCTGAAGATCGTCAGTGTAAGGTGACGGAGCTGTTTCGGCGCGGCATAATACCCCAGCAGCGCCAGCGGCAGAAAGAAAAAGATGAAGAGGTAGGAGGAGAAAACCATAAAAAAAGCCCGGTTCAGTTCCTATTGAAGTAAAGAATATACAATAATACTAATATATCACAATGGAAGAGGAAATTCAAGTAATATCTAAATATAAGCAAAAAAAAATGCAAAGGTACGATAGACCAGCGGCAGGGAAGAAGAAAAAAGATAGGAGAAAAAGACCATTAGTAATACCAAAGCTCTATATTTTTAATCGATAAGCTGTTGTATAGAGTGAGAGCCAGTTCGATTTCCAGAATATATGTTTGATTGCTTTTCTCTGATAGAGGGATAAATAAATCAGAAGAAATATTGTTCTCCATACTTGTTTTGTTTTTATCAATTATTGTTGTGTTTTGCGAATCTTTGATTGATAATGTTGCATAAGTTGAATTGTTGAAGTTTATACGTACCATGCATGTTTTCTTTTGATTAAAAACAGGAACATCCAGGAGGAAACAAACCTTTTTAGAAAATTCAATAATGGTTTGTCCTGTGTCATTTTTATCTAAGATAACCTCATCAGCATTTAAAAGACTTTTGATTAAGGTTTGATCATCAATTGTCTTTTCCAGACTTATCTTTTCAGCATTGTCTACAATGTATCTTGGTAATTCCGGTGTTTCTTTCCAATGATCCGGGTGTTCCCCCATAATAACAGCGTTTCTGTTCGAAAGTAATATGGGTTTCCCAATGAGATTTCTGAGCATTGAATTGTCCAGTCCTTGTTGATAATACCAATCTGTGAGAGTTAGCAGATAATAAGCCGAATATCCCGGAACAGATCCTCCAGAATATCTGGCTGGGTGATGAAAGAAAGAATTGCTCAAGAAAAGAAAGGGAGATCCGCTGGAAGGGACAAGACCACCTATTGACTTGCTTCCTTGATAAACTCCGTAATAAAACACGGGTTCCGATGGGGGATACCGTTTATTCCCTTCCGGATAAGTATATTTGGAGGAAAGTGGAAATGTCATTTTTTCTAAATGAAATAGTGCGGGATCATTTCTGAAAGAGTATCTCTTCAAGACATTTGAAATAGTTTCTGCTAAAACAATGCTTGTTCCTAAAAAAGGATGAGTTTCATCTTGAATGTGGAAATAATAGAAAAGCGGATAATCGAATCTCTGTTCCCACATTTCCGGCATGGGGTCAACAATTTCGATATCATTCTTCAGACACTCATAGTAATGCTCTATCCAAGCCGGATTTTCTTGAAAATCTTCTGATGTCAAAACCCTTGCTGCAAAATCCCATTTTGAGGGGATGCGGACAATGATTAAATCAATATTGTTATTCTCTAGGTATTTTTTGTAGGGCAGAATACCATCAATATACTCTTTTGTCTTATATGTCGTTTCTTTTCCCCCGGCAGCAAAGTATGAATCGTTTATCCAGCCTTTGAACTTTTCGTTGGAAAGAGCATTGTATTTCTCAGCAATAGATTTATATTCTTCTTTCCAAGTTCCAAAAGAGCCACCATGTTTCTTGATTTCCTCCTCAATACGAGCGATTTCGTTTTGGATACGTTCTTTTCTGAGGACAACGGCACTTTCATCCCCGGGAAGTGTCTGAATCGGGAGAATCGTAATCTCTCTTTTAGCAAAGTTTCGATTTCCTCCCTTTTGAAATGAAGGAATCTTTCTGATTTCGAACGGATAATATTGCTCGTGCTCATAGGATTGAATATCATCGGAGAGTTGAATCTCTTGAATCGCCTGAGGCATTGCATCATATCTGGAACCCATGCACCAAATCTTGTCTCCAGGTAGGAATACATTATCTTGAAGAAGTGATTTATCTTTCAAAATTGGCACATTGACAATTGCTTCGCAAGCGATTTCAGTATCCATCGTTGCATCAGACAAAAGCGCATCTATTTCAACAAAAAGCGCATAAAGACAGTTGTCATAATCATTCTTCTCCGGATCCGGAATAGTTGATGTTGCACGAATCGTTCCTTGAAAGCAAACAGATTCCAAATCGTTGCCTTGATAAAACTTATAAAAAGGTTCACTTTTCTCTTTTCCCACTAAAGCATAGGCCAATGCATCTTCATTCAGCTTCTCCGCCTCTTCTGCGGTCACGACAGGCACGGCGGCAGGAGCAGACATGTCTTCTGGATTTGTTTGTGTTGCTGATTTCGATTCAGATTCGACAAACGACTTAGCCTCGACAGGGTGGGTGTTTCTATCCCCCGACATGCTTGTTTCAACAGCTGAAACCATTGTTCCTGATTCCGTCTCGGTTGCTAACTTGACCCCACGAATGCAGGAAGAAAAAAGAAAAGTTATGGCAATAAAACAAGAAAGAGCTGTTGAAATAACAGACCGTCTGAGCGTCAGACGAAGACGGTCTGTATTATTTTGCTTGCTTGCTTGCTTGCTTGCTTGCTTGCTTGCTTGCTTGCTTGCTTGCTTGCTTGCGCTCACTTCGTTCGCGCAAGCAGAAGTTGCAGGACCACGGGTTTGCCCAATCGTAGAAGATGAAGTTGCGATGTGAGGTCTTCGGCGTGACGTAATATCCCAGCCGCGCGAATGTGAGCTAGATAATGATGAAAAGGGTGGAGGATAAAACATGTTATTGCCATATTTCGATGTCTTTGATTACAAAAACGGAATTGCTCTCGCCCGTTACGGATATAGACACTTCACTGGTTTCATTGGGTATTTCAAAAACTAAAGACTGATATGTATTTTTTGAATCGTCAAAAGAGGATGGAATTCTATAACAATTATTGTTTACAAAAACAGAAACATTCCCAGAAATGAGGCAGGCGGGAATAACAATTATGCTTTTTTTATTTGTTGCAATTTGCGATTTGGCAATAAAAAACTCATTATCAGTTATTCTGAAAGAATGCCCTTTTAGCTGTCCGATGGTTGTCCTTTGTTTGTCTGATAAGAGACCGAAATCAACATTGCTTTGCAGTTGTATGGGAATTGTTGAAACGGGTTTTGCAGATGATAAAAGGCATAACTGTCTATCTATTTGAGTGATGTTATGCCAATGAACGTTTAGCAAATGACTTAATGCAATCTGAACAATGGCAACTTGTTTCCCCTTTAAATATTTATCAGGATCCATGAGCAAATAGTCTATAAAAACAGTAGCAGGACCATTCTCGCTATAAATATATTGGGAAACATCGGTTTCCAAGTTGTAATCCAGCCATGATACAAGTCCATTCGAAGAATATGGAGAAACTATAAAGGAATTTCCGACGACAAGAACTTCGCTCTGTGCATTTGTATATGAATGGTCTTTTGATAATATGGGTTTTTTGACTTTAATTTTGTCTCCTGGTTTATGATTCCCTATATCACAGTTATCTGGAAAATTCTTCATTGGATCATAACCATAAAAATGATGCTCCACCTCATCAAAAGAAAACAAGTTCCTTTGTAATCTCTTGGGAAGATTATATCTTTCGAGTCGTTTTGCGAGTTTTTCGGATAGAACTTTTTGTGTCAGGACTGACGGATGCCCGTCCCCACCAACACCGTATGTAAATTCTTCCTCACTAAATCTGTCTATAACTTCCTTGCTGGACGTAATCGTCTCAATCCCTCGCAATAACATTTTCTGCATTATTTTGTATGTTTGATAGTCAACGATATTTCTGAAATCCTTATTAATGATTCTTGCAACAATAGAATCACGATCTTGAATGACAGAAACAATCAACTGAACGCCGTTTGCTTCAAGAGCTTTTTTCAGCTCTACCAGAGCATCAAGATTTTCATCACTTATATCATTATTCACGATCAACTTCGAGAAATTTGGATTAATGCAGAAAAATGAGTTGTCAATAGCTTTCCAAATATACTTTCCGCCATTAGCGATAACTGTATTGTACCCGGAAGAAGCAATTATTGTTTTCCATGCTTGGATGAAAGCGTTGTTTATTTGTTCTATTTTGTCATCATCATAACCTTTAAGCATTTCGTTTATTGTATCAAGGTCTTTAGAAATGCATACATTTTGGGCTTCTTGCAATTGTTGGGAAACAGGCGGGTTGATGTGTCGATCAAAGATTGAAACATGCTCCATTTTTTCATCCAGAAAATGAATGCCAGATGGAGGAAGCAGTGCAGCGTTATCTCCTGCCGTATAGTTGTTGATTGTCCGAACACCAAGAACATAATACTTTTCCAACGAAAACAGATTCAACTCATCAGCCTGCTGAACAAATTGTTCTTCTTCAGAAAGTGTTTCATACGGTATGATCGAACAAATGATTTTATCTTCTTGTTTCAGAGAATCGGTTTTAAGCATTGTAAAATCCTTAAACCCATCAATAATGAGAGACATTTCCTGGGGACAAGCTTCTCCAGCACAAATCACATTCCCCTCAAAATGTGCAGTAAAACGGCAATTGGGATAATCTGATTTCTTGGGGTCCGGCAATACAGAACGCTCTGTGATCTTACCTTCAAGATATGTTGAACCCTTTATCTCTTTCTGAAAAACACGTAACCGGTGAATAGTAACTTCTCCAGATATTTCAAGAAAAAGGCGAACACAATCATAGTGCTCAAGAGCGCTCACCTCATAGTTTATGCATTCATCTTCAAATTGTCCTGATAATTCATCTATATAAACTTTGCCTGGCCGAATCATGCCAAGCTCCTCTATTCCGACTCGGACTTTGGTCTCGGGTGTTCTACTAGATAATTCAACAGAGATTCCTGTTATGGTGTTTAGCAGATATTGAGGAGGCGCATTGATTATTAGTACTCCATCAGGAGAGAAGATATCATATCCAATTTCATTTCGAGCAAAATCACAGTTGCCTTTTAGAGAATTATAATCAATATTCCATCGGTATGGAATCTTTCTTGTCAGGAATTCAGACCGCGCTTTAACAACACCATGCTTTGAGAATATTTCATCGAAACTTGAGGGTATATTTGCTGTCGTGTATAATTTCATCCTGTCATCATATACGAGATCCATACCCTTATTCTCAAACTCCATCATTTTTGCAATAAATATTGCTTTTTCATCTTTTAACTTCTCAGCTTCCTCATTCAACTTTTCAGCATCTTCTGGCGTAACAACAGGTATGGCCTCAGGAAGAAGATCGTTCTTGGTGGTTTGGGTGATAATTTCCACAGAAGAATTTAATTCTGTAAGATGTATCGTGTCAAATACGGGTTTCGTTTCAGCGGGCTTCGTATCTGTTTTCGGATTGGCTTCAGTCACTGGCTTTGGATCGGTCACTGGTTGGGTTTCAGCGATAGGCTTCGTTTCGACTGTGGGCTTCGCTTCGGTCGTGAGCTTCGTTTCCGGAACAGGGACCGATTGATTCCTGCTGGTCATGCGGTTCCCGCTTTGAACAACCCTCTGAACATTATCATGGCGACTGAATTCCTTGCGGTCAATGATGACGAAGAAAGCAATCAGGGCAACGATTATTACAACAGGAGCGATTAGTTGTTTCATTTGTCAATGATCCTTGGATTTTTAAAAACAGAAATCCCGGAACAGAGTACAAAACTTCCATTCCGGGAAAAAGATTCGATGGCACGAGGCAACTGCCGGACGAAAGGGTTTCCGGCAGTAAAGAGAACGATACTAGATAAAGAGCGGAGCAGGAGCACTGTGGCCTCGGACGGATAGCGATCTACGCACGAGGTAACGCCCAGACACAAAAAAAAGCCGGACATTTCCCCATACGCGATGATGAAGTCCGGTCAAGAATTTGCTACTGAGACGACGAAAAACACGCAGCAAAAAAAGAAAAATAATCCCTTGCTGGTTTTCAAACTCATCAGTAGCAAAAGATTCTTAATCAAACTTGACCTGTTTTCATCGTCTTTTGCTGAAATAAACGATGTAAAGAACTCTGAATCTGATTCCTTTGAATGCGGAATCCAAAATCAACCATTAATATACACCAATCTTTAGAAAAAGCAAGCGACTGTTCACATTTTCATCATTATAACCACAGCTATCCCATAAAAATCCACAGCTATCCCATAAAAAAACTGAAAACTTGACAAAAAGAGAACCCATGCTACCTTATTCTCTGCTAAAAGACGGAGGCAGACATGAGTTCTCAAGAACATAATATGGCGGTGCTTGGTCAAATTGTCAAGCATATTCCTGCAAAACTTATTGAAAAACTGAAGGCCAAGCACAAAATCCAGACGCGTTCCTTTTCGGAGACGAGCCTCGTCGTGGCAATGATCTTCGCCCAGTTGTCCCACGCGCTGAGCTTGAACGACATTTGCGACTGCTTGCGTTTTCACAAGGGGTATCTCGCTCAGATTCGGGACTGTGTACCGCCCAGCCGGAATGGTTTGGCTCACGCGAACGCGACGAGGGATGCGGCATTGGCGGAAGATCTTTTCTGGACGGTTCTTGACGAGGTCAAACGCAAGCATCCCAAGTTCATTTCCAGCAGCAGGCAGTATCCGGGTATGCCGTGGCGGTTCAAACGGGCGATTCACGTTGTCGATTCCACTACAATCAAGCTGATAGCCAAGTGCATGGATTGGGCGAAACACACGAAGCAGAAAGCGGCGGCGAAAATGCACCTTGATTTGGATCTGAGGTCATTCTTGCCGAACTTCGCCATCGTGAACAGGGCCAAGGATTCCGACCCGAAGATGGCCTGGAAACTATGCGATCCGATTCGGGCAGGAGAAATCGTGGTCTTCGACAAAGCCTATGTGGATTTCGAACACCTTTACCATCTCCAAAGGAAAAGCGTGGTATGGGTTACACGTTCCAAGGAGAACATGTGTTATGAAGTTATGGGACAGCAACTGAGCGAGGAGGAAATCCAGCAAGCCCGCCACATGCGTGAAGCGGGAATTTTTGTGGGACAGCAGCCGATCGTTTTGAGCGACAATCTCGTCCGGCTTGCGAGAGAAGAGTCCTTTGAAAAGTATCCGGAAACACTGAGACTGGTCACGGCATGCGTTCTGCGCGACGGCAAACCCGCCGAAATGAACTTCATCACAAATCAGCTTGAATGGTCGCCGTATTCCATCTGCG
>Ga0310690_10001040_pt1 | contig 52274 bp, 76 predicted proteins | sample AusTroGonzalo_MG_2_FD_207661 | JGI IMG/M metagenome (GOLD analysis project Ga0310690, IMG submission 207661) | Bovine rumen microbial communities from tropical cattle in Woodstock, Queensland, Australia - Gonzalo_04 (v2) (version 2) | ecosystem: Host-associated > Mammals > Digestive system >... | reverse complement strand
AGGCCGGCGGCATCGTCTACGACTCCACGGCCGGCCTCTACGGCATGGCTATCGCCGACGCCGGCTCCGGCGCGTCCGTTGTCTGCGTGGTGCGCTCTGCCGTGGTTGACGGCTCCCACAAGACGATCACCTCTGCCGCCAAGGTCGCTCTGCAGACTCAGGGCGTGGTGGTCAAGGACTGGGTTGCCCCCGACAGCGACACGCCTGCTCCGGATCCGGCCTCTGTCGAGTCCATCACCGCCGTGCTGGGCACCTGGTCTGCCGAAAACACGATGGCCCAGGCCATCGGCGCACTCCAGACTGCCGTTGGCGCCTGGACTGCCGCCACGCCTGCCCGCACTACCGCCGCCCTCAAGGCCATCGAAGATCTCGAGGCTCTTGTCGGCTCCTTCAGCGCCGGCCGTTCCGCCGAGCTGGCCGACACCGTCATCGGCGCCGTCGAGGCGCTCGAAAGCGCATAAGGAGACTGAGCCATGGCCAACGTGTTTACCCCCGATCTTTTCACCTGCAGCGAGCTCTCCGCGGCCGTCATGCGCCTGCCCTGGGTTCCGTCCCTGCTCAAGCCCTACTTCACGGAAGAGGGCGTGCGCACGACCTCCATCACCATCGACCTTGACGAAGTCGGCATCAAGCTGGTGCCCGACTCCCCGCGCGGCAGCGTCGGCGGCCAGCCTTCCCAGGGTGGCCCCCGCAAGGTCGTGACCATCCCGTCCGCGCACCTCTCCCGCTACGACACGGTGCATCCCGAGGACGTCCAGGACGTCCGCGCGTTCAACAGCACCGAGCCCGAAACAATCGCCAACCGCCTCGCGCGCAAGCAGGCAGCTTTGCGCCGCGACATCGAGGCCACCCTTGAGTATCACCGCGTCGGCGCAGTCAAGGGCCAGGTGCTCGACGCCGACGGCAGCACCGTCCTTTTCGACAGCTTCGCCGCCTTCGGCAAGTCGAAAGCCACCAAGTCGATCACCTTCCCGGCCAGCGCCGGCGCCAAAAACACGTTGCTCCGCAACGTCATGGACATCGTGGACATGGTGGACACCGCCATGGGCGGCAACGCTTACGGCCCCCTCATGGCCATCTGCGGCGCAAACTTCTGGAAATGGCTCACCACGGGCGCCGAAACCCGCGCCTCCTACGACCAGTGGTATGCCAACCACGCCCAGCAGTTCAGCCATGACCAGTTCCTCGCCGGCGTGTTCGACTATGGCGGGATCAGGTGGTGCAAGTACAGCAAGACCGTCGGCGGCAACGCCCTCGTGGCCACCGACAAGGCCCACGTCTTCCCGACCGGCTCCGGCATCTTCAAGACCTTCTATGCCCCTGCGGACTACGTCGAAACCGTCAACACCGACGGCCAGGCGTTCTACAGCCGCATGGAGCCCAAGAAGTTCGGCAAGGGCTACGAGCTCGAGGTGCAGTGCAACCCGATCAGCCTCTGCATGTTCCCGGAGGCCCTCGTGGAAGTCTCCGGCTCCGAGTCCTAAGGAGTGAGCGATGGCGCTGGCATGGTCTGACATTGGCAAGGTCGTCGGCAAGGCCGCTCCCATTCTGGGCAGCGTTCTTGGCGGGCCTGCCGGCGCCGCCGCAGGCGCTCTCGTGGCCTCCGCGCTGGGATGCGAATCCCAGCCGGAGGCTGTCGAGAAGGCCCTGCAGGCCTCTCCGGAAATGCTGGTCAAGCTCAAGGAGCTTGAGGTTGCCGAAAAGGCGCGCCTGCTCGACTGGCAGACGGCGCAGCTCAACGCCGAGCTGGGCAACGTGCAGAGCGCCCGGAGCAGGGAGGTGGAGCTTGTCAAGGCCGGCTCCATCACCGGCTGGAGCACGAGCATCGTCGCCGGCATCGTGACCGTGGGGTTTTTCGTCATGCTCTACGTGGTGCTGACTCAGGGCAAGAGCGAGCTGGGCGAGCCCGGCATCCTGCTCCTGGGCTCCCTCAGCACCGCTTTCGGCAGCGTAGTCAACTACTACCTGGGCAGCTCTTTGGGCTCTGCGCTCAAGGAGCAGTACAAGCAGCGGCAGGGCAAGTAGCATGGGCATCACCGAAATGGAGATCTCCAACCTCCTGCTGGGCCTGATTTCAGGCCTCCTGGGCATTCTAATCTGGGTAGCCAAGAGCTTCGCCACGACGATTCTGGAAGAGCTCCGCAAGCTCGACAGACGCAAGGCGGAGTGCATCGGCCAGTTTGCCGACGATGCCGACAACCGGAATGCCCACGGCCGCATTTTCGCGCAGCTTGGCGACCACGAGGCGCGCATCGTCAGGGTGGAAACTCTGACAGAGGGAGACGCTGGCAAATGACATTCAAGGATGCCTTGAGCTGGGACACCGAGCACGCCTTCCTCAACCTCGAGGAATTCGGGGAGGAGGTCGAGATCAACGGGATCCGCATGACGGCCGTGCGCTACGACGGCGCGCAGTACGAGTACGGATCCATGCGTCAGGAACTCCCCCCGCTCAATCCCGAGCTGCCCGAGCGGAGCATCGTGCTCTACGTCCGCACCGACATGCTCGACAGCGACGTGGTGCAGGGCGGCACCGTCACCTTCGACGGCGAGCTCTGCGAAGTCGAGCGCAGGCACGACGGGCTGGGCTGCATGACAAAGCTCGTCCTGGGCAGGAGGGGGTACCTCTAATGGCGGACGTGACGGTCACCGGCGCCGGCGCCCTGGAGGCGCTTCGCAAGCGCCTTGGCGAGGCGATGCCCCGGCAGGCCCGCCAGGCAGTCTCCCTGGGCGTCCGCGAGGCCGTCCAGCGCACCCGCAGGAAGGGCCTGAGCATCGCCAAGAAGCGCTACGCCTTTTCCAGCTACGGCAAGGCTAGGGTGGACGGCATTCTGGCGTCAAAGTCAGTCGGCGCGGACAAGATGTTCGGCGAGGTGCGCTTCAAGGGCGAAATCGGCGTGCCCTTCCGCTGGTTCCAGACGGTGCCGACGAGGCCTTCCGGCCAGAAGATGCCCCGCCTTGGAAAAAAGACGGTCCGCGTCCGCATCATCCGCGGCGGTCCGATGAAGGAGCTCCACGGCGCCGGCGGCGAGAAGGTCTTTTGGTGGAAGCATCCCAAGACGGGCAACATCCTGCTCATGTACCGCGCCGGCAGGAAGCTCAAGGTGCCCGACCGCATGGGCGCCGCGCCCATCCAGGCCATCCAGAAGCAGAGCAACTACGAAACGATCGGCGAATACCTCCAGGAAACCATGCTCAAGCGCATCAACCACCAGCTCAGCAGGATAGGGCACTAGGCCATGACGGAAAACGGCTGCCTCAAGGCCATAGCTGAATGGCTCGAGACGACGGTGCTCTACGAGTACCGCCTGCCCAGCCCGCGCAAGGCCGGCGAGTTTCCCTTCCATGTTTTCATCGGCTGGCTGCCGGAAAAGAAGGGGAAGGACGACGAGGACTATCCTTTTGCCATCGTCCGCCCCGTTGACGGCACCGTCGGCCCTGACGGCACGGCGATGAGCGTTGACATCGTTTTGGGTGTCTTTGCCGGGGAGACCAGAGGCTGCGAGTACGTGCTCAACGTGCAGCGCCGCCTGCTCAATGCCCTGGGCACCCTGGGCGAGCGCCGGCTGGCCGACAAGTACGCCCTCGCCCTGCCCGTGACGTGGGAGCTCCCCGACGACCAGCCGTACCCCGTCTGGGTTGCGGTGGTCCATACCGAGTGGACGTACCACTCCCCGATCCTGCCGTTCCGCGACGATCTCGACTGGGGCACGCAGGCATCTGCTACGGCTACCGTTTCCCGGAATTCGATCGACATCGAGGACGATGCCAATGGCTAGAGAAATCCAGATTTACGCAGGTCCCTCGCTCTACCGCTGGGGCCTGCACCACGGGAGCACCTTCACCGGCGATCTGCCTGCCACCGTGCAGGCGGCGATCGAGAAGTGCCCCGCCGTCCGGGATCTCATTGTCCCGGTTTCCCGCTACATGTCCGCCCGCGCTGAAATCGCACGCAAGGGCACCCTGCTCAACGCGAGGTGCGCAGCCGTGCTGGCCGGGCTCACCGCTACCCAGGAGGGTTAGTCATGGCCTACAAGCATGGCGTCTACGCGAGCGAAATCGCCACGTCCATCCTGCCCCCGCGCACCGTTGACGCGGGCATTCCCTTCGTGGTCGGCACCGCCCCTGTGGGCATGGCCGATCCCGACAACGTCAACAAGCCCGTTCTCTGCCACACGTATGCCGATTTCGTGAAAGCGTTTGGCTGGGTTCCGCCTGAAGCCGACAGCGCATCCGGCAAAAAGAAATTTGCCTACTCGCTCTGCGAGGCCGCCTATGCCGCCTTCGTGCTCTACGGCATCGCGCCCATCGTCTGCGTGAACGTGCTCGATCCGGACACGCACCGCACGGCCGCCGAGACGACCGTGCTCAACATTCCGGTTTCTGCCGGCTCCATCACGGTGCCCGAGTCCGGCGTCATCCCGTCCACGGTGACGATCACCCTCACCACGACCACCGAACCGGAAGCGGGTTCGGAGGAAGAGCCGGTCACGACCGTGACCACCTACGAGGAGGGCACGCACTACGAGCTGGCCTTCGACGACGACGCGCACCTGGTCGTCAATGTCCTGTACGACTCCGCCTCCGGCGATCCGCTCGTGCCCCTGGGCACCGAGCTGGGCTTCAGCGCCTACGTGACGGATCCCGGCGAGGTGGACGGCGACGACGTCATCGGCGGCGTTGACTCCAGCGACGCCAAGTCCGGCCTCGAGCTCGTCGAGGAGATGTACCCCCGCTTCGGCCTCGTGCCCGGCACCATCATTGCCCCCGGCTTCTCTGATGCCCCCGGCGTTGCCGCCGTCATGAGCGCCAAGACCACCGGCGTGAATGGCCTGTTTGGTTGCGTCTGCGCCTGCGACGTGCCGACGGCGGCCTCCGGCGGCGCCGACCAGTATTCCGAGGTCAACGCCTGGAAGAACCAGAACAACTACGTGCACCCGCGCCAGATCGTCTGCTGGCCCATGGTGGAGCTGGACGGCATCCTCTTCCACATGTCCAGCCACGTTGCCGCGCGCATGGCGGCCACGGACGCCGACAACGGCAACATCCCCTATGTCAGCCCCTCGAACAAGTCTTTCGAGATGACGGCCGCCGTGCTCGAAAACGGCGAGGAAGTCTGGCTGTCCGGCGAGACTGCCAACTACCTCAACGGCCAGGGCATCGTGACTGCCCTAAACTTCGAGGGCGGCTGGCGCTGCTGGGGTAACCGCACCGGCGCCTATCCTTCCAACACTGATCCCAAGGACGCGTTCATCCCCGTGCGCAGGATGTTCAACTGGCTGGGCAACACGCTCATCCTGACCTACTGGCAGCGCGTGGACTACCCGCTCAACAGGCGCCAGATCCAGACCATCGTGGACTCTGCCAACATCTGGCTCAACGGCTTGGCCGCCCGCCAGTGCATCCTTGGCGGGCGCGTGGAGTTTCTGGAGAGCGAGAACCCCGTCACGAGCCTCGAGGATGGCATCGCCACGTTCCACGTCTATGTCACGCCGCCTGTGCCGAACAGAGATCTGGAATTTGTCCTTGAGTACGATGTGAACTACTTCAGCACCCTGTTTGAATAAGGAGTCCCGTCATGGCTTCTACGAATCCGATCAACGAAAAACTCATCAACTTCAGGGTGTACAACGATGCGAACGACCTTCTGGGCATCGCCACCGTTGACCTTCCCGAGCTTGCGGCCATGTCCGACACCGTCTCCGGCGCCGGCATCGCCGGCGAAGTTGACAGCCCCGTCCTGGGCCACTTCCAGAGCATGAGCGTCACCCTGCACTGGCGCACCATCGACGAGGCCGCCATGTCGCTCGCCGAGCAGAAGGCGCACCACCTGGAGATCAGGGGCAGCCAGCAGCAGTACGACGCCGGCAGCGGGAAGTACAGCTCCGTGCCCGTGCGCCTGGTTGTCAGGGGCACTCCCAAGACGACCAGCCTTGGCAGCTTCGAGCCCGGCTCCACGACCGACACGACCACTGAACTCGAGTGCAGCTACCTCAAGCTGGTCGTCGGCGGAAAGGAGCGCCTCGAGATCGACAAGTACAACTACATCTGCCGGATTGGCGGGCAGGACGCCCTCAGAAGCGTCCGCAGCGATCTTGGCCTGAGCTAGTCCATATCAGGCGGGGGCATCGCGTGCCTGGCGCGACAAGGGGCTCCGAGACTCCGGCCCCGCCCCCGCCTCCCCGGAGTCTCGAAACGCAAAGGAGTCTCGAAATGCAGTACGAATTCAAGCAGCCCTACAAGTTTGAGGATGCCGAATGGACCGAGCTTGAAGTGCCGGTTGAGGACATGACCGGCGCCCAGTTCCTGGCCGCCAAGAGGGCTTTCGTGAAGGCTCATCCGGATGCGAATCCGGTCAGCATGGTTTTTGACCAGGAATTCTGCGTCTTTCTCATGGCCCGCATCTGCAAGCAGCCCCTCGAGTTTTTCGAGCAGATGCCGGCGAACGAAATGGTGCCCCTCTGCACCAAGGTGGCGGGTTTTTTGCTGAGCTAGGCCTTGGCGGGCAGGAGCCCGAACGCGACGTGATGCGCCTCTGCCTCAACCTGGCCGGCGCCGACACGGCAACCAGCGCCCTCGAGTGGTGGAGGCTGCCGATCGCCGAGGTCAGAGTGTGGGCAGAGGTGCAGCGGGCCGAGCTGGAAAAGAGGCAGAAAGAGCTCGACAGGAAGATGAAGGGCAGGAGGTAGGCGATGGCAAAGACGTATGAAATAGCGTTTGCCCTGGCGGCAAACACGGCATCATTCTCTGCCAACTTCAAGGCGGCATCCCGCACCGTCGCCCGCCTGCAGGAATCCTTCAAGAGCCTGGAGGGCGCGACAAGGCAGCTTGGCGCCCTCCAGGCCGCCAAGCAGCGCGTCATGGAGTCCGGCAAGGCCTACAGGGAGGCCGCCGGGAACGTGGCCAAGCTCCAGGCGGCCATGGCCGCCTGCGAAAGGCCTACAAAGGCGCAGGAAGCCGCCCTCGAGCGCGCCAAGGCTTCTGCCGACAGGGCCAAGGAAGCCTGGCAGAGAAACATCGCGAAGATGCGGGAAATGGCGGCCGCCGCCAACGCGGCCGGCCAGCCTATCCGCGCCCTCGCCCAGAGGGAAAACGAACTCACCCAGGCGGCGAACAGGACGGCGCAGGCCCTCCAGCGCCAGCAGGCCGCCGAGGCGCGCCTTGGCAGGGCCAAGGCCGGCGTCGCCGCCAATGCGCCATACGCCCAGCAGGCGGGCGCGGCCGTCGGCTCCGGCCTCATGGCCGCCATGACAGACGGCGCCTCCCTCGAAAGGCAGCTTTCCCAGGTGCAGGCCATTTCCCGCGCCAGCGCGGACGAGATGGCCCGCTACGAGGCGCAGGCTCTCCAGCTTGGAGCTTCGACCAAGTACACGTCTACGCAGGTTGCCCAGGGCATGCAGTATCTGGCCATGGCCGGTTTCAAGACAAACGAGGTCCTGGCCGCCATGCCGGGCATGCTCAACCTGGCGTCCGCCGGCGCAATCGACCTGGGCCGGGCTGCCGACATTTCGAGCAACATCCTGTCTGCCTTCGGCCTCCAGACGGCGGAGATCGACCGCGTGGGCGACGTGCTGACAAACACGTTCCAGCGCAGCAACACCACGCTCGAGACTCTGTCCGACACGATGAAATACTGCGCGCCGGTCGCCAAGCAGTTTGGCCTCAGCCTCGAGCAGACGGCGGCCTACGCCGGCATCCTGGGCAGCAACGGCATTGACGCCAGCATGGCCGGCACGGCCCTGCGCGGCATCATGGTGCGCCTGACGAAGCAGCCGAAGCAGGCGGCGGTGGCCCTCAAGGAGCTGGGCGTCAAGATCTACGATGCCAAGGGCAATTTCAAAAGCCTTGAGCAGATCATGGTCGAGGTTGCCCAGGCGCAGGACAGGCTGGGCCTTACCGAGTTTGGCAAGGGCAAGTCGGCCGCCATGCTGTTTGGCACGGAAGCCCTGGCCGCCGGCCAGGTGCTCCTGGACAACGCCCGCAGCGGAAAGCTCCAGGAAATGATCGCCGGCCAGTATGAGCGCGGCACTGCCGAGGCCACGGCCAGGGTGCAGGAAGGCAACCTCATCGGCGACATTACCAAGCTCACCTCCGCCATGTCGGGGCTCAGCCAGACGCTCTACAAGAGCGTGAACAGCTCCCTGCGCGAAACCATCCAGCACATTACGGATCTGGTGGGCAGGCTCAACACGTGGCTGCAGGCCAACCCCGAGGTGGCCCGCACCATCGTGCTCGTTGCCGGCGGAGTTGCCGCCTTTGCGGCGGCCATCCTGCCCTGCATCGTCGCCGTCAAGACTATCAGCTTTGCCGTTGCGGCCCTGCAGGCAGGCTTCATGCTGCTGGCCTCCCCCATGGGGCTCATCATTGTGGCCATTGCCGCCCTCGTGGCGGCCGGCATCTGGCTCTACACCAACTGGGAGCAGGTGAGCGCCACGCTGTCGAGGATCTGGAGCGCGATCACCGTTGCCGTCTCCATTTTCTGCATCGAGGCCAGCCAGACGCTCCACCAGATCTGGGACGGCATCGGCGCCTGGTTCCAGAGCGTCTGGGACGGCGTCAAGGCCACCTTCCAGGGCGTGCTTGCCTTCGTCACGGGCACTTTCCAGGCCGGCTGGAGCGCCGCCTGGAACGCCGTTTCCGGCGTTTTCTCCAGCATCTGGAACGGGTTCAAAGGCGTTGCCCAGAGCGTTCTGGACTGGATAGCGAGCAAGCTCAATTCGGTGATCGGGCTCATCAACGGCACCATCGAAACGATGAACAAGATTCCCGGCGTCAGCATCGGCAAGCTCAGCGAAATCCCCACGTCTCAGCCAAAGGCCATGGCGGCCGGCGGCATCGTCACCGCTCCGACGTTTGCCCTTGTCGGCGAGGCAGGAGACGAGGCCGTCATGCCCCTGGACAGGCTGAGCTCCATGCTGGGTCAGTATGCTGGCGGAGGCCAGGCGCAGGGCAATACGATCACCATCAACGTGCAGGCGCCAGTGTCTTTCGGCTCAGCCTCGAGCGATCCCTACGAGGCGGTGCGGCGCGGGCTCTCTGCCGGCGCCGACGACATCAAGCGGCAGCTCGAGCGCGTCCTGGCCGACCAGCGCCGGCTGAGCTACGCGTAAAGGAGGCAGGCCATGGCCACGACAACCACGCGTCACGGCGAAACCTGGGACATGATTTCCTACCGCGTCTACGGCGACGAGCACTGGACGTGGCGCCTCGTCAACGCCAACCGCGAGCTCCGGCACGTCCGGCTCTTCTCCGCCGGCATTCAAATCACCGTTCCGCCCCTGCCGGAAGAAGCAGCCAGCCGGAACTCCCTACCGCCCTGGAAGCAGTAGGCCATCATGCTTGACGCCGTCCGCCATACCATCGTCTCTGTCAGGATTGACGAAAAGGATGCATCCGAACAGGTTGCAAAGGATCTGCTGTCCTTTAGCTACACCGACAAGGAAACCGACGAAGCGGAAGAAGTGACCATCACCCTCAAGGATGAAACCGGCAAGTGGCGCAATAATTGGGCTCCGAAGATGAACGCAACGCTTAAATGCGACATCGTTACGATGGAGCCTAAAGACCTGCTCAAATGCGGAAAGTTTCACGTTGACAGCAGGCGCATTTCCGGCGCGCCGTCTGTATACGAACTGCGTGCAACGTCCATCCCTCCAGACTCGCCAATTCGACGCAAGGCGAAGGAAAAGACGTGGCAAAAGCAGTCCCTCAAGCAGATTGCGCAGACAATTGCTTCCGAAAACAAGCTGCAGCTGCTCTGGGACTGCGCCGACGGCGTGGGCACTGAGCAGAGGGAGCAGGCAGATCAGAAGCGCGAGAGCGATCTGGTGTTCCTGCAGAAGCTCTGCAAGGAGGAAGGCGCAAACCTCAAGCTCACGGATGGAAAGCTCGTTATCTTTGACCAGAAGTCCTACGAAAAGAAAGACCCTGTGATGACAATCACCTTTGGCGATTCTGAAGTTCTCAAATGGGAATTTTCGCAGGAGCTTGCAGATGCATACAAAAGCGTGACCGTCACCTACCGCGATCCTGCCAAGAAGGTGAAGGGACACGCCGCCCAGAAGCGCAAGGAGGCTTCGGCTTCGTCCACGACGGACGAGGACGACCTGGAGAACATGGACGACGACGATGCGCAGGAAGCGCATGAGGACTTGTAGAAATGGCCAGGATGTTTGACAACAACTTCGAGAAGCTGGGCGGGAAGAAAACAAAGAAGAAGCCCGGCAAGCAGAAAGCCAAGTCGAATCCGGCTGTCATTTCCTACACCGCCGTGGATCCTGACGCCCCGGAGAATGCGCAGGAGTTTGAACTAAAGAAGCGCGTGAAGTCTCAGGCTGAAGCGAAGCGCCTTGCCGAGGCGAAGCTGCGCGAATTGAACGCAAAAGTCATGACAGGAAGCATGACGCTAGTAGGCAACGTGAAGGCATGTGCAGGCACTGTGGTTGAAGTCAAAGGTTTTGGAAGTTTTGACGGGCGCTTTATTGTCGAGGAAGCCAGGCATTCTGTCGGCAGTTCCGGATACACTACAGACATCCGCCTTCGGCGCGTGAACATGGACTACTAAAATGCAGCTCGACTTCAAGAAAGACGACGAAACCGATCGCCAGCTCAGCATGGTGATCCGCATCGGCGAGGTGACGGCCACGAATCCTGGCGCCCACAAGGTTAGCGTGACCTTTGACGACGACGACGGCCAGACGTCTGGCGAGCTCCCCGTCATCGTTCCGAACACGATCGACAACCACGACCACGCCATGCCCGACGTGGGCGAGGACGTGCTGTGCATCTTCCTGCCCACCGGCACGGAGGAAGGCTTCGTCCTGGGGAGCTTCTACGCCGGCAACGTGTCGGATCCGGAGTCGAGCCAGGACGTGCGCGCCACGAAGTTCAAGGACGACACCCGCATCGCCTATGACAGGAGCTCCCACACCTACACCATCGACATTGACGGCACGCATATCAAGGCCGATCAGCAGCATATCGAGATGGAGAGCCCGCAGCAGATCCACCTGACAACGCAGCAGCTCCTGCTCACTATCGGGGGTACGACCATGACGCTGACGGGTTCCTCTGCGCAGATCGATACGAGCAACATTACTTTCAAGGGAAACATGGACGTGACCGGCACCCTGCACACGTCTGGCAACATCTCTACCGCCGGGGGCGTCAGCGCTTCCGGCGCAGTCCACGGGAGCAACATCTAATGGGCGCGATTGGCGTTCTAGGGTATCTGCCTTTCGTCTGCTCCGACTCCGTGGTGAACACCATCAGCGGCATGGGGCAGGAGCACGGCGAAAACTATGCGGAGCACAAGGTCATCGGCGGGCGTCCCGTTCTGGAATGGGTGGGCAGGCAGGCCAGCACCTACAGCATCGAAATGCGGCTCGACTCGACGCTTGGCACCATGCCCAGCGTGGTGATCGCCGGGCTCAAGAAGATGATGCAGGCGCACAAGCCGGTGCCCCTGCTCGTTGGTCCGCAATACTGCGGCCAGGTGGTCGTCGAGGGCGTCAGCGTCACCGGCGAGCACTGGACGGGCATAGGCGTGCTCCAGGTGGCCACCGTCAGCGTCAAGCTCAAGGGGGTTTCCGATGGCTTCTTCTAGCTATCCCGTGGCCCTGAGCACGGGCATCGACTTCTTCCCGCAGACTGTCGCCGAGGAAGTCGTGCAGAACGTGCGGACGATTCTGGCAACGCGCGTCGGCGAGGTGCCCCTTGACCGGGCCTTCGGCACGTCCTGGGACATGATCGACCAGGCGCTGCCGGCGGCGATGCAGCTTGCCCGCGCGGACATCTTCGACGCCGTCCAGCGCTTCGAGCCCCGCGCGGTGGTCGAGTCCATCCGCTGGGAGCAGGCGGAGGACGCCCAGGACGGCGTGCTCCATCCCGTGCTGACCGTGGGCCTTGCCGAGGGCATCGACGGCGGCGCCTCAACCGCCTGGGAGGAGAGCGAGATCCCCGACGCCGAGGAAGGTCTCGTCACCGAGTCCGGCACCATCCTCGACATGGCCGCCGTCACCCGCATGGTGCACGAGGCGGTTGCCAGCGCCCTCGCCGCCCGGAACGCCGGATCCAATGCGTCCATCAACTCCGAGGCCCTGCAGGCGGCCATCGCCGTCCTGCAGAGGCGCGTGGGCAAGATCTACGACAGCACAACGAACACCCTGGACGACGTGCCCGACAGCGCCAGCCAGGGCGGCATGGTCGTGCTGCGGAACGACAGCTAGCGGGAGGCTTCCATGGCAGATCTGCTTGCGAACACGATCGCCCAGGCGGTGCAGGAGTCCCTCGAGGCCTATGCCGGCGCTCTGCAGACCTCCGAGGTGCTGGCCTCGCTCGAGCAGGACGAGCTCCGGCTCGAGGCCCAGACCCAGAAGGTCTACGACTCCACGACGACCACGCTCGACGACATCCCCGAAACCGCCGCCAGAGGCCATGGCCTCGTGGTTCTGCGGAACGACTAAGGAGGCCTCCCCATGGCTGAAAAACTCCCCCGCTTCGACCTGCCTGAGGTTGTCTTCCTGGACGTGGACACCGCCACCGTGGAAGCTGGCATAATCGCCGGCTACGAGCGCGCCGCCAAGCGGACGCTCGCCCAGGGCGATCCCGTCCGGCTCTTCCTGCTGAGCGTGGCCGCTGAAATCTGCGGCTTGCGGGCCGAAGTCAACATCGCCGCCCAGAACAATCTGCTGAGCTACGCCCAGGGCGCCTATCTGGACAGCCTGGGCGCCTACTTCGGCGTGACGCGCCTCGCCGCGGTCCCGGCCAAGGGTACGTTCAAGTTCACCTTGAGCGCCGGCCTCGCGGACGATCTGCTCATCCCCGCCGGCACGGAAGTCACCAACGGCACGGTCACTTTTGCCACCGACGAGGACGTCGTGATTCTTGCCGGCACGCTCACCGTCACCGTGGACGCCACGTGCACCGATGCGGGCACCGTGGGCAACGGCTACACGGCAGGCCAGATCGGCACGATGGTGGAGCCCATTGCCTACGTGGCCGAGGCAGTCAACATCACGACCACGGCTGACGGCGCCGACACCGAGACCGACGAAGCCCTAGCCAAGCGCGTCCAGCTCGCGCCCAACAGCTTTTCCAGCGCCGGCCCGCGCAAGGCGTATGTCTACCATGCGTACAGCGCCTCGCCGGCGATCATCGACGTCAGCGTGGACAGCCCCACTCCTGGCCTGGTCAACGTCTACCTGCTCACCACCGGCGGGCAGCTTCCCTCCACGGCGCTCTGCAACGACGTGCTCGCCGCGCTGAGCGCCGAGGACGTGCGCCCGCTCACCGACGAGGTGCACGTCTATGCGCCCAGTGCGGTGACGTTTTCGGTTGTGCTCGACTACTGGATTTCCGTGTCCGATCAGGCGCGCGTTGCCGAAATCCAGCAGGCGGTGACGTCGGCGGTGGAAGAGTACCGCCAGTGGCAGTGCCTGCACATCGGGCGCGACATCGTGCCCGACAAGCTGGTGCAGCTGGTCATCGCCGCCGGCGCCTTCCGCGTGGATTCGTCCACGCTGTCGCCGGACTACGCGCAGGTGACGGCAACGCAGGTGGCCGTGTGTTCCGGCATCGTTATCACCTACAAGGGGCTGACTAATGAGTAAGCCCTTTGAAACCTTGGCTGACTTCGCGCCGGCGCACATCGTCCGGAATGCGGACGGCGCCGCCTGCATCGCGGGCATCGATCCGTACCTGAGAGCCGTTGCCGAAGCGCACGAAGCGCCCGCGCTGTACAAGCGTCTGGGCGAGCTCACCAGCGCCCAGCTCGACCACATGGCCGTGCAGATGGACGTGGACGTCTGGCGCAATTCCTGGCCCATCGAGAAAAAGCGCTCCATGATCCTGGCGTCCTACGACGTCAAGCGGCACGCCGGCACTGTCGGCGCCGTGCGCGCGGTGCTCAGGGCCCTGGGCGCGACCGTGCAGCTCGTGGAGTGGTGGGAAACGACTCCGAAAGGCACGCCCCACACCTTCCAGCTTACGGCCATCGCCAGCCCGTCGTCCGGCAATTCCACGCTGACGGAGGACGAGCAGCTCGACCTGGTCAAGGCCATCGACAACGCCAAGCCGGTCCGCTCGCACTATCTGTTCACACTGGCTACTGCGCACCAGTCGGGCTTCTTCTTTTCTGCAAACGTGCGGCATGCCGTCTACTGCCGGCTGCACAACCTGTAGGAGCATCTTCCCATGGCAAATCTCATCGTCACCGACGCGGGCATCGCCGCCATCCGCAACGCCCAGGCCACGGGCACCAACGCCGTCACCGTCTCGAGCGTCAAGATCGGCTCCGGCCAGTGGACGCCGGACCATGCGGCAACGGACCTCCAGAACGTCATCAAAACCTACACCGCCATCGCCGGCGGCGCCGTGGGCGACAACGTCATCCACGTGGAGGCGATGGATACCTCCGACGACAGCTTCGCGGCCTACGAGCTGGGCGTCTACTTCTCCGATGGCACGCTGTTCGCGGTGGCCAGCGACACTTCGCCCATTCTCGAAAAGAGTTCCGCATCCCAGGCCATGCTGGCCATCGACATTGTTATTTCTGCTGCCGACAACGTCACCTTCGAGTTCCCTAGCGCGGAGTTTTCCGTCCCGCCGGCTACGACCACGATTCAGGGCGTGGTCGAGCTCGCCACCGATGCTGAGTGCCTGACGGGCACGGATGCCGTGCGCGCGGTGACGCCGCATGGCCTCAAGGCCGTGGCCGACACAAAGGCGCCGGTCTCCCATGCGTCCAGCGCCACAACCTATGGCGTGGCCAGCGGGAGCAACTACGGCCATACCAGGCTCAGCGATTCTACAAGCTCGACGAGCTCCACGGGTGGCGGGTATGCCGCCACGCCCAAGGCCGTCAAGGACGCCAAGGACGCCTGCATCCAGGCCGACACGCTCAAGGTGGCGAAAGCCGGCGACACCGTCACCGGCGCCATCCACTCCACCTACGGCAAGGCCAACACCTCCGGCATCGTGGAGCAGTTCGGCGGCGAAATGGCCGCCAGCGACAAGTGGCGCATCGGCGCGGGCGCAACGGCCTCAGACGCCGGCTTCCTCGAGCTCGCCACTGGCGACAACGGCAACGAGCCCATCTACGTGCGCCAGTATTCCGGCGCCTTCGCCACGGTGGCGCGTCAGGTGGCCCTGCTGGACGGTTCCGGCAAAACCACCTTCCCGGTTTCGGTGACGTGCCCGAGCTTCGTCGGCGCCTTGACCGGCAACGCCTCGACGGCCACTAAGCTGCAGACGGCGCGCTCCATTACGGTCAAGGACAACGCCCAGGCCAACGCGGGCCCTGCCCAGAATTTCGACGGCTCTGCCAACATCGTGCTCCGGCTGCCGGCAACCATCAAGGGCGCCCTGGACGGAAACGCGGCCACGGCCACGAAGGCCGTCGGCGACACCAACGGCGCGCGCATCGACACCACCTATCTCAAGCTGGCCGGCGGCACCGTCACCGGCACCCTGGTGCTGAGCCGCACGACAGATCTGTCCGGCACGGCGGACAACGGCCCTGCGCTTGTGATTGGCGGGACGCGCGCCCAGGCCCACATCGAAATCGACAACAACGAAATCCAGGCCAAGGCCAACGGCAATACTGTCAGCGCGCTTTACCTCCAGCCGGACGGCGGCGTCTGCAACGTCAACGGCAAGCGCGTTGTCAGGGGCTCCGGCGGCGGCACGGCCAGAGGCGTCTACGTAGACGGCGACGGCAATGTCGCGGCCATGTCCGCAACCGTCGGCGGGACGGCAAGGGGCGTCTACCTCAGCGGTGGCACCGTCACAGCAATGAGCGCCACCGTGGGCGGGACGTCCACACCCGTTTTTCTGAATGGCGGCACCATCACAAAGCTGAGCGCCACTGTGGGCAGCACAACCCAGCCTGTGTTTCTGTCTGGAGGCCAGTTGAAGGTCTGCAACAACTATCCCTCGATCAACATGGTGCCGACGGGCAACCCGGCACAGAGAAGCAACGACACGACCTACACTGCCGCCACAAATGGATTTCTCAAGGTGGAGCACAACGACAACCATGGCCAGTATGACGTGCAGGTGACCATCAACGGACACCAGACCAACATGCACTGCGGGCAGTACGGCTCCGGTGGCCAGCATTCCGGCGGATGCTGCTTCTTCCCCGTAAAGAAAGGCTGGACGTACCGCGTCCACCGTGCAAGCTGGGCGGGCTGGCAGGCCTGCTAGCAATGCTGACCATTGTTGCAGGCGTTCCTGCCGTCGGCAAGTCCACGGCGTGTGCGGAACTCGCCCCTTTTGAATTCGACGATTGGGTGCGGGGCCGCTACGCCGTGGAGGACGTTGAAGAGGCGACAAGGCTTTTCCGGGCGGAATATCCGGCGAGCAACCTGGCCTATCTGGACGCCGTGGCAGAGGCCTGCCGGCGCGGGGATGCCGTTCTCGTGGACACCTTCGTCTACCGCGACGACCGGCGGAAGGCGTTGGCCCGCCTGCGAGCGCACGGCGTTTCCCCGATCCGGCTTGTTTATCTTGTGGCCTCGTGGAGGACAGTCGAGGCGCGCAACCGCGCCCGGGCGAAGCCCCTCAGCGAGGGCACCGTCATGAACCTATGGTTCAACCAGGAATTCCCTTCCTCTGCGGAAGGCTTCGACTCTGTGGAGATACTGAGCAATGAATGACGAATACAGCATCGTTTATCTAAAGGCCATGCCTGACGGCACAGTGCAGGCTTTTGGCGACGTTGAGGCGCTCAACGCCCCTCTGGAAGTCGGCGGGGGCGCCGGCATCTATCACCAGACGCTTTCGGCTGAGGAGTGGGAAGCGTGCGGATGCGCCGCCTATGTTGACGGCGGACGCATTGCCCTTGGCCGGCGCCGGCAGGACGTCCTCCAGGAACAGGCGGACGCAGTCCGCTTCGTGCGGAACCAGAAGCTTCGTGCGTGCGACCGTGCTGGTGCGGCTTTGCATTGGGAGAGCATGACCGAGGCCCAGCGCCAGGCGTGGCGCGACTACCGCCAGACCCTGCTCGACATTCCCCAGCAGCCCGGCTTCCCCTGGGACGGCGATCCCGACAGGGCGCCGTGGCCCGTCAAGCCGGAGTAGGAGGCGCCAATGGCAGTCACAGACTGGAGCTCCACGCCCGCCGACAACACCTCCGTGGGCGGCGTCAACATTGCTGAAGGATGCCCCGCCAAGGGGTTGAACAACGCGATCAGGGAAGTCATGGCCGCCGTCAAGGCGCGCGACGGCCAAATCGTCCATACGTCCGGCGCGGAGACCGTTGCCGGCGTGAAAACCTTCTCCGACGGCATCGAGGGCGACCTTGCGGGCGACGTGACGGGTAGCCTCACCGGAAACGTGACAGGCGACGTCACCGGCAATCTGACGGGCAACGTCACTGGCGATATCACAGGAGACGTGACGGGCGACTTGACTGGCAACGCCGACACCGCCACAAAGCTCGCGACGGCCAGGACAATCGCCATCACCGGCGACTGCTCCGGTTCTGTGAGCTTTGACGGCTCCCAGGACGTCAGCATCAGCGTGACGGCATCAGACAACGCCTACCTGCACACGAGCGGAGACGAGACGGCGGCCGGCGTCAAGACGTTTTCGAGCTCTCCGCTGGTGCCGGATCCCACGTCCCTCGACGGCCAGCAGGCGGCGCCGATCCACTTCGTCAAGGACATGCTGCGCGCCGACGTGGAGGCCATCACCATGGGGCGCAACACGGTCGTGCGCGACCAGTGGGGCAACCCGCATGTCATGGTCGTGGTCCCGCGCTTCCGGCTTGAGGACATCGACAGCAACCTTGGCTCCGGCAACCATCCCGCCTTCGTCGTGAACAACGTGGTCAAGCCGGAAATCCTCATCGGCAAGTACGAGGCCAGCAAGTCCAGCGGAAACAAGGTGCAGACGCTCCCCGGCAAGGCGCCGTGGTGCTCGATCAACTTTGACGATGCCCTCGCCAACTGCCGCGCCCTGGGCACGGGCTTTGGCCTCATCACGAATGCCATGTGGGCGGCGCGCGCCCTCTACCTCTGGAAAGAGCTTGGCAGCCACGTCTACCATGGAAACAGCAACTATGGGCGGTACCATGACGCCCACCAGGAAACCGGCGTTCTCAAGACGGTGTCCTATCTGCCCGGAGACACGGGCAACGGCGATGCCGCCTGCCTGACGGGCTCCGGCGGGCCGAAGTGGAACGACGACGAAACCGACTCCGGCATAGCCGACCTTGTCGGCAACGTGTGGGAATGGTGCGCCGGCTTCCGCGTCAATGCCGGCGAAATCCAGATCGTCAAGGACAACGACGCCCTCATGCAGTCCTGCGACATGGGCGCATCGTCGTCTGCCTGGAAGGCGATCAAGAGCGACGGCAGCCTTGTCAGCCCCGGCACGTCCGGTTCGCTCAAGTTCACGGCGCCATCTGCCGGCACAGGGTCAAACACCAACCTGGGAAAGACAACTATCGGTACTGCTGTTGGCTACACTGCGACTGGCAACGGATATATGAGCAACACGTTTAGCGGAATGCAGGCGGCGTCGGGTGTGACAATCCCAGGATTGCTCAAGTCGCTTGCAATTTTCCCAATTAGCACAACCGGCGTTCAAGGAAATTATTGGGTAAGAAATAACGACGAGCGTCTGCCGTTTCGCGGTGGCGCTTGGAATGCTGGCTCCGGTGTCGGGCCGTTCGCTCTCGGTTCCTATCACGTCCGCACGGCTACGATTGCGTATATCGGCTTCCGCGCCGCTTTTCTCCCCTGATTTCCCGATACCTGAAAACTGACCACCTGAAGGGGCGCCCGCAAGGGCGCCCCCGCGCCGGCGCAAGCCGGCGATCGAAACATTTTTCCCAGGAGGGAAAATGAGCTCCCCCTACCGCACCACGCACCGCACCGCCGAAGGCTACATCGAGGACAGGGGCTACCCGCATCCCGTCCTGCCCGGGGATCCGGATTTCGCAGAAGTTGACGCATTTTTTGGCACAATTCTTGCTGTGGGCCAGACTGCAGAGCGCTCCGGCGAGGACGGCTGGGAGATCGCGGAAGGCTTCCCCATGCTCGAGGATGCCAGGGCCCGCCGACTGGACGCCCTGCGTTCGGCGTGGCTCGAGGCGGAGGCGTCCGGCACCGTGGTCCTCGACGGCGTGGCCTACGACGCCAACGACAGGGCCAACCGCGACATCGCAGGCCTCATTACCGCCATGGAGGCGGCCGGCGCCGAATCCGTCACGTTCTGCGCCGCCGACAACTCCTTCCGCGAGCTTTCCCTGGCAGACCTCAGGCGCCTGCAGCTTGCCGTCATCCAGCGCGCCCAGGCCCTCTACGCCAGAAAGTGGGCGCTCCGCACGGCCATCGAGCAGGCGACGACATTTGAAGCACTGGACGCCGTGCAGATCGGCTTCGAGGGAGTCTGATGCCTGCCGGCATGCCCTATGCCAAGGCAGTGCTCATAGCCCTTGACCAGCTCTCCAACGCCCTGCTGGGCGGATGGCCGGATGAAACTTTGTGCTCGAGGGCGTGGCGCTGGCACCTTGCCGGCGTGCGCTCGTGGCCATGCCGGATTCTCGACTGGGGCGCCCGCCTGCTTGGGGAGCCGGAGCACTGCCGGCAGAGCTTCGAGAGCGAGCGCCATGGAAGGCAGCTTCCGCCTGAGCTCAGACGGTGACGAGGGCGTCGTCCTGTGATATGCAACACGGACGATGGAGGAATCTGGTGGACACGTACAAGCTCGCCGTGCAGCAGAAATGGGAGGATCTGGCCGACTATCTCTATTCGTGCGTGCTGAGGGACATGCCGAAATCGGAGCGCTTCACCCTGGGCGCGGACATCCGCACCTGCGTCTGGGCCGTGCATGCCGCCCTGGTCAAGCTGTCCCTGCGCCTTGGGAGCCGGAGCTCCCTGCTTGATTTTGCGGACGCGCAGGCCAAGAGCCTCGCGTCCATGATTTCCCTGGGCATCCGCATCGGCGCCATCCCGTCAAGGCGCCAGGAGCCGGTCGCGATGAAGCTCGAGGAAATCGGAAGGATGATCGGCGGCCTGAAAAAGGCCCGCTGACGGGGGACGGTTCGGATTCGCGTCTGCCGTTTCGCGGTGGCAATTGGAATAATGGCTCCGGTGTCGGGCCGTTCGCTCTCAATTCCAATAACGTCCGCACGAACACGAATGCGAATATCGGCTTCCGCGCCGCTCTCGCCCTGCATTTCGCCAGAAGCCTGGGGGCTACGGCTCCCAGGACGGTGCACGGGGCAAAAGGGAGCCGTCTCCTCCTCCATGCGAACGGGGGAAACAGCAGCATCCCCGCACGGCAAGTAGCGCAAGCGAACGCGGTGCGGGGAATCTCTTTTGGAGGAATGCATGCCGAAGCCGGCAAAGGGGCTCTGGGACCAGTTTGTTGCCTGGGACAACCTTGTCCTGGCGACGAAGGAGGCCGCGCGGAACAAGCGCTTCCGCAGGGAGATACTGGCCTACTCAATGGATCTGGAGTGCAACCTCGTGCGCCTGAGGATGCGCCTGGAGTCCGGCTTGTGGCTCCCCGGCCCATACCGCACGCTCGAGGTCTACGAGCCCAAGCGCAGAATAGTCCACGCGCCGTGCTTTGCCGACCGCATCGTCCATCATGCCCTGGTGCAGGTGATCGGACGGCACTTCGAGCGTCGCTTCATGGACTGCTCCTTTGCCTGCCGGCAGGGAATGGGCACGCATGCTGCCAGCAGGGCAGTGTCGCGGATGCTCCGCTCCGCCTCAGACCTCTGGGGCAGGGCCTATGTCCTCAAGGCCGACATTTCGCAATACTTTGCCAGCATCGACAGGGAAATCCTGCTTGGCATCGTCCGGCGCGTCATCGGCGACCGGAAGGTGCTCGCCGTGCTCCAGCGCCTGGTCATGGAGTGCGGGTGCATACCCGGCACAAAGGGCCTGCCTCTCGGCTGCCTGACCTCTCAGCTTTTTGCCAACGCCTACCTCGACCAGCTCGACCACCACGTCAAGGAATGCCTGGGCGTCCGGCACTATGCCCGCTACATGGACGACTTCGTCATCCTGCGCCCGTCAAAGGCGGAGCTGTGGGAGCTCCTGGCTGAGATCCGGGACTTCCTGGCCGTCAGGCTCAGGCTGAGCCTCAACCCCAAGACGGGCGTCTTTCCGGCGAGCCACGGCGTGGACTTTGCCGGCTACCGCCACTGGCCATGGCTCTGCTTGCCCCGAAAGAGGAACATCCGAAAGGCGGCGAAGCGCTTCGCCGGACTGTCGCACGTCTACGCCCAGGGGCGCGTTGACCTCGACACGGTGCGCTCCGTGGTGGCGTCCTTCGCGGGGTACATGGCCCACTGCAAGGGCTGGAAGAGCGCGGAAAGCGCGCTCCGGAGGCTGGTGCTTGTCCGTCCTCCCGAGACGGAGGAGAAAGACTAGCCCTTCTCGTCCTCGCCTATGGTAATAGCGAGGTGCTGGCAAAAATGAACATGAGTCCCTCTTGCCCGGGTCGCCTGAAGACGCTATCGTTAAAGTGTCCCGACCCACTTGGGGTTGGGGTATTAAAGGAGTCTCAAGATGATAAAGCTTACCATAAAAAAGTTCGCTCGGGGCGTCGGCAGAGCGCTGAAGAGCTATCTTCAATACTACCCAGACTTCACCCCACGCAAGCGAGTTGCCTATCACAACTACGAGCGCACAGCGAAGGCTGTCGAGCGTATGTATGCTGATGAAAACCTCATGATGTGGAGCTATTTCAACGGCGTCGGCAATTTCATGCGTAAAGCCACAAGGAAGGGGATTGCTAATTGAGCTCCAAGGGGAAAAAGAAGAAGCACGCTTCGAAAGCGCAACTTTCTTCCAGACAGGTGACTGTTCGTGGTCTAAGTTACCAGCGACGCGAATTTCAGGGGCCTATCCCAGAGCCGGACACCCTTGCGAAATTTAATGACATCATCCCCAACGGTGCAGATCGTATTATGGCTATGGCCGAGTGTCTTCAGCAGTCTAAAATCGACAACGTAAATCATGTTCTGGAAACAAAGAGACTACAGGTTGATCAAGAGCATGGAGAGACGATGCACAGGCAAACCTGGGCTGGGATAATTGCCCTGGCAGCAATTGTCATTGGAGGATGCGCTTTAATCCTTAGCGAGGGTGCGGGCCAGTGGATTGGTGGTTTTCTCTCAGCCGCAGGTGTTGGCCCAGCTTTGTACAATCTTACAGTAAGATATAAGTAGTAGTTGACTATATAAAAAATAATATCAAGGGCTGAACCTTCGGTTCCGGCCCTTTTTGCTTGCCTCACCCCCAAAAAGCCCACCCGCCGGCAGGCCTCCGGCCTTCTTTATTACCCTTGACATCAGAGCTGAGCTTTCAATATGAAAGGGGCAGGGAGTGCTACCTCCCTGCCCACACAGGGCGCTCCATCCGCGAATCAAGTGATCGCAGTTTTCGCACCCCGGCTAGCCCGCTACCAGCCGGGGTGCCTTGCGTTAGATGCCCATCAGATGGGCCGCCACAGCCGCAAGGACGCTAGCCAGAAAACCGGCCAGCACGTCCAGCCAGAAGCGTTTCAGCTTCATAAGCTACCCACCTCCTTTCGGAGGGAGCGCCTGGGAGAAGTCTACATCGCGGCGCATCGGGAGGCAAAGGCCTTTTGGATCAAAAAAAGTCCCCCGCCGGCAGGCAGGGGACGTGAAGCTCTCGCGGACGGGCTGCACCAAGGGGTTTGGTGCAGGTTTAGGTTAAGGGTTTGATTTTTTTAGTGTCTGAGCCTTTGAAGATCTTGAGCGCGCTAGGGACGCAATATCCTGTTTCTACTATGTTTTTCGCCTAGAATCTGCACCATCTGCACCAAGCGTGGTGCAGGCCGGCAGCGCCCTTGCCGCCGCCTTCTGTGCAGACGGCAAGGCGTGGGCGTAATAGCGGCTGGTCGTGGTCATGTCCCGGTGCCCGAGCTGGGCCGCAACTGCGGCAAGATCGGCACCCTGGGCAAGCATCTCCGTGGCAGAGATGTGCCGGATGGCATACATGGGAATGTTGACGCCAGCTTTTCGGCAGGCTCTGCGCCATGCGGAGTCGTATGTGCTCCGTCCGATTGCCTGCCCGTTCCGGCCAGGGCAGACGAGCCCTTCCGGATCCCGTCCGCAGGCTTCGAAGCGCGTCCTGGCCTCAGCCAGGTAGGCCTCCGGAGCGTAGACCGTCTTGCTGGTCCCGACTTTGCCCATGTAGACCGTGGCCGTCCCTGCCGTCCAGTCAAAAACTTTCCAGCGCAGACTGAAAAGTTCGGTCATGCCTGGGCGGAGGCAGAGCGCCAGCGCCGTCCTGCTTGCCCACTGCATCCAGCCGGAGAGATGCGCATAGACTTGCTGGAAGTCCTCAAGGGTGCCTTGGCGCGACTTGTGCCGGGCTCGGGGCGCCCTATGCTTTGCCCATGGGTTTTCCGGTATCAGTTCCTCGTCCGCGCACCACGTCAGCGCGGCTTTCAGCTTCCACTCGGCGATGAGGACTGTCGCTTCGGAAACGCCCCGTGAACGGTAGGCATCGCGGAACGCCAGCAGATCGCGCTTGTCGAGGGTGTCGGCAAAACGGTCTGCCAGAAATTCAGCCGGCCCGACGGTGTGCGTTCCGTCCTTTCGGTCGTATCCGCAAACCAGGCTTTCATACTGGCGCGACGAGGAATCGCAATGCGGCACCTCCTTCACGAAGGCCAGCACGCACTCGAGCAGCGTGGGGCGCGTGTTTTCCGGTTCATCGTACTTTGCCTCGAGCTCGAAAGCCCTGGCCTCCGCCTCCTTGTCTTTTGGAAAAGTTTTCTGAGTCCATTTCTGGCCGGTAGGGGTGTCAACCTTGTATTTGACGCACCAGCGGCCGTCACTGCGCCTGGATATGCTCATTGTGACGCCTCCTGGCGTCCGCGAAGAGCTGCTTCGCCTCAGCACGGCTCAGCATCTCTCTTTTCGGCTTTCTAGGCCCAGAGTTTAGGCCCAGGAGCTCGTCCATCTGGCGCTCGAGCTTGGCTATCTCGAGGCGCAGCTTGCGGATCTGGCCTTCCTTCTCAGCGTCCATCGGCATGCTCCTTTGCCCACCGGTACAGCTCCTCCTCGGCAGATTCGACCCAGTTGTCCGCGCCGTCCAGGTCGTTGTCCGCCATCTCGGCATACTGCTCCGCCCTGTAGAGCCCCTGCATTGCGCGCCCGAGGTCGAACAGCACGTCATGCAAAGCCCTGGAGCGGATGCGTGCCTTGCGGAGCAGATCCTCGATTTTCGCCCTGCGCTCAGCGTCCATGGCGCTCTCTCCCGAAGTAGACCTCCGGCCAGGCCACCTCCGCCGGCTGCACCAGGTTCCACCAGCAGGGCGGGCTGAAACGGTCCAGGCCGCAGCAGAAATGCTGGCCCTCCGGCGAGGCGTGATCGTACACCCTCAGCACCCAGTCCTGAGAAAGGCTGTCCCTGACGGCCACGAGCTGGCCATTTTGAAATGTCTGCGTGCTCATATGTAGTACCCTCCTGCGTGCATGACCTTTTCGGTGAGCGCCCAGCCCTCGTCGGCGATGCTGGGGAAGCGCCCGCACTCCCTGTCCACGAAGGCCCAGAGGGCGTCGCGGGCCTCCCTCCAGAGGCCCGTGGCCTTGGCTACCCAGACGGGGCAGAGCCTGGCGGCATCGTCCACCAGAGGCCACGAGGCCACGGTAATGATGCGGATCATGCGCGGCGTGATGGCGTCCGCCGGTCCGTCGCCTCCGCCCGGGCAGGCCTCCACGATCGTCTGTATGCTGTGGAGCAGGGAGCGCTGGACGCCGGCCGACATGGGCGCCACGTGCTTTCCGCACGTGCAGGTAATGTCCCACCCGATCCTTTCAAAGCGGACGCCCTGCTCCGCATCGAACAGCGGCGCGCCCCTGCGCTTCCACATCCTCCCCACGGCCATGAGGCACCCGGCGGCCATGCAGCAGACAAACTGCTGCACGCTCCGGTTGTCCGGCCAGCGGATGTATTTGAGCCCGAGAATGGGCGTGAGGGAGTCGGTCCTGCTCATGGACTAGTCCCTCTCGATTGCATCGAGCTTGCTGTTGACTATGACCAGCCTGGCCCGGACAGCGTCGATTTCGGCGTTGACGTCAATGTCCGGCGCCGACTTCGTGCGGATGGCCATGCCGGCGATTGCCTGCGACACCTCGCAGAGCAGGCGGCTGGCGTAGCGGATCGACTTGCGTGCCCTGACAAACTTGTCCAGGGCCCTGTTGATTTTGAGCTGCTGTCTTTGTTCTTCGGTCAGCATTGCGACCTCCTTGCCGGGGCGGAGCGCCGGCGCGCCCCGCCCTCAGCAGTTGACTATGCGGGCTCCACGGTCGCGGTGAAGCGACCAAACTGGCCCGGCGTGCGGGAGCTTGGGCGCCAGTCGCACAGGCCGCACTGGGCGCCGGCCGCGTCGAGGATGCGCTGGAGCACCTCCTCCGTGATGCCGGACACGCTCTTGTCTATGACGGCCACCTTGGCAACCACCGTCCACTCGCGAAACATAGGCCTGACACGGACATGCTTGGCCTGGCCGATCTTGGCGCGCTTGACCAGCAGCTCGAAGCCCAGCGACTCGACAACCTCGAGGTGGTGCTGGAAGTCGAGGTCGAGGCTGAGCTCGTTGATCGGGCCCATGGGGATCTGCTTGCCGTTGACGAGCAGAGTGCTGGATATGTCCTCAATGAGCAGGCCGCTTTGGGTGTGGCGCTTGTAGGTTTCATTCTTGAACCCGGTGGGCACCTTGGCGCCGCCCTCGCGGAGCATGGTCATGAGATTGTCGCTGTCCATGGCCAGATGCTGGCCGTCGGAGTAGAGGCTGCCGATCCACGTCCACGCGGGGGATCTGTCGTCGCCGGCAACGCTGAGCTCCTTGTTGACCGGATCCTTCTGCCACTTCCTCACGAGCTCAGCCCAGTTGATATTGTCCCTGTGCATCAGGAGTGGCGATGCACCGGCAAGAGTGATCTTGTAGGTTTCCATTGTGAGACTCCTTGAGCATTGTTGAGTATTGCCTAGTTTAGTTTTCCTTGCCTTGTTCCTTGCCGTGCAGAGCCGTGCCCTGCCGTTCCGCGCCGGGCCTTGGCCCGCCTGACCCAGCCTTGCCAAGCCTGGCTATGCCACGCCCAGTTCCATGCCGGGACGTGCCTCGCCTGGCGTTGTCTTGCCCCGCCAAGCCAAGATCCCTGCCTCGACCCGCCGAGCTCTGCCTGGCTCTGCCGAGCCGCGCCGCGTCCTGCCCGGATCCCTGCCGTGCCGCGCCAATCCCGGTCCTGCCGCGCCCAGCATAGCCCTGCCATGCCAAGCCGAAGCCCTTGCCGCGCAACGCCCTGCCGTGCCTAGCCGAGCCTGGCCAGAGGCTTGCCATGCCCAGGCTTGGCCCCTGCCTTGCTCCGCCACGCCGGGCAATGCCGTGCCCCGCCAATCCAGGAAGCGCCGCGCCAAGCAAAGGCTCCGCGCCTTGCCGCGCCCCGCCGGGCCGAGCCTCGCCATGCAGAGCCGAGCTACCGCCTTGGCGTGCCATGCACTGCCTAGCCTTGGCCCTCGCCGGGCCCTGCCGCGCCATGCTCCGCCTCGCTCCGCCAGGCCGGTGCCTTGCCAGGCTCCCTGCCGCGCCGTGCCAGGACAGGCCAGGGTTTGCCGCGCCCGGCCTTGCCTTGGCATGCCGTGCCGTGCCCGGCGTCGCCCTGATCCCTGCCGCGCCCTGCATAGCCAAGCGCCGCCCCGCCATGCCGGGCCCAGGCATGCCGAGATCCACGCCGTGTCCCGCCTAGCCCCGCCGTGACATGCCATGCAAAGCCGCGCCTTGCCTCAGATCCATGCCGCACCCTGCCTTGCCGCGCTTCGCCAAGCCAGGCGGTGGCAAGCCACGCCTTCCAAGCCAAGCCCCAGCCTCGCCTTGCCTGGCCCTGACTCGCCGAGCCATGCCTTCCAAGCCATGCTCCATGCCGTGCCGGGGAGGGCCAAGCCACGCCCAGCCTCGCCTTGCCATGCCGCGCCCTGCCTAGCCCGGATCCCTGCCGGGCCACTCCACGAGGCGCCTGGCCAAGCACGGCTGCGCCCAGCTCCGCCATGGCCCTAAAGTATGCGCCGCGCCTCATGGTCGCCCACCGCATAGCCGCTATCCTCCAGGACGCCGATGGCGTCCGGCGCGGGATAGCCCTCCGCCCAGACGATGCGGGAGATGCCTGCCTGCACGAGCAGGCGGGCGCATCCGGCACAGGGCTGGCAGGTGACGTGCGCCGTGCAGCCCTCGAGGCTGACGCCGTGGCGCGCCGCCTGGGCAACCGCGTTGGCTTCGGCGTGGACGGCCCTGCAGAGGTCGAGGCGATTGCCCGACGGAAGGCCCTCGCGGGCGCATCCGGCGTCCGTGCAGTGCGGGGCGCCGGAGGGGGAGCCGTTGTAGCCCGTGCAGACGAGCCTGCGGCCGCGCTCAATGACGCAGCCGACTGCGCGGTGCGTGCAGGTGGTGCGCCTGGCCACGATGCCGGCGAGGGACATGAAATACTCGTCCCATGAAGGACGCTTGCTGTCTGTCATGCCGAGACTCCTGTTGTTTTTGAGTTGGCCGGGTATCCTGCCGGCCTCAGGCGGGGCGGAGATTATATGCATACAGTTCCCCGTTTCGCCGTTGCGCTTCGCGCCGGGTTATCGCTTTAGCCGGCCTAGACGGGCGCGCTAGCAGGGCCCGTTTTATCCAGGCGGGCCGCCTGGCGGAGGAAATCAAGAAAGCCTCCAGTTCGCCGTTGCACATGCCCGGGGAGGGAAATAGACAAAACCATCCCGGGCGCCCTGCACGGACGCGGCAGCGGAAAGGTCTATTCGAATTCGGATTCCGGCCACACCTCGCTGGCGGGGAGGCACTTTTTGCCGGTGACATGCGCGGAGCTTTTTTGGTACGACCGGCCGCAGTGCCATCCGCGTTCCGCATCGAAATGGTCGTACAGAGCAATTATCCATCCGGTATCTTCGCCGCCCCAGATCCCGACCGGCTCGCCCTTGCGGAAGACATGGACGGCTCCGCGCTTCGTGCCCAGGAGGTCTTCGTTGCCCTCGTAGGGAATGCAGTAGGCGTATGTGCCGGCGAGGCAGCTGTGGCAGTCGCTTTTGGCCTCATAATAGCCGTACAGCTCCGGCTCCCAGCAGTCGCCATCGTTGTCGCGGACGAGGACACGGTCGAAAGGCTTGAAGAAATCGGGAATGTTAGACATGGGGAGACTCCTTGCATTTCTTACGGAACGCTTCTATGACTGCCTGCGCTGATGCGCCTCCTTACGCCACGCCGATGATCCGCTCGATTGCCTGGCGGCCGAACTGGAAAGACAAGTGCGCGCCGGCGGCGTACTTGCTCAGATAGAGCCCGGGATCGTAGCCGTAGCGGGCGAGCTGGGCCATCTGGGCATCCGTGGCCGGATCGTCCAGCCACCGGCGGTTCTTCTTGCTGGCGCCCTCCGTCTCGTAGGTGCGGAGGTAGTCGTCGGCGGCCGCAAGGGCCTGCACGCGCCCGCCCACCATGACGGGCTCGACGCGGTGCATCCGGCGCCTGCCGACGGCGTGCCAGGTTTCGTCGTCCCTGCTGAAGATGCCCGCCCAGGCCTCGAAGCCCGAGGCCAGGAAGCACCTGCCCGTGCCGAAGAGGTCAACGTAGCGCCAGGGCGACTTGCCGAGGATGTCCACTTCCGACAGCTCGACGTGCGTCACCTTGGCGGGACCGTCTCCGCCGAACTGGTGCCCGCAGAACGGGCAGGTGCGCGTGTTCTGCGGCATCTCCGCCCCGCATTCGGGGCATTCCTTCAGCTCCGGAGCGCCCTTTTCGCCCGTCTCGCCGTCGCCCTCGCTTCCGAGATCGACCACCGCCTGAATGTCGCCGTGCTGGGCAAGGGAGCTGCCGAAATCCATGATTATGCAGTCCTTCTTGACCACGCCAGGAAACTCGCGCGGATCCACCGTGCGCAGGCCTCTGCCGGCCATCTGAATAAGCGGTCCTTTGTCTGAGCACCGGCGGAGCAGGATGACGCAGGAGATGGGCGGAAAATCCCACCCCTCTGTCAGCACCATGCAGTTTGTGACGATCTTCGTCCTGCCCTGTGCAACGCGCCTGAGGATGCCCTGGCGCTCGCCGGCGGACAGATCGCCGTGCACGCATTCGGCAGGGATGCCTGCCTCGCGGAAGGCCCTGGCCACGTCCTGTGCATGCACGACGGTGGAGGCGAAAACCACCGTTGGCCTGCCGTCCGCCTTGTCGCGCCAGTGGCGCACCACTTCGGCGTTGACCACTTCCGTGTCGAGGATCTCCTCCACCTGCGACTGCTCGCCGAAGTCGCTCTGCTGGCCCAGGCCGGCCAGCGCCTCGCCGGCGCCGTCCACGTCCACGATGAACGCCCGTGGCGGGACAAGGAAGCCGAGGCTTACCAGCTCGCCGACGGTCACCTGGTCGCACACGTTTGAGAACACCTTGCGCAGGCCCCGCCGGTCGCTCCGGCTTGGCGTGGCCGTGAAGCCGGCGATCTTGACCTTGGGGTTGAGGCGCCTGGCCTGGTCGAGGATGCGCATCCACGTCGGCGCGGCCACGTGGTGCGCCTCGTCCGCAATCACCAGATCGAAGGGAGGCATTTCGTCGGCGTGGCCCGTTAGGCTCTGCACCATGGCGAACGTGGCGTCGCCGGCAAAGCTCTTGTCGTCCGCCGTGAACAGGGAGCACCTGGCCTTTGGGTTCATGAGCTTGAACTTGCGCATGTTCTGCTGCACCAGCTCCTGGCGGTGCTGGAGGATGAGCGCCTTGCCGCCGAGCTCGCCCGCCAGGGCGGAGAGCATGAGCGTCTTGCCGGCGCCCGTGGCCCCGACGGCCAGCGTGTTGCCGTGGCGCTCGAGGGCCTGCACGGCCCTCGAGACAAGACGGCTCTGGTAGGGTCTAAGGATCATAGGGCTAGAACGGGACCTGGTCCGTTTCTATCGGCGCAGACGGGAAAGGCTGGCCGGCATCGGCCGGTGCAGGCTGGGCCGGAGGCCATGCCGGCGGAGGCGTGGGCGCGGCGCTGGCCTGCCAGCCGGTCTGCGCGGGCGCAGGGCCAGGGGCTGGAGCCGGAGCGGGCGCTGCCGGCGCGGCCCACTGGGGCGCAGGACCGGTCGCCGGGGCGCAGGACTGCGGATTGACCGGGAACTCCGGCACGGGATCCGACGAGATGAGCTCGTAGGGAGGCTGCGCCATCTGGGCGAGCTCTGGATCCTTTCTGGTGAGCACGCGCACCAGCGTGTTGTTCACGTAGTAGTGCTCAGGATCCGACTTCTTGGCCACGTTGCTGGGCTCGCAGCCGACCTTGACGGCGAAGCGCATGCCCTCGAGGTCGCTGTACGAATTGATCCGGCGGGCCTGCGCTGCCTGGGGCGAGGCATCCGCAGGGTCGATCCTGCGGTGGCTCTCGATAATGGCGCGGATCTGGGCGCGCGAAATGTCGATCGCCTTCTTCTGGCCGGACGTCTGGGCGCCGTCCAGGTTAAAGCGGTGGTAGATCTTGCTTCCGGCATAGGCTCCGGACTCGACCACCAGCTCCGTGCTGAGAAACTGCATGCTGCCGTTGCGGGACTGGGTAAGCTCCGGCTCGCTGCCGGAAAAGCCCGCGTTCGGCATGACAATGTGCAGGCCGACGACCACGCAGCTGTTGGGGGGAATGATCTTTGCGCCGGAGCTCTGCTCGCTGGCATCGTTGAAATCGAAGGGCATATTGTGCCTCCTACTTGCTCTCAGGGATAGGGTACGGGTAGGCGTCGCCGATGGCGGCGCGGAGGGCGTCGTGCAGGGGCTTCCAGCTCCTGTCGGCGCCGACGGGGATTTCGTCGGGAAGGTTCCACCGGTTTTTGGCCAGATAGGCGGGACGCTCCTGCGTGTGCACCACGCGGTCGCCTCTGCCCTCCGCACGGAACGTCTTGCCCTTTTCGTCGCGAGCCTTGAGGATAGTGCGGTAGTTACAGAACAGGACATTATCGGCCCACTCTTGCCAGAGGGCGAACGCCCTCTTGTGTAGCTTGGGCTGGTACCGGTCGAAGCCTTCCGAATCCGGCGGGTTGAACGTCTTGATTTCGGAATGCGCGATGAGGACTATCTGCATTCCGCGCACGGTGCGGAGGCTGTCGAGTCCGCCCTGGAGCGTGCGCCACCAGGTGTCGGCCTCGACGTAGCCCTTGCCGTAGCCGAGGCCCTCGATCGACGCCATGGGCTGGCCGCTGTTGTCGGGATGGTCGCGGCAGACGCGGGCCCACACGAGGGGCTCGAGCCAGTCGAGCGAGTCCACCACCAGGGTGCGGTAGGGATGCTCGCCGTGCAGGGCCTGTATGGCGCTGACCACATCCTCGAAGGACGCGGCCACCTCAGGGAAGGTCGGCACGTCTATGGCGCAGGTGCCGTCTTCGGTGCGGAGGACGATCGGCGCCGCGAAGGTTGCGGCGGCCGTTGTCTTGCCGATGCCCTGCACGCCGTACAGGATGAAGCGCTGGGGGCGGTAGAGCGTCCTTGCGGACGCCACGCTCTGGAGGTCGAAGGCCATGCTATTCGACCTCCGGCGCCGTGGTCACCTGGTAGGCGATCTTTGTCGTGAGGGCATCCTCGACGAAGCGGCGGGACTCCGCCGGCGCGTTGGCGAGGAAGCCGTCCACCTGGCGCTTGTCGGCCTTCCACTCGAAGCGGAACAGGCGCAGGAAGGTTTCGTCGCCGAGGCGGTGCCGGGCTTCGTTAAGCTTGTCCTGGTTCCAGCTCTGCACCTCCTTGCGCTGCACCTTGACGTGCACGCCGCCGGCGCTGGCGTTTGCCGTGGACTTGCCCTGCGGAAAGACTGCCTGCGCGCTGATTGCGTCGGCCAGCTCAGACAGGCGCTTCTTGAGCGCGTCGATCTGGCGCTTCGTTTCGTAGTGCTCCCTTGCGAGGGAGACGAGATCTTCTGCCATGCTAAGACTCCTTGAGGAAATCGAGAATTGCTATGTGTTCGGGCGCCACCTTGGCCCCCGTCTCAAACTTGACCATGGCCGGCAGGAGCTCCGGCATCCGGCGCACCACGTCGATCCGTTCGTCCGGCGCGACATGCAGGCGCCGGCAGAGAAAGCGGATGTACTCCGCATGGTTGCTCCGGCTGAAGCGCTCCACGATGCCGCGCACCGTGTGAATGCCGTGCCGGCGGGCGTAGTTCCGGAGCACGATCGCTCCTGCTCTGAGGCTCCATTCCGGTGAGCGGAAAATTGCGTGGCCATGCCTGTCGCGTCCGCACTGCCCCTGCCAGTATGTGTCTGACGGCGCCTTCACGTTGCAGTAGTTGCGCGCTGCGTGGCTCAAAGTGCCGGCCTTGCCGACCTGGGCGGCGGGAGCGCGGACGCTCCTGGCTTCCGCCCTGGCGAGGCCGAGCATGCGCTCGAGATTGTCGGCCCGCAGCCTCTGCTCGAGGGCCTCGTGCCTGCAGGCGTCAGCCCGGCCTTCGGCGCGGAAGCCTGCGCAGACGCCCAGGGCGCCAGCGAGAATGGAGCCTGCGCAGAGGACGCCAAGGAAGATGGGCGCTCTCATGGCGCTACTCCGACGCCGCCCAGAGGAAGAGGACGGCAAGGGCGCCGGCGGAAAGCGCAAAGGCCGCGCTGAGGAGGCCCTGGAAGATGGCCTGTGCATTGCGCCGGGCTGTTTCGGCGCTGCGGAAGCGGGCGAGCTGGGCCAGCACGCTGGGGCTGGTGTCCGGCATTGGTAAGAGGATTTCTGCCATGTTGGCCTCCGTGAAATTTGTGGTTGCGGGGGCGGGACTCGAACCCGCGGCCTCCGGGGTATGAGCCCGGCGCGCTGGCCTCTGCGCTACCCCGCGCTGTCGTCTCTGCGGCCTTCTAGTCGGGGCGGGGTGACACTCCCCGCCCCTCGCTAAAACAAGGATTAAGCCGCATGCCCCGTTTCCGCCCGGGCGAGAGGTCGTGCCCGGCGCGCCCCACGGGGAAAGGGAAAATCTAGGCGTCGCTCTCGAGCTCCTTCACGGCGCCGTCGGCGTAGTGCACGGCATCCTCGAGGGCTTCGCACAGGGAGTCGAGCCAGCCGGCGAGGTCGAGCAGAGTCTGGTCGTCGGGGTGCTTCTCGAGGCGCGTCTGCGTGGCTTCGTAGAGCTCCCTGGCATCGTCGGCGAGGGCGGAAGCGCCTGCGGAAATCTTGCGCAGGCGAAGGGTGCGGCTAGTGGCCATCGCAGTCCTCCTGCAGGGCATCCTCGAGCTGGCCGAAGAAAGATGCGAGCTCTTCTAGGGATGCGCCCTGGGCGGGGAAAGGCACCGCCGCCACGCCCTCCGGCAGATCGGCCAGAGGGACGGCGTAGGCCTGCGCGTCCGGCGAGGGCTGGTAGGAAATGTCTGTCATGCGGGTTGCCTCCTTGGCTTGTCCCACGGGCGGGAGGATGGTCCGGTTGAGGGGTTTCCCCGGTGGCCTGTGGCCTTCCCGCCCCGTGGCAATTCCGTTTTAAACAATCGTTAAAACAGTGTCAACAAACTTTTCAACAGTTGTTTAAATCAGAGCCGTGGGGTAGCTTCCCTTGTGCCCCCTGCCTTTCTCCCTGGCCAACGAAAAACCCGCCGAGGCGGAGGGCCAGGGCGGGCTAGAGACGGAAAGACCCCGCGCTCAGGGGATGAGGGCGGGGCACTCAAGAAAGAAGGAGCAGAAAATGGATTTTGAGAAGCTACAAAGGATTAGAAAATTGGAAAGGACAGCATGGATTATAAAAAATATTCTATTTCCTATAGCATGGTTTTTATCTGGGCTATGGATCTATTTTATTTTTGATACTTTTCACATCAACAAATAGGAAAAATATGAAAAGACCGTATATTCCAAGCGGAACAATTGCAGTTGATATAATAAATGAATATATATTTATAATTTTCTCAACAACTTCTTTTGTTAATTCTGGCTTTAATAAATATAAATAAGCTATACTAGATATAACAACAACAGATAAAAATACTAATATGAGCAAAACAAAAATGCTAGCGCATGAAGTACAGTATTTGCTTATTGATCGCAAATAAGAAACCCTGCGTGTTAGCTGTGTGCTTGTTTTTACTTGATTTCTCAGCGCCTCATTCAAATCATTAATAGCGGTTGAATTTTTACTTTCTATCTCAATAATATTTTTATAATTAGAGTTGTTATCATTTTGTTTTTGATTTATATCGTTATATTTATCAATTAAATCTGTATATTTTGACAACAAATCACTGTACATATTTGTTGTTTCTGCATGTTTCGATTCTATATTTTTAAGCTTATTTAATATTTCCGTGTGTTCTGACTTCAAGCTATTGTATTTATTTGATAATTCCCATAAATTTATTTTTGCACAATTTTGATAGTTTTGACATGTTTTACACATGTCATCTTGTGTGTATTGCTTTTCCTGTTCTAAATCTTCTTGTGTTATACTTTTAGTTCTTGTCGTATTTCCATCAAATGGAAAACCTAATTTGTTCCATATAGAACTAGCATTAGAGTTTCCCATATGTCATAGACTCCATATGCTCTTTTGTAAACTCCTTGCTATAATTATCAATAAAATCAAAGATAAATTTTTGTGGCATAGATTCTTTCATGCCTCTAGTGTTTATATCATAATTCACACTAACAATATTTGAAAGCATACTATCGTCTTGTTGTTGATTTTTAATCGCTATCAAACTAAACACCTTGTTTACTTCAAAATCTTTAAAATTATCTCTAATGTTGAAAGACATATTTATATCAGTAGCATTTTTGTTAAATTCATCTTTATAAAAATGATCAACAACATGTGCATTTGGTTCTTCTATTGATAGATATGAACTATTGATAAAACCAATTCTTGAGCATAAATTTGTTGGCGTGATAAATTTTTCCACGCAACTCTTTACTTTATTGACAAAAATATCAATATATTCATCGTGTAAAGGTATTTTTTCTTTTGGCATATATAATAAGTCTGTACGTTGTTTTGTGATAGAAATTTTGTAGTTTGATTTATCTTCCAATGCATATAAAATATAATCACAAGGAGCGGAGTCTATATTCTTAACATCATTGATTTCAGGGGTGTCTTCTAAAAATAGTTCACAAAGTTCTCTTGCATACTTTTTATAATCCAGAAAATAACTCCTATAAAAAATAGCAAATTGTAGAGATGATATATTCATACTATACCCTCAATTATCGTTAGTTCGTTTTGAGCTTCTATTCCCCGCACAAGAACTGGACAGCGCAACACCTCCAAAAACATAATGGCGTTGCTCTCATGGCGCATCCTAGCCTTGCAACTTCAATATTCTGACTTCTACTTTTCCGTCCACGCTGTTCGTCGTTGCCCAAGCGCCTGCACCAATTTTGTAGTGCGGAAGATACCACATGATAAAGACACGCTTGTATGAATCTGCACCATAGTCCTGCGAAATTTTATCGTAGAGACGCTTGAGCATTGGCTTGCTTACCGGATTCTGCAAAATGCAGTCGAATGAAATTTTGATCCCTGGGATGGAGCTTGTCTGATTTAACTTGAATTCTGGCAGAGGTCCTTTGTCTTCGACTACGTCTTCGTTCTCAGAACTGGACAGCGCAACACCTCCAAAAACATCGCCCCAAGCTACTTCTTTGCCTTTGTAGCTGACCTGTACGGCAACGCCCTTGCCTTTGATGCATCTTTCGTTCTTAAGAGCTTCGGTTACAAACTGCTCCTGGGCAGGTTTGCTTAGTGAGTCCCATGGAATAAGCATTTCATAAGCAACTGTCCCATTATAGTTTTCCACTCTGGAGTAGACGCCAGACTGCACAGCAGATGCTATTGTCTGTTCTGCTTTTTTCTTGTCGCATTTCGCATCAGCATGTTGTGCTGATGCCAACACAGCAACGCAACCCAATGCCAATGACAAAGCTCTTATGGGTTTCATAAGCTCACCGTCCTTCCATGTCGCTCCACGCCCAGACAACATGTCCTCCGATGGCCTTCTTCCAGTCGTTTTCATAGTCTTCACGCAGACTGAATACCATCGGCGGATTTTCGGCAGTATTGTCTGAATAAAAGGTGATCTGCCAGTCCTTGTCCTTCTTTACAGGCTTGACCGACACCCTCTTGATCATGCCGGCGCCGTCAGGATCTATGGCCAGCATGATGCGCCCTGGGCGCGAGCAGTCGAGATCCTGCCGGTCTACCAAGACAATGTCCTTTGGCCGGAGCGTCGGGAGCATCGAGGTTGAGTGCGCGCCTATCATGACGGCAATGAGGTCGCGCTTGTGCATGACGCTGGCCTGGTAGCGCCAGACAAGGAACCAGCTAAGCAGCTGCCCCTGGGGGATGATGCCAGGGCCGGCGCCTACTTCCTCGACAAGAGGCACGGCCAAGTAGTCCTCCGACTGCGGAGCCGGCAGACCGTTTCCGGCAGGAACCGTCTTGGCATCAACCCAGCAGACGTCGCGCGCCACTTCGGGGGAACGATCCCTCCTTACAATGGAGACACCCGCCGCGTCCAAAGCCTGCCAGAGTGCAGTACGGCCTTTTGCACCGCGCTTTTCCTTCATCCAGCCCCAGAAAGTCTGGACGCCAACGCCGAGAGCTTCGGCGGCCTTGGACACATTGCCGTCGTGCTCGTCGAGGACGCCCTGGAGGGCGTCGCGAATTTGCTGTTCGATTCCCATGTTGCCACCCTACATTGGTTTTAACAGTTGTTAAATAAGCAATCGGATAAATTTGCTTGAAGTTTAGTTAAACGTTTGTTAAAAATATGGGCATGGCAGATTTATCTAGCGAAATCAGGGAGTTTCTGGACTCCACAGGGACAACCCAGACAGCGCTTGCCAGAGAGGCTGGCGTGCCGATTCCCACAGTCAGCTATCTCTATCGCGGCGTGCGGAAGAATGTCCTTGGCAACACGCAGGACGCCCTCCGCGACGCCATGCGCCGGCTGAGGGACGACTCAGAGGACACCGAGGGCGAGGACTAGCCATGCCGTCTCCTGCTCTGGCTCTCCTGACAAAGCACGCCATGGCGCGCTGCCGTTCGCGGAAGGTGCCGCCGGAGCTCGCCGTGCAAGCCGTTCTCGAGGGGCGCGCCGTGCCGGCGGAGTCCGCGCCCGGCACCGCCGTCTACAGGCTCCGGCGCCTCCGCGTGGTAGTGAGCCTCAGGACAGGCAAGATCGTGACCGTCTGGAAGGAAGAAAAGCCTTCCCCCAAGCGCAAGCCGAACAAGTTCAAGAGAAGACAGGCGCTCCGGCGCCTGGAGGGATGCCTATGATCGACTTCAATTCCCAGTCGCTCCTGAGCGACCGGATCTGCTTCCTTGTGGACGCCGCCAACGGCGTCCGCGAGGAGCCGCCCAGAAGCTATCTGGGCTGCTCCGCCATAGGCGGGGAGTGCGAGCGTGCCGTGTACTACGAGTATGCAAGAGCCTCCGCCGACACCTCTCAGACACGCGGCTGTCTTGGGCCGACAGGCCGCCCGACCGGAGCACCATCAGCGGACGTGCCGGCAAGAGCGCTGCGGATATTCGCGCGCGGGCACGCGCTAGAAGCGGTGGCGGCGGGATGGCTGAAGCGGACGGGCTTCGTGCTCCTGACCGAAGATCCCTGCACAGGCGGGCAGTTTCAGGTTTCCTTCTGCGGCGGCAGGCTCAAGGGCCACGCCGACGGCATGATCTGCCACTGGCGCGGCGAGGGCCCCTGCCCCGTCCCGCTCCCCTGCCTGTGGGAGTGCAAGGTGCTGGGGCACAAGTACGCCATGCAGGCAAGGCGGGAGGGCATCGGGAAGAGCCACCCGAAGTACGCGGCGCAGACGGCCCTCTACATGGAGGGCCTTGGCCTCCGGCACTGCCTGTTCACCGTCGTGGACGCCGACCTCATGGATCTCTACTTCGAGCTCGCCGGCGCCGATCCCGCCCTGTCGGCGCGGATGCAGGAGCGATTCCTGCGCGTCGAGTCCGCCTTCATGGCGGGCGAGGCCGTCCCGAGGGGAGAGACGAAGCGCACCGCCGTCCAGTGCCGGATGTGCCGCTGGGCGGAGGCCTGCTGGGAGGACAAGTGCTAGACTTCAACGATGCGCAGCCCTCCGCCGGCAGAAAGTGCGCCGACGCCTACACCGTGTTCGCCGAAGCCCGGCGCTCCATGGAGCTCTGCGGCCTTGGCGCGCCGGAGTTCCAGCCTGACGGCACCATCCAGCGCTTCGACGTGCCGGACAAGGCGCGCGGAAACAAGGCGGGCTGGATAGTCGCCTGGGCGGACGGCGTGCCCGCAGTCGTCTTCGGCTCGTGGGTCACGGGCGAAGTCTGGCAGATGACGGGCATCGACGACACGTTCCAGAGCGTGCCGGGCGTGTCCCGCATCGTCACCCTGCAGGAGGCCGAAGCCTGCCGGCGCAGGCTCGAGGAGCTCAAGGCCGCTCGCGCCGCCGAGGCCCTCGAGGCCGACAGGAAGGCCTGCGGATGGTCCGCCGAAAGGCTGGCCAGAGGCGCAGCCGTCCCGCCGGATCATCCCTACGTCGCCAGAAAGCGGATCCGCCCGGATCTCGCCGGCGCAAGGCTGGATTCGAACGGCGAGATCCTCGTGCCCCTCTGGGGCGTGGACGCCGGGGGGAAGCCCTTCAAGGGCGGCCTCCAGCGCATCGCGCCGGACGGCTCCAAGAAGTTCGCCAAGGGGCTGGCCGTCAAGGGGCGCTTCGCGTGGATAGACGGCCAGGGGAGCGAGATCCTCGAGTGCGAGGGCTGGGCGACCGGCTGCTCGCTCCACGAGGCCACGGGCCAGCCCGTCTGCATCGCCCTCAACGCCGGCAACCTGCTGCCGGCGGCGCAGGCCTGCCTGCGGCTCTATCCGGGGAGGCGCATCTGCGTCTGCGGAGACGACGACCGGTGGACCGACGGCAACCCGGGGCGCACGAAGGCGGAGCGGACGGCCCACGAGCTGGGCGGGCGCTGCGTCTTTCCCGAGTTCCGGACGCTGGACGGCAATCCCACGGACTTCAACGACCTTGCCGTGCGCGAGGGGCGCGAGGCCGTGAGGCTTGCCGCCGCTCCTGCAGACGGCGTGCCCCGCATCGCCGCCTGGGGCGTGGACTGCTACGCCGGCGATGCGCCGGAGCAGGCCTGGCTCGTGGAGGGCACCGTGCCCATGGGCGCCCCGACGCTGTTCGCGGCGGCCGGAGGCACGGGCAAGGGCATGCAGCTGCTCGACCTCTGCCTCAAGACTGCCGGCGGGGGCGGCGCGGCCGGGGGGCACGACTTCAACGCGGGCAATCCGTCCGGCTGGCTGGGCTCGCCCGTGAAGGCCTTCGGCTCCGCCGTCTACGTCACCGCCGAGGATTCGCGCGACGACGTGCACCGGCGCCTGCAGTCGCTCGATCCGGACGGCTCGAGGCGCGCGGCCGCGCGGGGGAGGCTCTACGTCGTGCCCCTGCCGGACGCCGGCGGGCCCTTCCCGCTCGTCAGGGCGACCGAGGGCTACCGCCAGGGCTTCGAGGCCACGCCCCAGCTCGAGAGCCTGCTGCGCCAGCTCAAGGGCATGGAAGGCCTCGCCCTCGTGGCCATCGATCCGCTGGCCGCCTTCGTGGCCGCCGACGTCAACGCGGATCCCCAGGCGGGCCAGTTCGTCGGCGGCACCCTCCAGCGCCTGGCGACGGTCTGCGGAGGCCCTGCCGTCATCCTCGCCCACCACATGGGCAAGTCGCGCCGGCAGGGCAAGGGCGAAATCCTCAGCATCGAGGACGCCCGCGAGCTCATCCGGGGCACCACCGCCATCGTGGACTCCATGCGCAACGCCATCGCCGTCTGGAGCGCCGGCGCCGTCGGCCGGCAGATCATCCGCCGGAGCGAAAAGGGCGCGGCTTCGGAGGACTGCGTCTGCTGCGCCGTGGTCAAGAGCAACGCGCCCGCCGACATGGGCGTGCGCTTCGCCGTCAGGCAGGCGGACGGCACGTTCCGCACCGTCGAGGATCCTTCCCAGGCGAAGCCGGTCACGCCCGAGCAGGCGCAGGACATGCTCGTCGCCTCCATCCAGGACAGGGCTGCGCACGGCGCCCCCTTCACCAGGAGCGGGCAGAACGGCCTCTACATGCGCAGGGCGGAGCTCCCCGAGCCTCTCTGCAGGTGGCCCCGCCAGCGCCTTGTGGACGCCGTCGAGGACCTTGTCCGCGCCGGCGCCGTGGTCAAGGCAGGCGAGAAGAAGAATCCGGCCAAGTGGCTCGACGTGCCCGGCGGCTACGTCGCCGGCGGCGGCTGGTTCAGGGACATGCACGCCGTCAAGGGCGGCGATGCGGCCTCCAGAACGGTCGAGCCGGTGCGCGAGGAGGCCCTCAGGAGGGGCGTTCCCGTGCATTCCCGTCCATACGGGAATGTCCAATTATCCGGCAATCCTCAATGAAAACGGCAGGTTGACAACAATGAACGCCAGCACAGGACCGTTACCGTTCCCGAAGGCACGGGAAGGCAGAAATGCTAATAATTTCAAGGCTTTCCGCGATGCGAGGCTAATAGCCGGCATGTATGGAGATATATATATACACGTAGTGTATATATATCTCCATGACGGCAGGGAGGGGTAGAATGGGAACGGAAGCCCCCCTCTGCACCCTGGAGTTCCGCTGGCCTCCATCCGTGAACCACGAATGGATCCAGGTGCGCGGGCGCATGATCCTGAGCCCCGCCGGCAGGGCCTACCGCACCTATGTCAGGGGCAAGCTCATGATCGCCCGGAAGAAGGGCCTTGTCCCGCTGGCGCCCCTTGGCGGGGAGCTGCGCGCCCTGCTCGAGCTGGCGCCTCCCGACAGGCGCAGGCGCGATGCCGATAACTACGCCAAGGCCCTTTTCGACGCTCTCACGAAGGCGGCGTTCTGGAACGACGACCAGCAGGTGAAGGATCTGCGCAGCGTCATGCTGGATCCCGTGCAGGGCGGCATGGCCCGCCTGTCTGTCTGGCGCCTCAGGGAGGCACCCCATGCCTGACGCCCACCGCCCGCCACTCCAGTGGAGCCTTTTCGCGGACAGGCTGCTCCGCCAGCGCGCCCGCACCATGGACGCCGTCTCCCTGGCGCTGAGCCTAGGCCGCACGCCCATGGAGGTGCGCGCCCGCGCCCTCGCCATCGGCGTCGAGCTCAGGGGGGAGGTGGACGTCATGGACAGGGCCTGGGGCTCCGGCGAGGCGTCCTTCCTGCGCCAGCAGTACCGGCGCATGACGCCCGCCGAAATCGGCCGCGCCCTTGGCCGTTCCGAGGGCGCCGTCAGGCACAAGATCCAGAGCCTGGGCCTGCGGAAGGCCCTCGATCCCAGGCCGGAGGCCCTGCAGGCGGCGCCCGTCTGGGCGCCTGAGCCCGTGGAGCCGGAGCCTGTCCCGCTGGTGGAGGCTGTCGAGCGCCGGATGGAGGCCGAAGCGGAGCCCGAAAGCGCCCCGTGGAAGGAGCCGGAAGCGGAGATGCCCGCAGAGGCCCCTGAGAGCCTGCAGGACGCAATGGAAGAGGCGGAGGCCGTGCCGGCCAGGGCAGAGGCTCCGAAAAGCGCCAGCGGGGCGCAGAGGCCCTTCCGCTGGTGGACTGCCGACGAGGACGAGCGCCTCAGGCAGCTCGTGAAGGACAGGACGCCCCTGCCGGAGCTCGCTGAGCTTTTCGGCCGCTCCGAGGCCGAAGTCGCCCGGCGCATCGAGCGCGTCTGCGCAGATCCGGATCCCGCCGTGCAGGCCCGGAACCAGCGCTGGGGCTATGGCCGGCGGAAGCCCAGGGCGAAGCCGAAAGCAACCGGCCCGATACCTGAGGAGCGGCTGGCCTCAATGTCGAAGATCGACGTGCTCCGCGCCCTCGCGGGGCTCGCATAGGAGGAAAGATGGACAATATGTTTTTGGCCCTGTGCATGCTGTGCCTGACGGTCATGCTTATGCTTAATCTGGTGTTTGTCTGGAAGCTGGGCAAGGCCATCGGCGAGCACAGGCAGGCCATGAAGGGCCAGTGCGCCCGTCTTGACGAAATCCGGGGCATGTTGGAGCGCGCCAAGCGCGATGCCGGCACGGTGCTCGACAAGATCGAGGACGTGACTGCCCAGCAGATCCAGGACTGGAACACGGTGCAGCGCCAGATGGCCCAGGTGGACGGCAGGCTCGGCCAGGTAGAAAGGCGGTTCGGCCCTCTGGCTCCTCTGGAGCAGAGAGTGGACGAAGCGCCGGAGACAGGGCCGGACGGGCCCCAGCCCGTGGAGTAGCAGGTGCGCCGTGACTAGGGAAAGCAGGAGAGAAAATGGATAGCAATTTTGTCGCAAATATTCTTTTTTACATTGCAATACTATTAACCTATGCTGTGCTATTTATACTGCATAGAAGGACAAACAGAATAGAAAAAGAGTTATGTGAAGATGTTGAACAAATAAAGAATACGACATGTCGAGCTTTATTTGATAATGACAAGCTACAAAAAAGGATTGATAAACTACAAGAAGAAGTAGACTGGCTTCGCAATGCAAGGCTTGTGGCAACATGGAAGGAAAAAGATGAATGAAGAGCTGGAAGACCGCGTGGCGGAACTGGAAGGTCGCGTGGCAGCTCTTGAAAGGGCTTTTGTCGCCCGTGTTGGCGCTCCTGCGACGAGGACGGTGAGCGACGAGGAAAGGCAGGAGAGGGCGCAGCGAGCTTTTGACCTTCTGGAAGGGGCTATGGATTTGTGGTGCAAAAGAGGAGGCAAGCATGACTAGGAAAGAGCTTTTGGACGCGGCCGCCCAGTGCGTGCTGCACGACCGGCAGGACCAGTACGGTGGCATGGAGGACTGCTTCGGCGTTATCGCCAACTTCTGGTCCATCTACGTGGGGAAGAAAATCTATCCGCATGACGTGGCCGCCATGATGATCATGCTCAAGGTGGCGCGCTTCCGCTCAAACCCGAGGCATCTTGACAGCATGGTGGACTGCGCCGGCTATGCCGCCTGCGGGGCAGAGTGCGCCCAGATGTCTGCGCTACAACTCTCCGGCGGGGTGTTCAAGCTTTGGGGTCATAAGAGCAAAGCCGAGGCCCAGCCGGAGTTCAAGTCCGGCGACAGGGTGCTGGCGAAGTCTCCCAACACCGGGGCGTTCATTCCTGCCGAATATGTCCAACCCCATCCCAACGGGTGCGGACACGTTGTCAAAAACGGGGGCTTTGGGATCTTTACCGTCGATTTGGACGCCGTCATGCCCGCACCCAAGGCCGAGGGTTGCGAGGATCTCGTGCAGAAAGACGCGCCCCAGACGCCCGACGAGCTCTGCCAGCGCATCGTGGACTGCAACCCCGCCACGTTCCGGCTCCGCACCCCTACAGGCGAGGAGCTTGCCGAGATGGCCCAGGAGGAACCCCATGGCTAGGCGCGAGCAGATCTGGGGGCGCCCCAGGCCAGTCCTGACGTGCCCCTTCTGCGGAAAGGACGAAACCGTCCTGCTCACCCTCGCCGGCAAAGAGGACGCCAGCCGGCACTACGCCGTGCTGTGCAGGAACTGCAGGGCCAGGGGCCCCGTCAGAGAGACGCCTGCCGAGGCCAATGAGAGCTGGCGTGAAAGGGAGTCCTCGAAATGACCACCACCGTTGAGATGAGCGAGCGGGATGCCAAGCTCTGGCGGTTTCTGAAATACCGCCTGGCCACGGCCGAGCGGAAGCACCCGGTTTTCGCCGAGGGCCCCTACGAGGCCACTGGCCGCATCGGCGAGGAGTACGGCGAGCTCTGCCAGGCCCTCAACCACGGCGACGGCGAAACCCGCGTCATGGCCGAGGCCTGGGATCTGCTCGTGGTGGCCTGGCGCTTCGTCAGGGGAGACTGGAGGGGGAAATCCGGTGGATAAGATCTACGTCGAATGGCTCGACAAGTCGTGCGGACGCGTCCGCACCATTCCGCGCGCCATGATGCTGCTGGCAAGGGAGCTTTCCCGCGCCCGCATCCTGCCGGCGCAGGATTCGTGCTGCAGGTGCACCAGCTACGGCCCGGACACGTGCACCGACTGCTGGCTCAGGTGGGCCGAGGCCAAGGCGAAGGAGGCCAAGGATGACTGACCGCGAATGGGCGCGCCAGTGCATCATGTTTGGCTGGAAGGTGCTCGCCGCCTTCGTCGGCTGCTTCGCCGGCTGGGCCTTCGTCCGCTGGCTGGGATGGTGGTAGGCCCATGCGAGCCATTCACTATCTGGGCAGCAAGGCCCGCCTGGCGAAATGGGTGCAGTCTTATTTCCCGCCGCACAAGCTCTATGTGGAGCCCTTTGGAGGCGGCGCCGGCGTTCTGCTCAACAAGCCCCGCTCCACGGTCGAGGTCTACAACGATCTCGACGGCGACGTTGTGAACTTCTTCCGCGTGCTCCGCGATCCCGAAAAGAGCGCGGAGCTTATCCGCCGGCTCAAGCTCACGCCCTACGCCAGGGCTGAATTCAACGAGGCCTGGAGAGAGAGGAAGAGGCCGATGCAAAGCGACGTTGACCGTGCCTGGGCGTTGTTCGTCCGGGCCTGCACTGGCGTAGGCCTTAAAGGCTCCATCGGCAGGCGCCCCGGCTTCCGGCGCGACGGCATTTGCGCATCGGGCGAGGCCAGCAGGTTTCTGTTCACCGTGAACGGTCTGCAGATGGTTGCCGAGCGCCTGCGCTCAGTCGTGATCGAATGCCAGGACGCCCTGGAGGTCATGGCACATTACGACTGTCCGGAGACGCTTTTCTACCTTGACCCGCCTTACAACGCCAAGGGGATAACGCTCTACCGCAATGGCATCGACCACGAAGCCCTGCTGGAGGCCTGCAGAAGCCTCAAGGGCGGTTGCGTTCTCTCCGGCTATCCGTCTGAGCTCTACGACAAGGCTCTTGCCGGCTGGCACATGGAGACGCTGGACACCAGCATGGCGAGCTTTCATGCAAAGCGCACAACCGAGTGCCTCTGGATTTCGCCCAGGACGTGGAAGGTCCTGCACCGGAAGCGTCCAATGCCCCTGCTGGAGCTCTGCCGGTGAAGCTGCACCCCTGCCCCTACTGCGCCTGCCCCATGGTGGCAGTCGAGCGCACCGCCGAGGGCGGCGCCGTGGTCGCCTGCGGATCATGCGGAATGGCAGGCCCGGAAAGCGTGGACGGCGACGAGGCGGAGGCCGTCAAGGGCTGGGAAATCCTGTGCGGGCGCATCTGCAGCCGGTGCAGGACCGTCTATATCAAGCGGATACTCGAACTCCGCAAACGCATAACAGCACTGGAGGGCATCCAAAATGAACGCAAAGCGTAGAAAGCTCATAGGCGAAGGCGTCATGTTTGAACGCATCCGCCGCATAACTGGCTACCTCGTCGGCACGCTCGACCGCTTCAACGATGCAAAGCGGGCAGAGGAGCACGACAGGGTAAAGCATGGCGTTGACTCGCACAAAACCGCATAGGGAGGGCTTTAGACATGTCTGCCGAAGGATTCGAAAGATGCATGGACTTCGTGTTCAAGTGGGAAGGCGTTCTGTCTGACGATGCGGCCGACAAGGGAGGCCTGACGAAATACGGCGTCTCCATGGCCTACCTGCAGGACCTGGCAAAGCGCAAGCCGTCCCTGCTCGTAGAGATACTGGGCACGAAGGACATTACTAGACGGGTGGTCAAGGATATTACAAAGACGCAAGCCTCACTCATATTCAAGTGGACGTTCTGGACTCCCTATCAACTGGACGATCTCCCTCTCGCAACCGCATTCATGGTTTACGACATGAACGTCAACCATGGTCCGGGCAACAGCATCCGCATTGCCCAGAAAGGCTGCAACAGACTGCCTTCGCTCGTTCAGCCTTTGCTCATCGTTGACGGCAAGATGGGCCCGAAGACGCGAAGCGCTCTGCGCCTTTGCTCCTGCGCTTCAGGCATCCATGCAATCGCCACTGAAAGGCTGGCGTTCTATGAACGCATCGTCGAGCGCGACAGCACCCAAAGGGTGTTCCTCCGAGGCTGGCGCAACAGAGCGAACGACATGGAAAGCACGGCTCTGCGCTTCCTCACCGCATAGCCAATGATGAACCAATGCAGCTCGCCGTTCGCGCGTCAAGGTACTTCCCCCGCCGGCCCCCCGCCGGCGGGGCGGAACCCCCCGCGCTTTGGGCGCTGCAATTTTTCTCACTTGGTTGATAGCCCGGCCTATCGCGGCAAATACGGCGTCAGAATCCTGACAACTCAATGACAACACCGTCTGTCCAGCAGGAAAATCTCTCCAAAGCCCATGTCTGCGCCTGAAACAACACAAAAACCCACCGCCAAGGGGCGCATCTTCCGCGACCTCAAGGCCGTGCGGGCCTACCTTGTGGACGAGCTTGGCCTCAAGGTGTCCCTGCCCACGCTCTACCGGCGTTCGCAGGAGGGCGTGCTGTTCGTGGACGAAAACGGCCTCTGGTCCACCGACGGCGTGGACGCGCTGGCGGCAAGGCTTGCGCCGGCGCTCAGGGAGCAGGCGGACGGCGGCGCCCTGCCTCCGTCGGCGCCCCGGGCCAAATCGAAGGCCAAGGCCAGGGAGCGGGGCTATGCCCAGCCTATCCCGGAGGGCGCCAGCCTGCCCGAGCTCAAGATGGCCGAGGAGGTGCGCAAGCTGCGCGCCCAGATTGCCGGCATCGAGCACGAGAACGCCGTCAAGGCCGGCAAGTATTTCCGCAAGGCGGACGTCTGGCTGGAGCTCGCCGCACGGGCATCCGTGCTGGAAATGGGGCTGGCCCAGAGCCTGCGCGCGGCCATCCCCGACATCGTGCGCGCGGCGATCGAGGATCCGGCCAAGGCAGAGGAAGCCGCCATGCAGGCCCTCGACCGGGCGCTGGCGCAGGCGATCAACACTTTCAGCAAGCCCATGACCCTGGACGTGGAGACGTGGACGCAGGAGATTTCAGACGATGACATTCCCGGACGCGGTTAGGCTTGCGCCGCACCTTCATCCGGACACGCTGGCCGTGCTCCGGAAGCTCAAGGTCGAGCGCTACCGGTTCGCCTTCTCCGCCGGCGAGCGCGCCGTCATGCGCAAGCGCCTGCCCATTCCCGTGTCGAAGTGGGCTGAGCGCCACCGCGTGATCCATGCGTCGTCTCGCCCGGGCCCCTGGCGCAACCAGGTGACGATGTACACGGCGGGCATCATGGACGCCTCCTTCCTGCCTGGCGTGCGCACCGTTGTCATGATGAAGTCGCCCCAGACAGGCGGCACCGAGGCCGTGCACAACTGCATCGGCTACAGCATTGACCGTCAGCCGGGGCCCGTGCTCTACGTCTACCCTGACGAGGTGACGGCCAGGGAGAACGCCCGCGACCGCATTCTGCCCATGCTGCAGGACAGCCCGCGCCTGCGCGAGCTCATGAGCCCGGATCCCGACGATGCCAGCTCCCTGCGCATCGCCCTGGCGCACACGGCCATCTACATGGCCTGGTCCGGCTCGCCTTCCCGCCTGGGCAACAAGCCGATCAGGTATCTGGTGCTCGACGAGCTCGACAAGTACCAGGACGCCAGCAAGGAAGCGAGCTCAGAGAGCCTGGCGGAGAAACGCTGCACGACCTGGGGCGCGCGGGCCCGCGTGTGGAAGATCTCCACGCCCACGACCGAGGACGGGCCCATTGCCCGGGCCTGGGCCGGGGCGCAGGCGCGCTTCGGCTACGCCGTCAGGTGCCCGGCATGCGGCCGGCGCCACGTCATGGAGGAGGCAGGACTGCGCTGGCCGGCGGAGGCCCGCCCGCTTGACGTCTACTCAAGGCGCCTGGGGCGCTACGAGTGTCCGCACTGCCATGCGCAGTGGACCGACGCCGACAGGGACGAAGCCGTCAGGCAGGGCTGCTGGATAGTTCCGGAGACAGGCGAGGACATGGAGGCGCACGTCCGGCAGAGCCGGCCGGCCGTCGTGGCCTTCCACGTGCCTGCCCTGATTTCGCCCTTCGTGTCGCTTTCTGAGCTCTGCCAGAGGAAAGCCGAGGTCGAGGCGTCGAACGACCTGCAGCTCTGGAAGGACTGGCGGAACAACTACCTGGGCCTGCCGTGGACGGAGCTGCACGAGGAGCGGGATCCTGAGGCCATGGCCAGGCTCTGCGACGACAGGCCCAGGGGCGCCGTGCCCGGAGGCGGGCGCGTGTCGTGCCTGCTCGCCGGCGTGGACACCCAGAAGGGATATTTCAGGTATGTGATCCGTGCTTACGGCTTCGGGCAGGCGGAGGAAAGCTGGCTTGTCCAGTGCGGAGCGCTCGACAGCTTCAGGGCGCTGGAGCAGACGCTACTGGAGGCCGAGTACCGGGATGCGGATGGGCAGGCCTTCCGCGTGGCCGGCGTCATGATCGACGCCATGGGCAACAGGACGGCGGAGGTCTACTCGTGGGCCCTGAGGCATCGCGGGCGCGTCTTTCCCTGGCAGGGCCGGCAGAGCATGTCGGCGCCCTACAGCATGACGCCTCTGGAGTATTTCCCCAGCGCCAAGGGCGACAAGATCCGCATCCCCGGTGGGCTCACCCTGTTCCGCTGCGACACGACCTTTTTCAAGAGCGGGCTGGCGGCCAAGCTGGCCGTCGCGCCCGACGACGCCGGCGCATTCCACCTGCACCGCGACAGCGAGGGCGAGCTCCGGCAGTATTTCCAGGAAATGAGCGCCGAAGTCTGGGACGACCTCAAGCAGTGCTGGATCAACCCCAAGGGCCGGGCCAACCACTACTGGGACTGCGAGGTCATGGTGTCCGCCTTGGCGTACATCAAGGGCGTCCGCAACTCGAGGAAGGAGTCGCCGAGGCCGGAAGGGCCGGCCCAGAGGAAGCCGGCGCCCGCACCGGCGCGCCAGCCCGTCCGGCGCTGGGGCGGAGGGAGGTACGAATAGCATGGGGCTCTACGACCTGGCCGACAGGCTCAACTGGCAGCAGGCCTGCACCTTTCTTGGGATCAAGCGCTCTGCCTTCTTCAAGCTCGTGCAGAAAGGGGAGATCCCTGCCTATGGTCTGGCGCGCAACCGCTTCTACCTCAAGAGCGATCTGCAAGCCTACCTCGAACATAAAAAGCTGGAAAAGGCAAATTAACGTCCACTTATTCCACTCATGCCTTTCATGCGTCAGAGATTTGACTACTATGGACGCATGCCTATCTACACCCGCGAAGAAATTGCCATCGAGATAGGGCGCTGGAAAGACGCCCTCAAAGCCTGCGCGACCGGAAAAAACTACACGATCGACGGCAGGCAGCTCACCCGCTACGACCTCGCGGAAATCCGGCGCCATCTTGAATGGCTGGCCGGCATAGAGGCATCCCTTGACGGCCAGGGCACCCTGCTCGTGCGTCCTGTGGTGAGGAGGTAGCCCTGTGAAGTCGTTCAAGACATCCCGCCCTGTCAACGTCGGCCGCCGTCCTGCGTCCGCTTCCCGCGATGCCGGCGCCCTGCGCGGACCCTCCGCCGGCTGGCGCGGGCCGCAGATCGGCTCCGACGCCCAGGCCGTCACCGAGCGCATTCGCGCCCAGAGGCGCATCGCCGATCTTGCCGCCAACGACTGGCAGGCAGCGTCCATTCTTTCCACCTTCGCCCAGAACGTCGTGGGCACGGGGCTGACGCCCGTTGCCTCCATCCCCGGCGCCAGGCTTGGGCTGTCTCCCGAGCAGGCGCAGGACCTGGGCAGGCGGATGGAATGGCTCTGGTACGGCTGGGCGCGCACCGCCGATCTGCGCGGCGTGCTCAGTTTCGGCGAGCTGCAGGCCCTTGGCCTGCGCACCATGCTGGCGCAGGGCGAAATGGTCCACATCCCCGTTATGAGGGACGAGGCCCAGCGGAAAGCGGACGGCGCCCAGTTTGGCCTGGCCATCCAGGCCGTGGCGCCCTCCCGCCTCCGCACGCCCGCCGGCATGGAGGCCGACCCCGCCGTCGTGGACGGCATCCGCGTCAACGCCCACGGGCGCCCGCTTGAATACTACATCGCCGCGCCGGAAGAGGTCGGCGGATCCCGTCTGCAGGACGCCGAAAGCGCGATCTCTTTCAGCACCGTGCCGGCGCGCGTAGGCCACCGACCTGGCATGCTCCATCTTTTCCCAGTGCTCGAGGATGAGCAGTACCGGGGCATCAGCATTTTCGCCAACAGCTGTCAGCTTTTCCGCCAGCTCGACGACGCCATCGCCTTCGAGCTCACCGCCCAGAACGTCGCGGCGATGTTCCCGGTGTTCATCAAGCGCAACCCCGTGCAGGCCATGCCTGCCGGCGTCTACGCTCCGGGCGATGCCAATCCGAACACGGGCGAGTCGAACTACTACCAGGACCTGCTTGGCCCGCAGATCATGTACGGCAACGAAGGAGAGGAGCCGCAGGTGCTCAAAAACGAGCGCCCGTCAACCAACTTCCTCAACTTCGTGAACCTGCTCCAGAACGCCCTGGCGGCCTCCGTTGGCCTGCCGGCCATCGCAGTGAGCAAGGATTTCAGCCAGACAAACTATTCCTCCAGCCGCGCCGCCATGAACGAAGCCTGGCGCACGTTCCGCTGGTTCCGCCGCTTCCTGGCCGAGCGCTACTGCCAGCCCGTCTGGGAAATGCTCATGGAGGAAGCCTGGCTGCGCGGGATGCTCGAGCTCCCCGCCGGCGCGCCCGGCTTCTACGAGGCCCGCGAGCTCTGGACAAGCTGCGAATGGGTAGGCCCTGCCAGGGGCTACATGGATCCCACCAAGGAAATCGAAGCCGACGTCATGGCGGTGCAGCACCACCTGGCGTCCAGGCACGAAATCCTCGCCCAGAACGGCCGCGACTTCGACGACCTCCTGCCCATCCTCAGGGAAGAGCGGGACGCCATGAAAGACCTTTCCTCCAATGAGGCTAACGGCCCCGCCTCCGCTCCGGCGCCCGCACCCGCCGGGGCGGAGGATCCCGAAAAGGACACCGACGATGCCCAGCAATAGCACCAGCCTCTGGCTTCTCGCCCCTCACCTGGCGCAGGACGTCCTGCGCGACCTCCAGCTCGCCCGGAAGGACGCGAAGGCCTTCAGCCTCGACAGCGCCGGCGGTGCCGGCGCCTACGGCGTCCAGGGCGGCGTTGCCGTCATCGAGGCGTCCGGCGCCATGACGCCGAGGCAGGGCTGGTATGGCCTGGGCTACGACACGGTGCTCAAGGCCTTCCGCGCGGCCGAAGCGGATCCTGCCGTCTCCGCCATCCTGCTCGACATGGACAGCCCCGGCGGCACCGTTGCCGGATGCCAGGAGGTGGCCGAGGCCATTGCCGCCTGCGCCAAGCCCTGCGCCGCCTACACAGGCAGCCTCATGGCGTCCGCCGCCTACTGGCTGGGCTCCGCTACGGGGCGCGTCTACGCCACCGAAACGGCAGAGCTGGGCAGCATCGGCGTGGTCATGACGCATGTGGACGCAAGCAAGCTGCTCGAGCAGGAAGGGCTGGCCGTCACGGTCATCGCGTCCGGCGAGTTCAAGGCGGCCGGCAATCCGTTCGGCGCCCTTTCCGAGCAGGACAGAGCATATTTCCAGGCGCAGTGCGACGGCATCTGCGCCGTGTTCAAGAGCGCCGTGGCGCAGGCCATGGGGCTCGACGTCGAGGCGGCTTCCGAATGGGCCGAGGGACGCGTGTTCCTGGGCTCTGAGGCCGTCAAACTTGGCCTAGCCACCGCCGTTGTCAGCGGCAGGGACGAGGCCGTCAAACTCTTGCAGGAGGCATCTGTCGTGGACAGGCAGACTCTCTCCGCCCAGCACCCTGAGCTGGTGCAGGAGCTCCTGGCCGAGGGCAGATCCTCCGCCATGGCTCCCGCCGACGTTCTGGCGTGCGTGGGCTCCATGCTGAGCGCGGACGACCGTGCCCGCGCCGAGGAATTCTTCAAGGCCTGCGACGGCCTCGAGCCCGCCAAGGTCAAGGCCCTTGCGGCCGTGGCCTTCCCGGCCAGGACCGAGGCGCCTGCCCAGGAGGCCGCACAGGCCCAGGCTCAGGCCGAGGCTGACGCTGAATCCCGCGCGGAAATTCTCGCCGGCATCCAGGCCGCATCCCCCCACGGCGTCGCCCCCGACGCCTCCGCCATCGCTAAAACTCCCGGCCAGTACCTCTCCGAGGCCATGGACCGGATTGCCAAGGAAGGTGACTAGCCATGTCTGATACGTCCAGATACCCCGGCGTGTCCGCCACCATGGACGCCCCCCTCTCCGAGTTCCTCCTGTGGGAGCTCGCCCCCATCTACTGCCGCCAGGAGCTGACCACGTCCGCCGCCGTCAAGGCCGGCGGCATCGTCTACGACTCCACGGCCGGCCTCTACGGCATGGCCATCGCCGACGCCGGCTCCGGCGCGTCCGTTGTCTGCGTGGTGCGCTCTGCCGTGGTTGACGGCTCCCACAAGACGATCACCTCTGCCGCCAAGGTCGCTCTGCAGACTCAGGGCGTGGTGGTCAAGG
>Ga0310690_10001039_pt1 | contig 52296 bp, 35 predicted proteins | sample AusTroGonzalo_MG_2_FD_207661 | JGI IMG/M metagenome (GOLD analysis project Ga0310690, IMG submission 207661) | Bovine rumen microbial communities from tropical cattle in Woodstock, Queensland, Australia - Gonzalo_04 (v2) (version 2) | ecosystem: Host-associated > Mammals > Digestive system >... | reverse complement strand
TCTGGAACATGCTGATGACATCGGCATAACCCTCAACCAGGAAACAGCGGTCCTTACGGACTATGGCCTGCTTGGCCTGCCAGAGACCGTAGAGCTCGCGGCTCTTGGAGTAGATTATTGATTCAGGTGAGTTTACGTATTTGGCTACCTTGGCATCGGAACTCATGATACGGCCGCCAAACGCCACGACCTTGCCCGATATGGAATGCACCGGGAATATCACTCGGCCGTGAAAACGGTCACGCAGCTGGCCATCGTTCTCGCGCTCGTAGCAGAGTCCTGTCTTGATGAGGTTCTCCTTGGTGAAACCTTTGGCCAGTGCGGCGCGGGCCAGTGCATCGGGCTCATCGGGACAGTATCCCAAGTGGAACTTCTCCAGTATGTCATCGCGGAATCCGCGCTTGCGGAAATAGGCCAGACCTATGGCGCGTCCCTTTTCAGTGTTGAGCAGGGTATCCTTGAAGAAATCCAGTGCAAACTGGTTGGTGATGAACATTGACTCGCGCTCGCTCTGTAGCGCTTTCTCGCTGTCTGTCAGCTCACGTTTGTGGAACGGTATGCCGTACTTGTTGGCCAGCCATTCGGCAGCATCCTGAAATGACATCTGCTCATGTTCCATGAGGAAATGGATGGCGTTGCCGCCCTTTCCGCAGCTGAAACACTTGCAGATTCCCTTGGATGGAGAGACATAGAATGACGGTGTCTTTTCGTTGTGGAACGGACACAGACCCACATAATTCACTCCGCGGCGACGCAGGGTGACGAACTCTGATACCACATCGACAATGTTGGCAGCATCAAGTATCTTCTCTATTGTGAGCTGGTCTATCATTCGGCGACTTAGGGATTCCAAAAATACAAAAAAATCCCTTCATAGAGAACAGTCAACCCTTGCCAGAATTAATTTAAATAATATTGACATTTGTATGATTGTAATTAGGGGGAAAATCATTTATTTTGTGGACGTATTTTTGTGTTATGGAAAAGAACGATAAACCTTACAAAATCAGAGAGAAGGTTGAGAAGGAAGCCGGTTACAGAGACCTTATCCGTGCTGAACTTGCTGATGAGCTCTATGACGGTATCCTGACAATCATCGTGGCGCAGAAGAAGTACCGCGACAAGGACTATTCTGCACGTCAGTTGGCCGATGACCTGGGCACCAACCCCAGATATCTTTCGGCTGTTATCAATTCAAGATTCGGAATGAACTATTCCAGTCTGGTGAATGAATTCAGAGTACGTGATGCAGCGAATATGCTTACTGACAAACGTTATCTGGACATGACTATGGAAGAGATAGGAATGAAAGCGGGTTTTGCCAACCGTCAGTCATTCTATGCCGCGTTCTTCAAGGAGAAGGGTGAGGCCCCTCATCAGTACAAGAAACGCCATCTCTCCAAGTAACTCAACAAATATCGTGACGCTGCCGCAATAATGACTGTCCAAGAGAGAATCCTTGAAATCAAGCAACAGTTGAGACTGAATATGAACGGAGTGGCTTCAGGAAGCATGAGAGAAGCCGGCATCGGATATAAACTCAACTTTGGTGTAGGGATTCCCGGACTCAAGGAGATAGCGTCAGGTATTGAAAAGGATGTTGAGCTAGCTGATGCACTCTGGAAGGAGGATATCCGCGAATGCAGGATTCTGGCTGCCCTGATTTATCCGGAAGATAAGTTCATGCCGGACCTGGCTGATTTGTGGATTGAGCAGATTATGTTTCCCGATCTGGCTGAGGTATGTTCCATGTACCTTTTCAGCCGGATGCAGGGAGCATCTGAGGCGGCTTTCCGCTGGATAGCCTCAGATAACAGTATGGCCCGTTATTGCGGTTTCCTTACTTTGGCGCATATGATGCGTAAGGGCCGTGTGATGGGGCCTCGTTATGTGCAGGAACTTAAAGACCAGGCTGCGGCTGCCCTGAATGGCAGTGACCTGATGTGTGCACAGGCTGCCAAGACAGCTTTGGATTGTCTGGAGAGAGAAAATGGATAAGGCGGAGAGTTTGCGTCAGGCCCGACAGAAGCTGTCGGATTATGTGCGTATAAACTCCATGAGGAATACGCCGGAGAGAGTAGCGCTGCTTGAGGCCATCTACTCATCGGAGGATTCGTTCTCGGCCGAGGCTCTGTCAAGCCAGATGTCTCAGAAGAGGCGCATGAGGATAAGCAGGGCTACGGTCTATAATAATCTGGGCCTTTTTGAAAGGGCAGGATTGGTGAGGAAGGTGTTCCTCAATAACCAGGTGCTTTTTGAGAGGACCGACAGGAAAAAAGGTGTTATCCGTCTGCAGTGCGGCCGATGCGGCAAGGTGACGGAGATGAACGATGAGAGGGTTCGTCATACGATAGAGGAGATGAGAACCAGGCGTTTTACCATGAGTGATTGGACACTTAACGTCTATGGGTTGTGCAGTGTATGTTCAACGGCTCTCAAGAGGAAACAGAATAAATTGAAGAACAAAACAGATAAAAACAAAAATGAAAGCAGAAAAGATTGATGTCCTGTTAGGACTGCAATGGGGTGATGAAGGCAAGGGTAAGGTTGTGGATGTGCTCACACCGCGTTATGATGTAGTAGCACGTTTTCAGGGAGGTCCCAACGCCGGTCATACACTGATTTTCGATGACAAGAAATTCGTTCTCAAGTCAATTCCGTCAGGAGTATTCCAGGGAAACAAGCAGAATATCATAGGTAACGGAATGGTGCTGGATGCAGCTCTGTTCAAAGCTGAGGCCGAGGCACTTGAGGCTGCCGGCATAGACCTTAAGAGCAGATTGCTCATCTCCAAGAAGGCACATCTGATACTTCCTACACACCGTCTTATGGACAGTGCGCTTGAAGCTTCAAAGGGATCCAATAAGGTTGGAACAACAGGTCGCGGCATAGGCCCCACATACACTGACAAGGTAGCCCGTACCGGTGTTCGAGTAGGTGACCTGCTGCGTCCCGATTTTGAGGAGCGTTACGCTGCTGCACGTGCAGCCCATGAGCGTACCCTCAAGAGCCTGAACTTTGAATATGACCTGGCTCCGCTTGAGAAGGCATGGCGCGAGGGCATAGAGTATATGAAGCAGTTCAAGTTCGTGGACAGCGAGCACTATGTTGCCAACCTGCTCAGCGAGGGTAAGACTATACTGTGCGAAGGCGCCCAGGGAACGATGCTGGACATAGACTTCGGCTCATATCCGTTTGTAACATCTTCAAATACAATCTGTGCAGGAGCCTGCACCGGTCTGGGTGTTGCCCCGCGTAATATCGGCCGTGTCTATGGCATCATGAAAGCCTATTGCACCCGCGTGGGCAGCGGTCCGTTCCCCACTGAGTTGTTTGATGCCGATGGCGAGGCTCTCTCTGACCGCGGTCATGAGTTCGGCGCCGTTACCGGCCGTCGTCGCCGTTGCGGTTGGGTGGATCTGGTAGCACTGCGTTATGCAGTCCGTCTGAACGGTGTCACTGACCTGATCCTGATGAAGAGTGACGTACTGGATACATTCCCCACCATCAAGGCCTGCGTAGCATATAAGCTTCCTGACGGAACCCAGACTGATGAGTTCCCGTTTGACTGTGAGGGTGTAGAGCCCATCTATGAGGAGCTGCCAGGATGGAAGACTGATCTGACAGCCGTTCATGATGAGGATGAGTTCCCGGAGGAGTTCAACAATTACATAACATTCCTGGAGGATTACCTGGAGACCCCGGTATCAATCGTATCGGTAGGTCCTGACCGCCACCAGACCATTGTACGTGAGAAATAATGTATGAACCTGGCCAGGGCATAGACCCGTATGCATTCTATTGGATCCTGTTCATAGTGATAGCCATCCTGAGCTATTCCGTGCAGGGCAATCTTGACCGTAAGTTCAAGAAATACTCCAATGTACCTACCCGTGACGGCATCAGCGGTTACGAGGTAGCCTGCCGTATGCTTGCTGATCATGGAATATCGGGCGTAAAGGTTACTTGTGTTGAGGGACGTCTCTCGGACCACTATAATCCTGAGAACAATACCGTCAACCTGAGCAAGGATGTCTATTACGGCCGCAGCATTATGGCGGCTGCAGTGGCAGCACATGAGTGCGGACATGCCGTACAGCACGCCAGACAGTATGCTCCGGTCAAGATGCGCTCGGCCCTGGTACCTGTGGTGCAGTTCTCTTCACAGTTAGTGACATGGGTCCTGCTGCTGGGTATCATAATGGTAGAGGCATTCCCCGCAATACTGCTTGCAGGCATAGCGCTTTTTGCCATGACCACGCTGTTCAGTTTCGTTACCCTGCCCGTAGAGGTTGATGCCAGCCGCCGTGCATTGGTCTGGCTCAAGCAATCTGACGTTGCAGGCCGCGATACGATGAACGGTGCTATCGATGCCCTTAAGGCTGCCGCATACACATACGTGGTTGCAGCCATAAGCTCACTCGGTACCCTGATTTATTACATAATGATTTACTTATCAAGAAGACGCTGATAGACCGATGAAACCGTCAATACCAAAAGGAACGCGTGACTTCACCCCGGTGGAGATGGCGCGCCGTAACTACATATTTGATACCATCCGCGGAGTGTTCCGCCTCTTTGGCTACAGCCAGATAGAGACCCCCTCCATGGAGAACCTCTCCACCCTGATGGGTAAGTATGGCGAGGAGGGCGATAAGCTCCTCTTCAAGATCCAGAACTCAGGTGACTACATGAGCGGCCTGACCGATGAGGAGCTGTTGTCACGTAACAGCCTCAAGCTGGCATCCAAGTTCTGCGAGAAGGGCCTGCGTTATGACCTGACCGTCCCGTTCGCCCGTTTTGTGGTGATGCACCGCGAGGAGCTTCAGTTCCCCTTCAAGCGTTTCCAGATACAGCCCGTTTGGCGTGCTGACCGCCCCCAGAAGGGCCGTTACCGCGAGTTCTACCAGTGTGATGCCGATGTTGTGGGCAGTGACTCGCTGCTCTATGAGATTGAGCTCATCCAGATGATAGACATGGTATTCAGCAAGTTCGGCGTCCGTGTGGCCATCAAACTGAACAACCGCAAGATCCTGGCAGGCATAGCCCAGAGCATAGGCCAGGCCGATAAGATAGTTGACATTACGGTAGCCATCGATAAGCTTGACAAGATTGGACTGGACGGCGTGAATGCCGAGTTGGCCGACAAGGGCCTGCCGCAGGATGCCATTGACAAGCTGCAGCCCATAATCAAGCTGACCGGAAGCAACAGCCAGAAGTTGGATACCATTGCCAAGGTGCTTGCTGACAGCGAGACCGGACTCAAGGGAGTGGAGGAGTGCCGATTCATACTGGACGGTGCGACCCGCCTGGGACTCAACAACCAGCTGGAGCTTGACCTGACCCTGGCCCGCGGACTCAACTACTACACGGGAGCCATCTTTGAGGTTAAGGCACTTGATGTAGAGATTGGCTCCATAAGCGGCGGCGGACGTTATGACAACCTGACCGGCATATTCGGACTTCCCGGCGTGAGCGGTGTGGGCATATCGTTCGGTGCAGACCGCATCTATGATGTACTGAACCAGTTGGATCTATATCCTAAGGAGGCACAGGGCGGCGTTAAGGTGCTGTTCCTGAACCTGGGTGATGAGGAGGCTCAGTTCTGCCTGAAGCTGTTAGCTCAGTTAAGAGCCCATAATATACCAGCTGAGATCTATCCGGACAATGCCAAGATGAAGAAGCAGATGTCATACGCCAATGCGCAGGCCGTTCCCTTCGTTGCAATAGTGGGCAGTGACGAGCTGAGCAAGGGCGAGATAACTTTAAAAGATATGCAGACTGGTGAACAACGCACACTGGGGTCTGACCCCTTTGTGTCTTTTTTCACCGAAAAATGATTCAAAGGGGTCTGACCCCGAAAAGCTAGATGAGCGAAGATTTCGATATTAGACAGCAACAGTTGGCAAGCGACAAGGAGCTGGACAACGCTCTGCGTCCGCTCCGCTTTGACGATTTTGCCGGACAGAGCAAGATCGTCGAGAACCTGCGCGTCTTTGTGCAGGCAGCCCGTCAGCGTGGCGAGTCGCTTGACCACACCCTGCTGCACGGCCCTCCCGGACTTGGCAAGACCACACTGAGCAACATCATAGCCAATGAGCTGGGTGTGGGCTTCAAGATCACATCGGGCCCTGTGCTGGACAAACCGGGTGACCTGGCCGGTATCCTTACGTCACTTGAACCTAAAGATGTCCTTTTCATCGATGAAATCCATCGTCTGTCACCCGTGGTCGAGGAGTATCTCTACTCGGCAATGGAGGATTACCGCATTGATATAATGATTGACAAGGGACCCAGTGCCCGCAGCATACAGATAGACCTCAACCCGTTCACTCTGATAGGTGCCACCACCCGCAGCGGTCTGCTTACCGCTCCTCTGCGTGCCCGCTTTGGCATTAACATGCATCTGGAGTATTACGATGCCAAGACCTTGCAGAAGATTATCATGCGCTCTGCCGGAATCCTGGGCATCCCGTGTGATGTGGATGCAGCCGCCGAGATTGCGGGCCGAAGCCGCGGAACGCCCCGTATCGCCAACGCCCTGCTGCGCCGCGTGCGTGACTTTGCGCAGGTTAAGGGATCAGGGCGCATCACCGTATCAATAGCCAACATCGCCCTTGAGGCACTCAACATAGACAAGTACGGACTTGACGAGATTGATAACCGCATACTGACCACCATCATTGACAAGTTCAAAGGCGGTCCGGTAGGCATAGGCACCATAGCCACAGCGCTGAGTGAGGATGCCGGAACCATAGAGGACGTGTACGAGCCTTTCCTCATTCAGGAGGGCTTCCTCAAGCGCACTCCACGCGGCCGTGAGGTAACGGATCTGGCCTACAAACATCTGGGCCGCTCCCGCTACGCGTCAATGTCCGGAGACCTTTTTGAATAATTGCAACGTTTTTCCAACTCCTTATAGTTTGCTTATGAGATACCTTTTGAGAATATCGTTTCTGATTATCATTATGACACTGACTACTGCGACTGCCAGCGCGGATAAGTACAGCCGTGCCTGGAAGAAGGTGGAAAATTACATTAAAGAGGACCTTCCCGAGAGTGCTGCCAAAGAGATCAACCATATCTGGGATATGGCTACAAAGGACGGTGACGGCCGCCAGATGCTCAAGAGTGCCGTCTATCTGACTCAGGTGCAGCAGACCTACGGTGAAAACAGTATCATTGAAGGAATAGAACTTTTCCGTACACTACTTCCCTCTCTCAAAGTTCAGGAACATAAAGCTCTGTGTCATGCTTTCATTGCCAAGGGCTACCTGAGATACTGGGAACTCAATAAGTATAACGGCTCGCGCCGGATCCAGACTGATGAGGAGAATCCTCCTCTGGATCACTGGACTCCCCGCATGATATGTGATACCATCTGTTACCATCTGGACCAGTCCATCAATCTGGCCGCCAACGTATCATACAGGACGGCCCGTCCTGACGCAAGTATAGTGTTTGATGCGTCTGGTATGGGTTACTCAGACTATGCTACAGTCAAGGGCGTGCCATCAGGTTACTATGAGGAGTTTTTCCCGGGAGGCAATAAGGCTGGACAGAAACTGCGTCCGCAGTTGGTTGATATGCTCCTGGACAACGCAGTAGTACTTGTAACTGATTATCGGCTCACGCTAGCCAAACGCAAGTTTTTTGATGACCCACGACTGTACGGTACAATGCAGGACTTCCTGAACGCTACCCGAAACGTCACCCCCGATGACCCTGACCTGTGGATGTTCTACGTGCTGCACCGCCTTACCCGTAACAACCTCAACTCCAAGCCCAACATACGCTGCACCATTGACATAAGGAGAATGATTATCCTTAATGAATATCTGGGCAATGACGGAAAGTGGGACAGCAATGATGAGGAGTGGCTCAAGGGTGCTGTTGCATTGGCCCAGAGCTATACCAAGAAGGTAAAGTTCAGCACGATGTTCTACAGCATGGCCGCCAGCAAGATAGAGGACAATATATCTCAAATTCCCGTTGAAAAGGCGGCAAATCTGCAACGGCAGGCCCGTGACATCTGTATGGCCGCCCAGAAGAAATGGCCCAAGAGCGAGGGTGCATTGGAGTGCCTCTCCATAAAAGACCGGATAGAGCGTAAGAACGTAAGGATAGAGATAAACCGAGATTTTGTGCCCGGCGAGCGCAACATTGCCAAACTGAGTTACAGCAACGTCAACACCGTCTACTTCAAGGTGGTTGAGACGGGAGGAAGGATCACTAATGCCGGCGATGAGATATCACTCCTGTCAGCGCTTAACCAGAGCAACACCGTTGTAGAATGGAGTATGAGAATAAATGATCCGGGTGATTACCTGGAACATGCCGCCATATTCGGCATTGCGCCGGTAATGCAGGGAAGTTATTACCTTTTGGCATCGACCGGACCGTACTTCAGCAGCGGTGACTGCATATCATACCAGTATTTAGAGTGTAACGGCATACAGTTTGTAAAGATGGCGCAGAATGACGGCACCCTGTACGGAACTGCTGTCAACACCCGCACCGGCCAGCCTGTGCCTGACTGCAAATACACTCTGTGGCGCCTGAACTCTGACGGTGACATGAGCAAGCTCATAACCAGCGGCATAACTGAGTCCGACGGCGTCATACTTATTGAAGGTATAGCCCGTGACCGCTATAAGATTGAGCTTGAAGCCAACGGCAGCAAGGGCAACGCCACTTTCAACATACCCTGGCGTAACACCGATATGCCCGGACGTCAGTTCGTAAAGGTTTACACAGACCGTTACACCTATCTGCCCGGTGATTCCATCCAGTACAGCGGAGTCCTGTATCATAAGGACGGCGATAACGGCCACGTGCTGCCCGGAGTAAAGGTCCTGACCGCCTTTGAGGGCAACGATGATGAAGAGAGAATAGACACACTTGTCACTGACAGCATGGGTGTGTTCCGCGGCACCTTTAAGATTCCTGATGGCTGCATGCCCAGAAGATATGAAGTCGTGGCTGCAAACCCCGAAGACAGTGAGTATGAATTTGACGGATATGCCATGATAAACGTGGAGTCGTTCCGCCAGCCCAAGTTTCAGGTATCATTCAAGAGCTGTAGTGATGATGTAAGTTTTGATGCCCCGGTCACCATAACCGGAAAGGCTACAACATATACAGGTCTGCCCGTTGACGGAGCATCGGTAACCTGGTACGCAGGCGTAAGCAATTATTCATGTCACAGGTTCTGTATCCCCGATGAGCGTGGAGACATAAGGATTGGCGCAGGAGATATCAAGACGAACTCCGACGGAACATTCAGCTTTGACGTTACCGTGCCGTCTGATATAATGATAAATGACATTGCCTATGTGCGTATCACGGCAGTCGTGACTGATCTCAATGGTGAGACCCATGAGGCATCCACAAGCTTTATGTCATCACTGAAACCCTCCCATTTCATAGGAATCTCATCACCTGGCAATGTTCTGGACCGCAACGGACAGAAGATGTTTAACATAACCGCTCATGGAGACAACGGGTATGTATCGGCACGCATAAATGTAAAGTTATCAAGGCTTACATGGGGGCAGACCCCGGGCTTGCCGCTGCCGTTCAGCCCGCGTGAAGGCTTGTATCATGACTGGGAAGTAAATGAACTTGCAGCCAGTGCCGATAACCAGAACATGCGTGACAAGTTTCCGCTCTATGACTTTGACTTTAAGGGTGAAGAAGTCCTTGAGACCACGGTCTTTGAGGGAGTGGTTCCGTTTGATGCCAATGACCTGGAGACATCAGAGCTGATACTTGACGGCCTGCAGTCCGGCACATACCGCATTGTGGCCAGTGCTGAAGGCTGCACGCCTCAGACCTCTGAATTCACTTTGTGCCGTGAGGATGACTACACCTTTGTGCCTCAGAAACCCCTTCTGTGGGGATATGGGAACAACGGCAGGCAAATCAGGGTAGAGTCAGGTGATGTAGCTCATGTAAGACTGGGCAGCAGCCGCAAGGGAGCAGTAATACACTACATAGTAGAGAACAAATACGGTAAGTATGACAGCGGGACACTGGTGTCCGATGGCCGCCAGCAGACCATTGACATACCCGTAACCGATGAGCTTATAGGTTACTTTGCCGTCCATTGCTGCGTGCTCTATGAGGGAGTGTCAGAGAACATATCATACACCTTTGAGGTACCTGACCGCAAGCACCAGCTCAAGATGGAGCTTGTAACGTTCCGCGGCAATCTGGAGCCCGATATGGAAGAGGAGTGGAAGATACGCGTCACAGACTGGCAGGGCAACCCCGTTAGGGCAGCCGTAATGCTTGATATGTATGACCAGGCCCTTGATCTCTATGGCATTAACCGCATATATTTCCAGCCGTTCAGTGCCACGTACGTAGGCTCCAGGAGATTGTTTGAGAACAGGAACATGTTCTCATCCCAGTATCTGCCCTGGGTACACACATTCGGCAACGCCTATGAGTACAAGGGCAAGCGCGCCATAACCGGCACGCTCATAGATCCGTACAGGTATATTTCTCCACGTAGCCAGATGCATCTTCGCGGATATGCGTCCAAGAACGCAGCCGTGGCCGGCATAGATGATGGTGAGGAGGCAGCAGTTCTCACGCTGTACGATGCCGTTGATGAGCCCCTTCAGGGACGCGTTGCAGGACTTGATGTGGTATTCAGTTCAGGTGAACTGGGTGCCCGTTCAGATGTAGTGCTGGCCGAATCACCCATACAGGCTGTAACCGTAAGAGTTCCTTCAGATGGTATCTCCATACGCACCAACCTCAAGCCCATCGGCCTGTTTGAATATCTTGTAACTGATGAGAACGGAATGGGCACATACCGTTTCAGCGCACCGCAGCTGCTTACCCGCTGGAAAATCCAAGGCATATCGTTCACCGACTCACTAAAGTCCGGCCGCATAGACACCACAATGGTAACGCGCAAGCTCATCATGGTAGAGCCGTCGGCCCCCAGATTCCTGCGTCAGGGTGACCGCATGGAGTTTACCGCCAAGGTAAGCAACGTCACTGACAAGGATGTCAAGGTCGATGTGGTTCTTACCCTGACCGATGCCGTGACCGGTAAGGTTCTGGGCATAATAGAGGGTGCCAACAAGAAGAGCATAAACATACCGCAAGGCGGCAGCGCAGCCACTTCATTCACCATAAAAGTGCCCGCAGGCCTAACCGCCGTAACCTACCGCCTTACCGCCCAGACCAAGGGTCACAGCGACGGAATGGAGGAGACTATCCCGGTGCTGAGTAACCGCACCCAGGTAACTCAGGCTCTCTCACTCTTCAACAACGGTAATGAGAAACGTGAGTTCCGCTTTACGGATCTTGAAAAGCCTCGCTCCGCCACGATGGCCGATGAACAGCTTACCCTTGAGTACAGCGCTACACCCATCTGGTATGCCATCCAGGCGCTGCCTTCAATGATACGCGTGGATGATCCCAGTAACCTGCGTCTCTTCCACAGTTTTATGGGTGCCTCGATATCAGAGAGCCTGAGCAGCCGTTATCCTGCTATTCGTAGTATGCTCGATGAGTGGGCCGCACTGCCGGCTTCAGAGTGGCAGACACAGCTGGAACGCAACCAGCAACTCACCGCAACCCTGCTTGAGGAGACTCCCTGGCTGCGCAGCAGTCAGAGTGAGCGTGACCGCCTGCGTTCTCTGGCCCAGAACCTGGGCACAGAGGAGACCGCCAAAGCTATGCGTGACGCCCTGAATAAACTGCAGGAGGCCCAGGCTGCCGATGGCGGCTGGCCTTGGATAGAGGGACTTGGCTCAAGCCTGCACATAACTGATGAGATCCTACAGGGATTAGGTCTGCTTATTGAGAACGGAGTGATAGAGGTAACTCCTGAACTCAAGGAGACCATCCAGCGTGGCCTTGACTACATGGATGGCTATTTCTACAAACTGTATAATGTAGACCATAAGCCTGAGTCACTGGGCTACAGCGAGCTCAGCTACCTGCTTACCCGCTCATACTTCACATCATACCCGTTCAGCGCTACAACTCGCGCCAGCCACACCTATTTCACACGTCTGGCTTCGATGAAGGAGACTCATGAGCTTGATCTCTGGTTCCGTGCACAGCTGGCCCTGCTTATGGCCCGCAATGGTGAGAAAGAGCAGGCCGGGCATATAGCCGCAACACTGCTGGAGCGCTCCCAATACAGCGATGAAATGGGCCGTTATTGGCGTGACAATGTGGGTGGACTGCTGTGGCATGAAGCTCCCATAGAGACCCAGGCACTTATTATACGCACTCTCCTGGCTACAGGCAACCGCACCCAGGCCGTTGAGGCCGCCCGCTGGCTGCTAAAGCAGCGTCAGACCACAGGTTGGTGCTCATCGGCTGCTACCGCTGCTGCCGTAACTGCCCTAATGGCTACGGGTGCTGATGTTCAGCTGGAGTCAGATCCTGACATTACCATCTACGTGGGCCGCGATGCCGTCAAGGCTAATGACTCTAAGGCAACTGCGGGCTACACCACCCGGACCTGGGACGGCCCCATAAGCCGTGACAAGGCTTCCATTACCGTTGACGCCAAGACTCCCGGCATAAGCTGGGGTGCCATATACCGCACCTTCACCGAGGATATGGATAAGGTTGAGCACAGCGAGAACGGAATGACTCTTAAGCGCACCATCTGGCGCGTAATCCACGGGACTGATGCAGACCGTCTTGAGGAGGTCAAGCCCGGCACTAAGCTCCGTGTAGGAGACCGCCTTAAGATACAGTTTGAGCTGACCACTGACCGTAACCTGGAGTACCTGCAGCTGGCCGATTGCCGTGCCGCCACCGTTGAGCAGTCAAGCACCCACGCAGGATACGTTTACAACTGGCGTGATGACATAGGCTACTATGCCGCACCGGGCAACACCCGCAACGTGTTCTACATAGACCGCCTGAGCAAGGGCAGTTACGTGATAGAATATGAGGTCAATGTGCAGAAACCGGGCCGTTTCACCGTAGGAAACGCAGTGATGCAGTGCCTCTACGCACCCGCTTTCCGCGCCACTACAACATCGGCCGTAATAGAGGTTGAATAATACCCGTTTTTTATTATATTTGCGATGTAATAGGGTATAATAGTCACTTTTCTAATGCGGTATTCCGGATTGTTTAGAAATGGCTGTAGTACTTACAGTCATTTTCTTTTTGCAGTTTTTGCGTTTCTGGTGATGGGATGCAGTCATGACCTTGAAGGTGTTGTGCGCGGCCCCAAGTCAGTCAACGCCTTGATGGATAGGGTGGAGAGCATCATGGATGAAAATGCCGCTACGGCCGATTCGCTTATCCGTCTGATTGATCCCAATTCAATAAGGAGTAAGGAGACGCAGGCCCGCTATGCCTTGCTGTATACGGCTGCAGAGTATAAGAATTATGAGGATATCCTGAGCGATTCCCTTATAATGACAGCCGTAAGGCACTACTCCATAGATAACAATATAGACTACCGCTTCCTCTCTTACTATTATCTGGGCTGCGTCTATTTTGAACTGGAAAGATACAGGGATGCAGCCGTTGCCTATACTCAGGCCGAGCAGTTGGCCGATAGAATAGACAATGACTATTGGAAAGGATTGCTCTATTCACAGCTGGGTGAGATATTCAACAAGTCATGTGATTACCGCCGGGCCCATGATTATTTTGCCAGGGCACTTTCATGCTTTGAGCGTTCAGGGAAGGAACTGCACGGACTGTATGCCATGTTTGATGTAGGACGTACTATATTAAACCTGCAGGAATTCATCAGTGCCGACTCCATCTTGAGGATAGTAGAGAACAGATCCATAGAAATAGGTGACAGTACGCTTAACAGCCAGTGCCTGTACCGCCGGCTCTCCTGCCTTGCATACATGAATGAGCCTGACAGTATGGCCAGCCTTCTGGGAAAGTATGGTCTTACCATAGATGAACTGCCCAACTCATTCGGTAATATTGAGACCAAGGTGCAGTATTACATTGAAAAGAATGATTACGCCAAGTCAGAGTCATTGTTGGAGCAGGCCAGACATTACATTCTGTCTGAGGATGATTCAATCTACCTGTTCTTTGCAAGTTACAGGCTTGCCTCCAGCCAGGGAGAGACAGAGAAGGCATTGGAGTATTACCGTGAATATAATTCACTCCAGAACGCAAGCCTAAGGAGCATACTTGACCAACCTATCCTGGGAGCCCAGAAAGAACAGTACAGGGTAATGGCCGAGAATGAATTGCTCAAGTACCGCCATGCCCGAATGACCGCCATACTGTGTGTGGTAATATTCATGCTCATTCTGGTCATAGTACTGGTAACATACCACTACAAGAAAAAACGAATGAAAGAGCAGCTGTATGAGTCAATGGCGGTGGCCGAAGAGTTATCGGACAAGATAGAAGACCTTAAGAATCAGGTCAGGGTCCAGTTCCGTGAGCGCCATGACCTGTCCAACCGCCTGTACTCCATGTATTATGACTCAGAGAACCAGGATAAGATAACCAAACAGCAGCTTAACGTAACCATAAACAGCCTGATAAAAGACTATACCGCAACAGAGAACGTAAAGAAACTGGATAAGCTCCTGAATGAATCTTATGACGGCATCATGGATCGTCTTGTTGACCCGCAGCTGGGCCTTACTGAGAAGGAACTGGAGCTGTTCAGATACTCTTTTGCCGGACTGTCATCAAAATCAGTAAGCGTCATCATAAAGGAGTCACCTCAAAACATATACCAGATAAAATCCCGCTTACTCAAGAAAGTAAGGCACAATTCTGAGGAGCTGTGGAGTCAACTTAACGTTATCTGGTGATACCCTGCAAAAAAAAGGACCTAAAAAACCCCAAAAAACGGGCTGTCAGAAAAACAATGCTCACAAATTGCATAACAATTATAAAACCAATTAATTACAAATGGGGCTGTCAGACTCAAACAGCCCTATTTTTTTTGCTGTGACATAAACCTGACCTAATTTTGCATCAGACCTAACAACCTAAATTCAATTAATCGTATGAAGTCTTTTTCTAAAAAACTTTTCGTGGTGATGTTGGCATTACTGCCGTGTTTTCAAGACAGCTTTATCTATGCTGATGGTGGCGAACCCATTCCTATCAAGGAGAAGCCAGGCAACGGTCCTTTCCCGCGTCCACGCTCACGCGCACGTTACATTGTAGAAAATGAGGATCCCTTATGCACATACTATGACGGTGAGGTAACCATTCAGGCAGAAATTGGTATTACACAGATATCAGCAACGGTAACCCGTCTGGAAGATAACGCAACATACAGTGATACCAGCTTTGGTGATACCCTGATACTGAGTGTATCAACAGATCCCGGTACATATGTACTGACATTCACCCTTTCCAACGGAAAAAGCTATATAGGAGAATACACCCTATATTAAGCAGAAAACTCTTCTCTTTTCCTTGAAATTTAGATGAACAAACTAGTCCTTTCAGCGTCAGCGCTGACGGTAGCCCTTACTGTAGTCTGCACCAATCTTTCTCCTGTTGCAGAGGTTCTGGATTCGGCCGGCTCCAACCGTATAGAGCTGGAGACCGTGCTGAACCATTACCGTACCGTTGACAACAACCCCCAGAAACTCCGCGCCGCAGAATTCCTGATCATGAACATGCCCGCACACTACTCTTACGCGGGCACTGAAATCTATGATTATTACGAATATGCGGCACAAATACTTGCCAATAAGTCTCTCACCCCAGAGCAGCAGCGTGACAGCCTGCTTGCCATAACTGACCAAAAGTACTATGACTTGCCTAATCATACTGTGCCAGATGCTCAGGTAATCAAAGCTGATTATTTGATAAAGAACATCGACACTTCATACGACAGGTGGGTTAACTGTGACTGGGCAAGCCAACTTACTTTTGATGAGTACCTGGAGTGGCTGTTGCCATACAAAGCCACTGAGCTACAGGAATTGGATTCATGGCGTGACACGCTGCTTGCTCATTTTGGCAAAGGACTTGAAAACCCCATAAAGAACGATGTTGAGTACAACACCACTATGGCAACAGCCGATATGCTGCGTAATGACGCCTATCACGGCCTGAACCGCTACGGCCTCTATACCCGTGCCGGCCTGCCACTGCTTAGCGCACACCTGCAGGCCAGCCAGACTTACGGCGACATACCTGATTACGCCCTTACCGCAGTACTGGTAATGCGTAGCGCAGGTGTACCCGCAGTCCTGGATGAGACCCCTATGGGCAGTCGCGGCACCGCAGCCACCAGTTGGTATGTCATTTACTCAGACCGTGGTGAGGAGCTTACATCAGAGTGGGACCTGGCCACCATGATAGGAGGCAGTTTTTTCCCTTATGAGCGCGGCCCCAAGGTTTACCGCAACACCTACGCCATCAACCCTGAGCGCTGGGAGTACAGGCGGAACGCCAAGTATCAGTATCCCTTTGAACTGGGCAAGAAGGACGTAACCTCAAAGTATTTCCGCACCACAGACCTGGCCATACCAATAGACAAAGCTATCCGCAGTCAGATAAAAGACCGTTACGTCTACATAGCATCTGCCGTGCGCAGCGATGAGAATCCCTGGCAGATAGTTGACTTTGGCGTACTTAAGCACGGTAAGGCCATGTTCCACGATATGGGTCTTGAAGTGCTTTACCAGATTCAGGGATTTGATGGTGAAAACCTGATCCCAATCAGCGCACCATTCATCCTGAACAAGGACAGATCCATTGAATACGTAAGCGCCGATACGCTCCAATCCCCACACTTAGATAAATGGAAGAATAACGCTTTATGAATACCCTATTTTTCAGAAAGTCCATTTATGCCTTGTTTGCAATTATTGCCCTTGTAGCATTCAGTGGCTGTAGCAAAGATGATCTCTATCTGCGCTACGCCCTGAAGGCTGCGGGTAATAACCGTAAAGAACTCAAGGCCGTACTCAAACACTATCGCACCGTTGATAAAGACCCGGAAAAACTTAAGGCAGCCAAGTACCTTATTGCCAATATGCCTGCCCACTACTCATATCGCGATACCGCAGCAATAAACCGCTACTACAGCCAGGCGCTTGAGATACTGGGCACCGGCCCCAGCCCGGACTGGCAGCGAGATACACTGCGCCAGATAAGTGATCATCAATACGCCGGGATAACCAGTAGGATTATCTCTGACGTAGAAGTTATGACTGCTGATTATCTGATTTACAACATAGACCACGCCTTTAACCAGTGGAAGACCCGTCCTTGGGCCAAACAACTTACCTATCAGGAATTCCGGGACTGGGTACTGCCATATAAGGTAACAGAGCTGCAGAGCCTGGACGCCTGGCGAGATATCCTGTCAGAGTATTACAGTGACAGCTTGAGCACCATTCCACCTGCAGATTATGAGCGCAATACGATATATGGCGCTATAGAGATAGCCCGTAATGAGATTCACAGCAAACAGTCAGCCATAGGACACCGTGTTATATGGGAGGATAGAGGCAGTATACCTATGCGTAGCGCCGCAACATGGGTACGCATGACTTACGGAACTTGTATGGATTATGTTACAATGGGTACTGCTGTATTCCGCAGTTTTGGATTCCCTGCTGCCGTAGATCAGGTACCGTCATGGGGACGCAACAGCGAGGGTCATAGCTGGTATCTTTTCCTTGATGACCGTGGCCGTGAGCAGAAGACAATAAACTCCCTTATACTTGGAGCCGGCATGCAGTTCTACCCTTATGAGCGCATACCCAAGGTATGGCGTAACACATATGCCATAAACCGTGACCTGGTAAAGTACCGAAACACAGCCAAGTATGTATACCCGTTTGACTTGTGCCAGCAAGATGTTACTGAAAAATATAACGTAACGTCAGATATCCAGATAGAGACTTATGCTGATAAGACCAGTCAGCTTAAAGACAAAAAGTACGTATACATAGCAATGGCCGTAAACGGCGGCGGTCCTCAATGGAGAGTGCTTGATTACGGCACATTAAAGAAAGGTAAAGCCCGTTTCCGTAATATGGGACGCAATATGCTTTACATTGCTCTGGGATATAATGGCAAAGATCTTATTCCCATAAGCAATCCTTTTATTCTGCATAAAGACGGCAGCATCCAATACATAAACGGTAGTGCAGACTCCCAGACCATCAGTATGGACCTACGCCGTAAATACTACGAGTCATACAACGTAGTTGATATGCGTCGCCGCATGATAGGCGGCAAGTTCCAGTGTTCAGACTATCCTGATTTCAGGGATGCCGTAACGCTGTACACAATAGAGAATACAGATATACCTTATCTTATCGCTACAAACGTATCCCGCCCATACAGGTATTGGCGTTACTATAGTCCTGATGGATCATGGGGCAGCATATCTGAGGTGTCTTTCCATGATGCCCAGGGTAACAAGATATATGGCCGTGGTATAGCAAACCCTGAGGCCGGTCAGGATGCCATAGAGCGTGCTTATGACGGCAATCTGCTTTCAAACTTTGAGATAAACCAGCCCAACGGCAACTGGGTTGGAATGGATATGGGTAAACCCACTGTTGTAACTTACGTTAGCGTATCACCCCGTAGTGATGACAATGATGTTTGCCCGGGCAATGAATATGAGCTGTTCTATTTTAATGGAACAAAATGGCGCTCAATAGACTATGAGATTGCCATAGGTAACAGCCTTCATGTTGATGATATCCCTGTCAATACATTGTTGTGGCTGCGCAACTATACTCGTGGTACTAATGAACGTCCCTTCATAATCAAGGAGAATGGTGATATTGAATGGTGGTAAAAATAGGGAACAAACAGATGAGAAAAATAGATCAATATGGAGATTAGTAACGGACTAGGAGAAAAAGAAGGAACCTGATAATCGCACCCTAGCAAAGTCGCTCATCATGTTCCTTCTCTCCGAGTCTTAAGTGTAACCCTTAAAAACCGGATGCTGCAAAGATAGAACAAATCAATGGTAATCATAGCTTGATCCCCGCTATGAAAACCTTAATGAAAATGAATACGTTGAGCTTGCTCCGATTCTTGGGATATAATAACCAATTAATATTAACAGGCGTCACTTAAAAATAATTGATAGTGTTTGCCATCAAAAAATTAAAAACAATGAATAAGAAAGTATTTTTCACTTTGGCTTGTGCAGCCATACTCGCATTAGGTTTCGTATGCCAGAATCAGTCTAGCGTTAATGCTCTTGTAGATAACAACATTGAAGCTTTGACAAGTTCAGAAGGTGGTGCTAATGTATCAATTGAATCTACAACTACTTATACGTGGGTAAATAATCCTGATAACCCGGCTTTCTATGCTCCTATGGCATACCATCCAGTTGCAGGTACAGTTTGGACTTCCTCAGACCATAGCCTTTGGGATCATATAGTTGCTTTCTTCAATGGAGGTGTCTATTCCGGCGATAAGTATTGGTGTTCAGAAACCCTTACACAGGTACCGACAACATATGTTTGCTACGAGATAGTAGTTAGACCTTAAATCAATCTTTGATTATTAATGTGTAGGATAGAGAGAAAAACAAATACTCTCTATCCTATTTTAAAGGACCAATTTATGTTAAGTATACATAGAAAAATAAATAAGGGAGCAATAGTATTGTCAATATCATTATTTGTTTCCTGCAATCTTGCCGATCCTCTTGTTAGTGAAGTTCATGAAACCGATTTCATTAATAAAACAGGTGAAGTAATTAATGGTAATATTCTGAATCTTGAGGTCCCAGGCGCTCAAACTATAGCTGTTTATGATACATTGATGTTGTTTACTACCAACAATCCAGCAGGCTTGTTACAAGTTTATAATACAAAAACATTAAAACCAATAGCCATGCTATGTCAGCAAGGGCGCGCAAGGAATGAATTTGCTAATTCCTCTATATATAAATCAGATCAATTTTATCTGCGAAATAATGATTTAATTATAGTATTACGCGGTGAAGGTGGTAGCGTTCTAAAAGAAATAAATGTAAGTCAATCAATAAAGAAAGGTCATACTGTTGTTGAAGGGATCAATAACCTCGTACTGAATAGTAATGAAACTGTAGTAGGATTAGATAACAATATTGACCGTTTATTTGTATTTAATAATCATAATTATAGTATTGACCAGGGAGACTATAATCCTCCATTATTTAGCGTAAGAGATAAAGATGAAGATGATGATAAAAATATAAAGGTCTATAGGCGTCTTGTTGATTTTGAAAATGATAGATATGCCACATTTTGGTATGCTGGTAGTATTATTAAACATCCTACCAAGAATATTGTGGTACAATGTATGCAAACGTTAGATTATATTCATTATTTCAACTTAGATAATGGTAAACATTTTGCTGTTCATCAGGCTGAATCACCCACATTTGATAATATTAAGGTTCCAAATAATGTTGTAGATGAAATATATTACTATGACTATAACCATTTCAGCGAGGCTATTGGGACAGAAAAATTCCTTCTAGTAATGTATATGAACGGGGAATATCGTAAAGAAAGTATTAAAAAAGGAAATAGAGAGGCAACAGAGTTGTTAGCTTTTGATTGGGACGGTAACTATCTGGGTGGTGTTAAATTAGATTTGTTCGTCCAAGACTTGGCTTTTGAGCCTAAGACCAATTTATTATATGGCCTAAGAATAAGAGACGAGAAGATTGTTACCTTTGATTTGTCTGATTTTGTAAAATCAATTGATAAATGAAACTTAAATCTGTAGCGCCTTTTTTAATAGCCATTATTACTTTGTTAGTATCCTGTGATAAGAAGCTATCTTATGAGCAGGCTATAAAAAGGAGTTATGGTAAAGAGGTGATATTCTCTTGGAACAAAAAATATATACAAGAAGATACGGTTGTATATGAATCAGACGTTTTACAGACTCCAATAAAGATAATCTCTTATATAGATAAGACTTTATGTGATCCTTGTTTTGCAAAATATTTTTTTGGAGCTGGCGAATTAATGAAAAGATTTCCGGCTGATAGTGTAAAGTTCTTTTGTATTGTTTCTTCACGATCAGAAGAGATATTACAGGAAATAACTAGAGAACTCAAATCAGAATCATGTATAATAATTGATGATATTGATGATTCTTTTGTTGCTACAAATTCCTTAGAACGGCATTCCCCGTTATGTAGAACATTCTTATTGGATTCCAATAACAGAATACTTCTGACTGGTGATGTGATGCGCCTATCTGATCTTCAAAAACTCTATATAGAGAGAATAGAAGAATTGATACAAAACGGTGGTACGCTAAATGAAAAAAACAGATGGATTGGTAAAAAATAAGCATAGGTCTATCTGGATATATGCTTTAGACATATGTATTCCCTTACTATGCTATGTAGTATGGCGTAGATATGATATTCCGGTTATTGTCATTAATGAAGTAATAAAACTGGTATTTATATATCTATTAGCTAGGGTATTATTCTCATTATTACCCAAGTATAAGGAATGCATAAGCGTAATTGCCATTTCACTTATCTGTTTGTATGAATGTGGGCTTGGTTATCTACAATTGGTAGGTAAGCTTGGTTCAAACCACTATTTATATACTATTACAGGTTCATTTGGGAATCCCGGTCCTTATGGCGGGTTTATAGCTGTTTGTATTAGTATGCTTGTTGCTTACTGTATTAAAAAAAGAGGCTCATATAAAGAGAAGGTCTACTCACGTATTCTGTTTTGGATGGTTGCAGTTGTAGCTATTTTGGCATCAGTAATACTCCCATCCACGCAAAGTCGTAGTGCTATACTTGCACTGGTTTGTAGCTTGCTTTATATGACTTATGGGATTGAAAGTATTAAGAGTAGACTTAAACCTATCTTGACCAAATATGGTATATGGATTTTTGTTGGAGTGGTGGTAATAGCATCAGGTGCATACCTATTCAAAAAACAATCAGCAGATGGACGTTTTTTCATGGACCGTATGTGCATAAAAGCCATATATGAAAGCGGAGGTCGTGGAGTCGGTTTTGGGCATTTTGGTAGTGCGTATGCAGATGCTCAGCATGATTTTTTTCAAAAGAAGATTGAACGTACTGGAAAGGATGATTTAGATTGGACGGCAATTGATAAACATGACCGTATGACTGCTGATTGCCCTGATAATGCTTTCAACGAATATATGTTTGTTGGCGTTGAATTTGGGGTAGCAGTAATGTTATTGTTCATTGGAGTAATAGCGTTTGGAATAATAACATCATTCAAAAGTGGAACTATATGGTGTTACGGACTGACTGCATTTGCGGTTTTTGCTTTGTTTTCCTATCCTCTTCATGTAAAGCAGTTTCAGATACTATTTGCGGTTCTGCTGGCTATTTCAATAACAGATGGTGATAAGGGGAAAGATATTCTAGGCTTTGCAATTCTGATTGCACCAATATTGCTATTGGCGGTAGTCTTGATAAAGCAAAGGCCTAATGTAAACCAGTATAGAAAAGCAGAGCTATCTTGGAAGAAGACAGAGCGCTGGCACCAGATGGAATACTATGATTATACCGTTGAGGGGTGTGATACGCTGTGGCAATACAAGAAATATGACAAGGAGTTTCTCTTCGCTTACGGTCAGTCCCTGAACAAGATAGGTGAGTATGAAAAGAGTGACTCTATCCTGAAGATGGGCACGGAGATTAGCAGCGATCCCATGTTCTGGAACGTGATGGGAAACAACAGCCTGGCGATGGGTCGTTATAGGGAGGCCGAGGAGCGTTACAAGCATGCGTTCTATATGGTGCCCAATCGCCTGTATCCGTTAAATCTTCTGGCCAAACTTTATTACGCTGAGAGCGATACCGCCAGATTTCTTGATATGGCAGATAGAGTAGAAACGTTCATACCTAAAGTGGAGTCAACAAGTACCGCACAATTACGAGATGAGATTAGACTATTAAAAACTGATATTCTCTTAAAGCAAGAACCATGAGTGATACTATAGAAAAGAAAGAGCCCGGCAGAGCACAAACTTTATTGGATCGCATTGTAAATGCTATCTGGTATGTCTTGTTGGCACTAGTAATTGTTGTGGTACTTCATTTTTCCAGGCGCATATTCATAGCAGAGAGTTTCAAGGTACCGTCTGATTCCATGCGGCCCACACTGGTTCCCGGCGATAAGATCTGGGTAAACAAGCTGCTTTACGGAGCAAGGATATATACATCATTTGATTTTGATGACCACGCTCCCTTGAAGTGTTTCCGTATGCCCGGATTTAGGGATATCCGTCCTAACGATGTAATCTGTTTCAACTACCCCTTAGGCTATGACAAATGGACCAAGATAGAGTTCAAGATAAACTATGTGTATTGCAAGCGCGTGGTGGGCACACCCGGCGATACCATCGGTGTCACGGACGGCGTAACTTGGAACAGCAACTATGATGGAACCATAGGTTTGCTTCAAGAGCAGTTAAAGATACGTGAGACCGCAGACAGCATACTCTGGCGGACCAAGTTCATGGGCACTATGCCATTTACTATGCCCATGTGGACCATGAAGAACTTTGGCCCGCTGTATATCCCGCAAAAGGGAGTGACCATTGAGCTGGACTCAATAGGCAGGGCCATATACGGTCCGGTTATAGAATATGAGTCTGGCGTGTGGCCCGGTGAAAATGTCACCAGCCATACCTTCCAGCACGATTATTTCTTTGCGTTTGGCGATAACAGCCTGGATTCAAACGATTCGCGCTACTGGGGATTCATCCCAGAGGACTTCATAATTGGAATAGTTGCAGGCAAGAAGGTAAAGCCTGATTTTGAACTGAGACACTGAGATGTGAGCGTAAAATAGTTCCATTTCACACTTAACACTAAAACAACACAAGATAATGAGAAAGTTAGTCCTAGTCACATTGCTGTTTGCATCAACTTTTGCTGTAGCACAAAACATCCAGAATTCATTCTTTGGTCATAAGCTTAACAGTACCCTTTCAGATAAACAGTTAAGTGAAACCATTAATGAAAAAAACTCCAGAAGCATCCGTTTCAATGATGATGATCCCAAGAAGGTAGGCATAGCCAGTAGAATAAAGTTTGGCGGCTATGAATGGGACGAGGCCCGTATAACCATCTATAAACCTATGCAGAAGTTTCATGGTGTGGAGTTTATTCAGACAGGAACTTTAGACTCAAGCTGCAAACGCAGATATGAAGAACTGCTGTCCACACTGACTGAGAAATACGGTGATCCTGTCACCACCAATGTATATAATCATGCGTGGACCGGAAAGAACGGTGTAAACGTCACTCTGGTGTATAGGATTGAGCCCCCACAGCAATCAGTATTCTCTTCACTGGCCGAAGCATTCGGGCAGCAGGAAACCTTTGACCGTCTGACACTCAAATATTGGGATGTCTCAGTAGAAGAGCGAGTAAAGCAGTACGAGAAAGATCAACTATAAAAAGGGGGCTTACCCCTTGTTTTTACTCAAGGCGGATATTAAGGCCATCGTCAATGTTGTAATCAAAATTTGTGTTGCCCATTGAGATATGCTTCTCACCAGGCGTAATGAACACGTGCCCCAGGATACCAAAGGATACGGTCTCGCTTGGATCGCCCACCTTTCCTAAACTGAACAAGCCGTAGTTCTTAACCTTCAGGGTGTTTTCAATAACATCATCCAGCAACTGTGAACCCAAAGCCCCTATTATTTTTGCAAACGGATTATCTGTATCAATCTCCTGAGCGTCCAGTTCTTTCTTGATGGTCTCACCCAGTTTATCCTTTATCACACTCTGATGTTTCTCCTTACCCGGGCAAGTACCTACCAAAAGGGCCGAAACTGCAAGTACTGCCACAATAACCTTTGTAATTCTTTTCATAATGCAAACATTTAGAATAAGACGAATATCGTGCCAATATGTTAATTTGCACAAAGGGGGGAACGTGCAAAAGGGGTCAGACTCCAATTGCACGCCTAGCGGATGCATCTAGAGTCAGATACCGCAAATGTTACCGCCAAAATGCCACAAATATTACGCCAAAGAAGTGAAAAACAATTAGTTATAGTACATTAGAGACAGTCTCTATTGTGTCATTCATTTTACAATGTACTTCTTGCCGTTCTTGATATAAATACCGATTGGGGAGTTGACCTTAATTATGAAGGATTAGATTAACTGGGTTTTTCTATATCTTTTATCTTTTCTTTAATCATTAATACTTTCTCGTATGTTTCACGTACTTTAAAGATATCACTATTTTGAATATACAAATCAGCAATCAATTCATACAATTTCGAAACTTCTAAACAATTAGGTCCTTTTGTTATCTGATAAATATCAAGTGCTAGTTCTAAGAACTCGATAGCATCTTCAATTTGATTATCCGCAGCAAGATCACAACCCAAATTTGTTAATGCAGTTGCAGTTCTTGAATCGTATAGGTCATAAATATTCTTTATGATGTCTAGGGCTTTTAATCTATAGTTTGTTGCATTTTTAAAATCTTCTTTCTCTTCATACGTCTCAGCAATTAAATCATAATAATCCAATATTTCCGTATGATTCTCTCCAAGTTCTTTTATTCTTATTTCTAACCCTTTTTCGTAATCAGCAACAGCACTATCATATTTATTTTCTGATCTATGTATCTGTCCAAGAGTAACATATACATCAGCTATTTCCGAGTTCTTATTTGAGGGTATGGCACTCCAAAGATCTAAGGCCTTCTGACAATATTTTTTGGCTTTATCCAGATCATTTTCGTAAAAGAATTTATTGGCAGAAATCAATGACTCAAATGCCACTTCTGCATATTTTTTTTGGCTAAAACCTTTTATTACACCGACAAAAATCCAAACAATAAACCAAAGTATCCTGGCGGTCCAAAGATTCTCACAATCATATTCATCAATAGCATCTGTTATCTCATATAGTATATAACCAAGCCATCCTGCACAAATTGCAGTGATAAAAGGAATTGCAAACAAAATAAATACAGTTTTATACAGATTTATGTTTTTCTTTCCTAAGCGAGAATATACCAGCTTATCTGCCGACCAATCAGTTGCGAAATTTTGAACGAGAACTAAAGCTGTTAGAACTAAAGAACAACCAATAAACTTTCCCCAATCACGACCAGATATTTCGTAATCACCTTTGTTTATTAAAATGCTTAATAAAATAAACACAAAGATAACTAGAAATGCACATGCAAAGCATGTTAATATCCACCCAAACCACTCTACTATTTTCTTTAAAACAGGATGAGCAGAAGCCAAATTAGTTAGAATCCTTTTTATTTTAATCTCCATTGTCTAATTAGAAAAAAGCAGTGTATCAAGGGAATGCCGTCCGTAAAGATAATGAAATAAGTGAATTAGTTTCATAACGCATGCGATATTTTACAGTATAGCATAGATTAGGTACAGTTTAAGAACCTTTCCTGCTGTGCCATTATTGTTTTCAAGCGTAGGGATATGGGTTAATCTTCATATTGAGAAAAATACTTATATTCATCAACTTGCTATGTTATTACCTATTTTCTATATTTGCTGTAACTAACTAATTGACTTATGAGAAGGATATTTGCTTTACTGCCGCTTGTGGCTCTTGCCATTCTTGGCACTCTGTCTTGTGATGATGAAAAAGAGGAAGCAATAGAGGAAACAAAAGAAGAATCCAAAGAAGAGAAAGCGATTGGGCCTCAAATAGTTACCCTTGATGCAGAAAAAGGTACGCTTTTTGTTGTTTCTTTATATGGGCGTGTAAGCGGTCTTGAGGGTGATGCTCTATATTATGAATGCGGAATAGAGTATTCAACAGATGAATCTTTTAACCCTGATTACTCATACCGTAAGAATTTTGAAAAGAAAAATACAGACGATTCATATTCAATAACAATATCCGGCATTCAACCAAGTAAGAAATACTACTATAGAACCTACTTTATTAACCAGTCGTTGATTTATTACGGTGAAGTCAAGTCCTTCACATTTGAGTGGACAGCACCTGCAGTCACAACAGTAAGTGCGGAGCTTAATGAATCAGGTGCTGTAGTCTTAAAGGGATTGGTAAAGGAGAAGGGAGCCCTAGTGAAAGACCTTAGGATTTATTATGCTTATGATTCTTATGGCTATTATGGTATAGAATACTCAACTACAGAGGATTTTGATGAGAACTCAACAACAAGCTTATATACAGACAGAAAAACTGATAGTATGGATAATGACTCCGTAATCTGCATGTTGACACTGTTCAGATATGGCACGACATATTATTATCGTACATTCTTCAGGTTAGGAGAGATTCAAAACTATGGCGATGTAAAAACTTTCAAGTTTGAGTGGGATGGACCTAAGATGGTAGATCTTGGCTTGAGCGTGAAGTGGGCTACTTGTAATGTTGGCGCTACGTCCCCATGGGATTACGGTGATTACTACGCATGGGGAGAAACCGAGACCAAGTCAGTTTACTTCTGGCCCACCTACAAGTATTGCAACGGTTCATATACTACAATGACCAAATACTGTAACTACAGTAGCTTTGGCAATAACGGTTTCACCGACACCAAGACCACTCTTGATCCTAAAGATGATGTGGCCCACGTCAAGTGGGGTGACAGCTGGCGCATGCCTACACAGACAGAAATGAATGAATTGAGTAACAGAGACAATTGCACCTGGACCTGGACCACCCAGAAGGGAGTGAAAGGATATCTGGTTACAAGTAAGAAATCAGGCCATGAGGGTGCCTCTATTTTCCTTCCCGCTGCCGGGTTCCGTTTGGATATTGACTTCTGCGATGTTGGCTCTGGCTACTACTGGTCCAGTTCGCTCAGCAAGGCCCCTCCCTACTACGCGCAGCATCTCCACATAGAATCAGGCGGTTACCGTACGAGTGGTTATGAACGCTACTGTGGATTTACTATCCGTCCCGTGTGCCCATAATAGCACATGCGGTCTGATCGGCCTCATCTTTATTATTGTTTTTTTGTATACCTTTGCCATTACTAAAGGACTATTTTAACTGCTACGATTATGAGAAGACTATTCAAAGGTGCTTTACTCATTTGCTTGGCCGCTCTGATGGCTGCTTGTGACGATGCTACTCTGCAGCAAGAACAAAACGGCGATAAGATCCAGATTTCACTATCATTATACATTGGTGACTCTCCTCTTTCAGTTGGAGGATCTATGGCCGGCACCAAAGGTACTGGCGATGCGTTATTTGAAGCCATTTATGAGGGTATAGTAAGCGGTGAGATTGTAGCTGCTTATGAGCTTACATTTACCAACAAGAGTTCTGGAGCTTCTACAATATTCAATGGAAGATGGAACGATGGTAAAACCATAAGTTTGGAGAAAGGCGAATACACTATTTCTGGAGAATGTACTGCATCCGGAAACGGAATCTACAATCAGTGCTCACTTACTATGCAGGATGAAGTTTCTGTAACTGAACAGACTACATCAATAAGAATCAAAGCTCAATATGATTGCAGCCTATTGATTCTGAATGATGAGACCGTAGATAGGGTTTTGTATTATGCCAATCAGAATGACTCTGCTTACTTTGCCAAATACAAGAACCTAACTTACGCCTTCCTGAAGTCATCAGTGGATTTCACACAGGGAGGTTCGGCGTTCCTGAAGGTTTATTTCAAGAATGGAAAAAGCAGCATAATAGAACTTGGCCAGATCAATATCCAGAAGGGTATGTATTATCTTCTGGAAAACCTTAACAACTATGCTGATGCCGGTTTAGCCCTGGATATAGATAAGATGCAGAATGGTGATGATTATAATCAAATTGATTTTGAACCGAAACCTATATCTTTTGCAGTATCGGACAGAAGATCAACCAGAGCAACTAATATTGATTCATTTGATAAATATCTGGGTACATTCTCTGTTTGGATAACTAAGATACCTGATAACGATGCATCAAGTACTCCTGTGGTTGTATTAAACGGCGAGAATGACAATAGCCTCATCACATATGATGAAAGCAAGATGGAGCCCAACCACTGGACTTACGCCCCATATCGTTATTGGGATAAGATGGCTACCTATGCTTTTGTGGCGGTATCACCTAATGCAAACATTATCAAGTATAACAAGCCTGAGAACGTGGCCGATAATTCAGGCAAATTTGTTACCGCCGATGCGACTGGCTACACGCTTATAGGCCAGAACCTTCAATCATCAACATCACCTGCTGAATCAGAGATACAGTATGGTTTCAAGGGAGGTAATGGTGAAGATACAGATCTCATGACGTCATATAAAGTGCATAAAACTGGTGCTAATGGAGTTACAGGCGATGTTAATCTGGAATTCAAACATATCCTGTCTAAGCTCAACATAGCTATTGCTAAGGATCCTACTTTTGACAACGTAAAGGTCCTCATCAAGAGTGTTAGGATTACAGGTCTGGATGACACCGGTACATATGTTGAAGACAGTTCAAATACAGAAAGAGGTTGGACTACATCATCAAATAATAGACTATATACACTCTCATGGGAGAATACCAATGGTGTTGAACTCCCTAAGGGCACAGGTGAAGGTGATAGTTACCAAGCCGGCAAATACCTCTATTTCATTGAGTCACTGGTTATGCCTCAGTCTATTGAAACAAATAATGAAAAACTCGTTATCGTTTACACTATTGAATCAGGGACTCACTCTGAGAACTACACATACACGTTGAATCTCCATGACAGCGATTATAGTGTATATGACAACTTTATGGATGGTAACAAATACACCATCAAGTTTACAGTTAGACCAAACGTAATCACATTTGACGCCTCAATAGAAGCCTGGACCTACGAAACACAGAATTATACTGTTCTCAATTAATACTTAACGCCCCATCAATCTAAAAGCATACCCCAGTAGGGAGCCGCCTACTGGGGTATTATTGTACCAATTTGTGTGCTAAGATCCTACTTATCCAGGTCTATTACTTGATTACTATTTTTCGTCCATTCTGGATATAGATACCTGGCTGCAACTGTGATTTATCATCCACTTCCATCTTATTACCCATTAAGTCATAAATGGGATAATCATCATCAGCTATGACAGGGTCTACAGAACCCGTTTTTGTGCGTATACGTATTGTAATGTCATGAGCAGGCATTGTAATTGTATCCCTTTCATTGTACGACTCCCATTGTGACAAATCAATACCTCTACTGATAAGAATATCTATATAATCAGCCAGAGTAGTGCCGTAAGCAATACTGTCAGAATAAACAACATCGCCGTTTACTAACACTGACAACAAGTACCTGTTAACTACAAATGAGCCTACAACATCAACATTATGCGCCGGCATTGTATTAGGCACCTCACTCCAACCACTGAAAGTGTAACCTTCTTTTGTCGGTTCTGACATAGCTATGATTGGGGTAGCATAATTCAAAGTATCTTTCTCGTATTCTACGCCATTTACAATGTAAGTGAGAATATACGAGTTGATACTGTATGAGCCTACAATTACAACATTCTTGTTAGGCATAGTCTGCGGTACCGCACTCCATCCTGAGAACGTATAACCCTCCCTGATTTCCGGATCAGGCTCAATTGCAATTGCATCACCATAAGTAACATTATACACTTTGTATCGCCTGCCATCCAACATATACGTAAGAGTGTATGTTTTATCAAAATCTTCATTCTTGGCAATGTAGAAGAAGTCTTTCCATTGTTCAGCTTTCTTATATTTGCCAATACTATTTTCTGGAACACTCAGCATACAATCCCATTTGTTGATATCGTCCAAAGCCTGATTGCTACATACCGGAGGAATAATTGCAAAACTCTTTATTAAAGTCAAAGCTGTACAGTCTGAGAAGGCCTCCTCACCTATGCTGTCTACCTCAACACCAAATGAGAACCTTTCAAGACTGGCACAGCCGGAGAAAGCGCGTGCGCAAACCGTGGTTACGCCGTCACCAACAATCACGTTCTTAAGATTGGCGCATCCGTAGAACTCATTCTCTGATATCTCCGTTTCCAGATCTGTTATTACCACTGAACGCAATGTTATATTACGATAGAACGGCGAATATCCATAATCACTATTTGTATTGTAATCTATATTCCTGCCTATATAAACAGAATCCAGCGGACAGTCAGCAAATAGAGGTGATGAACCTTTTGAGCCCAGAGTCAGTATCTTTTCTGCATCACCATCATTAATAAGCAATGTAGTAAGACTGGAGCATCCGTTAAAGGCATTATCACCAATTGAGGTAATTCCTTTTTTAATTACGATTGTATCCAGAGAATTACAACCGCTAAATGCACCCGCTCCAATAACAACTGCAGAATCAGGAGTAACAATACTAATTAAAGAATTGCAATCAGAGAATGCATAAACACCTATAGAACCTACTTTATCTCCAAATGTAACTTTCTCTGCCGATGAGCATCCGCTGAAAGCATAAGCACCTATATTTCCTTTTACGTGAAGCTCTATTTCCTCCAGAGAACTACAATTGAGGAAAGTATATGGTTGTACATTGCAGACTGCCATATCTATACCTCTAAACTGAACAGATTTCGGAACAATCATTTTTACGATAGTACCATCATCATAATAATCTATAGCATCACATGTTCTTTCTGAGGGACTTACAGGGACATATAGAATACCATCAACTACAAAGTTTGAACTGAGGAAAGGATATACTATAACATCTGATATTGATGAGTACTTATTGTTAGCCGCATAATTCACCATACCTACGGCCTGGCTGTGACCGGAAGGAGGAGTATTAGCCAACCAGATAGTTTTGATTGGCTTTGTATTGAAAGCATCGTTTCCAATACTCAATAAACCGGAACCAATTGTTACAGTTTTAAATTGACATCCGTTGAACGCATAGTCACCTATGCTGGTAACGCTATTGGGTATATTGATAATCTTTAATCCACTACAACCATACAAAGCACTGTTTCCTATACTTGTAACGCCTTCAGGGATGGTGATGGATGTAAGTTCGCTGCAACCATAGAATGTATAATCTCCTATGTTTGTAACGCCTTCTGCAATCACATAATTCTTTACTTGTGTACCGAATATTGATTTAATATTATTGTTGTTGGTATATGTCTGGGATACTATCGCATTCGAGTTAATAGATACGGTGTCAAGATTTGAGCAACCTAAGAATGCACTACTGCCTATGCTCGTAACATCTTTGGGAATGGTGACGGTAGTAAGGCTGCGACAATTATAGAATGCATTATTCCCTATGCTCGTAACACTTTCAGGGATGGTTATGGATTTAAGGCTGATGCAGCCATAGATCGCATAATCTCCTATGCTTGTAACACCTTCAGGAATGGTGATTGAAGTGAGACTGCTGCAACCATCAAACTCAGATCTTCCAATGCTCGTAACCCCACTGGGTATGGTGATAGAGGTAAGGCTGCGACAATCATAGAATGCAAACTCTCCCATGTTCGATACTCCTTCAGGAATGGTGATGGAAGTAAGACTTATGCAACCTAAGAACGCATAGTTTCCTATGCTTGTAACACTATCTCCTAATACATATTTCTTTACTTGAGAACCGAAAATTGATTTAAGGTTATTGCTGCTGGTGTATGTCTGGGATACTATTGCATTTGAGTTGATAAATACGCTGTCAAGATTTGAGCAACCAGAGAACGCACTACCTCCTATGCTCGTAACACTCTCGGGAATTGTGATGGAGACAAGGCCGCTACAGTAATAAAATGCATAAGATCCTATGCTCGTAACGCCTTCTCCAATCACATACTTATTTACTTGAGAACCGAATATTGATTTAAGGTTATTGTTGCTGGAATAATTATTTGATACTATCGTGTTCGAGTTAATATAAACATTATTCAGGCTCGTGCAACCTGAGAATGCTTCTTCCCCTATACTCGGAACGCCACTGGGAATGGTTATTGAAGTAAGGTCGCTGCAATTTAGGAACGCTCTCTTCCCTATGCTCGTAACACCACTGGGAATGGTAATAGAGGTAAGGCTGTTGCAATCGCAGAACGTATTATATTCTATGCTTGTAACACGGTCAGGAATGGTGATGGAAGTAAGCTTGCTGCAACCAGAGAACGCACCATTTTCTATTCTCGTAACATTTTTAGGAATGGTGATGGAATTAAGCTCTCTGCAATCATAGAACGCGCCACTTCCAATGCTCGTTACACTGTTGGGGATGGTGATAGAGGTAAGTTTGTTGCAACCAGAAAATGTCTCTACTCCTATGCTCGTAACACCACTGGGAATTGTTATGGATTTAAGGCTGCTACAATTATAGAATGTATAATTACCTATGCTCGTAACACCATTGGGAATTGTTATAGATTTAAGGCTGCTACAATTATAGAATGTATAATCGCCTATGTTAGTAACACTAGCAGGAATGTCTATAAAAGTAAGGCTTGTGCAACAGTAGAACGCTCTAACACCTATGCTGGTAACACTGTTGGGGATAGCGACAGAAGTAAGATTGCTGCAACCGGAGAACGCATCATATCCTATGCTGGTAACGCTGTTGGGGATAGTGACAGAGTTAAGACTGCTGCAAGCATAGAACGCACCAAACCCTATGCTCGTAACGCCACTGGGAATTGTTATGGAGGTAAGGCCACTGCAATTGTAGAATGTGCAATTTCCTATGTTAGTAACACCATTAGGTATGTTGATGGAGGTAAGGCCACCGCAACCATAGAATGCATAATTTCCTATGCTCGTTACACTGTTGGGAATGTTGCTGGAGGTAAGGCCACTGCAACCATAGAATGCATAATTTCCTATGCTCGTTACACTGTTGGGAATGGTGATGGAGGTAAGGAAGCTGCAACCATAGAAAGCATAATCTACTATGCTCGTAACGCCTTCAGGAATAACAATTTCTTTTATTTCATTTCCATAAGCATCTATTAATACGCAGGGTCTGCCTAACTGTCTGATAGTGTTCATTATAATGTTGTTGCAGAAAGCAGAAAAATCAGTAACAACAATCTCAAAAACAAGATTGTTACATCCGTCAAAAGCTTTATTACCTATGCTCGTAATACTACCGGGAATGGTGATGGAGGTAAGGCTACTGCAATTGTAGAAAGCGCCATACCCTATTTTAGTAACACCTTCAGGTATGTTGATGGAAGTAAGGTCGCAGCATCCACTGAACGCATTATCTGCTATGCTCGTAATTTCTATAGGAATTGTGATAGAGGTAAGGCTATTGCAATTCCGAAACGCAGAACTACCTATGTACGTTACACTTTCAGGGATGGTGATGGAGGTAAGTTCACAGCAATTGTCGAATGTGCCGTTCTCGATTTTAATAACACCTTTAGGTATGTTGATGGAGGTAAGGCCACAACCATAGAACGCATCACATCCTATGCTTGTAACACCTTCAGGGATGGTGATAGAGGTGAGTTCGCTGCAACCATAGAATGAATAATCTCCTATACTTATAACTCCTTCTCCTAATACATATTTCTTAACTTGTGAACCGAATCTTGATTTAAGGTTATTGTTGTTGGTATATGTTTTGGATGCTATCGCATTTGAGTTAATAAATACGCTGTCAAGATTTGAGCAACCAGAAAACGCGTTATCTCCTATGCTCGGAACACCGTTGGGAATGTTTATGTAGGTTAGGTTGCTGCAATCAGAGAATGCATATCCTCCTATGCTCGTTACACCTTCTGGGATGGAAATGGAGGTTAGATTACTGCAACCATAGAATGTATATTCCCCTATGCTCGTTACACCTTCTGGAATGTTGATGGAGGTAAGGCCGCTACAGTTACAGAAAGCGCAATCTCCTATGTTAGTAACACCTTCAGGTATGTTGATGGAGGTAAGGCTACTGCAACCCCAGAACGCATAAACTCCTATGTTGGTAACACCTTCAGGTATGTTGATGGAGGTAAGGCTACTGCTACTAGAGAATGCATCATCTCCTATACTTGTAATACTTCCTCCTAGCACATATTTCTTTACTTGTGCACCGAATTTTGATGTAAGGTTAATGTCTTTGTTATATGTTTTGGATACTACCGCATTCGAGTAAATATATACACTGTCAAGACTTGAGCAACCTGAGAATGGACTACCTCCCATGCTCGTAACACCTTCTGGAATGGTAATGGAGGTAAGGCTACTGCAGTTACAGAAAGCGCAATTTCCTATGTTAGTAACACCTTCAGTTATGTTGATGGAGGTAAGGTCACTGTAGTTATAAAACGCAAAATCTCCTATGCTCGTAATGCCTTCTCCAAGTACAAACTTCTTTACTTGTGTACCGAATATTGATTTTAGGTTATCGCTTCTGGTATATGTCTTGGATACTATCGCATTTGAGTTAATAAATATATCACCAAGATTTGAGCAACCTGAGAATGCATTATCACCTACGCTTGTAACATTTTCTGGAATAGTTATAGAGGTAAGGTTGCTGTAATTGTAGAACGCATAATCTCCTATACTCGTAATGCTATCTCCTAATACATATTTCTTAACTTGAGAACCGAATATTGATTTTAAGTTATTATCACTGGTATATTTCTTGGATACTATCGCATTCGAATTAATAAATACGCTGTCAAGATTTGAGCAACCAGAAAACGCGTTATCTTCTATACTCGGAACACCATTGGGAATTGAGATTGAGTTAAGACTACTACAATCATAGAATGCCCTACTTCCTATGCTCGTAACACTCTCAGGAATTGTTATAGAATTAAGGCTATTGCAACCTTCAAATGCCCTATTTCCCATGCTCGTAACACCATTAGGGATGGTGATGGAGGTAAGATTGCTGCAGCCCCAAAATGCACCACCACCTATGCTCGTAACTTTTTCAGGAATGATAAAAGAGGTTAGTGTGCTGCAATTATAGAACGCGAAACCTCCAATCTTCGTAATGCTATCTCCGAGCACATATGACTTTACTTGAGTACCAAATATTGAGCTCAAGTTACTACTGCTGGTATATGTCTTGGATACTATCGCATTCGAGTTAATATATACATCATACAGGCTCAAGCAATCTGAGAACGTACTACCTTCTAAGCTCGTAACACCACAGGGAATGTTGATGGAGGTAAGGCTACTGCAACCAGAGAATGCACTACTTCCTATGCTATTAACACTATTAGGAATTGCGATAGAGGTAAGACCACTGCAACCCCAGAACGCATAATCTCCTATGCTCGTAACGCTATTCGGTATTATAGTATTCTTGCACCCTGCTATCAAGTTGTTAGTTGCCGTTTCAATTATAGCATTACAATTATCACGTGAATCGTATACCGTATTTTTTTCTTCTACTGTAATGGATTTAAGACTGCTGCAATTATAGAACGCAGTGTCTCCTATACTCGTAACGCTGTTGGGGATGTCGATGGATGTCAGGCTGCTGCAACCATAGAACGCCCTAACTCCTATACTCGTAACTCCTTCAAGAATAGTGACGGAGGTAAGACTTTCACATTCTCGAAACGCTCCCACGCCTATGATCGTAACACTATTGGGAATGGTGATAGACGAAAGATTGCTGCAACGCCAGAAAGCCCCACCACCTATACTCGTAACGCTGTTGGGGATATCAATAGAGGTTAAGCTGCTGCATTCTCGGAACGCATATCTACTTATGCTCGTAACATTATTGGGGATGGTGATAGAAGTAAGATTGCTGCAACCCCAAAACGCATGATCTTCTATGGTCGTAACACTATTTGGAATAGTGATGGAGGTAATACCGCTGCAACCCTTGAACGCATTTTCTCCTATGCTAGTAACACTACTAGGAATAGTGATGGATTTAAGGCTACTGCAACCTTGGAAAACATATTTGGTTAACCTCGGAACACCACTTGGAATGGTGATGGAGGTAAGACTGCTGCAACCAGAGAAAGCACTAGATCCTATGCTCGTAACACTGTTAGGAATGGAGACAGACTTAAGCTTGGTACAACTCTTGAATGCATTTTCTCCTATGCTAGTAACACTATTAGGAATAGTGATGGAGGTAAGACCACTGCAACTAGAAAACGCACTAGATCCTATACTCGTAACACTATTTGGAATAGTGATGGAGGTAAGACCACTGCAACTAGAAAACGCACTAGATCCTATTCGTGTAACGGAATAAGATACTTTGTTATAGGTTACTTGAGAAGGTATAGTGACACTACCTGTGTATTTTCCACTGCTTTTATTTGTTACTTCGGCTGTCTTATTAGAAGAGTCAAGACTATACCCGATACCATTAATATCAACTCCATATGCACTGAACACCGGCATTAAAAGCAAACATGCTAGAAAAATAATCCTTCTCATAAACATTAAATGTAAATGCACTACGCAAATGTAAGAAACATTTTTTAAAAATAGTAATTATCACCCTGCTGATGGGCCGGTATTCACCCTTCAAAAACACCTGTCAGAAAAATAAAAACGCCGGTTGGTTATAATAACCTGAAAATCAGGGGTTAGCAAATGGGGCTGTCAGACTTTAACAGCCCCGTTTTTTTTGCTGTGAGGTTATGTGGGTCTAACTTTGTACAGACCTAAAAACCTAATTATTTATAGTCGTATGAAGAACCTAACTTCTGTTTTTTTAATCCTTGCCGGTACTATGGCATTGACACTGCTAACCAGCTGTGGGCGGCCTGATACGTCATTCACGGTGCGGAGGGATATGGTTGATGTGGGCCGGGCCAGCGTAGGAGACTCAGTCCGGGCGTCATTCACGTTCCGTAACAACAAGAAGGATCTGCTGGAGCTGTCTTTCCTGCCGGAGTGTGACTGCACTACGGTTGACTCTGAGATCATAAGGCTGCAGCCCGGTAAGTGCGGGCAGCTGGAGGTAAAGGTGGCGGTGGAGAGCCCGGGCGAGTTTGTAAAGTATGTGTACGTGCAGGCATCGGGCGATGAGAATTTTATGACTATTGCCGTGAAAGGCCGTACGAATGACTAAAAATAGTTAATCCTGCCGGAAAAAGCACAGATGTGCTATCTTTGCAGTGTTAACCCATTTTACTAACAAGAAACTTTGTTTGCAGACATGTTTCAGATTAAGACCTTTTCCAAAGGTGTTGCCTTGGCCGCTTGTATAGCGGCTAACAGTTTATGCGCGGCACAGGTGGTGGCTCCCAGGACTCTTAACATGCAGCAAGTGGTTGAGTTGGCTCAGAAGAACTCTATTTCTTCCATGAGCAACCGCAACACGTTTGTGGCATCTTACTGGAGTTACCGTTCATACAGGGCACAGCTGCTGCCGTCACTTAGCCTTAATGCGGGTTTGGCTAATTTTAACCGATCTCTTATCCAATTGCAGGATTACGCTACGGGTGCCATAAGTTACCGCGCCCAGTACAACATGACCAATGACGTATCGCTTAACTTCCGTCAGAACATTCCCTGGACGGGTGGTGCGGTTACGCTGTCTACAAGCCTGCAGCGGTTGGATCAGTACAGTCCGGCCCGTATGACCACTTATTATGCACAGCCGGTGTATCTTACCTATACGCAGAGCTTGTGGGGCTTTAACCAGTTCAAGTGGAGCAAGGAGACTGAGCCTAAGCAGTATGAGATTGCCAAGCGCCAGTATATTGAGAATATGGAGCAGCTAAGCCAGAACACCATTTCGCTGTTTTGGAGTTGCGTGAGCGCCAAGGAGACTTATGAGCGTGCCGTTAAGAGTTTTGAGGAGGGCAAGCGCCTGTTTGAGGCGGGGCAGACCCGTTTTGCAATGGGTACCATTACGCGTGACCAGCTTATGCAGATTGAGGTGCGTGTGCTTAACGACTCGCTCACGGTGAGTAACAGCCGCGTGAACCTGCGCACCAACATGAACCGCCTTTGCTCTTACATAGGTTATCAGGAGAATACAGAGCTTAACCTTATTATAGATTATGAGATTCCGGACGTGACTCTGGATTATGATGATGTGCTGGAGCGCGCTCTGCAGAACTCATCGTTCAATCTGAGGCAGGAGGTTCAGTATTCCCAGGCCGATGAGAGCGTGGCCCGTGCCAAGGCTAACCGCGGTCTGTCTGCATCACTGAGTACCAGATTCGGTATGTCAGGATCGGCCGATAGACTGGGTGACAGCTTTGTGCAGCTTAAGGACCAGGAGGTGATAGGTGTATCGCTCACTATTCCTATTCTGGACTGGGGGCAGGGACGCGGCCGAGTACGTATGGCCCAGGCGCAGGCCGAGACCACACGTAACCAGCTGGAGCAGTCTATGATTGATTACCGTCAGGACCTCTACACCCAGGTGATGCAGTTCAATGACCAGCGCAGCCAGTGTGAGATTGCCAAGCGGGCTGCCGAGCTGGCCGATGAGAGTTATGAGCTGGCTCTGCGCAACTTTGGCAGTGGCAGCATGACCATGAGCCAGCTGGACCAGCTTAAGGATAAGCGTGATCAGGCCGTAAGCTCATACCTTAGCAAGGTAGCGGGGTTCTGGAGTTCTTATTTCGGGATTCGCCGCACTACGCTTTATGATTACATATCGGGTACTGACATAAGTGCCGAGTTTGATAAGATGGTTAGGTAAACAGTTGATTATGAAAACATATAGAATTATTGGAATTTTAGTTGTTGCTGTCCTGGTTTGCAGCTGCAAGAGTAAGAAAGATAAGGAGGAGACTGAGGATGAGACTGAGATGGTTCGAGGTACATTCAAGGTTGACAAAAATATTGTGACTGTTGAGCCGCTGGCGCTCAAGACATTCAACAAGCAGCTTATATGCAACGGTAAGCTGGAGGCCCAGAGCAAGGTTACGGTGCAGTTTGAGGCTCAGGGTAAGATTGCCCAGATTAACGTGCGCGACGGACAGAAGGTGCAGAAGGGCCAGGTGCTGGCTTCACTTGACAAGGAGCAGCCCCGCCGTCAGCTGGAACAGGCCCGTCTGGCTTTTGACAAGGCTGAGATGAACCTGGCTGACCGCCTGCTGGACTACGGTTACACTCTGGCTGATACAGCCAAGATTCCGGCTGACCAGAAGCGTGTGATCTACATAAATACCGGTTTCATCGATGCTCAGCTGGCACTTGAGAATGCTGAGCGTACATATAAGCAGTGTGACCTTAAGGCTCCGTTCACTGGTAAGGTGGCCAGCGTGAAGGGCCGCATTTATGAGCAGAGCGGGCAGCTGTGTACCCTGATTGATGATAGCCGTTACCTGGTGCGTTTCAGCGTGCTGGAGACTGAGTACGGATTTGTGCATGTGGGCCAGCCGGTGCTGGTGACACCTTTTGTAAACAACGATGTGACTCTTAAGGGCTCAATCATCTCAATCAACCCCACGGTTGACCAGAACGGTCAGATATCAGTGACGGCACAGGTTCCCGGAGCCGATGAGCTGATGGACGGCATGAACGTGCGCATCACGGTTGAGAACAGCGTTCCTAACCAGCTGGTAGTGCCCAAGAGTGCAGTGGTTATACGCGATAACATGGAGGTGCTGTTCCGCATAGACCCGGTGACCGGACACAGCCTGTGGACATACGTCAATGTGGTTATGTCAAACACCATGGAGCATGTGGTGGAGCCTAACAAGGACCGCGGTGCTGACCTGAAAATCGGTGATCTGATCATTACCAGTGGCAATCTGAACCTGGGCGATGATGCCGAGGTGGTAATCCAGGAGTAAGAGGTCATGTTCAAGGGATTGATAAAACGGCCCATAGCGGTGCTTATGGTGCTGATTGCGGTTATGGTACTTGGCATAGCCGCCATACGCAAGCTGCCGGTATCGCTGGTACCGGACATAAACGTGCCGCAGATTACGGTTCAGGTTACATCGGCTGATAGGAGCGCCCGTGAGCTGAATGACGGAATGCTGGCAGGACTACGCACAGAGCTGGTCCAGGTGGCTCATCTTAAGGATATTGTATGTACGGCAAAAGACGGCGGAGGTCTGATTGAGATGACTTTTGATTATGGTGCCGATGCTGATTACATTTTCATTGACGTGAATGACCGCGTGGACCGTGCTACCAGCAGTTGGAGTGCCAGCGAGGAGCGCCCCATGATAGCAAGAGCCAGCGCAACGGATATTCCGGCTTTCTTCATAAACATCTACCTTAAGGACTCTCAGCACACAGGCGGCACACGCCTGCTTGAGATGAGTGATTTTTGCCGTCAGGTGATTACACGCCGTCTGGAGCAGCTGCCGCAGGTGGCTATGGTGGATATATCGGGCGTACTGTACCCGCAGCTGCTCATCATCCCCGATATGGAGAAGTTGCGTGCCATTGGTGTGGATGAGAGCGCACTGAGCAGTGCCATTCAGAGTTCTAACGTGACTCTGGGAAGTCTGTCCATCCGTGATGGCGAGTACCGTTTTGACGTACGTTTTGAGTCAAGCGTGGTTACTCGTGAGGATGTGGAGAACGTATGGCTCAAGCTAGGCGGCCGCACTTATCAGATAAAGGATCTGGCTGTGGTGCGTGAGGAACAGCAGCGTGCCAAGGGTATGGTTACTGCCGACGGCAATCAGTGCATATCGATGGCCGTGATCAAGCGTACTGACGCCCGAATGGCTGAATTGCGTGAGGGTATTCAGAACCTTATCGAGACGTTTGAGCGTGAATATCCGGATCTGGTTTTCCAGATTACGCGTGACCAGACTGAACTGCTGGACTACTCCATAAACAACATGGTGCGCAACCTTATTTACGGTGCGCTGTTTGCCTGTCTGATCATCTTCTTCTTCATGCAGGATTTCCGCAGCCCGCTGCTGGTGGTGATTACCATTCCTACGGCGCTGATCCTGTCATTCCTGTTCTTCTTTGTGCTGCACATTTCTATCAACATCATATCGCTGTCCGGTCTTGTGCTGGGCTTGGGTATGATGGTGGATAACTCCATAATCACGATTGATAACATAACGCAGCGCTGGCAGAAGGGTGAGCCCCTGGCCGATGCCTGCGTATACGGTACCCAGGAGGTGTTTACGCCTATGCTGAGCTCTGTGCTCACCACGTGCGCCATATTCATTCCGCTTATCTTCATGAGCGGTATTGCAGGTGCGCTGTTCTATGATGAGGCTATGGCGGTTACCATTACTTTGGTTTCGGCCTTGATTATGTCTGTGCTGGTGATCCCGGTGCTGTATTACAGGTTCTACAAAGGTCAGCCTTGCTTTACGCCCAATAAGTTTATCAGTAAGATAAGCGTGGGTAACATGACAAAAGGTTATGACAGGATCCTGAGCTGGTTCTTCCGCCGCAGGGGTGTGATGTGGGGCATATTTGCCGTATCGGTTGTACTGATTGGCGTGCTGTTCGTCAACCTGGACAAGCAGAAACTGCCTACGCTTTCACACAGTGATACTCTGCTTAACATAGAGTGGAACGAGCGTTTGTCAATTGAAGAGAACAACCGCCGTTGCGAGCAGATTCTGGCTCAGTTCCCTGATCAGGTTACACAGTACACGGCTATGACGGGTGCTCAGCAGTTTGCGCTGTCACATACCCGCGAGATGGGAATATCGGAGGCTACGATCTACATCAAGGCCGGTGGTATAGACCAGATTGAGCAGATTGAGAAAGAGGCGAATGATTACATCACCCGTGAGTGGCCGCTGGCCGTTCACAGCAGTCAGGCATCGGGCAACATATTTGATATGCTGTTCCAGGATAAGGAGGCTCCGCTGGTGGTACGTATCAAGAACACCAACGGCTCTACGCCGGAACCGGACCAGCTGTCAACTCTGCTGTACACTTTGCGTGAGGCTTTGCCGGATCAGTACATTCCGCAGCCGGAGTGGAACGAGTACATTGAGCTTATTACTGACCCGGAGCGTCTGGCTATGTATGACGTGAGCTTTGGCCAGATTATGAATTATCTGCAGAACTCCATGAACGCCAGCTCTGTGCTGCGTATATCAAAGGGTGATTTCTCAATGCCTGTGGTGATAGGCGTGGGCACAAAGGAGGCCAAGGACCTGATCCAGGGCAGTTACATAGATACTCGCAGCGGCGGACGTGTGCCGCTTGAGATTCTGCTCAAGGAGACCCGTAACCGCGACCTGAAGCAGATTGCCAGTGGCGTGGACGGCGAGTTCTATCCGCTGGTTCTGGATGTCAAGGGTAAGGAGGCGCGTCATGCTATGGATGTGATAAGGAAGGTGGTTCGTGAGGATGAGAGGTTTGACGTAAGTTTCTCAGGTACCTATTTCAGCAACCGTGAGATGATTAAGGAGCTCTGCACGGTGCTGGTTATATCTATCCTGCTGCTGTTCTTTATCCTGGCGGCTCAGTTTGAGAGTCTGGTGCAGCCGTTCATAATCCTGAGTGAGCTGATAATTGACATATTCGCCGTACTGGGTATCCTTTGGTTATTCGGCGAGAGCCTTAACCTTATGTCCATGATTGGTATGGTGGTTATGTGCGGTATAGTTATCAATGACTCCATTCTGAAGGTGGATACCATAAACCGCCTGCGTGAACAGGGCATGGGTCTTAAGCATGCCATCCTGGAGGCCGGTGGACGCCGACTGAAGGCCATCATCATGACATCACTCACTACCATTCTGGCCATCGCACCGTTCCTGGTACGCGGTGACATGGGTAGTGACCTGCAATACCCGCTCTCTCTGGCACTCATCTCAGGTATGATAGCCGGTACGTTTGTGAGCGTATTCTTTGTACCTCTGGCTTATTACGTAATCTACAAGAAGTCCGATAGATGAAGAGTCACGCTTTCTCCATCATCCTGATTATGATAGTGCTCATGCTTGTGGGCGCCATCTTCCTCTATACGGGTCAGCTCAAGGTGCAATACAACCCTGTGCAGGAGAATCTTAACCTGACCGTGCTTTTCAGCGGAAGCGGATCGGCCCGTGTCGTGGAGACTGAGGTGACTTCAATCATTGAGGGCGCACTCAATACTGTGGACGGCGTAAGCAGCGTAACGGCCTATACCGAAAACGGCGGCGGTTATGTAACGATGACCTTCAAGAAGGGTACCAATATGGAAACGGCGCGTTTTGATGTTGCTACACGAATGCGCCAGATCCGGTCCAAACTGCCAGAGGGAACACCTATGCCCCGGGTGAGCGGATCGGCAGGCGGCGGCGGACGAAGCAGCCAGCAGATTCTGGTATACACCATCAACGCTGATATGCCCGCCATTGAGATTGTACGTTATGCCGATGAGCACCTGAAGACTCCGCTTTCCAGGATAGAGGGTGTTGAGAGTGTGCGGACATCGGGCGCAAAAGCGTTTGAGTGGGTGCTTACGTTTGATCCCAACTCGCTGCGCGCCGTGGGTATGTCGCCGTCTAATCTGAGCGAGGCCATGAGCCGCTACTATCAGAACAGCATCGTGGGCACTGAGGTCCTGGAGGACCGCCTGATGCTGGTAAGGCTCAAAACGCGTGACCTTCAGGGAAACCTGGAGCAGATTCCCATAGGTAAGATAAACGGGCGTATGTATTATATGGGTGATTTTGCTACGGTTCAGTACCGTGAGCAGATTCCAGGGTCATACAGCCGCATAAACGGTCTTAATACCATATCTCTTTACGTGACGGCTCTGGAGGGTATCAATACCCTTGAGGTGACACAGGCCGTAAAGGATAAGATGGAGGAACTTAAGGCCACCATGCCTGAAAACTACGCCGTAAAGCTTAACTATGACGCATCAAAGAACCTGAGCAATGAGATGCAGAAGATATTCCTGCGTGCGATACTGTCATTGGTCATTCTGCTTCTGTTTGTGCTGGTGGTGAGCCGAAACTTCCGTTATCTGGCGGTGATAGGCCTCACCATCGTGGTGAACCTTCTGAGCGCGGTGATATTCTACAAGCTCTTTGGAGTGGCTATAGAGGTTTACTCGATGGCCGGAATAACGGTGTCACTGGGAATCATCATAGATACGGCGATTGTGATTGCAGACCACTATACGTATTACGGCAACCGCAAGGTGATGTTCTCAATAACAGGCGCTTTGCTCACTACCATAGGTGCGCTGATGCTGGTGTTCTTCCTGCCTGAGGATACCAGAGCTGACCTAACGGGTTTTATATGGGTTATTGTGATCAACCTTACGCTGTCCATAGTGATTGCGTTCCTGTTTGTGCCGGCACTGCTGGAGTATATGCCCCTTAAGAACAAAGGTGTGGTGAAGAATACCATGAAACGCCGCCGCCGTCTGGTACGTTATACGGCAGGCTACACCCGTTTTACGGTTTGGAGCCGTAACCACCGATGGGTTTATGTGGTGGCTTTGATACTGCTGTTTGGAATTCCCATCCAGCTGCTGCCCAGCCAGGTTCGTCATAAGGAGACTGAGCCTGGTAAGGACAGGACCAAGGGTGGCCTGGTGGGTCTTTATAACAAGACTATAGGAAGCAAGTGGTATCAGCGTAACAAGGCTTGGTTTGAGTATCCGCTGGGTGGTACGCTTAACTATTACCAAAAGCATTCAAACGGCCGAATGTCATTCAGACGCGGTGAGGAAGGGCCCCGTGAGGTGGTACTCAACGTGAGAGCTGAACTGGCTGAGGGCCAGACCGTCCAGCAACTCAACGAGATTGTCTATGAGATGGAGAACTGGCTGCAGCAGTATGATGAGATAAGTGAGTTCTACACCAATCTGCCCGGCACAAGCGGTTCTCTTGAGATACACTTCAAGAAAGAGTATCAGAAGACCCGTTTCCCGTATGAGTTGAAGCAGAAGCTTTGGGCCAAGGCCATGAGGTTTGGCGGTGCGGTGTGGACCATACCTGCTCTTGATGAGAATGACCAGTACCTGAGCAACAGCGTTTCCAGGTCAAGCTGGTCAAACCCCATGGAGATTTACGGCTACAATTATGACCTGTTGTACCGATATGCCGAGGAGCTGATTGACTCTCTCAAGGCTAACCGCCGTGTGAACGGTCAGGCCGGATTTATGGGCAGGAACTACGGATCATACGTAAACACTGAGTTCTATATGGACCTGGACCGCGAGAAGCTGGTGCGTCAGGGTACCAACCTGAACCGTTACCTGGGCTTTATCCACGAACAGCTCTATGACAGTCAGGTGGGAGGCCGGGGCGTCTATGACGGTCACAACTATACTCCGGTGCGTCTGGTATCATCAGACAAGGATTATTATGACTTGTGGCATATCCGCAACGATATGGTCGCCATAGACAGCATGAATGTGCGTCTGAGTGACCTGGGTTCAATTGAGAAGCGCCGGACCGGACTCACAATTGAGCGCAACAACCAGGAGTACAGGATAGGTATAGGTTACGAGTTTATAGGCTCATACGACCTCAGGTCCAAGATGCAGAATGAACTTACCAAAAGGTTCAACGACAGGCTGCCTATGGGATTCCACGTGGGTTACGGCAGCGGTTACGGATGGTGGAGCCCTGAGAAACAGCGTACGGCCCTGATATTCGTGGTGGTGCTGGTAATATTCATGATCTGTGCATCGATGTTTGAGTCGTTCAAGGTTCCGCTCATGATTATACTGCTCATCCCGGTTAGTTTCATGGGAATGTTCCTGGCGTTCCCCATATTCGGAGTGTCGTCAGGACAGGGCGGTTTTGCAGCCATGATAATGCTTTGCGGAATCACGGTGAATGCGGGTATCTATCTCACGTCCGAGTATCGGACCATATTGGCAGGTACGGGCCGTCATGGTCTCAAGACCTACATAAAAGCCTTTAACCGCAAGATAGTACCCACCATGCTGACTATCCTGAGTACGGTGCTGGGCCTTATCCCGTTCCTGTTTGACGGTAAGCAGAACCCGTTCTGGTACAGCTTTGCGATAGGTGTAATGAGCGGCATGCTCTTCTCTGTCATAGCGATCGTTCTCATCATGCCGGTATTCTTCCCGCTTAAGCCAAAGTCACACGAGATAATTTAATTATTACTTTTGCACTCGGTAAAAGTATTGTTATGCTTAAAAGACTGAGTGATATCCTAAGTGACAAGGCGAGCTTGTTCATTATCCTGACGGCTGTGGTGACGTTCTTTTTCCCGGGTATTTTTGCCTGGGTTAAAGGTAATATGCAAACCATCATTCTGGGAATTATCATGCTTACCATGGGACTCACCCTTACGCCTGATGATTTCAAGCTTCTGGCTAAGCGTCCGCTGGATATTCTCATAGGAGCTGTGGCCCAGTTTACCATCATGCCTCTGGTGGCATTCCTGCTCTCCTGGCTGTTTAGTCAGGTGCCTGCCTTTGCGCCCTACAGCACCGCTATGGCCATAGGCATCATACTGGTGGGCTGCTGCCCGGGAGGCGTATCGAGCAATATAATGTCTTTTCTTTGTAAGGCCGATGTGGCATACTCTGTGGGTATGACCTGCGTATCGACCCTGCTGGCTCCCGTGCTCACACCGCTGCTTGTGCTTATGCTTGCGGGCGAGAGGGTAGATGTTGATGCGTGGGGTATGTTCCGCCAGATACTCATTGTCACTATCATTCCCATAGCGATAGGTTTCTTCCTGAACGTCTGGCTGGGACACAAGGAGGTGTTCCGCAAGATCCAGGGTTGCATGCCGGGCGTATCGGTAATCTGTCTTGCCTGCATTGTGGGCGGCGTCATCACTACGGTTCATGATCCGCTGGTGGAGAACGGTCTGGTACTGTTCCTGCTCACCTTTGGTATGGTGCTATGCCACAACACCATTGGTTATGTGCTGGGCTACTCTGTAGGTAAGATGTTCAAGTTCAATACTGCCAAGAAGCGCACACTGTCAATCGAGGTGGGCATGCAGAACGCCGGTTTAGGCACCAACCTGGCAATGACATTCTTTGTCGCTACCAACCCGATGGCCGTAGTTCCCTGCGCCATATCATGCGCCTGGCACAGCATCAGCGGCACCATCCTGGCCAACATCTTCGCTCGCCGGAAATAGTACAAAAGGGGTCAGACCCCTTTTGTTCATTTGCAACGGTTTTGCAACGCCAAATCGTTGCCAGATGGTTTTGGTGGCTATACTTTTGAGCCATCAAAAACATTCTGAGCTATGATGAGAAGATTATTGTCAATAGCATTATTGCTTGCGGTTACTGAATTTGTGTTTGCCAGCAGCACATGGTACGCATCATTTTTTGAGATTAATATTGCGCCAACCATTAAAGGTAGGGTGATTGACCAGAAATACGTTTATGAGGGGCCAAATGACGGCCAATATTTACATACAATACTGGTGCTTGATAATTTTGGCTTGAATGTGCCGGACACCATCACACTTGTGTGGTCAAGTTGGGGTGATGGCTATTCATCAGATGTTTTCTCAAAACAATACATTGACCAATCTCTTGAGTTACACAGGAAACTATATCTGAAAGACCCTGATAATTATCATTTCCTTTTGGATAATAATACTGATTACTACTTTGTTTTCAAGAAGATTAAGGCGGATCAGAGCTATTGGATGGAACGGCATTTCGAGATAAAAGGGGACTACACGTATTGCCGTGAGGGATATTTTACAGAAAGGCTTGAAAAGAAGAAACAGGCAAGAATGCCGGTCAAGACTTTTGAAAAGAAACTAAGAGCGGCCTACAGGTATAGGATTGACGATTTCAATAAATGGATATCTGTAAGGCAGCGTGAATATGTAGACCTGGGTTTAAGCGTAAAATGGGCTACATGCAATGTCGGGGCCGATGAGCCCAATGAGGGCGGCCTTATTTATGCATGGGGTGAGCATCTTAACAAAATTGATTTTGAGTGGAGCAATTATTGGTTGTGTATTGATTCCTGTGATAACCTGACCAAATACAATACTAAACCCGGTTTCGGTCCTATGGACAGCCTCACGGTTCTTGAACCGGACGAAGATGTTGCCCATGTAAGATGGGGCGGCAATTGGCGAATGCCGTCAATTGAAGAGTGGCAGGAACTTAAGGATAACTGTACCTGGACTTTGGATTCGATACCATCCAAATATCGTTATATGTCTTATATGAAAGTTTATAGGATAACCAGCAACAAACCCGGATACACTGATCGTTCCATCATTCTGCTGGCAACCAATTACTGGTCAAGAGACCTTGATGCCGATGATCCCTCCAAGGCGTTCAGCCTGAATGCCAGCACCTATCGCTACAAAGGCCTGCTGGTCCGCCCCGTCTGTCCGTAATCCGCGAAATCTTGATTTTTTTTGTGAAAGACGCATAGGGTAATAAAATTATTACCTATATTTGCAAAAACAATAAATCTAATTGCTATGCCTACTGTATTTATTATCATGGGATTCATTTTCAAGTTTTATTCCAATGAGCACAACCCTATTCATATCCACGTTGAGAGAGGTGGGGCTTATGCCAAGTTCACAATCTTTCCTGTTCAGCTAGTGGATAATCACGGGTTCAAGCCATCGGAAATAAAAATGATGGAATCCATTATTGAGGATAATCAGGAGGTTATAGCCCAGCACTGGAACCGATACTTTAATAAATGCAAGTAAGATGATAGAAATAGAAAGGATTTGGCTCACGGATGACGCAGTATGGATTCGTACCAAAAATGGTGACGAAGCCTGTGAGTATTACGCCGATTACCCGCGTCTAAGATCTGCTAGGCCTGAGCAGAGAGCCAATTATAAGGCAGATAAGTTCGGAATACATTGGCCCGATATTGATGAGGATCTCAGTTATGAGGGTTTCTTTTATCCCAAGAACCATACTGAACTCTATCGCTTATTCATAGCTCATCCCGAGTTAAATGCATCGGCTGTAGCCCGCCGCATGGGAATATCGCAAAGCCTCTTTGCTCAATATATAAGTGGAGCAAAAAAACCATCACAGGCCCGCCTGGAAGAAATCTACGCCACATTACACGCTATCGGCCAAGAACTGATAGCTATTTCTTGACTTTTTGGGCATTAGATTATTTGATATGCTTGCGGGCTTTCATTTCCTGAAGGTTTGCTTTTGAATCAAAATCCCCCACACAACCACTTGCCAAACCTTCTTCAATGGCAGTGCGCAGAGCAGTTATTCTTTGTTCTTGTTTTTCCATATCGTTTTCTTTTCTTTTCTCGCTTCACTGATTATCTCGTTTATTTCATCCAACGTCAAATCCTGTATTCCGGCCTCTTTGGCCTGTTCTCTTAATGCCATGAAAGCGTTCCATGCTTTCTCGTTTCGTTCCTGTTTGGTAGGAGCTTTGATCTCAAAAGGAATCCTGCGCTCGCGTACCACAGTTCTCATGAAAACGGTTATTGCAGCGGTGTTGCTGAACCCGAATTCATCACAAAGGGAATCAAAACTTCTTTTTAGAGTTTCATCCACTCTGATGGAAATTGTTGCTTGTGACATAAATAATTGCTTTAGTATGTAATGCAAAGTTAGTACAATCTGCTAACATAATGCTTAATTATTGCATTATTTTTGCGTCTAAAGGTATTGGGGCGAAGCGAGTATGCGAGCGAGAGCGGCCGGGTAGGCCGCCCTGTTCGCTGTGGCGAACTAAAAAAGGAATAGGTTCTATCTCGGCAAGTAGGCTTTTTTTCATATAATATATTTGGTTAGATGCGGAAATGATCCTATTTTTGCAAATAAATGCAGAAAAGTGTTTTGAGTTGGCATTATTCTGCACTTAATTGTAGATTATGGAGATTAAAAGAGACATTATTGAAACCTTTCAGAATTGGAAGGAATCACCTCGACGTAAGCCGATGCTACTACAGGGTGCACGTCAGATTGGAAAGACATGGGCGGTGGAGCAGTTCGGAAAAACCTGTTACGAACACTTTGTAAAATTTGATTTGGACCGCAGTCCTGAAATCATTGATGCATTCCGCGTCTCAAAGGAGCCGGCCCGCGTCATCAAGGAGCTCCAGGCATACAGTGATGCTCCTCTTCTTCCTGACAAAACCCTTATTTTTTTTGATGAAATACAGGAGAGTGAGGAGGTATTCAATTCACTGAAATACTTTTGCGAGGATGCGCCACGGTATCATATCATTGCTGCTGGTTCTCTGCTTGGCGTAGCCGTAAAGCGTAAACACATGAAAGTTCCCGTAGGGAAGGTGAATAAGGTGGATATGTATCCTGTCACTTTTAGGGAATTCATGCGAATGGCCGATCCAACCGCATTTGAATTTGTGGACAAACTTGAGGCGCCGGAGCATCTCCCTACTGTCATATTCAACAAGTTGGCATCTGAATACCGTCGATATCAGATTTGTGGGGGAATGCCGGAATCTGCATCACTGATGCTGGATGGGGCGGGTATGGCGGATATTGATTCCGCCCTACAAGACATTCTGGATCTGAACGAGGTTGACTTTTCCAAGTACGCGGAGCCGCAGGAGGTAACCCGCATCCGTGCCGTATGGCACAGCCTTCCCGCTCAGCTCAGCAAGGAAAACCGTAAGTTCATATACCGCGTCATACGTACTGGAGCCCGGGCTAAAGATTATGAATCAGCACTAACGTGGCTAGTTGATGCCGGTCTGGCGTATCAGATATTTAATGTCTCCAAGCCTGGCATTCCGCTGAGCGGCTATGAGGAGCATGAGGCTTTCAAGTTTTACGCCTACGACTGCGGTATCCTGCGCCGTTTGGCCGGGGTCAAGGCCGATGTGATTCAGAACCGGAATGCCGGTTATACGGAGTTTAAGGGTGCAATGGCTGAGAATGTCGTGTTGCAGTCCCTATTGCCGCAATTGAGAGGAGAGAAGCCTTACTATTGGAGCTCGGATGGCAGGGCTGAGATAGAATTCCTTATCGATGTGGACGGCGGGGTGATTCCCGTGGAAGTAAAGGCCGAAGGTAACACAGCAGGTCGGAGTCTTTCTGTCTATACAGAGAAATATAGCCCCAGTCGCCGCATCCGTATATCCATGAACAACTTACAAGAAAACGGCGGGCTATATAGTATTCCCAATCCAATGGCAGACTGGATAACTCACCTTGTTAAATTGTAAATTTTGAAATCTAAAAAAGAAATAGTATGACTTTATCAGATTGGTTCCAAGGATTCGAAAAAGGGATAAGCTGTCTGAACGAGGAACAGCTCGCCTGTTTCTTTTCGGAATGCGGGAAAAATTGTGTGAAATGTGGAACACTACAAATCTATCAGGAACTATATGAAAAAGCAAATGGTGATTTGGACACCTTCTTTTCAGAAGCAAACAAACTGCCTGGCGTTAAAAGCGAAATCATTAAAAAAGGTTCTGCGTATCATCTGCACTTTATGGAGTGTACCTGCATGCTTCACCGGCAAGGATATGTTTCCACACCCCTACTTTGTGAGTGCTCCAAGCAAAGCATTCTTTACGTATTGCATTCATTATGGAAAGACAAGGCATTTCGGGTAACAATCTGCGAATCCATTTTA
>Ga0310690_10001037_pt1 | contig 52348 bp, 42 predicted proteins | sample AusTroGonzalo_MG_2_FD_207661 | JGI IMG/M metagenome (GOLD analysis project Ga0310690, IMG submission 207661) | Bovine rumen microbial communities from tropical cattle in Woodstock, Queensland, Australia - Gonzalo_04 (v2) (version 2) | ecosystem: Host-associated > Mammals > Digestive system >... | reverse complement strand
TGCTTCCATGGAAGATGAAATGTAAGTCGGGAAGGAGAAATCATAAACTATGTTTGAAATGAATCATTTCGAATCAATTGGTATTCGCCTGGCATCTCCTGAGACCATCAAGAGCTGGTCCCATGGTGAGGTTAAGAAGCCGGAGACGATCAACTATCGTACTCTGAAGCCGGAGCGTGACGGTCTTTTCTGTGAGCGTATCTTCGGACCTCAGAAGGACTGGGAATGCCATTGCGGTAAGTATAAGAAGATTCGTTACAAGGGTATCATCTGCGACCGTTGCGGTGTTGAAGTTACCCGTTCCAAGGTGCGTCGTGAGCGTCTGGGTCACATCGAACTGGCTGCTCCGGTATCCCACATCTGGTATTTCCGTGGCACACCGAGCCGTATGAGCCTTCTTCTCGATGTTTCTCCGAAGCAGCTTGAGAGAGTCCTCTATTTCGGTGCTTATATCGTTGTAGATCCAGGCACGACAGATCTTCCGAAGTGCGCGATCATCGACGAGCAGGAATATCGTGACAATGTTGAGAAGTATGGCAAGTCCGCTTTCAAGGCCATGATGGGTGCCGAGGCGGTCAAGATCCTGCTTCAGGAACTGAATATCGATGAACTGACTGAGACTCTGCATGAGGATTATCAGTCTGCTACAGGCCAAAAGAAAGCCCGTCTCATCAAGAGACTCGAGGTTCTTGAATCCTTCAAGAAGTCCGGTAATAAGCCGGAGTGGATGATCCTGGATGTTCTCCCGGTTCTTCCGCCGGAACTCCGTCCTATGGTTCAGCTCGATGGCGGACGTTTTGCGACCTCCGACCTCAACGACCTGTATCGTCGTGTTATCAACAGAAATAACCGTCTCAGCAAGCTCCTGCAGCTTGGTGCACCGGAGATCATCGTAAGAAACGAGAAGAGAATGCTTCAGGAAGCCGTCGATGCTCTCATCGACAATGGCCGTCGCGGACGCCCGGTTACAGGTGCTTCTTCCAGAGCGCTCAAGTCTCTTTCCGATATGCTCAAAGGTAAGCAGGGACGTTTCCGTCAGAACCTTCTCGGTAAGCGTGTTGACTATTCCGGCCGTTCGGTTATCGTTGTTGGACCGGAACTCAAGATGCACCAGTGCGGTCTCCCGAAGGAGATGGCTCTCGAGCTCTTCAAGCCTTTCGTTATGAAGAGACTTGTACAGGAAGGTCATGCTACACATGTTAAGACCGCAAAGCGTATGGTAGAGCGTGCTGTTGACGTAGTATGGGATATTCTTGAAGAAGTTATCAAGGATCATCCGGTTATGCTCAACCGTGCTCCTACACTCCACAGACTTGGTATCCAGGCATTCGAGCCGGTACTGGTCGAGGGTCGTGCTATTAAGCTCCATCCGCTCGTATGTACCGCGTTTAACGCTGACTTCGACGGTGACCAGATGGCTGTACACGTACCGCTTTCTGCAGAGGCACAGGCTGAGGCAAGATTCCTCATGCTTTCCACAAATAACCTCCTGAAGCCGCAGGATGGTAACCCGGTTACCGTTCCGACACAGGATATGATCCTTGGCTGCTATTACCTGACGATCACCAAGCCGGGTGAGAAGGGTGAGGGCATGATCTTCTCCTCTCTTGATGAGGCGATCATGGCTTACGGCGACCACCACCTCGAGCTCCATGCTCCGATCACTATCCGTGTGACCCGTGAGTTTAAGGGTCAGATGGTTACCAAGCTGGTTAAGTCCACACTTGGTCGCTTTATCTTCAATGAGATCATTCCTCAGGACCTCGGCTATGTCGATCGTGACGTAGAGGGTAATGAGCTGGTTCTCGAGTGCGATTTCAAAGTTGGTAAGAAGCAGCTCGCAGACGTAATTGGCCGTTCGATCCGTATTCACGGTATCGGTGCAACTGCGAAACTCCTCGATAACATCAAGGCGATGGGTTATAAGTACTCCACACGTGGTGGTATTTCCATCGGTATTGAAGACATGATCGTGCCGGATGTTAAAGAGAAGATGGTTCATGAAGCAGAAGAAAAGGTTGAGTACGTCAATAAGATGTACCAGAGAGGTCTTCTCGATGAGGATGGCCGTTACAGCTCCGTTATCAAGATCTGGTCTTCGACAACAGATGCAATCACAAAGGCCCTCATCAACAGCCTTGGTGAGTACAACCCGATCAAGATGATGTCCGACTCCGGTGCCCGTGGTTCCTCCCAGCAGATCAAGCAGCTGGCCGGTATGCGTGGTAACATGGCGGATACATCCGGTAAGACGATCGAAATTCCGATCAAGTCTAACCTCCGTGAAGGCATGAACGTGTTGGAGTTCTTTATCTCCTCTCACGGTGCCCGTAAAGCTCTCTCCGATACAGCTCTTAAGACGGCTGACTCCGGTTACCTGACACGTCGTCTCGTAGATGTAGCCCAGGACGTTATCGTTACTGAGGAAGACTGCGGAACAGACGATTTCACATGGATCAAAGAGATCGCGACTGTTGCCGGTCAGGAAAAGGATATCGTTAAGTCTCTGTCTGACCGTCTCACAGGACGTTATGCTGCAGAAGATATCTATGATCTCAACGACAGCACAAAACTCCTGGTAGCTAGAAACGATCTGATCACAGCAGATATTGCTAAGAAGATCGAAGCTTGCGGACATAAGAAAGTGAAGATCCGTTCCGTATTTGACTGCCGCTCCCGTCACGGTGTGTGCAGCAAGTGCTACGGTATCAACCTGGCAACAGGTCTTCCGACCATCGGCGGTGAAGCCGTGGGTATTATGGCAGCCCAGTCCATCGGTGAGCCTGGTACACAGCTTACGATGCGTACCTTCCATACAGGTGGTATCGCTTCCGGTGAAGATATTACACAGGGTCTCCCTCGTGTAGAGGAGCTTTTCGAGGCAAGAAAGCCGAAGGGACAAGCTTTCATCTCCGAGATCGATGGTATCGTGCATATCGTCGAAGGACAGAAGCACAAGAAAGAGATCGTGGTTACACCTTCTACTTCGGAAGGAAAGCCGATCGAGCAGCCGGCTAATCCGGACAGTGAGATCGTGATCGAAGAGAAGCGTTATGCGATTCCTTACTCCGCTACACTCAAGGTTTCCGACGGTGAGTTCGTCGAGGCTGCAGATCTGCTGACAGATGGTACGGTCAGCCCGCAGGAGATCATGAAGATCAAGGGCGTGCGTGGTGTTCAGAAGTACATCCTCAGCGAAGTAAGTAAGGTTTATAAGCAGGGTGGTGTTTCCATCAACGATAAGCACATCGAAGTTATTACACGTCAGATGATGCGTAAGGTTCGCGTGGATGATCCGGGTGAGACCGATCTTATGACCGGTAGCACAGTCGATATGTTCGATTTCGAAGCTGCGAACGTGAAGGCAGAAGCAGAAGGCAAGGAGAGCGCCAAGGGCAAGCGTGTGCTCCTCGGTATCACGAAGGCTTCTCTGGCTACAGATTCCTTCCTCTCAGCTGCATCCTTCCAGGAAACGACACGTGTTCTTACCGACGCTGCGGTTAAGGGTAAGGTCGATCCGCTCTACGGTCTTAAGGAGAATGTTATCATCGGTAAGCTGATCCCGGCCGGTACAGGTATGACCTGCTACAGAAACATTACAGCGGTTCCGGTACTCCCTGAGAATAACGAACTTCTCGGCAAGGATCCGGTTGTCATCACGAGCGCGGTAAGCGAACAGTGATCTGAACGTTCATTAGAAAAGTTAACTTACAAAAGGGCTGTCTCATATGAGGCGGTCCTTTTGCTTTTTCCGGGAAAAGGAGAAAAGAAGCACGGAAAAGCCCGAAAGAAACAGGATTGTAAAATAAGAGAAACCTTAGGTTTTTTGACTAGGGGCTTTTTATAGAGTAGAATGATACAAACGCGTAATATGCGGATATTAGATGTTTCTAAGCGATGCGGAACTTGTGGTAAGTGCTATAAGACGCACGGAGGTTGAATAATGCGGCGACGCAGTAAAGAGCGCAACTCGCGGCTGGCAATCGTAGCCATTGCGATCTGCGCGATGATTACATTCCCGATATTGATGATCCCTGTGGGATTACGTCAGAGTACACCTGCCGGTGTACTGGTCGGGCGCGCCTATGCAGATACCTATCCGGATGCGAACCAGGATGACGACAATTTTGAAGAAGATTGGGCGCTCAAACTGACGGATCAGGAGAAGGAAGATCAGGAACAGAAACAGCAGAGTGAACAGAACGATCCGGAGAGCCAGGGAGATCCCGGTCAGGATATCGATCCTGAGATGTGGGGAGACGAACCGCCGCCGATCACCGGTGCGCCTCAGTCCGGTATTGGTGAGGATGGTCTCTATTATATCGGTGCCGGTGAGGTTTTCGGCGAATCCTATTTCGAAGAATATGAACATGAAGAAGCCAAATACGGTTCCATCCTGACGGCACAGATCGTGCAGACCTATGATAGCGCGGATCTGCCGATCGAGATCCTTGATACAACGACATTTACCCCGACTGACGAGGATATGTACATCAAGACGAGCAAGACGATCCTGAAGGAAGAACCGAATATGGACTCGGTGACAGTGGCCGACATAGACCGTTCTGAGATGGTCACCCGTATTTCCAAGGGATCGACATGGTCGCTTGTCCGGACTAAGGATGGCGTGAAGGGATATCTTCTGAACGGATCTCTTTCCTGGGAGATGGTCTTTAACGAGATCGACAGAACGGTATGGGTCGATGCATGGGATCTGAAGCTCCGCTCCGAACCTTCCACGGACAGTAAGGTTTTAAAAGTGATGTCGAGATATACCCGTCTTCATTGCTCCGGTGTATCCAATAATGAGTGGTATCGTGTTACCACGGATGATGGTCTGGCAGGATATGTTTATGTATCCTATACCACGACGAAAGCACCTCCGACGCCGACTCCCAAGCCGACTCCGAAACCGAGGAGTGGCGGTGGCGGCGGATCTTCCGGTGGTGGAGGATCTTCCGGCGGCGGTGGCGGAGACAGCGGTTACGTTCCGCCGAAGATCTCCGGTAAGAACGGACAGAGTATCGTTAATATTGCGGAATCCATGCTGGGTGTCAAGTACGTCTGGTGCGGTGAAAGCAGAAGCGGTGTGGATTGCTCGGGTCTGGTCGTCTACTGTTACAGACAGATCGGTATCGGTGTGCCGCATCAGAGTAACTCGATCCGATATGTCGGTGCCGGCGTAAAGCGTGCGGATATCCGTCTTGGAGATGTTATTGTATATGACCTGAAAGGCGCGGACGGCGTGGCGGACCACGTAGCCATCTATGCCGGAAACGGACAGGTGATCCACGCTTCATCCAGTAAGGGCAAGGTCGTATGGGGCAATGCGGATATGGGTTCGATCCTGACGATCCGAAGATTTATCGGTTAATTAGAATAAATATTTTATTGTATGAAGAAAGGGCTGTTTCAGTAGTGAAACAGCCCTTTTCAGTGATTTTCGGATGCGGATGATCCTTGTCAAATGAAAGAATCGTCACGAAAAGCACCTGCTTTTCTTTTATAATGGAACATAATTCAAACGGGAAAAGGTTTTGCGGAGGAAAAGCTACGGAAAAGCAGACGTACGGAGGAAGTATGATGCACCCACGCAAAAAAGATCGAAGGACAAAGACGGCGGTGCTGGTGATTGCAGTCAGTACTGTTGCAACACTGCCTCTTCTGATGATCCCGACGGGACTGAAGAAAGGCACACCTGCAGGTGTTCTGGTCGGCAGGGCATATGCAGATACCTATATGGAAACGCAAAGTGAAGAAGTGCTCTATGAAAGCTGGGCACTTCCTGCGGAAGAAACTGTAGTTCCCGGTTCGGGAAATCTCGAAAACGGAAGTGGAAACAGATACACCGGCGAAAACGGAGATGACCAGATGCTTCTTCCGGATCAGGGAATACAAACGGAGCTTTCCCGGAACGGGAACGGTGACGGGAGTAAATACGCCAAACTACTGACGGCACAGATCGAGCAGACATATGACAGCTCGGATCTTCCGATCGAAATGCTGGATACAGAGACGTTTACTCCGACAGAAGATGAAATGTACATCAAGACAACGAAGACGATCCTCAAAGAGATCCCGAATATGGATTCGACTACGGTTGCTGAGGTAGACAGATCTTCCAAGGTCATGCGTATCGCCAGAGGTTCGACATGGTCGCTGGTTCGGACAGCAAACGGAGAACAGGGTTATCTTCTGAATGCTTCTTTATCGAGAGATCTCGTTTTTAATGATATTGACAGAACGGTCTGGGTGGATGCCTGGGATCTGAAACTCCGGGCCGAGCCTTCTACAGACAGCAAGGTATTGAAACTTCTCGCCAAGAATGTAAAACTCCACTGTTCTGCGGTTGCCAACAATCAGTGGTATCGGGTTACGACAGATGATGGAACGCAGGGTTATGTTTATGTATCCTATACGACACAGACGCCACCGCCGACTCCGACTCCGAAGCCGACGCCCAAGCCGACAAGAAGTCCGGAGAGCGGAAGCGGTTCAGGTAACGGTTCCGGTAATGGATCGGGGAATGGTTCGGGTAACGGATCAGGAAACGGATCGGGAAACGGCTCCGGTAATGGCGGCGGATCAGGCAATGGTTCCGGTAATGGTGGCGGAAACGGCTCCGGTAACGGTGGCGGCGATTATGTTCCGCCGAAGATCACCGGTAAAAACGGAGAGAGCATCGTAAATATTGCCAAGAGTATGCTGGGTGTCCCGTATGACTGGCAGGGCGAGAGCAGATCCGGCGTGGACTGTTCAGGACTGGTAGTGTACTGCTATAGGCAGATCGGATACGAACTGCCGCATTACAGTAACGATCTCCGCTATTGCGGCAGGGAGGTTTCCGTGGATGAGATCGCACTGGGTGATATCATCGTATATGATTATCAGAACGGGGATAATATTGCCGATCACGTGGCGATCTATGCCGGAGGCGGAAGCATCATCCATGCATCGAGCAGCCATCATGCCGTGGTGTGGGGGAGCCTTAATATGACGCATGTGATCGCGATCAGAAGGATCCTGTAAGATCCCTGTTTCCTGTTGGAAGGAAAGAACGGTCCTGCTTTTCCGATTCGTGATATACTAGACACAGTATATTAGTGAAGGGGATGAAATATATGCATTGGCTGATCGATCTGATCATCGGACTGGTGGTCGGCGGACTGGCCGGATTTACGGCCGGAAAGATCATGAACACACACGATCACGGAGTACTCATGAATATTATTCTGGGTATTGTCGGCGGCATATTAGCCGGAGTCGTATTCGGTATACTGGGTATCGGCGCATACGGCGTTGTCGGAAGTTTCATTTTTTCCGTGATTGGTGCTTGCGCGATGATCTTTCTTTGGAGAAAGTTCGTACTTAAGAAATAAGAAAAGAAGACGCAAAGATGCGTGACGGACGAAGCCTTGCGTTTCGATCCGAAAAGAAGGAGAGGTTGTTCCGGGGGAGTTTCCACGGCGCGGCCTCTTTGTTTTTATGCGCCGGGACACGTTTTGAAAAGCGAATAATATAAAATCCAAACAAGGGCGTTGACAAGAAAAAAGATCGCGGTATAATGGAATTAGTCAAAGAAAGTCAAAGTCAAAGTTAAAACTGCCTGGCTTGATGAAATGGTCTGAATATTTTGGAAAGTGAGATGGGATGGCAATGGCGAGATTGGTCGATGTGATCGAAATGATGATCAAAGAGATGCTGGACGAGAATAACGGTGCTGCGGTGATCAATAGAAGCGATCTGGCGGAACGTGTAAACTGTGTGCCGTCGCAGATCACCTACGTGATCTCTACCCGTTTTACCAACGGACAGGGATATATTGTGGAGAGCCGGCGTGGCGGCGGTGGACAGATCCGTATCTCAAGAGTACAGCGTATGCCGGGAACGAGTTATCTCATGCACACCATCAATTCTCTGGGAGATACGCTTTCCCAGCAGCAGGCGGAGATCTTCCTTCTGAATTTTATTGACTATGGTGTGATCTCCAAGGAGATTGCCCACCTCATCAAGGCAGCGATCTCGGATCGGGCGCTTTCGGGTATTGATGTAGAGAAGAAGGCGACCGTCCGGATGGATATATTTAAGAACATGCTGATCAGTCTGATCACGACATAAAGGAGGCGTTAGAGATGAAGTGTCAACGCTGTAAGGAAAGAGAAGCAAATGTAAAGATCATGAAGCAGACTACGGGGAAGGCTCCGCAGATGCTGATGTTATGTGATGAATGTGCCAGGGCACTCGGTATCTCTATGCCGGGAAGCCTTATGAACGGCGGCATCTTCGGCGGCGCGCTGGGTGGGATGACTCCCGGTATGACAAGCCCGCTGGATATACTGGCCAGTGCTTTTGAAGCACCATTCGGCCTGGGACTGGAGGATGCGATCGCTCCGGGGACAACGAAGACTTGTCCGACCTGCGGGCTTTCGCTTTCCGAGTTTACCAGAAGCGGTTTCCTGGGATGCCCGGACTGCTATGAGGCCTTCTCGGAGAGGATCGATCCGGTGTTCATGCGTACACAGATGGGCATGAAGCATGTGGGAAGACTTCCGGGAAAGGACGGCGGGAACATCGGCTTCTCGGATATTCCCGGAAAGACGGAACTGCATGAGGTAGAGACGGATGCGGATGTTCTGCTGGAGGATCTGCCGGAAGAAGAGAAGGAAACCAAACTGGAGATCATGAAGAAAGAGAAACTGCTGAAGAAGGCAGTCGAAGAAGAGGATTATCTGGAGGCGGCGAAGCTTCGTGATGAGATCTCGGCATTGAAGAATAAGAAGGAGGGCGAAGCATGAGCTGGTATCTGGAAGCAGGCAATGACAGTGATATCGTCCTTTCCAGCCGGATCCGTCTGGCCAGAAATCTGAAGGGAATGCAGTTCCCGCATAAAATGGACGATGAAGAAAGAAAGAAGGTCCTGACATTCGTGTCGGATGTGCTCCTTAAGTATGACAGGAACAGTCTGATGCGGATGGATATCGCACCGCTGCCGGAGACGGACAGGCGATCTCTGATCGAGAAACATCTGATCTCGGAAGACCTTGCACAGGGGAAAGAAGGGCAGAGTGCTTTTATTTCGCAGGATGAGAATATCAGTGTGATGGTGAACGAAGAAGATCACCTCCGTATCCAGGTCATGGCACCGGGGTTCGCGCTGGAGAATACCTATAAGCAGGCTGAGGATCTGGCGGTCCATATTGAAAAAGCACTGCCGGTCGCTTTCTCCGAGAAATACGGTTTCCTGACTGCTTATCCGAGTAATACGGGAACGGGACTTAGGGCTTCGGTCATGGTCCATCTTCCGGTCATTACGAGTCTCGGAAGGATGACGGATCTGTCGGAATCTCTTTCCAAGGCAGGCTATACGGTCCGTGGAGTATACGGCGAGAAGAGCCAGCCGGCGGGGAATATCTACCAGATCTCCAATACGATCACGCTGGGGATCTCCGAGAAGCAGACTCTGATGAATTTCTCGAAGATGATCAACGAAGTCATCACTTTGGAAAGAAAGCTAAGAAATGACTTTTATGAGAAGAATAAGGAAAGACTGGAAGACCGTGTTTACCGTTCACTGGGAGAGCTGGAATATGCAAGGCTTTTAAGTGCCGGTGAGGCGATGAACAGGCTGAGTGACTTGAGGCTCGGTGTAGCCTGCAGGTTTTTGAAAGAAGTGAATGAACGTCAGCTGATGCTCCTTCTGAATACGATCGGTGATGCATCCGTGCAGAAACGGTGCGGTGAAGTGCTGCTGCCGAAGGATATTGATGTGAAGAGAGCGGATTTTGTACGGGAAGTACTGCTGGAAAGCAAAGAGAAGAAGTAAGGAGGGATGACCTATGAATATTTCGAAGAGAACGATGGAAATGCTGAGCAGGGCGCATATGTACGCCGTGTCTTTTAACCTGAATTTTGTCGGTACCGAGCATATCCTTCTGGCACTGACCGACCCGCATCTTTCCCCGGTGGATGAGGTGCTGAATAATTACGGTGTGACCCAGAGTGATGTCATGGACGAGATCATCAAGCTCTCCGGACGTGAGCCGGGTGCTTTTGTAGAGCGTGAGGGCGACGCCAATGAGATCTTCGCGCGCTGCACGAACCGTTCGAAGAAGATCCTGTTCCTGGCGGATTACGATGCAAGGAAGACCAAACTGGATGTTGTGGAACCGGAGCATGTGCTCCTGGCGATCCTGCGTGAGGGACAGTGTACGGCTTTCCGTATCCTGGAGTATCACGATTTCGATACCGGCGCGGCGGCGGCGGATCTGGTGAAGATCTTAAGGGAACGTGCCATGGAGACAAACCGTCTGGAAGATTCGGATGATGAGGAAGAAGACGAGGAGAACGGCGGCGCTTCTGAGGAAGACGATATGATCGCCCGTTTCTTCGGAAAAGAGAAGAGTGCCAGAAATGCGGCACAGCATAAATCTGCTTCCGGAAAGGATTCGAATTCGAAGACGAAAGTCCTGGATAAGTTCTGTAAGGATCTGACTGCGGAAGCGAAGGAGGGAAGGATCGATCCGGTCATCGGCCGTGAGGAAGAGATCTCCCGTGTTATGCAGATCCTCGTAAGAAGAACGAAGAACAATCCGTGCCTCATCGGTGAACCGGGTGTAGGTAAGACGGCGATCGCCGAGGGCCTTGCCCAGAAGATCGTGAATAACGATGTGCCGGACCTCCTTGCCGGCAAGCGTGTCATGTCTTTGGATCTGGCTTCCATGGTTGCCGGTACGAAGTACAGAGGTGACTTTGAGGAAAGATTCAAGAAGGGCCTCGAGGAAGCGACCAAGGCCGGGGATGTGATCCTCTTTATCGATGAGCTCCATACGATCATGGGCGCGGGTAATGCGGACGGCGCGATGGATGCGGCGAATATGCTCAAGCCGCTTCTGGCCAGAGGTGACCTGCATGTGATCGGTGCGACCACACTTGATGAGTACAGAAAACATATTGAGAAAGACTCGGCACTGGAGCGCCGTTTCCAGCAGGTCCTTGTTAAAGAACCGAGCACGACGGATGCGATATTGATCCTTAAGGGTATCCGCAGTAAGTTCGAGGAGCATCACGGCATCAAGATCCCGGACGACGCGATCGATGCAGCGGTTATCCTGAGCAGCCGTTATATCACGGACCGTTTCCTCCCGGATAAGGCGATCGACCTGATCGATGAAGCCGCTTCCCGCCTGCGTATCAAGAGCTCCACCGAGCCGGATGAGACGAAGAAAGTCGGTGAGCGCATCAACGAGATCATGAGATTGAAGCAGGAAGCTGTCATGAATCAGGATTTCGAAACGGCGCAGAAACTGAGAGATGAAGAGACCGTTCTGGAGAAGAAGCTGAGCGCGCTCCGCCAGCAGGTCATCAGCTCCAAGGAGAAGCAGGAATTATCCCTGACTCCGGACGATATCGCCGATATCGTGGCCAACTGGACAGGTATTCCGGTCAAGAAGATCACAGAGAGCGATGCCGAACGTCTGAAGAACCTGGAAGAAGAACTCAAGAAGCGTGTTATCGGTCAGGATGAGGCGGTCAGCGCGATCGCCAAGGCGATCAGAAGATCCCGCCTGGGTCTCAAGGATCCGAAGCGTCCATCCGGTTCCTTTATCTTCCTCGGTACGACCGGTGTTGGTAAGACGGAATTGGCAAAAGCACTGGCCGAGGTCATGTTCGGTAACGAGAATGCCTTGATCCGTGTAGATATGTCCGAGTATATGGAGAAACACGATGCCGCGAAGCTCATCGGTTCGCCGCCGGGCTATGTCGGTTACGAAGAGGGCGGCCAGCTTACCGAGAAGGTACGCCGTCAGCCGTATTCGGTAGTGCTTTTCGATGAGATCGAGAAGGCACATCCGGAGATCTTCAACTCCATGCTGCAGATCCTTGACGACGGCCGTCTGACAGATGGACAGGGCAGAGTCGTGGACTTTAAGAACACGATCATCATCATGACATCGAATATCGGTGCACGTATGCTGACTACTTCGGCCGGACGTCATATCGGCTTCTCGATCCCGTCGGAGAAGAAGGACGATGATCCGTTCTTCGATGAGGCGGATGCCGACAGACTCTATGGCGGTAAGTCCTACAGCGAGGCGAAGGAAGTCGTTCTTGAGGAACTCAAGAAGGCATTCAATCCGGAGTTTATCAACCGTGTGGACGAGATCATCTTCTTCCGTATGCTGGGCAAGCAGTCCATCCTGAAGATCGTGGATCTCCTGACAGTCAGCCTTTCCAAGCGCGTGAACGAGCTTGGCATCGATATCGAGCTGACCGACGCGGCAAGAGAACTTCTGGCGAAGAAGGGATACGATCCGCAGTATGGTGCAAGACCGCTGAAGAGAGTGATCCAGTCTATGGTTGAGGATAAGTTCTCTGAGGCTCTTCTGGACCGTACGGTAGAAGCCGGCTCCACAGCTCTGGTGGATGTGGAAGGCGAAGAGATCGTGATCAAAAAGAAAGAAGCGAGAGCGGTCACCATGCAGGGTGGAGAAGAATAAGCATATCCCACCTCCGAAATGTTAAGAGTACGCCTGTATCTTTCCCGGAAACGGGAAGGGTACAGGTGTTTTTTTGCCTATTGACACGAACGAAAGTTCGGTATTATAATGGCGGCAACAAAATGAAAACGAACATAATTTCGTTAAAGGGGGCGTAAGTATGGATATCGGCAATGACCTGGAATATATCTATGACGGTACTTTTGAGGGCTTTTTGTGCTGCGTGTATGCTAGTCTTACGCGCAGGGAAGTGCCACGGCACATCTATGTGGAGACAGGTCTGCCGCTTCTGGGCGAGACTGCCACGTGGATCCAGACGGACTGGGAACAGGCCCAGACGGTGTATGTTTCGTTGAGCAGGAAGATCGGCATCGAGGCGCAGGATATCGTGAAGGAAGCTTTTCTAACGCATATGTACGATCGGGAGATGCGGCTGTACCGGTTTATTATTCTGGGATATAAGCTGGGCAGGCTGGTGATCACCGACGAGGACTGGGTGGAGATCCCGGAGGGAACGCCCACATCTTCGGGAAGGAAAGCGCGATGTATCCCGGATCTGTGCCAGAGAGAACTGATCCTTCAGGTCTGGGAGGCGGTGAAGAATTACCGCATGGAAGTGAAGAATGTGGAAGGCTCGATGCATTTCCGTTCGTATGCGGATGTGATGGTGGCCTGCATCATGCCGCATAACCGGGTGCTGCCCAGTCTGGCCGAGTTTTTCGAGAAGCGTTTCCGGGAGAACAATTTTCTGGTGTATGACAAGACACACCAGATGGCGGCGGTGCACCGACAGGAAGGCACGATGGTGACCTCCATGAAGGAGATGCAGCTGCCGGTCCTGTATGACGAGAAGAATGTCTATGAGAGGCTCTGGCGTTCCTGGTATGACAGGCTTCATATCGAACCGCCGATGAAGGCGCACTATGCAATGAATGAGATGAAAAACCGGCTCTGGTGTGAACTGGGCGGGACAGGATGAACGGAAATAAGAAGAGTTAATTATTTTGCTTCGGATTCCGGAGTATGGATTTTCCTGTTCAGTACGAACAGGAAGTGGATCGCAAACGGAAGGCTGGTCAGGAAGGTCAGGATGTCACTGACCGGGAAGATCAGCTCTACGCCGGTTAAGTCCCAGATCGCAGGCAGGATGAAAACGCAGGGAATGAAATAGAGTCCCTGACGGAGACTGGACAGGAATGAAGCCTTGAGACGCTGACCCATGGACTGGAATGTCATGTTGCACATGACATTTGTGGTGAGAAGGGGCATGACGAGCGCTTCGATACGAAGGGCTCTGGACCCGATCTCGATCGCCTGGGGATCGTCAATGAACAGTGGCATGAGATCATGCGCAAAGATGAAGAGGAGAATGCCGAAAAAGGTCATGAGCAGTGTGCCGAAAATAAAGGTGAAAATGAAAGCCGTCTTCACACGGTCCCAGCGTTTGGCGCCGAAGTTAAAGCCGAGCACGGGCTGGTAACCTTGTCCGATACCAAGAAGGAAACAGAAGATCAGCATGAAGACCTTGCCGAAAATGCCCATGGCAGAGAGCGCGGAATCCTGGGCGATCTCACCGGCGACATGGTTCAGGCAGATCGTAGAGATGCTGGCCAGGCCCTGACGCAAAAGAGAAGGGAGACCGGTAAACCATATATTGAGGTGGAAGTTTTTGTCTTTCGAAAAAAGAGAGACTGACAACCGGGATATATTTTTCTTCAGGAGGACAGGGATCAGGAGCAGCACGAAAGAGATGCACTGGCTGAGCAGGGTTGCCATAGCCGCGCCGGATACACCGAGTCCGAGTACGTTAATGAAGAGCGGGTCGAGAAAGATATTGAGCACTCCGCCCAGACCGATACCGATCATGGAGAAGACGGCTTTTCCTTCCCAACGCCACAGGTTGTTGAGAACATAGGTACCCATCATGATCGGGGCACCGCATAGGATATATCTTGCATAGGTCTTGGCATAGGGAAGTGCCGTAGGTGTGGAACCGAGAAGGTTCATGATCGGTTCAATAAAGATGAGGCCTAAGGCGGTGATCAGTGCACCGATACCGATCGCGGAGAAAAAACTGGTGGAAAGGGCATGTCCGGCGGTGTCGGAATCTTTGGCTCCAAGGGATCGGGAGATGATGCTTCCGGAGCCCATGCCGAGCGTAAATCCGATGGCCTGAATGATCGCCATAAGAGAAAAAACAACGCTGACGGCGGCAGACTGGCTCTTGCCAAGCTGGGATACGAAATAGGTGTCGGCAGTGTTATAAATGCCCGTGACGAGCATGCTTACCGTGGTCGGCAGCGCCAGCTTCAATACAAGCGGGCATACCGATGCTTCGGTCATTCTTTTAAATTGCTTCTGGTCACGCGAGAGTTCTGCCACTTTACTACCTCTTTTCCGTCATATACAAGGGATGTCAGTTCTGTTTCCTTCAAACAGTGAACATTATAGCAAAGACAGGATGCGCAGGATATCGGAAAATGCACGAATTTTTAATAAATCGGCTCGGTTTTGAAGGGAAAAAAGAGTACATTTTTCTCTTGAATTGATATACTGAATATAGACGATCTGTTCCGAAATGGCATTTTGTGCGCACGGATGGAAGAAGACGGGAAGGGGGGAGTGCTTTTGCTGAAGAAAATGGTTGTTCTGATCGGCATGCCGGGAAGCGGCAAAAGCACGGTAGGAAGGATCCTTGCCCAGGAGCTTCCTGTTCCCTTTGTGGATACGGATCACCTGATCATCGATAAAGAGGGAATGCCTCTTTCCGAGATCCAGGCGAAGAAAGGGATGTCGTACTTTATGCAGGCGGAAGAGAGCGCACTTCTGTCTTTGGATGACACACCAAAGATCGTGGCAACAGGAGGAAGCGCTATCTTCCATGAACATGCAATGACCTACCTCAGTTATGTTTCTGAAGTGGTCTTTCTGGATACGGAACTCCGGACGCTGACTAGAAGGATCGGAGATCCGAGAAGCCGTGGAGTTGTCCTCGGGAAGAAACAGACGATCCCGAGTGTTTTTTTTGAAAGAAGGCCCCTTTATCTCCGCTATGCGGGGATCCGGGTAAGGGTGTATAGAAGCAGGCCCAGAGATGTGGTGGAGATCGTAAAGAAGAAACTTGCAGAGAAGGGCATCATAGAGAATAAGGAGAAAGCGGATAATGAAGGATGAAATGGAAGAAATCTTATATGATCTTGCTGATCTTTTTAAGGTCTTCGGGGATTCTACGAGACTTCGGATCCTGTATGAACTGATGGACGGGGAGCTTTGTGTGGGTGAACTGGCAGATGAGCTGGAGATGAACCAGTCTGCTGTTTCCCATCAGCTTAAGGTCCTGAAACAGAATAAACTTGTCCGTAGCAGCCGTTCCGGGAAGATGATCTCGTATGCGTTGGCGGATGATCACGTAAAAGATATTCTGGCGCTCGGTAAAGAGCACATCGAAGAATTGTGATAATACAGTAATCTACTTTACTCTGACATGTGCTAAAATTACTCTGATATGTTAGGCTAGATGCATATCTGTTGGAGGTTACTTGCATGAACAGAGGGTTATTCCCGCGACGGACAGTGGCTGTTGCGGTCGTATTGATGATGTCGATATTGTTTTCCATAACTGCTCCGTGGTCCGGTAAGCAGGTCTTTGCCGAAGCTGGGGAAGACGGAAGTACCGGAGATCTTACGCCGATCACGATCGGACAGCCGGACGGGGAAGACCCGGAGGATCCGGACGAAGAGAATAAAGATCAGCAGACACCTACACCGGTTCCTTCTGAAACACCGGATCCGGAACAGACAGGTGTACCGACGGAAACACCGACCCCGGAAGTCACAGATATTCCTGAACCGACAGAAACACCGATCCCGGAAGTCACATCAGCACCAACAGAAACACCAACGCCGGAGCCATCGGAAACTCCTGCTCCGACAATTACAGAGACACCGACGGAAACCCCGGAACCGACAGCAACGCCGGAACCCACTGCTACACCCGAACCGACAGAAACTCCTACGCCTACAGTAACAGAAACCCCTACGCCTACAGCGATCCCTTCGCCGACAGAAACACCGGCCCCGGTCACACCGGAACCGGGAGAAGGCGTGAAAGGCTTTGTCACACGTCTTTATCGCCTGGTACTAAACCGTGAACCGGAAGAAGACGGACTCTCCTATTGGATGGAACAGCTCAATACCGGTGCCAAGACGGCAGCGGAAGTTGCATACGGATTTGTCATGGGTGAGGAATTCGCCGGAAGAAACCTCAGCGACAGAGAAAAGATCGACATCATGTATCACACATTTATGGATCGTGACGGCGAGGCGGAAGGCGTGGAATATTGGATGAAGCGCTTCCGTGAAGGTCTTACGACCGAGCAGCTCTATGCTGGTTTTGTAAACGCGGAGGAATTCTTCAATGTCTGCACGGATTTCGGTGTTGAGGCAGGTATGTATCTGCAAGGACACACCCTGAAGGCCGTGAACCGCACATATAGTTTTATCAACCGGCTCTATAAGAAATGTCTGGACAGAGACGGTGAATATAAAGGCATGCAGTTCTGGGTCGATCAGATCCTGAATCACGATGTAAGTCTTGGAAAAGCAGCATCCCAGTTTGTTTTCAGTCAAGAATATCTCAATAAGGATGTGGATCTTCAGACTTATCTGACGACTTTGTACCGCGTCTTCATGAACAGAAAACCGGATGAGGGCGGCATGGCCAACTGGATGCGATGCGGTCTTTCCAGACAGCATATCTTCAATGCTTTTGTCGGATCCCAGGAGTTTTTCAATATCTGCAACAGTTTTGATCTGAGCAAGTATAACCGGGCATTTTCCCTGCCGGAACCGAAATCGGAAAAACCACTTGAAGGAAAAGTGATCTTCGTTGATCCGGGTCATGGCCTGACCGATCCGGGTGCGGTGGTTTACGGTGTAAAGGAAGCGCCGATCAACCTGGCGATCGCGCTGAAGACGAAGGAAGCCCTGGAGGCACAGGGAGCGACGGTGGTGATCACCAGGACTTCTGATACGTGGGTCAGCCTGTATTCCAGAAATGCCATAGTTCACCAGTACTGCATGCGGTATCTGAACGATAACGGTCTTCCGAGCATTCCTTCTTATATCCAGATGTACATCGAAGGATCACTGGCGGAAGTATTCAAAGAAAACACCAATGAAGTTGAAGGTATGGGTCTGATGGGCGGAACCGGCATGTGTGACGAACTGAAGCAGCTTTTCTTCGTCGAGCAGTCCATGGACAACTTCGCATTTGTTTCCATTCACTGTAATGCGGCAGACAGTAAGGCCGCACATGGTACTTCCGTCTACTATGTTACGGACGAATCCATGCGGGAGAGCGAAGCAAGAATGGTCAAGCGTGATCCGGATCTGTATAAAGATCCGCGCTGCCCGATCCGTGCGCCGTTTACAGGACGCGACGGAAATATGAATCAGTATTTCTCTGACTGTCTCTATCGTGGCGTAGTCGGACGCGTGCCGCAGTTTGCTTCTTCCCGGCATACTATTACGGATAATTTCTGTGTTCTCCGTGAACATGGCGTAACATCAGCTATGGTGGAAGTCGCATATCTTACCAACGATCAGGACAGAAAGAATCTCCAGGATCCGTCGATCCAGCAGAAAGTGGCGCTGGGCATTACAGATGGACTGATCCTGTATTTTACACGAGGCTGAGATGGACAGACGGCCTTCCTTCAGCGCACTGGATATTGTACAGAAGATCCTCCGGGAACATGTAAAACCGGGCGATCTTTGTATCGATGCCACGGCCGGCCGGGGAAATGACACGGCTTTCCTGGCGGAAATTGTCGGGGAGAAGGGCCGCGTGATCGCATTCGATATCCAGGAAGATGCGGTCGAAAGTACGAGATCTCTTCTTTCGGAGAAAGGTCTTTCTGACAGGGCACAGGTCTTCCTGGAAAGCCATAGCGAGATGGGAAAATATGCCGCTCCCGGCTCTGTATCCTGCATTACATTTAATTTCGGCTGGCTTCCTAAGGGAGACCATAACATTTTTACGAAAAAAGAAACCAGTATCCCGGCCATTGAAGCAGGTCTTGATCTTCTGAAAGAGGACGGCATCATGACGCTGATCATCTACTACGGAAGGGAAACCGGCTTTGAGGAAAAGGACGCCCTTCTTGAATTCCTCCCGACGCTGGACAGTTCCAAATATACGGTGGTGGAAATGCCGTTTATTAACCGGAGCAACTGCCCGCCGATCCCCATCGTGATCTTTAAGGGAAGATAGAGGTTCTTCAAGGAACAGTCAAAACAAAAAATGATAAAGAAACAGCGGAAAACAGCTTTGCTTTTCCGCTTTGTTTTTTGTATAATCCCCACTGTAAAAAAAGGAAGGTCCGCTCAAAAGAGAGCGAGTGAATATGTTTATAGCTTTATTTGTCGTAATTATAGCCGTCCTTCTCCTGGGACTGTATTATCTTTTCAGCCGTGTCAGAGGTCTCTTTCTGAAGGGAAAGAATCCGAAGACGCTTGAGAAGAAGGAAAGAAGAAAGGCAAGTCTTCTGGCTTTGATCCCGATCGTCCTGATCATCGGCTGGTGTGTCTGGAAACCCTATGTAGCCGTGGTTGCGGTCCTGCACCTGATCATCATATGGGCGCTTCTGGAGCTTCTTTTCAGTGTGATCGACCTGATCCGGAACCGGAAGGCGAAGAAGGAGGAAGGCGGGAAAAAGAAAACGGTCCCTTATTGGCTGACTGCTGTGCTTGCTGTCCTGATTTCCGTGATCTATCTGAGTATTGCCGTATATCTGGCCCACCATGTTTACGAGACACGCTATGAGCTTCATACGGATAAGCAGGTGACGCCGCTTCGTGTGGCGCTGATCGCCGATTCCCATATCGGCGCATGCTTCGACGGAGAAGGGTTTGCGGAGCATATCAGGACGATTGAAAAAACTGAACCCGATATACTGGTGATCTCCGGTGATTTTGTCGACGACGACACGGTCAGAAAAGATATGGAGATAAGCTGTGCGGCCCTTGGCAATATGAAAACGAAATACGGGATCTTCTATGTTCCCGGAAATCATGATAAAGGATACAGCCGGTATCGTGATTTTACATACGAAGACCTTCTGATCGAACTACGGAAGAATAACGTTACCGTCCTTCTTGATGAGGTGGCGGAAGTCGGAGACAGCTACTATATCGTCGGAAGAAAAGACCGGAGCATGCCGCGCATGGATGCCGGAGATCTGATTACTTCTTTGGATCCGGAAAAATACACCATCGTTCTGGATCACCAGCCGAACGACTATGCGGCAGAAGCAGAAGCGGGATTCGATCTGGTATTGAGCGGTCATACCCACGGCGGACAGATGATTCCTATCGGCCCCTTAGGTGAACTGATCGGTGCCAATGATTCGACATACGGGAAAAAGGTGAAGGGGAATACGACATTTATCGTCACATCCGGCATTGCGGACTGGGCGATCCCTTATAAGACCGGAACGATCTCGGAATACGTGCTGATCGATATCTCCTGATCCGGATCAGTTTTCTTTCTCGGGCAGACTGTTATAATACTCTTCCAGTTTCGGACGCGCCGCTTCGTAGATGTGCTTAAGTCCCGGATCGAACTGTGTGCCCATGCCTTCTGAAATGATGGAATCCGCTTTTTCGAAAGACATGCTGTCTTTATATACACGCTTACTGACCAGTGCATCATATACATCGGCGATGGCCATGATGCGTGCCTCCAGAGGAATATTCTCTCCGGCGAGTTTCTCCGGATATCCGGTCCCGTCCCAGCGCTCGTGGTGATAGTGGGCCACATTAACGGCCAGGCGATGGAAGTCCTTGTCAGTCGTATCTTTCAGGATCTCATCCACGATCCTTGCTCCCTCGGGAGCGTGCGCTTTCATCTTTTCGAATTCTTCCGGCGTGAAACGCCCAGGCTTTCTAAGGACTGCATCGTCTACGGCGATCTTTCCCAGGTCGTGCATTGGCGCCGCCTTGATCATGTTCTCACAGAATGCTTTGGAGAGCTGGAATGATCCGTCTTTCTTCATTTCCTCGATCAGGATCCGGACTCCTTCACTGGTCCTCCGGATATGACCGCCTGTGGAGTTGTCACGGCTTTCAACCATGGCCGCCATGCTCAGGATCAGCTTATTATGCATCTTGGTCAGGTTTTCCGTCTTTTCCTGCACTTCCGCTTCCAGCTCGGCGGTAAAATTATTCAGCAGCTCAATATACTGCATATCCGAGGTATCATCTGTAATGAAGAACTGGTAGCCTCTTCTTTTTCTTCCGTCGTAGAGGTAGTTCACGTCGATCTGGTAATAACGGGCATTATCTCCCTCTCCGGTTTTGTAGTGGAAGGAATTGCACTTCTCGTCTTTTTGAAAAGCACTGAGCCATTTTACCGCGGTTCCCTGCATTTCCGGTGAAGTCTTGATATCCTGATCGATAGCCAGTTCTTTTACCAAAGGAAAATACTTTTCAGCAGTAGCATTACACCCCAGATAGCGGAGATTAAAGTCGAAGGAAACAAAACCGGTCTCTCCTTTCTGAACGAGAGAATCGATACCGGAATCGTTGATATCGTAAAGTCCGATCTGGTACACGATGAGAAGATAAACGGTCTGGGCGAAAACATAAGAGAGAGGGATCAGCTCGAGCTTGATGCCCAGCGCTCTGCCGCCAAAGAAGGAAAAGATGGAGACGACTTCCGGAAGGAAAAGAAGAAAGATGATCTTTTTCGAAACTTTCTCCTTCTTAAGGTAGGTATAGACCAGAACGATCAGGCTGATGGCGAAGTACAGGAAGACCATGCAGTAGAAGACATTGTGCATGACACCGAACTTCTTTCCGGTGATGACGGTAATGCCATTCATCTCTTCGATGTGGGATTCCTTATAAAAGAGAGTGCTTCTTCCGATAGTCAGGGTCGAGGCGTAGACCAGCATACTGAGAAGGAAGAAAAGAAGACGGTGGATCCTTTTGAGCTCGATGTGGCAGAGGCTGAAGATGGCAAGCATGACGAAGAGTATGGCAAAACACCCGCCAAGATAGGTGATCCGGTTCGCAAGCTGCGCTTCCTCGATCGTGCCGGCCTTGGCTATAGCGATATATCCCATGTTGCAGATCGGGATCATGATGAAAAGAAGCGTGATATGGACATCAAAATGCTTGTGCCAGAGAAACACGTAGAAAAAAGTCAGATAAACGGAAATAATAAACAGGATCTCGTAATAAAGCAGCATGAGCAAAATTCCCCCCCAAATGAAATCTCTCATATCCTATTACTGAGTATAGCACAGGGAGTTTGCCGAAAAAAAGAGGAAACCCCAAGAAACAAGCATTCTTGAGGAAACAGAAAGGACAGATCCTTCAGAAAAAAATCGGAGATCAGCGTTTGCTCGGTGGAATGAAGCGCTCTACCGGCCTGCTGTCATCAGGCTGCGGGGTGGAGGGCTTCAGGGTCACGGCGTGTGCATCCAGATACTCATCGGTCTTCTTTCCCGACATTCCCATACGGTCCGTGCGGTCGATATATCTCATTCCGTCGGTATAGATGGACGGTTCTCCGGTGCTGTCCCCTATATTATTGGACTTTTCAAGACGCGAAGCGAAGAGCCAGAATGCCAGGCCAAAACCTGCAGGGATACCGAATACTAATGCAAGGATCCACATACCGTCACTCCTGTCTCTTCTTTACGAAGTTAAAAATCGAGGTGGACTGGGTGAGGGAGATCTGCTTTAAGACCTTCCTCATCTTGGCTGTTCCGGAAACGAAAAGAACAACGATGAGCGAGATGATCGCGCCTATGCTTTTGCCGCCGTTTGAGCTTCCGGAACGATGGTGTCCGGAAGAAAACAGGATTGAGAACAAACCGTAGAAAGCAAGGGTAGCCAGGATCGAAAACAGAATACCGGCCAGGATCGTTAAGGTCCAGAACAAGGCTTTATTCCAGGGAAGCCCGCAGACAACTTTCCCTGTCTGTCCGTTTACCAGGATAGTATTGTGCTTGCCGTCCGAAGTAAAAGTTACGAACCAGCAGGGGAGCATCGCATAGCGGATGTCCTCGTGAACCAGGGTGGAGGGCCGGGACGAGACGATCTTCTTGCCGCCGGCCTGGACGCTGTTGAGCGCATAATGCTCGAACATCTCGTGAGCACGCACGCCGCAGGCCTGACGGAGATCGCCGTAGGTAATATCTGAAACGTTGGAATAAAAACCCAGAAGATAATCTTCGTCGAAGGGCTTCATCTGCTTCAGGTCAAAAGGCTCCAGACGGGCGGAACTCTCATCGGAAAGAAGTTTACTGGCATCTAAAGGGAGATTCCGGATATCCAGTTTCCCGGTACGCCCGAAATGCACAGGTGTACTGTATTTCCCGCTTTTGACACTGCCCTTGATCACGGCAGCTTCCACATGATCGGCGTCGACGATCCAGTAGGGGATATAGATGCCCCGGACATTTTCCGGTTCGAAGTTTCTGATCTCCTTCGGGATGAACCTGGCACCGTCGATCCTGCTGTGGATCGCCTCCAGAGCTTGTTCTTTCGTGATCTGGAAAGGAAGGATATATTCCGGACGCTTGTGACGGGCGACACGGCTGAAAACGACATTTGAACTGCCGCAGTAGATGCACATGGTGGAAGCTTCCGAGCCGTTGATAATGATCTCGCCCCCGCAGTTGCTGCAGGTATAGACATAACAATCCAGGAATTCATTCTTTTCGTTTCCGTATACTTCATCAAGAGAAACAATATTTTCATCTTCCCGATAGCTTCGGGACAAAGATTCCACTTCCTCCGCCTCAAAAGCACTTCCACAGGACGTGCAGTGCATCTTCCTGATGGCGGGATCGTAAACGAGACTATGACCACAGTTTTTACAGAGTGTCGCCATTTTCAGCCTCCTTCATGACAAAACGGAAAAGAGCTTATACCTTTTTGCTTGCGGACAGTACCAGACGCTCGCAGAGATCTTCGTAGGAGATACCGATCGCACGGGCTTCCTGCGGGATCAGGCTGTTCGGCGTCATGCCGGGAAGGTTATTGGCTTCCAGAGCATAGAATCTGTCATCTTCTTCCGAGAGGATAAAGTCCACACGAGAATAGTTGCCGAGACCGAGTGCACGGTGCACGGCCACTGCCAGATCCTGCGCTTCCTTTGTTTTCTCGGGAGAAAGGGGAGCCGGGCAGATCTCTGTAGTGGCATCGGCCTGATACTTGTTTTTATAATCGTAGAATCCGACTTTCGGGATGATCTCAATGATCGGGAGCGCTTCGCCGTCGAGAACACCGATGGAGAACTCACGTCCACGCACCATCTTCTCGACCATACATGTCTGCTCGTATTTGGTGGAATAGGCAATCGCCGCTTCCCACTCTTTCTCATCGTGTACGATGGATACACCGCAGGAGCTGCCGCAGCCGATCGGCTTAACGACACACGGGAATCCGATCTGCTCGCGCACCATATCGATGGTATGTTTCTTCGGGTCGAAGATGATCCAGTCAGCTGTCGGGATATCAAAATGACGGAGCAGGGTCTTGCTGAGATGCTTATCCATGGCCATGGCACAGCCCAGATAACCGGAACCGGTATACGGAACATCGATACAATCCAGGACAGCCTGAAGACGGCCGTTCTCACCCATGCCGCCGTGGCAGCCGATGAAGACCGCATCCGCTTTTCTGCAAAGATCCAGCACGCCGGGTCCGATCAGTTCGCGGCGTCCGCCGTGAGAAGCGATCAGGGCTTCCAGATCCGGTTCAGTCTCGGGAATGGAATAGGAATAAGTTTTGCCGGATTCTTTTGTGGCAAAAGCACTGTCCGGGTCTTCCGTTTCGGCAAGACCTTCGTATACGTCTACGAAAGCCACCTCGTGTCCCTTCGAAAGAAGGGCATTGGAAATAAGACTTGCGGAACAAAGGGATACATCACGCTCCGGGCTGATGCCACCGGCTAAAACTGCTATTTTCATGGGATTGCCTCCGTTTAAATGATCTTCGGATTTGACAGGATCTTCGGCATGTCTCCATATGCCGCCCGACCCTGCATACCCCAAGATTATACATGATTTCGTGGAAAAGCAGGGAATTTTTTACGAATTGTAACGAAAGAGTAGGATTTTTCGGATGCGGCGGTACTTTTTCGTGACGACAGCCACTTGTAATGGTATGATAGTGAGGTATAAGTAGGTGGAGGTCGCAATATGCTTGCAATTTTATACTTGATCATTGCCGTATTCTTCGGCACACAACTCATCCGGTTACTGATCCCGGACATCAGAAGACTTTATGTCGGAGTCGCATCGGATCAGGCAGTACTGGAGAAAGTTCCGACTTCTCTTTTCCTGATTCCGGCCGGTGCCCTGATCGGTATCGTACTGATGACTTTCACTACATATTTCCTGGCATATATCCTGCATCCTTTTATTCCGTCAGATACAGCGACGTTACTTCCGGCGGACATCATGGCCATGTGTATCTTTACCTATCTCGGATGCCTGTTCTGGCAGCGCTGTTTCCTGCGCAACTACAGAAAGATCAAGGCTGGTGTGGAGCTGAATAAGCTTTCTCCGTTCCATCGCCATCCGGGTTCGGTCATCTTCTATTCCATGACCTCTGTACTGGTGATCATTGCGCTGGTATTCGTGTATTTCTACACATGCCACATGCATGACGGCAAGATCTGCCTGGGCTACTCGATCTTCAGTGATTTTTCTCCACACGTCGCCATTACTTCCGGATTCGGTGTCGGCTCGAATTTCCCGACACAGTATCCGCATTTCTCCGGCGACAATATCCAGTATCACTTCATGTTCTATTTCCTGACCGGTAACATGGAGGCACTGGGACTTCCGCTTGTATGGGCGATCAATATTCCGTCTCTGGTCTGCATGCTCAGCACCCTGACTCTTCTCGGAACGCTGGCTGTTCTTCTTTCCGGTCGCCGTGCCGCCTATTTCTTCGCACCGCTTCTGGTCCTTTTCCGAAGCGGATGGAATGTATTCCATCAGGCAGGGGAACTCCGGGATGCCGGAGCAAACTGGGGCTCTGTCTTTAATACTCTTGCCAAGCAGGCAGAATGGTACGGCTACACCTTCCGTGACGAATGGGGCCTGTGGGCGGTAAATGTATATGCAAACCAGAGACATCTGGCAGTCGGTGTAGGCATCGTCGTGATCTTTATCTTCCTGTTTATGCCGCACTTTAGGAGAATGTTCCTCCATCTGACCCGTACCGAGGGCTTCGGCGCCAAGTGCAAGCGTTTCTTCGCTTCGAGAGAAGCATGGATCCATAGAAAAGACGATCCGCTCAAGCCTTGGGGCTCCGTGATCCTTCTTTGCCTGGTCGCTGCCGCTATGCCGTTCTTCCACGGCTCTTGCCTGATCTCGGCGCTTCTCGTGCTGTTCGGCATGGCTATTTTCTCGGAATTCCGTCTGGGATATGCGGCAGTCGCGCTCGTTTCCGTGATCTCTTCCGTGCTCCAGGCAAGATTTTTTGCCGGCGGTGCCGGAAATGTGGCTACTTTCAAGTATTACTTCGGATTCGTCCTTCCGGAACTGGACGGCAAGAATAAGGTCGGCTTCGGCACGGCCCTCAGCTATTCCGGCAAGGTCATCAGCTATCTCAACAAGATCGGATTCCTGACGGTGATCCTGCCCTGCGTGATCTTCTTCGGCCTTATGGTATATGAACTGGTCAAGAGAAGAAACCCGTACCGGGCCATGATCCTGATCCCGTTCTCGTTCCCGCTGATCTTCGCTTTCTACTGTCAGGTCTCTTTGGAAGTACTGGCCAACCACAAGTTTATCCAGGTCAGCTTCATCCTCTACGATATCCTGATCGCAGGATTCCTGGCCAATCTTCTTGCACTTCCGGTCAAGATCCGCGAAAGAATGCAGAAGAACCGGAAGGGAAAGATCGTGGAAGCCGGACCGTCTCTTCCGAAGAACAAGTTCATCCCGGTCCAGATCTTCAGCGCCATCGTCTGCCTTGGACTGACATTCGGTCTTACGGCTACGGGTATCAGCGAATGGTTTATCTATAAGAACATCAACGATAACAAGCAGCAGCGCTATGTCACGCTGAATCCGGATGCGCCGATCGTAGACTGGGTCAAGAAGAATACGGATGAAGACGATGTATTCCTGACACCGATGTGGTCCACGAACGACTTCTTCCTGAGTGGACGCCGAGTCTACTATGGATGGCCGTATTTTGCATGGTCTGCCGGTCACGATACCGAGACCCGCCAGATCAACTATCAGTGGCTGCTTAGCGGAGCCAACGGAAACATCGATGAGTTCCGCCGCTACTGTGCAGAAATGAATATCAAGTATGTGATCGCCTGCTCCGAGTACTACGGCCCGGAGGAGACAGACGGATACTATAATCCGGAATTCTTTGCCGAGAATCTGAAGGAAGCCGTATCTTTCGAAGACGGAACCATCATTTACAAGATCTGAGGACAATAGTATGTCAGGGCACGACAGGTATTTTGACGTGATCGTGATCGGGGCCGGCCCGGCCGGGCTGATGGCCGCTATCACGGCCTGCCGTGAAAATGCCCGTGTGCTTGTGCTGGAAAAGAAAGAGGAGGCAGGAAAGAAACTGCTTCTTACAGGTCATGGCCGTTGCAATATTACCAATCTCCGTATACCGGACAATTTCAGGGAAAGCTATCACGAGAACGCGCGCTTTCTGACCAGCGCGCTGGCAGCTTTTTCTCCGGAAGATACAAGACAGTTCTTTCTGGAACTGGGAATAAATACCCATGAAGAAGAGGACGGCCGGATCTTTCCGGATTCGGAAAAAGCACTGTCAGTCAGAGATGCACTGGTCAGTGCCCTTCTGTCTTCAGGCGGGACACTTCTGACATCGATGCCTGTGACATCGATACGGCGAAGATCTTCCGAGAATGAATGGGAGGTTTCCGCAGACGGGGAGACCTATTCCTGTACTTCCGTGATCCTGGCGACCGGCGGGACGAGCTTTACGGCTACCGGTTCGGAAGGGGACGGATATAAGCTTGCCAAGTCGGAAAAACACACGGTCACCCCGCTTGCTCCGGCACTGGCACCGCTCCTGCTTTCCGTATTCTCAGATAAGGAGAAGGAGTCCGGTGGGTTCTGTGGTGCGGAAGTATCCCCGGCAGGGCTGACGCTATCGGATGTTTCTACCTCACTTCTGGTTGAAGGAAAGAAAACCGCTTCTTCGAGGGGAGATCTGCTGTTTACCCATCAGGGGGTGAGCGGACCGGCAGCGATGGCGCTCTCAAGAAAACTCCCGGAGGATCCTGCTTTATACCTTGCCGGATCAGTTGTGCTTCTGATCGATCTTCTGCCGGACATACGGTATGAAGAGACGGAAAAGATGCTTCTTTCCGCGGTACAGGCCTTCCCGAACCGTCATATGAAACGGCTTCTTTGTGAAACATTCCACCTCGCAGAAAAGATATCCGAGATGGTCCTTACAGAGGATATTGCGGCGAATTCCCTGACAAAAGAAGAGAGAAAGAAGATCCTCCGGCGCCTGAAAGAAAGTGCTTTTTCTCTGGAAAAGAGAACACCGATGAATGTTGCCTATGTTACGAGCGGAGGCGTCGATGTAAAAGAGATCTACCCCAAGACGATGATGTCAAGACTACAGTCTGGACTGTTCTTCTGCGGAGAAGTGATGGACGTCGACGGGATATCCGGCGGATACAATCTTCAGTGCGCGTGGTCGACGGGCTTTCTGGCAGGACGTGCCGCAGCGGAATTCAGCCGATCGGAAGCACGCTGAGCATGATGCCGCAGAAGATGATGGCGGCACAGAAGAGCCGGTAGCCGATGTCCTTCTCATGAAAAACAAATTTTCCACCTAAGATCGTGACGAAACAGCCACTCTGCTTGATGAGGGTCATGACTGTGACACGGCTGCTGCTGATGCCGTTAGCGGCGAAAAGCGCGGCGTCACCGATGACGAACATGAGCGCGAGGATCCATATCCAGCCGTTTTTCCAAACGGAGGAAGAAATCTTCGTACGGGAAATAAGCACATAGAGAAGATAGAAAAGAAGAAGAAAGATCATGTACCAGAACTGAAGCTGGGCGCCGGAGATGCTCTTCATCAGGATCTTGTCCATGAGTCCGGAGACCGCATTCAGAAGGCAGGAGCCGAAAGCCATGAGGATGAACTTCGTCGGATTTCCTTCCGCTTCACTTTTTTTGTTTTCTTTTGAAGAAGAGGGAGCGTTCCCGGAAGATGTTCCGGATGATGCATCCGGAAGTTTCTCTTCTTTGGGTGTTCTCGGATGGAATATCCGGAATTTCAGAGCCAGGAGACCGAGGGCGACAAGAAGGAGCCCCAGGACCTGATTGAGTTTGAGTACTTCGTGCAGGACGAATACACCGAGAAGCGTGGCCAGAAGGACACGTGACAGATCCAGAATACCGTACAGGCTTACGGGCAAGTGCTTGAGCGCGCGGAAACTCAGGATCCACGCCAGAAAGATAACGAAGGATTTGATGGCGATCAGGCCGTACCAGGAGGCGGACAGGCCCATGGCGTGGGGCGCACGGGGAATGACCATGACCGTTCCGATCATGGTATAGATCAGGAGCACTTCCATAACGGTGTTCTTCGTCATCGCCTTCTTCTTGGCGATCTCGCGTCCGCCTTTCAAAAGCCCGTATACCAGTGTAAGAAGGATCCAGACCATCCGATTTGCCATTCCTTTCCGTTAAATGATCGCAGATGTTTTCAATATCGTGGCGGAAAACCTTTGAAATGATAGTACAGCATATATGCTTTTGTAAATGGGAAAGCCTGAAAATAGGGAAAAAGTCGGTTTTTATTGATATTTGCCCCTGTTTTTCAGGTAAATTTGTTCTTTGACGTCGTTTTTGTGCATGTTTTGTATATCGAAGGATTGAGGTTTGTGATACTATATACAAATATGAAAGGATAGTAGGACGGAGAGGATCATGCAAAAGCCAGAGAACGTTCGATATGAGAATCAGTATTATCGGCCGCACCGTGCGAAGAAGAATAACACGGCTATTCTGGTGCTGTTTGCGGTTACCGTGTGTCTGGTGGCGGCGACGATCATTTTGGCTGTTCTGGCCTTTACCAAATCCGAAGATGAGAAGACCGTTCCTACGACCACGCCGGCTTCCGGTGCTGCTTCCGCTTCAGTGGAGACGGATGAGCAGGGAGAGACGATCGTGAATACGGGGATCGTCGTGGCGACATCAACACCTACTCCTGAAGTAAAGATCGAGCCCAATCAGAACCCGGTGCTTTTCCCGGCGAATTCAAGAATGAATGTGCAGATCGGAACTCCGGATCAGAAATATACTCTTTCCGGCCGTGGGGGGACCCAGGTCGTATATAACGAAGCGGATTCGGTGAAGGATTTCCAGCGTGAAACACCGATCCACTTTACTGATCCTCTGGATTACCAGAGCGTACCGGGCATCCTGACTTTCCGTGGAAACAATTTCAGAAACTGTGCTTCATGGGGATATATCGAAGTAGACCCGGCTAAAGATAAACATCTCGAGAAACTCTGGGAATTTGACCAGGTCGGTTCCGTAAAGTCTTCCGCATGGAGTTTCAGCTGGTTCGGTACGGGCTGGACCGGTCAGCCTCTGGCGGTAAAGTGGGATTATAACGTACAGCAGCTGATGAATATGGTTCCGGAGAAGCGCGCCAAGCAGGGTCTGACCGAAGTGATCATTGCGGCGCTGGACGGAAATGTATATTTCTTCGATCTGGAGGATGGCCAGAAGACCAGAGATCCGATCAAAGTGGGCGCTACGATCAAGGGTACGCCTTGTGTCGATCCGAGAGGATATCCGCTTCTTTATGTCGGACAGGGAGATAATAATGGTGGCAACGGGATCGGTTTCCGCATCTACAATCTTCTTACCGGCGAACTGATGCATTTCCAGAACGGAATGGATTCCCGTGCTTACAGAAGCAACTGGGGCGCCTGTGACTCTTCTCCGATCGTTTGCGGAGAAGCTGATACGCTGATCTTCCCGAATGAGAACGGCATGATCTATACGGTAAAACTGAATACGCAGTTCAATGCCGGTACGGGCGTTCTGACGATCAATCCGCAGACCGTGGCATACAAATACGCCATGGACGGACAGAGCGGCGGACAGTTTGGTATTGAGAGTTCCATGGCGGTGTATGACCATTACGGATGGTGCACGGATAACGGCGGCAACCTGATCTGCATCGATCTGAACACCATGAGCCTGGTATGGTCGAGAAGACTGGATGATGACTCCGATGTCACACCTGTAATCGAGGAAGACAACGGTCACGTATATCTTTATACCGGTACGGAAGTAGACTGGCAGAAGGACATTGTCGGAAACTATCAGGGTGCTTCCTTTACGTATAAGTTCGATGCCATGACCGGTGAAGTGGTCTGGCAGACATCCCAGGATTGCTGGACAAAGAATGCCGCCAATTCCGGTGACGATGTCAACGGTGGTATGCTCGGTACGCCGGTCGTGGGTAAGGGCCCGATCTCCAATCTGGTCATCTTCTCCTACTGCATGACTAAGGGTACATACAGAGGCGATACGATCGTAGCTTATGACAAGTCGACCGGTATCGAAGCCTGGAGATATGTGGTTGAGTGGGTGCCGGATGCTGCGCATGTCACGGACCCGTACAGCTGGAGTTCTCCGGTGGATCTTTATACGAAGGACGGAAGAGCCTATATCCTCCTTTGTGACAGTTATGCTCAGGTTCATCTTGTTGATGCATCGAATGGTCAGATGGTCGACAGTCTTTATATGGAGCGCGCGAAGACCGCGGAAAGACATAATGTTGAATCCTCCCCGATCGTGGTCGATGGGATCATGGTCGTCGGAACACGTGGACAATCTATATTTGGAGTGAAGATATCATGAGTAAGGCTGTTTTGCATGATGTAGTTTGGATGAGTGAGGCATTATCGATGAGTGACACGAAACATGATTATACAGATATCGTTTCGATCGAGACGGAACTCTCCGGATACCGGAGAGGAAGCCTGAAGGCGATGCTGGACCTCAGCGCCGGAAGACTGGCCTGGACCGATACACATATGTGGAACAATGACTTTGTCCGTGCACTGTCCCCGGAGGCGGTCGCGAATATTCGTAACAAACTTCCGGCTACGGAGCTTCTTTCCTGGGCATCGGATTATGCCAGAGGAGTCGGCCATCTGATGGGATCCATGACGGCTTCGTTCCCGCAGGATTGGTCCGTGATCATCCGCTTTAAGGATGGAGAGTCTTTGAAAGCCTGCGGCGTCAGCAGTTTCCCGAAACAGTGGCCTGAATACCGGCGGGTGATCGAAGAAGTGGCGAAGACTTCTTTCCGCCTCCGCTGATGGGTGACGGAATCCCACTTTTTTGATACAATAAACAAAGACTATTTTTTTTCGAAAGGGAAACGGAAAGTGGATTATCTGGAAGGATTATTACTTGGACGCCTGTGGAGCGATACCGATTACGAGAACCGACGTCACACTTCGCTTTTCCTCTTATATGGCATTTTTGTTGATCTTCTGGTTGTATATAATTACCTGACCGGCGGTTTTAACGGTCTGATCACGGGTAATTTCCTGCCGAAGATCATTGTTTTTGTTGTGCTGTTTTTCCTTTGCCCGGCAATCTGTTTCTGTTATTACCGAATGCCCATTTGGGGCAAGATTCCTGTATTACTTGTGCAGCTCACAAAGGTGGGGGCACTGACTTTATTGATCACAGCGTGGGCACGTCCGAAGTTATCGGTCTCTTTCGGCGATCTTCAGGACTTCCTCATTTCTTATCTGAATAAGACGCTTGAACAGTTTACTGCGAAGTATGTAGATACGGCAGGTACTTTTGCCACTGTTCTGGGTGTTATCTCCGGCGGTGTATATGTTGTTGTCGTTGTCGTTCTCATCATCTGCGCGGCTATCCTGATCCCGGGGATCGTGTTCTGTGTCGCACGCTTTTTACAGTACTGGTATGACAAGCTTGTCAGTATGCTGGTCCTTTCCGACTTTACCGACAAGTGATGAAAGTTAGGAGAAGATAACATGGCCAATCTATCGGATAAGATCCGGGTCTCAATTGATGATCTGGAAGATATGTTGGGAGTCTTCGGGCTTCCTGATTTTATACAGAAGGCAGAAGCGAGATTTATCCGTCAGACGGAGGAGATCGCAAAAGAAGTATGTGCCCGCCCGAAGGTAAAGGTGGTATTTGTATCCGGACCGACTTCTTCCGGTAAGACCACATTTACCGACCGGCTTGTGTCCGCGCTTGAGAGGCGGGGAAGAAAGGCAAGCCGTCTTTCCCTGGATGACTACTATGATACGAGATCCCCGAGTTTTGATGCGGAGGGCCGTCCGGATTTTGAAAGCGTGGATACCCTGGATATGCGTCTGGCGAGCATCGACCTGGCGAAACTGGTCAGCGGTGATTCTGTAGTTACGCCGACCTTCGACTTTATGGTCCGTCAGCGTGTGGAGTCGGACAAGCCGCCGATCTGCATCGGTAAGGATGGTATCGTCGTGGTGGAAGGATTGCACGGTCTTTGCGATATCACCACGGGAAGTTTTGACAGAGAACAGTATATGGGCATTTTCATCATGCCGTACGCATCGGTAATGGCCGACAGAAGACTTCTGGACAGTGACGATTTGCGTATGCTGCGCCGTATCGTGAGAGATGTGCGTCACCGTGGTGCGCATGCCCTGACGACCATCGACTACTGGCCGATGATCGAGAATTCCGAACAGAACTATTACCGGGATTATCTCACCAAGGCGGATTACCACGTCAATTCTTTCCTGGCATATGAGCCGCTTGTTATCGCGGCCATGGCAAAGCATGACATCGAGGAAGCACTTGCTGCATATGAGCAGGGACTTCTTGCTCCGTCTGTGTTTATGGAGAGATCTGTTCCGCCGAAGGATTTTGCCAATATCGAAAAGGCCGTGGATAAGGCCAGAATGTTCCTGGTATGGCTCAATATGATCCCGCAGGCCAAGGAGACGTTTGTTCCCAGGACCTCGATCCTCAACGAATTCCTCTGTATGGATGAGAAGGGGGTCTGATTCGCTATGCCGATCCGTATTCCGAATAATCTGCCGGCTACCGGCATCCTTGAGAAAGAACGCATCTTCGTGATGACGGAGGAGCGGGCCTATAATCAGGATATCCGTCCGCTTCATCTTCTGATATTGAATCTGATGCCGAATAAGATCGCAACGGAGACACAGCTTCTACGCGCACTGTCGAATACCCCGCTTCAGGTAAATATCGATCTTCTTTATACGGCTTCCTATCACCCGAAGCATACGGCAACGGAGCATCTTGTGAAGTTCTACGAGACGTTTGCCGATGTGAAGGACCGTTTTTACGACGGCATGATAATCACCGGCGCACCTGTGGAGCTGATGGACTTTGAAGAAGTCGCCTACTGGAATGAACTCTGTGAGATCATGGACTGGAGTAAGACACATGTCTACAGTACGCTCCATATCTGCTGGGGCGCGCAGGCCGGGCTCTACCACCATTACGGGATCCCGAAATATAATCTCCCGAAGAAGGTCTTCGGTGTTTTCGAACATAGCATGACCTATACCAAGCCGGTCAAGCTTTTCCGCGGATTTGACGATTTCTTCTATGTTCCGCATTCCCGTCATACGGAAGTGAGAAAGGAAGACATCGAGCGCCATCCGAATCTCCGTATCCTTTCGGAATCGGAAGAGTGCGGCGTTTACGCGGTATCCGATCTTTCCGGAAGACAGATCTTCATCACGGGACATTCGGAATACGATGTGAATACACTTCGTGACGAGTATTTCCGCGATAAGAACAAGGGGCTGGATATCCAGGTCCCGAAGAATTACTTCCCGAACGATGATCCTACGCAGGAACCGCATATGAAGTGGAGATCTTCTTCCACGCTTCTTTTCATGAACTGGCTGAACTACTACGTTTATCAGGAGACGCCTTTCGATATTTCCACGATCAGTGAAGTACCGAAACGCTGAACTTGAGGTGAAATTATGGATCAGACACCGGTTATCCTGAATGAAGAACTGATCATGAGCAAGTGCCCGACGCGCCCGGACTCCGGACACAAGGGCACTTTCGGCAGAATGCTGGTCTATGCCGGATCGGAAGGCATGGGCGGGGCAGCCTATATGGCGGCTTCCTCTGCGCTTCGAAGCGGTGTGGGCCTGGTATATATCCTTACGGAGAAAGCCTTGATCACGCCGTTGATGACGATGTGTCCGGAAGCTCTTGGGATCCCGATCCCGGAGAGCCTTACGGGCGGGGATCCGTCTTCGAAACTGGTGCCGCTCCGCGGGAACTTCGTGGACATGACGAAAGTGTTTTCCGGGATCCTCAGCGATAAAGATGCCTGCCTGATCGGCCCCGGTATTCCGCCGTCAAGACGGGATCTGGCCGAGGGGATCGCCGTGGCGGCAAAAGAAGCAAAACATCTGGTCCTGGATGCAGGTGCGCTGACTCTTCTTTCCTCAAATGACCAGGTGAGAGACGCCGTCTTTTCAAGGGTACGGGAAGGTCGGGCGCCGGCGGTGCTGACACCGCACATCGGAGAATTCCTGCGCCTTTGCCCCGGTTATCAGATCGGTGATATGCAAAGGGCAAGTGCTTTTGCCATGGAAAACGGAGTCGTGCTGGTATTGAAAAGTAACGAAACGAACATATTTAGCCCTTACGGGAAGTGGTATAGTAATCAGGGGGGCAACTCGGGATTGGCGAAAGGCGGCTCCGGGGATGTGCTGGCCGGGCTTCTGACGGGACTTCTCGCTCAGGGACTGGCGGAAGAGGATGCGGCGGTGTGTGCTGTCGGGATCCACAGTCTGGCAGGGAAACTCTGCGCGGAAGAGCACGGAAAGCGTGCGATGCTGCCGACGATGCTCTGGCAATATTATGATAGATGCTTCAAATTACTGAAGTGGGAAGAAGGAATGAATATATGATGGATAAATTTCCAAACCGGTCCTGGGCGGAGATCAATCTGGATGTACTGGCAGAAAATATGCGGGAGATCCGGCGTGTCACGAAGCGGTCCGCGAAGATCATGGCGGTCGTAAAGGCCGATGCATATGGGCATGGTGCGATCGAGACGGCAAGAGTCCTTCTCGAGAACGGCGCAGACAAGCTCGCTGTTTCCATGCTGGACGAGGCGCTCGAGCTTCGAAAGAGCGGAATCAATGTTCCGATCCTGATCCTTGGCCACACCGATCCGAGACGTATCTACGAACTGATCGAGAACGATATTGAGCAGGCTGTGTATTCGCTTGAATATGCGAAGGCCATTTCAAAGAAAGCAATCATTCTGGAGCGTACCGCACGTATCCATATCAAATACGACACCGGCATGAACCGTCTGGGATTCCTGGAAGGGGAGTCTTCCGTGGAATCGATCCTGGCGATCGCCGATCTTCCGGGTATCGAGATCGAGGGTATGTTCTCGCACTTCGCCATGTCGGATACCGATGATGACGAATATACGATGAAGCAGTACAACTGTTTCATGCGTATGGTCGAGGAGCTTGAAAAGCACGGCCTGACGATCCCGACGAAGCATATCTGCAACAGTGCCGGAATTATCCGGTTCCCGCAGATGCACATGGATATGGTCCGCGCCGGACTGATCACCTACGGCATGATGCCGAAGGGCTGCCCGAAGCCGTATACGGATTTTGAAGTTCGTCCGGCGATGACACTGAAGTCCAGTGTTGTGCATGTCAAGGAGATCCCGGTTGGCGAATCTATCAGCTACGGACGTCACTTTACCACGGAAAGACCCAGTACGATCGCTACGATCGCCATCGGATATGCAGACGGATATCTCCGCCGTCTCAGCAATCGTGCCGAGGTGCTGATCCACGGAAGAAGAGCGCCGGTCGTCGGCAATATCTGTATGGATATGTGTATGGTCGATGTGACGGACTTTGATGAAAAGCCGAAGGTCGGCGACGAAGTGGTGCTGTTCGGAACGCAGAAATCCAGAGGAATGCATGCCGAGATCCCGGTAGATGAGATCTCCGATATGCTCGATACCATTAACTACGAGGTGACCTGTCTGGTCGGAAAGCGTATCCCGCGTGTTTACATCAAGGACGGCAAGATCGTCCGGATGCACAGCTCGATCTGGTGATCGGAAGTTCGGCTTGACTTTATGCCTGACACCTAGTATAATTCTATCGCTATTCGTATCGATTATTCGTGTAAGAAAAGGTAAAGAAACTTATTTTGGAGGTAGATCCATATGAAAATGACATATCAGCCTAAGAAAAGACAGAGATCTAAGGTCCACGGTTTCCGTGCAAGAATGCAGACCGCTTCCGGCCGCGATGTTCTGAAAAGAAGAAGACTGAAGGGCAGAAAGAGTCTTACCGTATAAGGATCACCCAAGTGGTCCTTTTTTATAAGGAAACCGGGGGATATTTTGCATAATGTTGAAGACGACGCAGACTTTGCGTTTTAATTATGAGTTTTCCCGCATATATAAGAGAGGGAAGTTTTCGACCGGGCGTTATCTGGCGGTGCACGCATTTAAGAGAAGCCCGAATCTGAAGCATAATCTTACGCCGATCCCCATGGATACGCTTCGTGTCGGATTTACGAACAGTCACGGGAGGAAGACGGCGGTGGCCAGAAACCGTGCCAAGAGACTGCTTCGGGCGGCTTTCGCGAAATATGAACCGGACGTCCTTCTGGGGTATGACATTATTTTTCTGATGAGATCAGGTGAAGTGCTTCCCACTTTTGATGAAGTGGAAAGAGAGATGGGAAGGCATTTACACAGTCTTGGATTATTGAGATCCGGAGAATGATTATGAAGAAGCTTGCGGTGAAACTGATTCGGCTGTACCAGTCCTCACACGGACCGGACCACGTCGGTCATTGCCGTTTTTCGCCGACTTGTTCGCAATATACACTGGAAGCCATAGAAAAATATGGGTTTGTTCGTGGAGGCCTGAAGGGCCTGTGGCGTATTCTCCGTTGTAATCCGTTCTGTAAAGGTGGCTATGACCCGCTCAAGTAATATGGTATACTTATGCCTAGCGCATCGTGCCGGCAAGGGGCATGGAAGGAACAGGAGTAATACATGCAGTTAACGCTTATCTATAAGCTCGGAGCGGGCATTTGGACGCCGCTCACAGTGCTTTTCGGCTGGATAGCCAATCTTCTATATGAATATTTTGGAAGTTATGGTCTGGCTATCATTTTCTTGACCATTATTATCCGTGGATTCACGGTTCCTCTGAATATCCGTTCTCAGAAGGCCATCATGAAGCAGCAGGCTTTGAGTGACAAGCAGGCGGAGATCAAGAGAAAGTATCCTGATGATAAACAGAAGCAGGAAGAAGAGCTGCAGAAGCTTTTCAAGGAGAATGGTATTTCGACTTTGTCCGGATGCCTTCTGCCGTTGTTGCCGATCCTTTTCCTTTTCCCGATGTGGTATGTGGTACGCTGCCCGCTCCAGTATGTTATGGGCGTCAGCGAGAGCAACCTTAAGCAGATCGGTGAAGTTTTATCCTTAAAGAGTGTCACATCTGATAATATCCCGCTGGTCAACCTTCTGACGAAGGATGCCAGCGCGATGGTGAAAGTTGTCGGACAGGGCTTGATCAAGGCGGAACAGGTCCTTGATATGAAGTTCCTTGGTCTGGATCTCGGTCTTACTCCGAGCTGGAACCCGAAGACGATCTCCGGTGATCCGGGTACGTATGTACCGCTTCTTATCGTTCCTGCGCTGGTACTTCTTACCACGATCGCCCAGACTATGCTGACAAATCTCACGAAGCCGAACGCGAAGCAAAAGAAAGAAGAGAAGAAGAGAGCAAAACTCAATCCGGCGAACAATCAGCCTGATGATCCGGCGGCAAGAACGACGAAGATCTTCACATTCCTTATGCCGGCTCTTATGCTCTGGACGACTTTCTCTTTGCCGGCAGCTTTCGGTTTTTACTGGATCGTCGGTAACCTGATGGGTATCCTCCAGATCTTCCTGACATACTATATGTTCACGAAGCCTTTTGAGGAGAAGACCAGAGAACTTCAGGAACAGAAGAAAAATGCTTTTAAGAAGAAGTCCCAGCTTGCCACAGAGGGTGCCGGGAATACGGGAGCAAAGAAGAAAAATAAATAACGTAGGTGCTTGCATCTGCGATAAGGAGGCATAAGCAGGTAATGAAGAAGACGATCGAAAAGACGGCCAAGTCTGTTGATGAAGCGATCGAGCTCGCACTGGCAGAGCTTGGCGTAGAGAGAGATGAAGCCCTGGTTGAAGTGGTTGAAGAAGAAAAGGGCGGTTTCCTCGGAATCGGTTCTAAGGAAGCTACAGTACGTGTCACAGCCGATGTTGAGGAAGACGGCGAAGCGGATTCCGATCCTGAGGATGAGGACGACGGCGATGTTTATTATGGTGATGACGAGTCCTTCGAGGGAGATGAGGCCGGTGAGGCAGAGGATGCAGCCGTGTCTTTCGTTGCCGAAGTGCTCTCCGGTATCGGTATCCATGGTAAGCTCGATTCCTATCGTGAGGATGATGTGATCTACATTACCGTGAACGGACAGGATTGCGGTGCAGCGATCGGCCGTCACGGCGAGACTCTGGATTCCATTTCTTATCTGACGAATCTTGTGGCGAACCGTCACAGCGAAGAAAGACTGAGAGTCGTTCTTGATATCGGCGGATACAGAAAACATAGAGAAGAAGTTCTGGTTTCCATGGCGCATAAGGCTGCAAATCATGTCCTGCGCAGCAAGAAACCGTTCATTATGGAAGCGATGAATCCTGCTGAGCGCCGCGTAGTTCATGCGGAACTTCAGGGTGTTAAGGGTGTGACCACCCATAGTGAAGGTGAAGAGCCGAATCGTAAGGTAGTCGTTACTCTCGAAGAGTAATAACTGTTTCTTTTGGGAGGCGATCGTTCTTGGAAAAGCCGTATTGCGCATGTGCCACGCCGCCCGGAGTGAGTGGGATCGCCGTGATTCGTATGGCCGGAGAAGGGTCCGCCGAAGTGGCAGACCGGGTATTTCGCGTCCGGCGTGCCGCCAACGGGGCGAAGAGCGTCTCGGAGATGGACGGATATACGGTTGCCTATGGTCAGATGATCGATCCTTCTACGGAAGAGACGATCGATGAAGTGATGGTGACGCGTTTTTGCGCACCGCATTCCTATACAGGTGAAGAAGCTGTAGAGATCTCTTGTCACGGCGGTGTTACCGTCAGGCAGGAGATCCTTCGCGTTTTATTGGAAAACGGAGCCAGAATGGCGGGACCGGGAGAATTTACCCGGAAGGCTTTTATGGCGGGAAAGATCGACCTTTCCCAGGCCGAGGCGGTCATGGATGTGATCGCATCTGATTCGAAGCTGTCCCTTCGTGCTGCGGAATCGCAGCTTCAGGGTGCGCTGAAAACACGGATCCGCGAGATCAGTACAGAACTGTACAGTGCTTTTGCCGTATTTGAAATGCTGATCGACGAACCGGATGATGAAGATGCGGCAGCGATGTTCAGCGGGAATACTGAAACCTTGAACCGGATCCGCGGGCGGATGATGGAGATCCTGGATACATATCGCCAGGGCCGGATCCTCTCTGAGAGAATGACTGTTGTGATCTGTGGTGTGCCGAATAGCGGAAAGTCTTCGCTTCTGAATTATCTCAGCGGATATTCCAGGGCGATCGTGACGGATGTGCCGGGTACGACGAGAGATACGCTGGAAGTCATGACCACATTGGGTGGTGTTCCGGTCCGTCTGATCGATACGGCAGGGATCAGGAAGACTTCCGATATGGTGGAGGCAATCGGCGTGGACAGAGCTTCCGGGGCACTTCTGGAAGCGGATATCGTGCTCTGGATGGTTTCATGTGAAGATGAGGACGATAAGGCGCAGGAGGAGATGATCAGCCTGCTTACCGAACTGCCGGAAGAGACGAAGGTCGTCCTTCTGATCAGCAAATCGGATATGGCATCGGAGGATGCCTGCCGGAAACAAAGAGAGAAGATCGACGGAATGTTTTCCGCAAAAGGAGTTTCCGGACGCATCAGTCTCTATTGTGAGGTCTCTTCTTTAAACGGGGAGGGCATCGGCGAGATCGAGGCTTTTGTGAAAGAAACGTATGACATGCTGGGGACGGACCATGCGCAGGGTGTTATGCTGACAAATCAGCGGCATTATGAGCATTTGTCACGGGCGCTGGAAAGACTGGATGAGTGTATCGGGCTTTCTAAACAGCAGGCAAGTCCGGAAGAGCCGTCCCTGATCCTTCGCACAGTTATGGAAGAGCTGGGTGAGATCACTGGTGATAATGTCAGCGATACATTGGTAGATACTATATTCTCGCGTTTCTGCGTGGGAAAATAACGATACGGAAGTACGGGGAGTGAAAGATACGGATGGGAAACCGTGAGCAGATCAAGGATAATCCGACATGGTATGAGGCAGGCGTGTATGATGTTGCCATTGTCGGCGCAGGACACGCCGGATGCGAGGCAGCTTTTGCGTGCGCACATCTTGGACTGAAGACCGTGCTGTTTACATTACATCTCGACCAGCTGGCGAATCTTCCGTGTAACCCCAGTATCGGCGGTACGGCGAAAGGTCAGCTTGTTCGGGAGATCGATGCGCTGGGCGGTGTTATGGGAGAAATGGCAGATCTCTCAGCGATCCAGACCCGTATGCTTAACCGCTCCAAGGGCCCCGCGGTATTCTCTCCGCGTGCCCAGATGGACCGTGCTTCTTACAGCCGGAGAATGAAAGAACGCATCGAAAAGGAAGAGAATATCTCATTGGTGCAGGCGGAGATCGTAGAGCTTTTCTGGCACGAAGAAGACGGAAAGAAAATACTCGACGGCGTACGTACAAGAAGCGGGGCCTGCTATGACGTGAAGGCTGCGGTGGTCTGCACCGGAACCTACATGGAATCCAGAACGATCCGTGGCGAAGTGATAGTGGAAAGCGGACCGGATGGGCTGTCCAGGTCTGTGGGATTGTCCAGATGTATGGAAGAAGCAGGGATCCCCATGCAGCGTTTTAAGACGGGAACACCGGTCCGTGTAAATGCAAGGACGGTAGACACTTCCGTGATGGAACTACAGCCCGGAGAACCGGATATGCCGCCGTTTTCGTATAAGAATGAGATGAACGGCTTTATACCGAGAAAGGATCAGATCCCCTGTTATGCGGTCTGGACCACTCCGGAAACCCGAAAAGTGATCACGGAGAATATGGACCGTTCGCCATTATACAGTGGCGTGATCGAGGGTACGGGTCCGAGATACTGTCCTTCTATTGAGGATAAATTCATGCGGTTCAAAGAGAAGAGCCGTCACCAGATATTTGTGGAGCCTATGGGCGATGGTACGCAGGAGCTTTATCTTCAGGGATTCAGCACCAGCCTTCCCGAGGAGATCCAGGTGCAGATGGTGCACTCGCTTCCGGGTCTTTCAAATGCCCATATCCAGCGTGCGGCGTATGCCATCGAATATGATTGCATCGATCCGACATCCATGGATCTTTCGCTGGAGTCGACCGTACTGCGGGGACTCTTTACCGCAGGGCAGATCAACGGATCTTCCGGATATGAGGAGGCGGCGGCCCAGGGCCTTATGGCAGGCATCAATGCAGCAAGGAAGATCACCGGGAAAGAACCGGTGATCCTGGACCGGTCCATGGCTTATATCGGAGTTCTGATCGACGATCTGGTTACCAAGGGGACAAAGGAACCGTACCGCATGATGACATCCCGCGCGGAATACCGTATTTTCCTTCGTCAGGAGAATGCAGATATGCGTCTGACCGAGTTGGGCAAAGAGATCGGCCTGATAGACGATGAACGTTATGCGGCATTCCTTAGAAAGAAAAAGACGATCGAAGAGGAGATCGAACGGCTTCGGACGACCCATCTTCCGCCAAGCCCGGAACTGCACGCGATACTGGAGAAGTGTGGAAGCACGCTGACACAGTCCGGGATCTCTCTGGCGGAACTGATCAAGCGGCCGGAGATCCACTATGCAGATCTGAAGACAGTAGACAAAGACCGTCCGGAACTCACCGGAGACGTCGCTTTTGCCGTGGAAGTGGACATCAAATACGAAGGATATCTGGCACTGGAGGCGGAGCGGATCCGTAAGTTTGCCACTTTGGAGAAGAAGAAGCTTTCTCCGGATATACCCTATGACCAGATCACGGGACTGCGCCTGGAGGCAAGAAGCAAACTGATGGAGAGAAAACCGATGTCTCTGGGACAGGCATCCCGTATTTCCGGCGTATCTCCGGCAGATATTGCCGTGCTGCTGGTATATCTGGATGCAAAGAAGAAAGAAGCCCGGGAAGAAGGAGAGGACCGACATGAATAAAAACAGGATCAAGCCCCAAGGTGGGAATCACCTCTCTCCTGAGCAGAAAAAAGCACTGCGCCGGAATATGGCCGGTGGGGAAAAGAAGCAGAATGAGAAGCAGGAAGGGGGGAAACCCCAGATAGAAAAGAAACCGTCTTTTCCGTCTGCTCCGCAGCATGAACCGATCGTCACCAGCGAAGAGGATATATCCAAGGCGAAGGAGATCTCGCCGTATCTGACTTCCGGAAGCGAAGATATTTCTGTTCCGCTTTCTGCGGAGAGCATCAAGGCTTTTCAAGTCTATGCCGCCATGCTCCGTAAGTGGAACGAGAAGATGAACCTGACGAATATTCTCGATGATCAGGGGATCGCCATCCGGCATTTTATTGATTCTCTGACTCTGGTTTCTTTTATCGAGGAAGAAGAGAGACAAAAGGGCGAGCGGAATCTTTCCCTGATCGACGTGGGCACGGGAGCAGGGTTCCCGGGTATCCCGCTGAAAGTCGCTATGGCAGAACTTTCCGTTACTCTTCTGGATTCTCTGAAGAAACGTATTTCTTTTCTGGATGCGGTCTGCGAAAAACTCCAGCTTGAGGACATTCATACTGTACATGGCCGTGCCGAAGAGTGCGCCAAGTCAAAACAGTACCGGGAAAAATTCGATATATCCACCGCACGTGCCGTTGCGGCGCTTCCTACGCTGTGTGAGTACTGTCTTCCCTACGTGAAAGTCGGAGGGATATTTCTGGCCATGAAAGGCCATGTGGAGGAAGAGACCGAGGCTGCACAGAAGGCGATCGTTACACTGGGCGGTACTCTGGAAAAGGTACACACCTTCACGCTTCCCGGAACCGAGATGCAGCGTTCGATCGTCGTGATCAGAAAGGTCCGCCCGACGCCGCCGAAATATCCGCGGGGGCAGGGCAAACCGGAGAAAGAACCGATACAATAAAATATGCCCGGCAAGAGGAATCTGCCGGGCATTGTTGTCTTTATGATCTCTATCCGGTCATTACCGGTAAAGGATATTGGTATGCGTAGAAAAATCGGTAAGGGAGACCGCCGTTTCAATCGTGTAAGTTCCTCCGCGCCCGTCATTCTTTCGGCTGATCACGTCAGAAGAAAACGGCTGCCATGCAGCATTCCCAAAGCGGAACAGAGGATCGATCTGTTTCGTATCGGGGTCGTCCTGATAGCAGGTGTAGAAGTGCACTTGCCCTTCAGAAAAACCGGCGCCCCAGTATTTGCCTGTCTGGGCAAAACCCAGCATGCCTTCCCATTCATCTCCGTTCAGCGAATAAAGATATAAAGTGCAGTATCCTTTTACTGCTGTTTCACTTTCCTTCGAACTGACAATGACACCGAGAATGCCCGGATCCTCGAAGAACGCAATGCCTTCGATGGTATCGTCCGCTTCTGACATGGGAACAGTCGGAAGAGCGACATCTTCTTTTCCCTGATTGCCCTGGAGATCACGAGAGGAGTCCGTCCAGAAAAGATTTTTCGACTTGGTATCGATAGATAATGTCCGGCCTTTTATATTCGCGGTGGAAGCGAAGAGGAGAGTCGGGGAAGTTTTTCCCGATTCAGTTGAGTCATCCGGTCTGACAGACAGGTGTTCATTATCGTTTTCCTCTGCTTCCGTCGTTTCTTCCTGCGCCTGCTCCATAGAAGCCGCCGTCGTTTCTTCTGCGACATCATCGAAATACTCTGATTTGTTTTTGCTTGAATAATAGTTATCCCGGCCTTCGAGATTTGCGGCTACCGTATCAGAAGCCATAATACGGCGGGCGGTCGTGGCGTCGGAACTGGTTTTGCTCATTCCGGATGTGAGGTAAGGCAGGATCGCAAATATACCGATTCCGACCAGAAGGACGCATGCGACCATAGCGCCGGTCTTAAGCCATTTCCCGGAGGAAAAGCTCTTCCGCGATGCGTTGTCCAGAGTCTTCTTCGCTTCTTCGAGGCGTGCTGCTTCGATCGCTTTTCTTGTTTTCTCAAGGAGTTCGTCGGAAACCTTTATCGGTTCAAGACTCTTTTTGAAATCGTCTCCAAACATATCACTCTTCCTCCTTCCAATAGTCTTTCAGTTTTTCACGGGCCCGCATCAGCCGGCTTCGCACGGAACTCTCCGTGATCCCGAGTTGTTTGCCGATCTGTGCGTTATCCATGTCGAAGTAGAAACGCAGCAGGATGACATCCTTGTATTTCGGAGGCAGTTCCTGTACCGCTTCCAGCAGGGGATTACTGTCATCCAGTTTCTCGATCAGCCGGTCTTCCACAGGATTTCCGGGAAGAGGCTTGATCCTCTTTTTCTCCTCGCTTCTCGGTTTCACCCGGTCGAGAAGATCGCCCAGGAAACTGGTCCTCTGCATATACGAAGACTTCAGGTAATCCAGACACACATTCCGCGCGATCGACAAGAGCCAGTACTTGATATCGCTGTCTCCACGCCAGGAATCCAGCCGTGTCATGACTTTCACGAATACATCCTGAAAAGCATCTTCAGCCAAAGACTGCTTCCGGAGATATACGTTGCACATACGGAGAACATCGTTTCCGTACAGTCTGAAAAGCTCTTCTACATCGGGCTTTTCAAAGTGCGCTGATCCTGTTGCTGCATCTGGTGCCATTGTGCTCCCTTTCCGCTTCAATAATTAGACGAGACAGTCTCGATTTCTGTTGCAGTTATTTCGAGATTTATTCTATACAAAAAGTTACATTTTGACCACCGAAAAAAGGGTTGTTGTGGTAAAATAGATTGGTGATTATTTGTAATAAGGAATAAAGGGAGGAAGACTGATGTCTGATTCTACAAACGAGAATCTGTCCGGCAAGGATCTGAGAAAGCAGCAGGAAGCTGAAGTAGATGCGATCTTCTGTTCGGAACAGACCACGATCATCCCGGTAGATCTGGAAAAAGAAATGAAGAAATCCTTCATCGACTATGCGATGAGTGTTATTTCCGACCGTGCTTTGCCGGATATCCGGGACGGACTGAAGCCGGTCCATAGAAGGATCCTGTACTCGATGTACACACAGGGTTTTACCCCGGATAAGCCATATCGTAAGTGCGCCACCACCGTAGGTGACGTGCTCGGCCGTTTCCATCCGCACGGCGATGCATCTGTTTATGATGCTCTCGTCCGTCTTGCCCAGGACTTCTCCATGCGTTATATGCTGGTAGAAGGCCACGGTAACTTCGGTTCCATGGACGGTGACCCGCCGGCCGCTTACCGTTATACGGAGGCAAGACTGCAGAAGGTCGCCATGGAAATGATGAGCGATATCAACAAGGGTACCGTTGATTTTCGGCCGAACTTCGATGAACATGATGTGGAACCGGTGGCTCTGCCGTCCCGTTTCCCGAACCTTCTGGTAAATGGTTCCGTCGGTATTGCCGTAGGTATGGCGACCAATATCCCGCCGCATAACATGGGCGAAGTCATTGACGGCGTCGTGATGCTTCTGGATAACCCGGATGCGACGATCGATGACCTCATGACAGTCGTACAGGGACCGGATTTCCCGACAGGCGGTATGATCCTTGGACGCCGTGGTATCAACGACACCTACAGAACCGGTAAGGGCCGTATCGTTGTCCGTGCCCATACCGATATCGAAGTGATGAGCAACGGCCGTGCCCGTATCATCGTGCATGACCTGCCGTATATGGTCAACAAAGCCCGCCTGATCGAGAAGATCGCCGAACTCGTAAAAGAGAAGAAGATCGAAGGCATCTCCGATATCCGTGATGAGTCTGACCGTAATGAGAAAGTCCGCATCGTCATTGAGCTCCGCCGTGATGCCAATGCGAATGTCGTACTTAACCAGCTTTACAAGAATTCTCAGATCCAGGATGCGTTCTGCGCGAACATGCTGGCACTGGTACCGGACAGCGAAGGCCGCCTCGAGCCGAAGACGATCAATCTCCTCGATGCCCTGACCTACTACGTCGCCCACCAGGAAGACGTAGTACTCCGCCGTACCAAGTATGACCTGGAGAAAGCCCTTGCCCGTAAGCATATCGTGGAGGGACTCCTGATTGCGATCGATAACATCGACGAGGTCATCCAGATCATCCGTTCTTCCCGTACAGAAGAACAGGCGAAGGCAAGACTGTGCGAGCGTTTCGGATTCTCCGACAAACAGGCACAGCACATCGTCGATATGCGACTCGGCCGTCTTACCGGTCTCGAGAGAGAGAAGCTCGAAGCCGAAGCAAGAGAACTCGACGAGCGTATCGCTTATTTCCGCAATGTTATCGAAGACGAGTCGCTGCTTCGTAAGGTCATCAAGGACGAGATCCTCGAAGTCAAGAGAAAGTATTACGAAGAGAGAAGAACCGAACTCGGACCGCCGGATGAAGACGATATCGATGACGAATCCCTGATCCAGGAAGAGCAGATCGTGATTACTCTGACACATCTCGGTTACGTGAAGCGTATGCCGATCGATACCTACAGAAGCCAGCATCGTGGCGGACGTGGTATTTCCGGACTGGCTACGCACGAAGAGGATTATGTGACGAAGATCATTACCTCTTCCACACATGATATCCTTCTTTGCTTCACCAACCGTGGCCGTGTATTCCGCATGAAGGGATATCAGATCCCGGAGGCCGGCCGTGCCGCCAAGGGTACAGCTGTTGTCAACCTCCTGCAGCTTGAAGCAGACGAGAAGATCCGCACCATTATCCCGATCAAGGAGTTCACCGAGGGTGCATTCCTGACAATGGCGACCCGTGAAGGTATCGTGAAGAAGACGAACCTGATGGATTATTCACGTATCAATAAGAGCGGCCTGATCGCCATCAACATCCGCGAAGAAGACGAACTGGTCGGTGTACATCTGACAGATGGAAACCAGGAGATCGTCCTTGTTACAAGAAACGGTTTCTCGATCCGCTTTAATGAGAACTGCGTACGTAATACCGGACGTAACACCATGGGTGTTAAGGGTATCACGCTCCGCGAAGACGATGCCGTGATCGGTATGGCTCCGGTAGTCGATAACCAGAACCTCCTGGTCGTTGCCGAGAAGGGCTTCGGAAAGCGTTCCGAACTCGAGGAATACCGTGTACAGTCCCGTGGCGGTAAGGGTCTGATGACCTATCGTGTATCTGACAAGACCGGACCGCTGGTTCGTGCACTGCTTGTTGATGACGATAAGGATATCCTGATCATTAACGACGACGGTATCGTGATCCGTCTGTGGGCCAAGGAAATTCCGGTCCTCTCCCGCGTTACACAGGGTGTTACACTCATGCGTTCCAAGGGAAGCCTGATCGTCGATGTGGCTGTCGTAGACCACGAGGAAGAAACTGAGGAAGAAGAAACTGCCGGAGAGGAGCAGCAGCCTTCCGAGAATAATACGGAAGTAGACAATAACGAAACTACAGTAGAGCAAACTTCCGAAGAAAACATCGAGGAGACGGAACAGCCGGAGGCATGATCCGTTTTCCCCGAGAGTTCTAAAGGAGAAACACAACAAATGTTACATAAGAGAGGAAACGGAAGTCGGGCACGCCGGACGTTGAGAAAGAGAGGATGGAAGGTCACGGTCGCAGCACTTCTGGTTGCGGCAAGTGCTTTTCATACTGTACTGGCAGATCCGACGGCGCAAAGTGAGACGGCTTCCGCTACAGATGGAACGGGCACGACGGCTGCACAGGAAACAACACAGCAGACACAGCAGACCACGTCCCCTTCCGATTTCGGAAATACCGGCGAAGTCGGCCAGCAGGTGGTGGCGCTTCCATCACTGGACCAGGTGCAGTGCGCCTCGTATTTCTGCTACGACAGAACGACCAACGAAGTCCTTCTGGCCAAGAGTGAAGATAAGCAGATCTATCCGGCCAGCATGACGAAGATCCTGACACTGGCTCTGGCAATGGAGTATCTGGAGCCGCATGAGATCGTTACGGTAAGTAAGACTGCCATGAACGCGACTACGCCGAACTCCACCATGATGGGTCTGGAGACCGGTGAAGAGATCGAGGTCAATGAGCTTTACTTCGGCCTGATGCTTCCGTCCGGAAACGACGCGGCAAATGTCCTTGCCGAGGAGATCGCCAAGCACCGTGCTGCGAAAAATCCTTTGCCGACACTGACGCCGACAGTCGGGGAGGACGGCAAGGTCACAAATCCTCCGACACTGTCGCTCATCGCACAGTTTGCACGTATCGCCAATGAGAAGATCGCGGAACTGGGCTTGTCCCATTCCCACTTCGTTAACCCGAACGGCTTGCAGAATGAGTCGCACTATACCACGGCAAAAGAACTGGCTCTCATGTTCGACTACGCTTTGCAGTTTGAGGATTTCCGCACGGTCATCCGTACACCGACCCACTTTTTCAAGGCAGATAACAAGCATCCTTTCGACGGATGGAAGGTCGTAAAGAACACCAATAACCTTCTGACCGATCCCTGGATCCTGGGAGCAGATACGCATTGTGCGGAAGTGTTCGGCGGAAAGACCGGTACGACAAAAACTGCAGGTACAGGCATGACGGTCCTTACTATCAACCAGAACGGACATGAGGTGATCACATCCGTCTGTGGTATTCCGTACAGCATGTCTGATCATCAGACTGTCTATGTGGCAGCTGTCGTAAATGCGGCGCATGAAAAATGCTGGGAAAACGATCCGGTCGTTCGTGTTGATGGTAACATCATGGACTATAGAACATACAATTGTCCGAAAGGTGAGGAACCGACCGGAGATAAGTCCGTGATCCATATCGGTACACCGACCCCGGAACCGACACAGGCTGCAGAACCGACACCTACTGTGGCCTCGGCAGTGACCACTCCGGCACCCGAGCAAGAAGAGAAATCTCTCTTTGAAGAGCATCCTGCGCTGGTGATCGTCCTGATCGTTTTGGCTGTGATCGTATTTGCACTGGTCATCATTACCTTTGCATCGGCGATGCGCATCAGAAAGAGAAGAAAGAAAATGGGTATCCGTAAGATCCTGTGATCTTTCTTAGAAGTGAAAAAGAAAGCGGTCCCTGCAGTACGCAGGGACCGCTTTTGTATTGGAGTGATAGGAGATCCGGGGGATCTGCCCGTATCCTCATTCCGGAATGAGCCTGATGATCTTTCGCGCATACAAATAGAGCTGCCTTCGTGAGGCAGCTCTATGGATAGATTCATATTCAATGAACGCGGTGGTGAATCAGAGATCCTTCACTTCGTCGAGGATCTTCTTTACGGACTCGGCAGAAGCCTGAAGGAAGCGGAGCTCCTGAGGATCGAGGTCAAGTTCGAGAACCTTCTCGATACCGTCAGCACCAATGATCGTAGGTACGTTTGTTGCTACGTCCTGAATACCATACTCGCCGCTAAGAACGCTGCCGACTGTACGGATGGTGTTCTCACCCTTCAAGAGAGACTTGGCAATGGTGGAAACGGAAACCGCGATACCATCAAATGTTGCACCCTTGAGCTTGATCACCTCGGCGCCGGAGAAACGCGTTTTCTCTGCGATCTCGATACGGTCTGCCTGTGTGAAAGGAATACCTGTTGTCTTAGAATAATCGTCGATGGAAAGACCGGCGATATTTGTGGCGCTCCATGCAGGAAGCTGGGAATCACCATGCTCGCCGATGATGTAACCGTGAACGTTACGTACGTCGATATCCAGTTTCTGGGAGATAAGGATACGGAAACGGGCACTGTCAAGAACAGTACCGGAACCAAGCACACGGTTTCTGGGAAGACCGGACCACTTGGCGATCATATAGGTAAGAACATCAACCGGATTGGAAACAACAAGAATGTTACCTGTTGTATAGTGCTCCATGATGCTTGTTGTGATCTTCTTAGCAAGACCAACATTTTTCTTTGCCAGATCCAGACGTGTTTCGCCCGGCTTTCTCGGAATACCGGCTGTGATGATGATCAGATCACAATCCTTAACATCCTCATAATCACCGGCATAAATGTCCATCTGACCGAGGAAGGGAAGACCATGGCTGATATCAAGTGCCTCACCCTTTGCCTTGTCCTGGTTGACGTCGATCAGGACGAGTTCTGTGCATAACTGCTGGATGGCCATTGCAAAAGCGATGGAAGATCCGACTGCACCTGCTCCAATAATTGCTACCTTAGAACCGTGTTTAACCTTCATTTTTCCAACTCCCAAATAAATAATGAATCATCAATTTTGTCGGATCGCAAGCACAATATGAATTGATAAAAATACGATACTCGCAAAATCTGGCAAGGGTATTTTAATATGATTTTTTCTCAATGACAACGCCATAAAAGCAAAAAGCATTTTGTGCATAAATCCACCACTCAAAATGCTTTTCTAGATATGCGAAAAGTATATGGAATAATGAAATACTAGTATGGCGATTTGCGAAAACGTCATTTTAATTCAATATTATTGTGGCAGAATCATCATAAAATGCAATGGATATGATGATATAATGTTTTTAGAATATATGGAAAGAGGATACTTTTATGAAGAAGAAACTGATCTGCATATTGCTTGCTTCCGTAATGCTTATGGGGACAGCCTGTGGAAAGAAAGACGAGACAACTTCAAAGGCAGAACCGACAACAGTCGAGACGACGACCAAGAAAACAAGACCGGTTGTTGAATCATCCACAACAGAACCGACGACCAGCGCGGACTTCAGAAGTTCTTTTGAAGATATCGCCGGAGACTTTATCGATCTTTGCAGAAAAAATGATTACGATATTGCTCTTCAGGAATACCAGTTCAATTTCCTTGAAGGAATCGACGAACCGGTCCGTGCGCTGAATGCTTCGGCGGAAAATGGAGACTTGTCTTATCAGTGTATCGTATTCCAAAACCCGGATTCAGCCCAGAGGTGGATGGAAGCCATGCATGACCTTTCTGATACGATCACAAAGGAAGAACAGGGAAAGACACCTACCGGATGCTCCTACCTCGGAATCTGGAGTGATACGGATGACCTTGATTCCCTGACGCTCTATTTCGTATTGAATAATACATTTGTCGGACTCTGTGCACGTGACGATAACCCGGAACATCACAGAACAGTTGAGAAGGATTTTAAGGATCTTACGGGAAAAGAACTGAAAGTATCCACGATCTGATCCTGTGTATATATAATGTAATAATATAACTTTCTTTCGCAAAAGAATGACAATGCTGTTTCAGTCATGTATACTGGAACAGCATTTCGTTTTTTCTTTGTCGGTAGCTGTGCTGCATGAGCGATAGGAAATGGACGAAAATGCCCTAGTTTCAGGGTTTTGAAAAAAAGAGTGAAAAATATCAAAAAAGGTGTTGACACTACCCAAACCTCGTGATACTATAGTTAAGCGCTTCGCGAGAGAGCGACGCGGACGGACCTTGAAAATTGAATAGAAGAGCAGAAAGTAATTACTACTTTTTATACGAGCCAATAGTTCAATTCATAGAGTTGAAAAACAAGTAAACAAAGAGCCAAAAGGCTC
>Ga0310690_10001036_pt1 | contig 52356 bp, 38 predicted proteins | sample AusTroGonzalo_MG_2_FD_207661 | JGI IMG/M metagenome (GOLD analysis project Ga0310690, IMG submission 207661) | Bovine rumen microbial communities from tropical cattle in Woodstock, Queensland, Australia - Gonzalo_04 (v2) (version 2) | ecosystem: Host-associated > Mammals > Digestive system >... | reverse complement strand
GCGTCTTTTGATCAGTAAACCTTTTCGCACTCCAGTCAACCTTTTTAGGTATCGAGTCAAAAGTTTACGATTTTTAAGATACTAACTCAGTTTTCGAGTCAACCTTTTTCAGGTTTAGTCACTCACTTTGGGTTAGGACTTTCTCGGGTCTTCGTTGGGTCTTTCTCGGGACGTGATCCCGTGATGGTCCCGTTCAGACCAGGTTGTAATAAGGTTATAGGTTATGGGTTATGGGCGAAAAGGCGAGGCAAGATACCGTAAAAGAAATCTATCCGCTCGAAAAGTTCGGAATAAAATCACAAAAATCTTCGGAGCAAAATCATCAAAAAGTTCGGAATTAGCCTCAAAAGTTCGTACCAAATAGCCTCAAAAGTTCATACTAAATAACCTCAATAGTTCGTACTGGACTAAAAAAGTTGATAAATTATTTGTATATATCAATTATTTTTACTACCTTTGCAGCAATTTTTGAAAACGAATCACTATGGAGTATTTGGAACGTATTGCAGATGCAGAACTGAAGCGCCGTTTATCGGCCATGGGAGCCGTGTATATCAAAGGGCCTAAGTGGTGTGGAAAATCCACTACGGCAGGTCAACAGGCCAAGAGCACTATATGGTTGCAAGATCCGGATAAACGTGCTGAGTATCAAGTAACAGGTCAGACTACACCGAGCGTGCTCTTGCGTGGAGAAAATCCTCGCTTGATTGACGAATGGCAAGACATTCCTTTGATATGGGATGCCGTGCGCATGGAGGTGGACAGACGCTCAAAGCCCGGACAATTTATCTTGACCGGTTCAAATGCAGTGGACACAAAAGAGATCATGCACACCGGTACGGGACGTATCTCACGTATGCAGATGCTACCGATGAGTCTTTGGGAATCAAGAGAATCTACCGGCGAAGTGAGTTTGCAGAGCCTGTTCGACAATCCCGGGCAAAATATCGAAGGTATTTCCAAAATGGAGATAGCGGATATCATCTTCGCTGCTTGTCGTGGCGGCTGGCCGGCAACGTTACATGCAGAAACAGACGAGGCTAAACTGCTGACAGCTGTGGATTATGTCACTTCGGTTTGTGACTATGATATCTCAAATGTAGATAAGGTGTCGCGTGACCCAAAATTGGCGCGTATGATCATGCGCTCTTATGCCCGCAACATTTCCACGTTTGCCAAGAAAACATCAATGCTGAATGACATTGTCGCGTCCGACAATATAGAATGTTCGCGTAGTACGTATGATGATTATATCAAGGCATTGGAGAAGTTATACGTCATCCATGACTTGGATGCTTGGTGCCCGGCTATACGTAGTAAGACTGTTATTCGTAGTTCGCCAAAACGGTGTTTCTGCGATCCGTCTGTGGCTGCAGCGGCATTGGGTCTGACTCCGGAAGCATTACAATTACAACTCAAGACGTTTGGCTTTATTTTCGAACAACTCTGTATCCGTGACTTACGTGCATTCACCCAAAACATGTATTCGACTCGTCTGTCGTATTACCATGATCGCTATGGTCTGGAGGCTGACATCGTGCTACATATGGGCGATGAGCGATACGCGCTGATCGAATGTAAACTCGGAAGTCGTGAGATTGACGACGGGGCGAAACATTTATTGGAACTGAAGAGATTGATAGAGGAACATAACCAAACGGAGAAGCAAATGCCGATTCGCTTGCCTGATGTATTAATAATACTCACCGGCGGACAATACGCCTATCGTCGAGAAGACGGTGTATATGTAGTTCCTATCGGATGCTTAAAACCATGAAGTTTTCAAAAAAAATGGCGTGAAATTTGCTCACGTCATTTTTTTTTTGTACCTTTGCAGCCGATTTAAAATACGGTATAATGGATCTATGGATTAAACTGGCAGCAGCGTTAGTGCCGCCGATTGCATTGCTGACTTATATTTACTGCAAAGACCCGCAGAAAGAGCCTATCCGATGGCTGCTGCGGGCGGTGCTATTAGGCGTGTTCATCGCTTTTCCGGTTGCGTGGATAGAGGGCTTTATCCAGACCTTGCTGTTCGGTGCGGAAGGGCAAGTGGTGACGCTGTTCGGCTCGACGATCAAGGCTTTCTTCGTGGCTGCCCTTCCGGAAGAGTCTGCCAAACTGCTGGTATTGTGGCTGGTACTGCGTAAGAACCCGTATTTCGATGAGCATTTTGACTGCATCGTCTATGCGGTATGCGTCAGCCTGGGTTTTGCCGCAATCGAGAACGTGCTGTACGTAGTAGGCTCGGAAGATTGGCAGAGCGTAGCCATCGGGCGTGCTCTATTAGCCGTACCCGGACACTATGCGTTTGCCGTTATCATGGGCTACTGCTATGCCATTTACCATTTCATCCAGCCCACCCCCAAGCGTGCCGTGTTCGTGCTGCTGATGCCCGTCATGGCGCACGGCGTGTATGACGCGCTCGCCATGAGCGGTTCTGTCAATCCTCTGGTCGGAGGCGTGGCATTCTTCGTGCTTATCTATTTCTGTATCAAAATGCAGAAACTGGCACAAAACCGTATTATTGATTTGATTAAAAAAGACAAGGTATGAATAAGAATTTTGTAGAAGAACTCCGTTGGAGAGGCATGTTGCAGGATATGATGCCGGGCACGGAGGAGCAGTTGAACAAAGAAGTAACGACCGCTTATGTGGGTATCGACCCGACAGCGGACAGCCTGCACATCGGTCACTTGTGCGGCATCATGATGTTGCGTCATTTGCAGGCGTGCGGACACAAACCGATTGCATTGTTAGGCGGCGCAACGGGTATGATCGGTGACCCTTCCGGCAAATCGGCAGAGCGTAACCTGCTGACCGAAGAGACACTGCGTCACAACGTACAGTGCATCCGCGAGCAGCTGGAGCATTTCCTCGATTTCAACAGCAATGAACCCAACGCAGCCGAACTGGTGAATAACTACGACTGGATGAAGGACTATACCTTCCTCGATTTCGCGCGTAACATCGGCAAACTCATCACCGTCAACTACATGATGGCGAAAGACTCCGTCAAGAAACGTTTCAACGGCGAGTTCTCGCAAGGTATGTCGTTCACCGAGTTCACCTATCAGTTGCTGCAAGGCTACGATTTCGTCTATCTGAACGAGCATAAGAACTGCAAACTCCAAATGGGCGGTTCCGACCAATGGGGCAACATCACCACCGGTACGGAACTCATCAAGAAGATCACCGGCAACGAAGCCTTTGCCCTCACCTGCCCGCTCATCACCAAAGCCGACGGCGGTAAGTTCGGTAAGACCGAATCCGGAAACATATGGCTCAGCCGCAGATACACCTCGCCCTATAAGTTCTTCCAGTTCTGGATGAACGTGAGCGATGACGATGCCAAACGCTATATCAAGATCTTCACGAGCCTCAGCCGCGAGGAGATCGAAGCGCTCATCGCCGAGCACGACCAAGCGCCGCACCTGCGCGTGCTGCAGAAACGCCTCGCCAAAGAGGTGACCTGCATGGTACACAGCGAAGAGGACTATAACAAAGCCCTTGAAGCCAGCAATATCCTGTTCGGCAACGCAACCGCAGACGCGTTGCGCGCATTGGATGAGGCTACCTTCCTCGATGTGTTCGCAGGCGTGGAGACCTATGAGATCCCGATGGCAGACCTTCAAGCCGGTGTCGGTCCTCTTGATCTGCTCGCAGAACGTACGAACATATTCCCCTCCAAAGGCGAGGCACGCAAGATGATTCAAGCCAACGGTTTCAGTCTCAACAAAGAGAAACTGACCGACCCGCAGACTCCGCTCACCGATGCGAATCTGCTCAACGGAAAGTACTTACTTTTCCAAAAAGGCAAGAAAAATTACTATCTTGTGATAGCAAAATAACGTTTTTTCAAAAAAAAGTGCAGAAATATTGCAAAAAATTTGGTCAATTCAAAAAAAAGCAGTACCTTTGCACCCGCTTTTGACGAGAAGACGATAAATCGTACATCGTAAATCGTCCAATCGTAAATGGTTTTGTCCACTCGTATATCGGTATTACACCGGATTTTGGTTCCGAGAAGCGAGGTTCGACTCCTCGGTGGACAACAAGGGCTGCTTCGGCAGCCTTAATCGTCGAAGAAAGAACAACGATTAAGCAGAAGCAGCCTTAATCGTCGAAGAAAGAACAACGATTAAGCAGAAGCAGCCTTTTTCCGCAGAAGCGGAGACGTGTGATGGAATACACGGTATTAAGTAACACAACAATTTTTAGTTAAACAATGAAAGAATTCGCATTAGTAGGTACTCCGCGTAGCGAGTACGGCAAGAAAGCAGCAAAAGCTTTCCGCGCAGAGGAATTGATTCCTTGCAACATTTACGGTTGTGGTCTGAACCTCACCTTCACAGTAGCAGCAGCTGACGTTCGTAAGCTCATCTACAGCCCGGACACTCAGATCGTTGACCTCACAGTAGGTGACACCAAGACCAAAGCTATCGTGAAAGAGTTGCAGTTCCACCCGATTGACGGTAAGACTCTGCATATCGACTTCCTCGCAGTTGACGCAAAGAAGCCGGTAGTAGTTGAAATTCCTATCCAACTGAACGGCCTTGCAGAAGGTGTTAAAGCCGGTGGTAAGCTGGTTCAGAACATGCGCAAACTCAAAGCTTGTGGTATCTACACCGCATTCCCTGATCGTATCAACATCGACGTTACTACCCTTGGTTTGGGTAAGAAGATCGCCGTTGCTGACGTGAAGGTAGAAGGCTTGAAGTTCGTTAACCCCGCTGACGCTTGCGTCGCTGAGGTAAAGGCAACACGCCAGAGCAAACAAGCTTAATCAATTGACAATTGATAATTGACAGTTGACATTTGGGGCGAGGCGTTTAACGCCCGCCCCTTATTTTAACTATCAACTTTCAACTCTCAACTATCAACTTTAGTATGAAATACTTAATCGTCGGACTTGGAAACATCGGTGACGAGTACGCCGGTACACGCCATAACATCGGTTTTATGATGATCGATGCGTTTGCCGCGTCAAAAGAGGTCAAATGGGAAGACAAGCGCTACGGGTTCATCGGACGCTGCCGCGTCAAGAATGCCGAACTGGTACTCCTCAAACCGTCCACCTACATGAACCTCAGCGGCAATGCCGTGCGGTACTGGCTCGCGCAGGAGAAAATCCCCGTCGAGAACATGCTCGTGCTCGTGGATGACCTCAACCTGCCTTTCGGTACGATCCGCATCCGCAAACAGGGTTCCAACGGCGGGCATAACGGACTCGGCAACATACAATCTGTATTAGGAACGGACGCGTACGCGCGCGTGCGCTTTGGTATCGGCAATGAGTACACCCGCGGCACACAGATCAACTTTGTGCTCGGCGAGTGGACAGACGAAGAGAAGAAGATGATCGACGAACGCCTCAAAGTGACCACGGAGATCATCCCTTCTTTCTGCCTGCAAGGCATTGACCGCACCATGAACCAGTTTAATGGGAAATAAAGGTTATGGGTTATGGGTTACGGGTTATAGGTTATGGGAGACATCCGTGGGTGTGTGCAGCATGGAATGTGCTGCTGGTGATGGCGCTTTATACGCTGTCACGTCTGTTTTTTTACTTCATTAGTCCGGATCTGTTTCCGGACATGACAGGCGCGCACTTATGGGAGTTGCTCAAAGGCGGCATGCGCTTCGACCTAACCGCCGTACTCTATCTGAGTGCCGCCTATCTGCTGCTGACGCTTTTGCCGCTGCCAGCCGCTTGGCGGGAGAACACAGTCTATCAGCGGGTAGCCAAGTATCTTTTCCTAATCCCTAACCTGTTAGGCCTGGCGGTCAACTGCATCGACATGGTGTATGTGCGGTTCACCGACCGGCGTACAACCATCACGTTCTTTAGTGAGTTTGAGAACGACCATAACCTGCTGTCCGTCTTCCTGCAAGGCGCTACGCAGTACTGGTACGTGACACTGTTCGCATTACTCATCATGACCGCATTGGTCTTGCTATTCCGCAGTTCAGGTTTTTCCCGTAACCTTTCACCCGTAACCCATAACCCCTGGTATTATTATGTACGTGAGACGCTGATTTTCTGCGTATCGGCATATTTTATCGTGATCGGCATCCGTGGCGGCTTCGGGCGTTATACCCGGCCTATCACGATGAGTAACGCACTGCAATACACCAACCGCCCGCAAGAGACGCTGCTGGTATTGAACACGCCGTTCTGCCTCATGCGCTCAACGGAAGGCGGCACGTATGTCGAACCGCATTATTTCACGCAAGAAGAAACCGCCACCATCATGACACCGCTGCATGAGGCGAAAGGCGAAGGGCAAAAGGCGAAAGGAAAAGGGTACAATGTCGTGGTGCTTATCTTGGAGTCGTTCTCCGAGGAGTACATAGGCAAGTACACGCCGTTCCTGGATTCATTGTTGGCGCAGAGTGTACGATGGGAGTACAGTTTTGCCTCCGGCCGCAAATCCATTGATGCCATGCCGTCCGTGCTCTCTTCGATCCCGATGCTAATAGCTCCGTATGTAGTAACACCCTACTCTACGAATGCCGTTTCGTCGATAGCTGACTGCCTGAGACGTGAGGGCTACAGTACCGCGTTCTTCCACGGCGCACCGAACGGCAGCATGGGTTTTCAGGCATATGCACGCAGTGCGGGTTTTCAAAAATACTACGGCATGGATGAGTACCCCTATGCGAAGCGGGATTATGATGGCACATGGGCAATCTGGGACGAGGAGTTCCTGCAGTTCTACGCGCAGACCATGAGCACGATGCCGGAACCGTTTATGACTGCGGTGTTCACGGCTTCGAGTCATCATCCCTTCCGTGTTCCGGCACGCTATGAGGGTGTATTTGCGGAAGGTACGCACCCGATTCACCGCTGCGTGCGATATAGCGACCATGCCTTGCGGCAGTTCTTCGCCTACGTACAGACGCAACCGTGGTTTAGCCATACACTGTTTGTGCTGACGGCCGATCATACGAATCAGTTGTCCGAACCGGAATACACCAATGCCCTGGGTCTGTACCGCGTACCGATCGCTTTCTACTGCCCGGGTGTGTTGCTTGCCGACATGCGCACGGATATCGTCAGCCAACCGGATATTATGCCGTCGGTACTGGCTTTTACGGGATATGAGAAACCGTTCTTTGCTTTCGGCGAAGATATATTGACACAACCGAAGGAACATAACTTCGCGGTTTGTTACAACCATCCTGTATTTCAGATCGTGAGTGACAGCCTGCTGGTGCAGTTCGACGGCCAAGAAGTGACGGCGGTGTATAACTACCGCACCGACCCGAGACTACAAACACCGCTGCCTGCTGATGAGGCATCGGAAGAGACGGTTCGCTATCTGAAAGCGTATATTCAGCAATATATCCATCGAATGATAACCAACCAATTGACGTATGAGTGAAGTTCGAATAGACAAATACCTTTGGGCGATGCGCATCTACAAAACGCGCTCTATCGCTGCCGATGCCTGTAAGAACGGGCGCATTTCCATGAACGGTGTGCAACTCAAACCCAGCCGCACGTTCAAGATCGGAGACACATTCAATGTGCGGAAAGGTCCGATCACCTATACCTATAAAGTGCTGCAACTGAGCGAGAACCGCTTGGGTGCGAAGTTAGTGCCTGAATACCTGCAGGACTGCACTTCTCCGCAGCAGTTAGAGCTCTTGGAACTGGCACGCATGGCAGGTAATGGCGGTCGTGACCGAGGGATGGGTCGGCCGACCAAGAAAGACCGGCGCGACATTGAGATGTTTATGTCTGACAATTACTTGGACGAAATAGATTTTGACGATGATGAGGAGTAAAAAAGACAATATAGCCGAGTATATCCTCTATATATGGCAGATAGAGGACTACTTGCGTGCGTTTCCGCAACAGGCAGAAGCGACGCAGGAGTTGCATGAGTTGAACGAGATGATGCATCGCGAAGGCATTCTGGATGGCGGTCATCTGGCATTGGCGAACAATGCGTTGGACGAACTCATCGAACTACATTCGCAACTCCTCAACGAGGATGCCAGGTATCGCGCCGCGATCATTCGTTTACAACCGAGTCTGAATCTGCTGAAAGCCAAGACAGACAAACCCACTATGTCGGATATAGAGGCATGCCTGCTGCTGCTCTATCAGATCATGCTGCTGCGTTTGCAGAAAAAAGAGATTACACAGGAGACCGCGGCAGTGCAAAAACAAGCCACGCAGTTATTACAGTTCTTAAGCAAAACCTATTATGACAACCAAACAGCGCTTTGAAAACATATTGGCATGGTTCGAAACCAACATGCCTGTGGCAGAGAGCGAACTGGTGTTTACCGACCCGTTCCAATGCCTCATAGCCGTAATGCTCTCCGCGCAATGCACGGACAAGCGCGTCAACATGGTCACCCCTGCTCTCTTTGCCGCCTACCCCACGCCGGAAGCCTTAGCGCAAGCGACAAGCGATGAGGTATTCGAATACGTCAAGTCCGTCAGTTACCCGCGTTCCAAAGCGGAGCATCTGGTACAAATGGCGAAACGGCTCGTAGAGGTTTATGGCGGACAAGTACCGGACAGCATTGATGAGCTGCAGACGCTGCAAGGCGTGGGACGCAAGACTGCCAACGTGGTCTGTGCAGTCATCTGGAACCAACCCACGATGGCCGTTGACACACATATATTCCGCGTCAGCGAACGTCTTGGTCTCACAACCAACAGCAAGAACCCGTTGCAAACAGAGAAAGCACTGGTGAAATATATCCCTCAGACCGTTATCCCAAAGGCACACCACTGGTTGCTGCTGCACGGACGATACGTATGCCAAGCCCGTAAACCCCAATGCGAACAATGCGGATTGACACCATATTGCAGATTTTTTAATAAAAAATGAGCACATACTTGTGTATGTGCTTTTTTTTTAGTACCTTTGCACCGCAAAATGAATATATCGTAAATGACTAAATTGTAAATGGCTTTATGGCAGAGAAACAAGCACCGAATGCAGACAAGTTAAAAGCACTGCAAGCAGCTATGTCGAAAATCGACAAAGAGTTTGGCAAAGGCGCCATCATGAAATTGGGCGACGAGAATATTGAGAATGTACCGGTTATCCCGACCGGCAGTCTGGGACTGAATTATGCCTTGGGCGTAGGCGGTTATCCGCGCGGACGCATCATCGAGATTTATGGTCCGGAGTCGTCCGGTAAGACCACACTCGCCATTCACGCAATGTCAGAGGTGCAGAAAGACGGCGGAATCGCAGCAATCATTGATGCCGAGCACGCGTTCGACCGTTTCTATGCTGAGAAATTAGGTGTGAACATCAATGAGCTGCTCATTGCCCAGCCGGACAGCGGCGAGCAAGCACTGGAGATCGCGGATGAACTGATTCGTTCGGCAGCAGTCGATCTGATCGTCATTGACTCCGTAGCAGCGCTGACACCGAAAGCAGAGATCACCGGCGAGATGGGTGATAACAAAGTGGGGTTGCAAGCACGCTTGATGTCGCAAGCGCTGCGTAAGATGACCGCTTCGGTGAACAAAACCGGCACGACTGTTATCTTCATCAACCAGCTCCGTGAGAAAATCGGCGTTCCATTCGGTAACCCCGAGACAACAACCGGCGGTAACGCGCTTAAGTTCTACGCTTCGGTGCGCCTCGACATCCGTCGTACGGGACAGATCAAAGACGGCGAGCAGATCAAAGGTAATCAGGTTCGCGTCAAAGTTGTAAAGAACAAAGTAGCGCCTCCGTTCAAGAAAGCGGAGTTTGACCTCATGTTCAACGCAGGTATCTCGCGCATCGGTGAAATTCTCGATTTCGCTGTAGCTACTGAGGTCATCAAGAAAAGCGGTTCGTTCTTCTCGTACGGTGACACCAAACTGGGGCAAGGTCGTGACAAAGTCAAAGATGTACTTGCCGACAATCCGGATCTGTGCGAAGAACTGGAAGCCAAGATCACCGAGAAAGTAAAAGAACTGGGGCTCGAAGCAGTACTGTCGAAGATTGGAAAATAAGCAATATATATTATCGCCTCGCGAGGCATATGTCGCCGAGCAACAGTGGCGGATCGTCAAGCGGAGTATAGATGCACGGCAACGCGAGTTGCGCGTGCATCTGACTATTCTGACGGACGAAAAGGGGAAGCCCGTTCCTAAGGACGCACCTATCCCGCTCTATGCACCGCCGGTGTTCCAAGATGTGCATCAAGCAGAGCGGTCAGTTGTTATTATCGGTTGCGGACCTGCAGGTCTGTTTGCGGCACTGACACTGTTGGAGCACGGTATCAAACCTATTATCTATGAGCGCGGAAAAGAGGTCAGTGAACGCAAAAAAGATATCGCATTGCTCAACCGCAATGAAGGCTTAAACGAGGAGTCGAACTACTGCTTCGGCGAAGGCGGTGCCGGTACGTTCTCAGACGGCAAACTGTTCTCGCGCTCTAAGAAACGCGGTAACATGCAGCGAGTGATGGAGCTGTTCCATTATTTCGGTGCACCGGACACCGTACTCTACGAAGCACATGCGCATATCGGTAGCGATAAACTGCCCGGCATCATCCGCAACATGCGCGAGTGCATCCTTGCGCACGGCGGAGAGATACACTTTGAAACGAAGATAGAGAGCCTGAAAGCGGTTACGGGTTACGGGTTACAGGTTACGGGAACGCCTATCATTCTGGCAATAGGTCATTCGGCGCATGACACCTATCGGATGTTAGCGGCAGAAGGTGTAACTCTCGAAACCAAAGGTTTTGCGGTGGGCGTTCGTGCGGAGCACCCGCAAGCACTTATTAATAAACTCATGTACCATACTACGAACGTTGAATATGTTGGTAATGCCTCATATAGTCTGGTGACGCAAGTCGATGGTAGAGGGGTGTATTCGTTCTGTATGTGCCCTGGAGGACATATTGTACCGGCAGGTAGCAGCGTAGGCACGTGTGTGGTAAACGGTATGTCTGCTTCCCATCGTAACTCACCCTATGCCAATTCCGGCATGGTCGTTCAAATTAATCCGGAGGATATACCCGGCGATGACCCGTTGCGTGGATTAGAGTTTCAGGAGGAATTAGAACGCATGGCGTTTGAGCATGGTGGACATCGAGCACAAGCTCCTGCACAACGCCTACGCGATTTTGTAGAAGGGCGAGCAAGCAAAGATTTGCCGGCATGCAGTTATTTGCCCGGAATAGTAAGCAGTCGTTTAGACCAATGGTTACCGGCACATATAGGCAAACGCATGCAGCAGGGTTTTCGGGATTTTGACCATAAGTATCCGGGATTCCTTACCAACGATGCTGTCATCGTAGGTGTCGAGAGCCGTAGCAGCAGTGCCGTACGCATCGTGCGTGATCCGGACACCTTACAATCAGTTTCCACCCCGAATCTCTACCCCTGCGGCGAAGGTGCAGGCTATGCAGGAGGTATCACAAGTTCCGCGTTGGATGGCATCAATGCCGCGCTGAAGATAGCAGAACAATAAAACAGGCTCGCGTTTGCGAGCCTTTTGTTTTTCTGCTTTACAATTAACTATTTAGAGTTGTGCACCAAGAGCATTGTACTCTACACCATTCTTACGGATGATAAGCTGACCATCACGGAAGAATTTCTCTGCCTTAACAGAAGCGTTAACGTTGTCAATACCTTGGGTCGGAAGTGCGCTGATGCGAACACCGAAGATATTGCTGGTGTTGGAGATGAGCTTAATAACCACGTCACCTGCGTCATATACACCACCCGGGAGGTCGAACTCAGCAGCATAAGCGGGACGAATACCATCAATCTTTACACCACTTTTGAGAACCTCTACAGGGTCGTCACCGAAAATAGCAACGCTTACACCACGCTCGCTATCACCGTTCGGTTGGAAGTAAATAACGAGTTTGCCATCTTCTGCGGTTTCAAAACCACCAAGCTCAATCGATGCGCCACTAGCTGCACGGAACATGGTACCTACTTTCAGCGAGTCTACACCATTCCAATCCGGAGTCGGGCAAGTGGTGTTGTAGTCTTCTTTTACATTCCACTTTACCTCAGCCTCAGAGCCATCGGATTTTTGGAAGCCTTTAAGAACAGAACCGTTAGCCAACTCATAGGTACTCGTGCTGGTGATGGTAGTTGCAATCATGTCCGGATCCGAAACGCTGAGTGCTTGGAAGTCAATGTAGTTAGCTACTTCGTTAAGCACTACTACATTTTGTGCGTTAACTGTCAGAGCTGTTGCTACAGCTGCTGCAAAAAGGAAAAATTTCTTCATACTTGTTGAGTTTTAATTGTTAATATGATTGGTTAATTTTGTAAAGTCGAGTTTACATTTTTTATCAGTTGCAAAATTACTGCTTTTTTTTGACATAGACAACTATTTTTTGATAAAAAATGTAGAAAAATTGATTTTTTTCAAAAAGATAGCTCTATTTTCGCATTTTTTTTGTACCTTTGCACCAAATTAATCTTTAAAATATAAAAAGCAATGAAAAAAACGCACTTATTGATTGCCCTCTTTGTTGTGTTATGCGGAACGGCTACTGCCCAAAGTCCGAACAAATACGACAAGTACTACACAGATCTGCCTATTGAGATTGAGCATGTACAGCCAGTAGTATTCCCTGCCACCTCTGTCAACATTGCCCAGTTCGGAGCAGTGCCTGACGGCAAAACGGAATGCACGGAGGCATTTGAGAAAGCTATTAATGAGCTTAGCAGTAAAGGCGGCGGGCATGTAATCGTGCCGCGCGGCGTATGGAAAACCGGCCCAATCGTGCTCAAGAGCAATATCGATTTGCACTTGTCGAAAGGCGCAACTATCCTCTTTAGCGAGAACAAGGAATTGTATGTGCAGAAGAACGATCCGCGCGACGGCAGCAAGAAATGCAACGCATTTATTCGTGCGTCCAAATGTGAGAACATAGGCATCACTGGTAAGGGTGTGATTGACGGGCAAGGCTTTATCTGGCGTCCGATAAAAGAGAAAAAAGTAGTGCGCGACGGCAAGTTGCCGGAAGTATGGGAAGAGGCATTGGCGTTAGGCGGCACACTCAAGCAGGACGACAAGACTTATCGCTTGTGGTATCCATTCAATCTCAACAAAGAACTCGGCATCCCCAACATAGCTGCCACACCGGAGATTCAAGAGAAAATGCGTCCGCACTTAGTGAACATCACCGACTCGAAGAATGTAGTGATTGAAGGCGTGACGCTGCGCAACAGCCCGAAGTTCCATCTTGTGCCCACGCGCGTACAAAACCTTATTATAGAGGATGTGACGATTGACTGCCCGTGGTGGGCACAAAACGGCGACGCGATAGATCCGGGAAATGTGCAAGTAGCGCTGATAGCCGGTTGTCATGTGAGTGCAGGTGACGATGGCATCTGTATGAAAGGCGGCGTAGGCGAGAAAGGTGTAGAAGCCGGCCCACAACGCGATTTCCTGATTTGTAATGACACTGTCTATCGTGCGCATGGCGGTTTCGTTATCGGCTCGGAGTTCAGCGGTGGTATGCAGCGTCTGGTTGTGAAAGACTGTATGTTTGACGGCACGGATATCGGTTGCCGTTTCAAATCGGCTCCAGGTCGTGGCGGTTGGTGTGAAGATATCTACTGCATCAATATCGTGATGAAAGATATCCGCGAAGCGGCTATTCTGTTCCAATCGGGTTATGCAGATCGTTCGGCAGGCGGTCGCGGCGCAACTGACACAGACGACAAGAGTAAGTTCTATCCCGAATGGAGCAATTTCATTTTCCGCAATATCACCTGTGTGAACGCTCAGAAAGCAGTCGATATCACCGGTTTGAAAGGTTTGCCGGTACATGACTTGTTGTTCGACGGCATTAGTTTCTATGGTGTTCGCGAAGGAATGAGCATCGACTATGCAGAGAAACTGACGTTCCAGAACTGCACGATGTCGCCTGCAAAGGAGCACACTATCAAGCACAGCAAAGATCTGAAATGGAACGGTAAACCCTTAGAGTAAGGAAACGAACAGACATAGTAATGGCGCCCGGAAAGGCGCCATTATTGTTTTAATAGAGATGAGCCACAATGGAATTGAGATACACATCCAAATTTGTGTGTCCCGTTACCAGCGTGATTGCAGCGGCATCCAGCATATTGTTTGGATCCAAGCCGTAACGTTCTTCCCACTCATCGGGTATTCCGTCGTAGTCAGTGTCCGCTTCGCGAGTAGCGCTTTGCAGTTCCGGCCAACCACCCACGTCAGTCTGCGTATTAATCAAACTACCTGTTCCGTTCTTTACGTTGTTTATAATACGCGTATCTACGGCATCTCGGTGGAGCGAACAACCAGCCTTGTTTAGCACAGTTTCGTAGGCTGCTTCGGCTGTTTGCTCATTCTTGAGAGCGGTGAGTCCCTCCGTCCAACGGGTATCAACCTTACATTGTTCTTTTTTGGCAGACTCATCTGGATAAACCCCTGTCCAGTTATCGGCAGTAACCGATTCAGAACCGTGCATATAATTGCCAGTCAAATAGAATTTAGCTGGTTCAACAGTACCGCCAACTGTTTTTGCACAAAAATCGTTGCACTTCGTTGTTGGGTTCAGCAATCGTGTCTTGACGCCCGACTTGGTAGAAAGTCCCGGTTTGTAGTAGTTATTTACAAAATTGATATGTCTTCCTCCGGCTCCTTTGTTCGTTCCCTCACCACCGTACGCAGAGTTACCTCCCCAGTTATAGACTACATTATTGACAAAATCAATTGGACCAGCGCAGATAGCATTGACATAATCATGATCGAAACGCGGATTACGGCTGTCATGGTGGGCAAGCAGGTTGTGATGGAACGTCGCATTCGTGCCGCCCCATATACCACCATAACCATGACTCCCTTTGTCATGCACCGACTCCTTGAGCGACTCCGACACGATACAATACTGCATGGTAAAATTCGTGTTCCCGTAACAACTGACGCACTCGTCCACTGACCATGAACAACTCAAGTGGTCGAGTACGACGCCAGTCGCGTTTTTGACCGTTACTGCATCAGCCTCTGTATTACTTACATCGCCCAAACGGCATCGAACGAAACGGACTATCACATTACTCGCATTGATGATGAGTGGATAGTCAGCTATGCAGATACCGTCGCCCGGCGCCGACTGACCGTCAATAGTAATACTACCTGTCTTGATTCGCAATTCGCTTTTGAGATGAATCGTACCGGACACAGTGAAGAGTACACGCCGCACACCTACTTGGTTCACAGCATAACGCAACGTACCGGCCTGAGGCAGTCCTGTATTGGGATCATCAGCATCGTCCAGTCGGGTAACACGATAAATAGCACCACCGTCTCCTCCTGTGACCGAAGCTCCTCCGCCTTCTATATGCTGACAAGCCGCTACCAACTCGGGATACGTGTCGATAGTCGGCTGGTCAGGCTGTTCGGGCGTTGTGCAGGCCATTATGACCATGCACACAACGCCTAACAGTATGTAGTTGCGCAAATACATAGCAAATTATTCTTCTTCCGGTATTATATTCGCGTAGTCGTAGTCGTTCCAAAGGGCGCCATTGGACTGACCTACATTGACTGCGAAAATCGGCCAAAGCTGACGTCCGTTGAGACGCTCAGGATAATCGCGGTCGAAGAGCATGTAGTTGTCCGGAGCCAATTCACGGCCGGAGGAGCCCACATAGATAGCGGTCTTGACCCAACCGTTCTCCTTGTCGTACGTAGGCGGTTCGCCGATCTCGCCCTTGTTAAGACCATAAACCGAGTCGATTAAGAAGCCCTTGATACCTGCAGAGAAGCTATACTCATCGCCTACATATTTATACTTGAAATAGATCGTATCACTGAGACCTTCGAACTCACCCGCATGGTTGTTCATATTTGCCAAACGCTCGTGCGCTGCCAACATCGTCTCACGCAAGATACCCCAGCGTATCAAATCGTATTTTCGGATATACTCTCCGGTGAACTCCAGTTTGCGCTCCTCTTGCAAGTTAGCCATCGTCAAAGGCTTTGCCGATGCATGGGCACGCGTACGAATCTGACTGAAGAGAGCTGCTCCGTCCAGACCGTAGTTGTCTGTCGGCATATTACCACCGATACCACCGATAGAAGCCTCTGCCGCCATTAACATAACATCCGCATAGCGGATAACCGGATAGTTGATACCGTCATCATTACCCGTACGGTTACGTTTCATCCACTCCACACGGTATTTATTACCGTACCAGTCGCCTACCATTTGATTCTTTTGGTATAGTATCTTAGAGTCCGAACCCTTCTGCGGGAAGGCTTGTGCTACTTTCTCCGGATCAGAGTTGAACTTGGTTCCATTGTCATACACCCAGATATAACGCGCCATCGTGACGTCACGACGAACATCATTCGATTCGAAATCGTAGTATAGTGTCGGCACAATACCTACCGCTGAGTTACTCGAACCGCCTTCGTTATTCTTAAGTCCGCCTACAGCGTCTGCCATCTTCGTACAGTTGTATTGGAGAACCTGACCACGCGATCCGTCAGCAAACGGGATCTCCCATATCACCTCCGAGTTGTAGTAATTAGTCTCGTCGGCACAGATTTTTTTGAAGATATCCTCGTAGTTAGTTTGGAACTTTGCTTGTTCATTACCATTAGTAAGGATTTGCGCGCACGCCCACATGACTTCAGTGTTCAGCTCGACACGCAGAGCGTCGTCTGCAAGGAACTCGGGAGCTACCTGCCATGTAGCAGGACGTACACCCTTTCCGGCATAGAACATGTCGGTACGAGCAAGCAGAGCCAATGCAGCCGCCTTACTCGGACGACAAGTGGTGTTCGCAGCCGTTCCCGGACAATCCTTTGACCACGGCAAGAGTTCGGCTGATTTCTTGAGGTCTATGCGGAGCTGCTTGAGCACATTTGTGCGGTCGGATTTCTTCATTTTCAAGCCTTCCGGATCCTTGGTCATCGACACAAAGCGCGCCTGTACATCTCCCCACAGTTTCACCATCTCCAGATAGCAGAACGAACGAAGGAAATAGGCCTCTCCCAACAAATACTTCATCTTCGGATCCTCCAGATCTCCGTATTCCTCAATGCCCTCGATAATATTGTTGCACTTCTCGACAGACGAGTTGAGATAACCCCACGGGTCTTTGCCATTCGCCGTGGACAGATCACCGCTCACCGGAGTCATAGCATAAATATTCCACTCAGCACGACCGGAGTTCTTGGTTCCATGCTCTACATCGGTGTTCAGTCCCTGATAACCGCAAGCCAAACGGTTACGATAGGATTTGTCTTGACCGAAATTGTCATACACACCGGCAATCACCTGCTCGGTACTGGCCGCATTTCCGAACACCATTGCTGGGTCCATTGCAGAGGGCGATTTCGAGTCAAAGAAATCGCAACCAGCCAATACAACGGCTGCCGCTGCCAATGCTATATATTGATACTTTTTCATATTCTTAAAATTTTATTGGTTACGTTATTGCGATTTGTTTAGAACGATAGATTCAGACCAAAGTTAAACGCACGGCTCTTGGGGAAAGCAGAGAAATCCACTCCTGTTGCCAGCGGGTTAATCTTCGAACGGGTATCCACCTCAGGATCTGAACCCGAATATTTGGTAGCGCAGAAGACGTTGGAAGCAGTAAAGAAGATACGGCAAGTCTTGATATATGCCTTCTTGATCCAAACGTCCGGCAGCGAATAACCTATCGTCAGGGTCGAGAGACGCAGGAATGAACCGTCCTCTACATACTTGTCAGTCAGAGCGATATTGTCACTAATCGGGTTGGCAGTTACTGCGCCGCTGTTAGCCGCTGCCAAGGCGGTGGTCAGGTTGGTGTAGTTGTCACCCGTCACTTTACCATCCTCTCCGATGAATTCAGTCGGGATATACGAACCGTCTGCACGGAAGAGTGAATAGCGTTGACCGAAAGCGATATTAGACGTGTTGTTACGCAGTTTCGATTTGTCAAAGATCGTTCCGTAGTCCAGTGCGGAGAGGTTGAGCACCTTATTACCGTAACTATAGGTAAAGTTGGCACTCATATCCACTCTACCCCATTTCTCGCCGCCGATATTAAAGCTCAATCCAAAACCGCCCTGAATAATCGGTTGGGTATTGCCCAAGATAACACGGTCATTGTCGTCGATGACACCGTCGCCATTCTGATCTTTAATCTTCAGCATACCCGGACGAGCATCACCAAGTATAGTGCTAACTGCTTTATTATCTTCACCATACCAGCGGTTATTGCTCGGGTTGAACGAAATAAAGTCCTCTGCCGAGTACCAGCCGTCACTCTCATAACCCCATATATTTCCAACCATGTCGCCCGGACGAAGTTTGAACTCGTAGTCCGTATTGGCATAATTGGACGAGAAGCAAGCAGAAGATACGAGATACTCTTCCATACCTCCCAAATCCACAACGCGGTTGACATTGTGCGATATATTGGCGTTTACAGCCAGATTGTAACTCAGGCTCTTGGATTTTTTGTCAAGGATAACACCATTTACGCTGAACTCGACACCCTTGTTATCCGTCGATCCGATATTGCGGAATTGGTAGTTGTAACCGCCAAGACCACCTAACGCATAGCGCAGAATCAAGTCCTTCGTGCTGTTCCAATAGAGGTCAACCGTTCCGGACAGACGTTCGTTCCAGAATCCGAAATCGACACCTAAATCTCGAGTAATGGTGGTTTCCCATTTGAGTTTGTTGTTTGCAGCTATTCCATCCGAACCGCCATCCGTCAACTTGGTATCAAAGATACCGGTATAAGCCGAAGCAGAAGCCAAATACTCGGAACGCAGATAACCGAGATCCACGTTGTTGTTACCTACTGAACCGTAGGACAAACGGATTTTAAAGTTAGACATAACATCTTGAGCCGGAGCCATCCATTCCTCGTCAATGATACGCCAAGCTATAGCTGCCGATGGGAAATAGCCCCACTGGTTACCTTTCGTAAAGCGTGTGGATGCATCGGCACGGAACGTTGCTGTTATGTAATAACGGCTAAAGAGCACATAGTTCGCACGAGCGAAGAACGAGAGCATATTATCCGTCGGATTAATATACGATGTCGCAGTATAATCCTTGGCTGAACCAACATAACGGAATACTTCCGGACCCTTCAAACTAGGGTCGTAACCGTAACCCTTTGTTGTACGAAGCTCACCTTTCATTATCTGTAACTCCTCACCGATGAGGACACCCAAGTCGTGATCACTACCCCATGTCTTCTTGAATTCGAGGGTATTGGTATTCTTAAAGTGGCTGTCTTTCTCATCGGTAGAGATGATATGTCCGTAACCCGCACCACCAGCATAGGTGAAACCGTCACCGGCACGCGAGTAATAAGTAGTCGGACCATAGTAACGATCTTGGCTGATATAGCGCCCCTCATAGCCTAACTCGGTTTTGAAGGTGAACCACTTCGCGAACTTATAGCTTAAATAACCCTGCAAGTTGTACTTATTGTCCACTTTGTTGCGATAGTTATGGTCGATAGTGGTAATCGGGTCGTAGAGCGAACCAAATGACTCGTAATCATCCAAACCGGCTACGTTATCTTTTGCAAACAGCTCAATCGGGGAATATGCGATTGCATTGCGCACACGACTCTCTGTCTTCGAACCGGCATCAGTTGCTGTATTCGTACCGGAACCTAACACTTGCGTATTCGAGTAACGAGCTGTAAAACTGATGGTCAGATCCTTAATCGGTTTAAATTTCGCCTTGAAGCTCAAGTTATTACGGTTATAATCCGAACCGTACATAATTCCTTCATCATCTATACGAGCGTACGAAAGCGAGAAATTGCCCAATTTATTTCCACCGCTCAAGGTAAAACTATGATTGCTGTTCAAACCATGGTGACCGAACGTTTTATCCTGCCAATCCGTCACCGTCTGATCGCGCCAGTATTCTTGAATTTCCGACAAAGTCATCACCTGATCCTTGTCCTGTGTTTCTGCATAACGCGGGTCAAAATACTGGTTGAAGTTACTGGGGATATCAGCAGTCTTACCTTTGGCTCTGTAGTGTGCATACTCATACTGCATCAGCACATAATCGTCAAGACTCAACATGTCGTATTTCTTCGCCATTTGCTTCCATCCCATATAACCGGTGTAGTCAAAATGGAATTGCATCTTGTCATCCATATTGTTATCAGCATCCTTGGTCGTGATGATAATAACGCCATTGGCACCCTGAGCTCCGTATATAGCCGTAGCAGCAGCATCCTTGAGAACGTCCATAGATTGGATGTCGCCAGGAGCAATATCGGCAATCGAACTAACTTGGAAACCATCCACGATATAGAGCGGGTCACTTGACTGTGTCAAGGACGTACCGCCACGCACGCGGATTTTTACATCTGCATCAGGACTACCCTCGGTAGTTACTACCGACACACCTGCCAATTTACCTTCGAGCGCCTGACTAGCCGAAGCAACAGGAATGTCCTTCAACTGGTCTGCGTTCACAGAGCCGACTGCTGTCACGAGGTCACGCTTCTTGGTCGTACCATAACCGGTCACAACCACCTCATCCAGCACTTCGCTGTTTTCAGAGAGCACGACATTCAACACATCTCCGCTAATAGCAACCTCTTGAGTTTGCATTCCGATGTAAGAGAACACTAGTTCTTTTGCATCATCAGGAACTTCAAGCGTGTAGTTACCATCAAAATCCGTAACTGTACCAATGGTGGTACCCTTCACGACCACAGAAGCAGAAATAATCGTCTCTCCTGTCGGGTCTTTTACCGTTCCGCTAATCACACGTGCCTCTGCAGCCATGCCCACCAAAAGCAAAGCCGAAAGAATCATGGTACGGAACATACTGGAATTCAGTTTCATAAAGAGAATTTTGTTTGTATTGATAAAAAGTTAAATTGTTTGTTCCACAATAGTAGCGTGTATATATAATTTAAATCGGCCACAAAGGTACACAAAAAACGTCAATCTTATGTGGAAAAATTGACGTAAATAGTACACTTGTGTATTTTTTTGCTAACTTTAGTTGTCAAACGGCTCTGCGTAAGTGCATCCTTCGCGCCAACGAGAGCACCCATAACGCGTATTTCCTCGTATAATACGCCCCTGACGGCATACCGGACAAAGCATTCCCGCTTTATTGGTTTTGACGTCCCGAACCACTCCGGAGGTCATATCTTTGAGTTCCGCCAAAAACTGCTGCGCCGTATAGTCTCCTCGCTCTATTTCACGCAGTTTCTTCTCCCATAATCCGGTCAACTCTGCAGACTTGAGCAATGGAGAGATAATAGTATGTATCAAATCAACGCCTATTTCTGTTGCCCGCAAACTCTTGCCTTGCTTCTGGATATATTTGCGCTGATAGAGTTTCTCTATAATCGCCGCACGGGTAGATGGTCGGCCGATACCGTTCTCCTTCATTGCCTCACGCAGTTCATCATTCTCCACCGTCTTACCCGCCGTCTCCATAGCACGCAACAGAGTCGCCTCAGTGTAATACTTCGGTGGTGTGGTAGTTTTCTCTTTCAGCACAGGTTCATGCGGTCCGCTCTCGCCTTTCGTGAATGCCGGTAGCGATTTGGTATTATCAGAATTCTCATTGTTTTCTATATTCTCCACTTCTTCTTTCCCAAACACCGCCCTCCATCCTGGTTTCAGTACCTCTCGACCGGTCACTTTGAAATCGATCTCTCCGGCTTTAGCTAATACGGTTGTATTGCTTACTTCGCATTCGGGATAGAATGCTGCAATAAAATGCAAGGCTACAAGGTCGAATACTTTCTTTTCATCTGCCGTCAATCCTTCCGGACGTTGACCTGTAGGAATAATCGCATGGTGGTCGGTCACTTTCTTGTTGTCAAACACCTTTTTTGACTTCGGTAATTTAGTGCCTAACAACGGAGCTATCTGCGGATAATAATCCTTGATACCGGCTAATGTTCCCGGCACTTTAGGGTATATATCATCACTCAAGTAGGTTGTATCTACACGCGGATAGGTCGTTACGCGTTTTTCATACAGCGACTGTATCAACTGAAGCGTCTGCTCGGCGGAGAACGAATATTTCTTGTTACAATCCACTTGTAGCGACGTCAAATCATACAACTTTGGTGCATACTCCAATCCTTTTTTCTTCTCCACTGATGTGATAGTCAGCGGCAAATCCTTGATGCTATCCACCAATTCCTGCCCCTGCTCCTCTGAGATAATAGCGTACTCGCCGTCCTCCACAGGAATCTGAGCACTGAACAGCGTATCGCGATAATTGGTTTTCAACTCCCAATAAGTTCTCGGCACAAAATGCTCTATCTCCGCTTGGCGCTTAACCACCAGTGCCAATGTCGGAGTTTGCACACGTCCCACGGAAAGCACTTGCCGGTCGCGCCCCGTCCCGCGCGCGTACCTTATAGTGTACGCGCGCGTGGCGTTCATTCCAAGCAACCAATCGCCGATAGCACGCATCAAACCTGCTTCGTACAAATGTTGGTACTCAGATTGGTCTTTGAGCGTCTGGAACCCTTCGCGTATTGCCTCCTCGGTCAACGAACTCACCCATAAACGCTTAACGGGGCATTTACACCCCGCTTGCTGATACACCCATCGCTGGATGAGTTCTCCTTCTTGTCCCGCATCTCCGCAGTTGATTACCTCGTCTGCTTGCTCTATCAGGGACTTGATGATATTGAATTGCTTGTGTACCCCTTCGTCGCCATGTACTTTAATGGAAAAACGCGAAGGAATCATCGGCAGTGTACTAAGATTCCATCCTTTCCACTGCTCGGTATATTCCTGAGGATCAAGGAGTGCACAAAGATGGCCAAAAGTCCAAGTGACCTGGTAGCCGTTGCCTTCGAAATAGCCGTTCTTACGCTGATTAGCACCCAGCACTCGGGCTATATACTCGCCCACAGACGGTTTCTCGGCAACGCATACTACCATATTAATCAGTCTTTCTGTCCGCCATAACCATAGCCATAACCGTAGCCATAGCCATAACCGGCACGAGTTCCCTTGACTGCGTTGAGTACGCAAGCCACGTTATGCATTCGTTCTTGATCCACCATTTGGTTGATATAATCCACCATTTCGGACGGAGTATATTTGTAACGGCTCACGAAGATGGTCATGTCGGCTATACGGTCTAACAGATAAGTATCACTTACCAATGCCACCGGAGCCGTATCCACAATAATATACTCATAACGCTTGCGCAATGCGGCAAACATAGTATCCAAACGTCTGGTCTGCAACAACTCAGACGGGTTGGGAGGAATAGTACCGCACGGTATCAAATCCAAATTCCTATGCTCACCACTCGGTACGATGATATCATCCAACGTTACCTCCGGTTCTGCCAAATAATCCGTCAAATGACCTTTATGCGGCAAATTGAAATAGGTTGCCAACATCGGCTTACGAATATCAAGACCTACCAACACCACTTTCTTACCCAAGATAGCCAAGGACAACGCGATGTTACTGGACACATAAGACTTACCTTCACCATTGATACATGAAGTAACAAGAATCACTGGCGATGTAACATCCGACGGTAACATAAAGCGCAAATTGGTTCGAATCAAACGGAACAACTCAGCCGATACAGTGGACTCGCCTTCGTGGATAGCGATATGCGCTTTACGCGAGTTGAGTACCAACTGACCCAGTACCGGAGCCTTCACACGTCGTTCATAATCCTTCGGATCATCGATCTTGTCATTGAACAACAAAATCAAATAAAGAATTCCGGCGGGAACCATAATTCCCAAGAAGATACAGATGATCATCAATCTCTTCAACGTCGGACGCTTGCTCAGCACGTCGCGCTGCGGAACATCCAAAATCTTTGCAGGAAGAGTCGTTGCTGCCAACATCAAGGCGTTCTCCTCTCGCTTTTGATAGAGGAACAAATAAAGACGCTCTTTGATTTGTTGATCACGAACAACGCGCACATACTCGCGCTCCTGCTCCGGAGCATTCTTGATTTGTGAATTAAACTTGGTATCACGCTCTTGCAAATTGCGCAGACGTATGTGCAACCTATCACGCAATGTACCTATCGTCGCAATGATATTCTGGCGCATAGATGCCAATTGGGTATCCATTTGCTCAATTACCGGGTTGTTCTCAGTTGCCGTACGCTGAATACGCATGCGTTGAAGCAATATGGTATTATACTCAGACAGACTTGCAGTCACCGCCGGATCAGTGATTCCTATATTGGCAGGGAGCAGGTTATTACGCTTTGTATCGTCACGCAAGAACTCATCCACATAATCCACCAAACTCAACTGTGTTTCAATTTCTGCAATCGCAGTTTGTTCTGCGCTGCTGGCCTCAAGAAACAGTTTCGCCTGAGTCTCTATATCGGCTATGCTATTTTGCTCTTTATATGTAGAAACAGCATCCTCCGCCTTTGTCAATTCTGCGGTGATGATATTCAAGCGTTCTTCGATAAATGCAGCCGTATTGGAGGCCAACATATTCTTATCAACTACTGCGTTGAGATTATATTGCTCTATTACTTGATGCAACATTGCACGGTCGCGCGCCGGCAATGTGGATTTCATAGAGAGGTTGATAATATTCGACTCTTTCTTATTCAAAGCCACTTTTATCAACTGACGATAATCTGCCACGACCAACTCATGACGCTTGTGAACCACACGGTAAGTGGTATCTTCACTCAACTCACGATTCGCATGAACACGAATCGTACCAACTGCGGTCTCCACCGGTTCATCAAGATTCGGAACACGAGTAGTCGAGCGCACAAAGCGCCCCTTTTGGGTTTTTATCTTATAACCCTTGCGGCTTTTTCTTACATCGACTAAAAATGGCTCCAATTGTGCTTCTTCCGTCAATTGAATATAATCAATCTTCAGGGCAGGATCACGGAACTCGCCTTCCCAACGAAGACCATTTTTTACATAATTATACTCCCATAAATTCAGCGCATCGATAGATTGCGAGATGATACCACGAGATGTGAGAACAACTACCTCGTCCTCTGCCGCAGCATTTCCGGACAAACCAAGCATAGATAACCCGCCAAGCATAGAATCGCCGAAACCTGCATCTTTTTGACGAAGCACAATACTGGCATCCGTTGTCCATTTAGGACTCTTTCGTAAATAATAGAACGTTCCTAACAACACAAAGAACGCTACGCTCACGACAAACCACCACCAGTGCTCGCTCACCAAGCGCACGATCTTGCGCAATTCAATTTCATTATTTTGACGTTGTTCCATAATTGTTATTAATTTCCACTTGAACTACTTGAACTATTTCCGTTGGTAACACTAACAATGGTTACGATAACGGTTGCCGCACTGGCCAATGCGGACACCATACTTACCCACAAACTGACGTTCGTACTATTGATAGCACGTACGCTATTCGGCGATACATACAGCACGTCATTCTGCTGCAAATAATAATACGGCGACATCAGCAGATCCGGCTTCGTCATATCAATGCGGACGAACTCCATCTTGCCGTTCACCTCACGAGAGAGAAGCACGTTGTCACGACGACCGTAAGGAGTCATGTCACCTGCTGCTGCCAAGGCTTCTAATACGGTCAAACGACCGTCACTGATACTCACATATCCCGGTTTATGAACCTCACCTAACACGGATACTTTCGCACTGATCAAGTTCACCTGAACCATAGGTTTCAGCACTTGCTCTTCCAACAAACTCTTGATGTAATCCTCCACTTCTTTGCGCACCATACCGGCCACATGCACCTTGCCCAATACCGGCATTTCTACATTACCGTCCTCATCCACACGATAGGTCAACAAGGTCGGTGTACTTTTAATTTGCGTCGAACTCGGATCGTTCACGTTAACCATGTACAAGTTGTACGGAGCTACTGCCTCCTGATCCAACGCGGAAATGAAAACGGTAAGCACGTCTGCCGGCTTAATCGTCACCTCGGCGCTCGGCACAAAATGAGCATTGATCGAGTCCGCCATCTCGGCATCCACTGTTCGCAAATACGTTAATTTCTTTTTCGTCACACAGCTCACGCTGAGTATGGCCACAAGGCCAAATACGAATAACTTTAGAATTGTTTTATGCATAATAATTCACTATATTTTCAAAATAAGCGTGCAAAATTACAAAAAAAAAATGATATACACAAATTTAATCGCTTTTTTTTGCCAAAAATTTGCATATGTCAGTAAAAAGCAGTACCTTTGCATGACATTTTGGCAGATTTATTATGACGCAACAGGAATTATTAGCCATCAAGCAACGCTTCGGCATCATCGGTCAAAGTCCGCTGCTCAACAGAGATATTGAAATCGCGGTACAGGTCGCACGTACCGACCTCAGTGTGCTCATCACCGGAGAGTCCGGTGTCGGAAAAGAACATTTTCCGAAAATCATACACACATACTCAACCCGCAAACATGGACCATACTTCGCCGTCAACTGTGGAGCTATTCCGGAAGGCACGATTGACAGCGAACTCTTCGGACATGAAAAAGGTGCGTTCACTGACGCCAAAAACGAGCACAAAGGCTATTTCGAAATAGCTGACGGAGGTACGCTGTTCCTGGATGAAGTAGGCGAACTCCCCCTCCAAACACAAGTACGTCTCCTGCGCGTGCTCGAAACGGGAGAATACCTGCGCATGGGTTCCAGTATGGTACGCAAAACCAATGTCCGAGTTGTGGCAGCTACTAACCTCAACATGCGGCAAGCGATCGACGACGGCCGGTTCCGCGAAGATCTCTATTACCGTCTTAACACCGTAGAAATACGCGTACCCGCGTTGCGTGAACGAAAAGAAGACATACCCCTGCTCTTCCGCAAGTTCGCCGTCGATTTCTGTACGCGATATCGCATGCCGGTACTGTCGCTCAGCGATGAAGCTACGCAACTCCTGCAAAACTCCTATTGGCGCGGAAATATTCGACAACTCAAAAACATCGCTGAACAGATTGCGGTCATCGAGTTGGATCACCAGATTAGCGCAGACACGCTTCGCAAATATCTGCCCGCGGAGGAGAACCAGCAGGGAATCGTACTACGTACGCCGACACAGGAAACCGGTAAAGACTACTCGCACGAAATCGGCATCCTCTACAACATGGTGATGCAAAATCGCAAAGAACTCGAAGAGCTAAAGGCACTTCTCAATAACAACAATCGGCATCTTGAGATCTCTACGCCTCGAAACATCGAAGAAGCGCCTATTCAAGATCTCGAAATCCCGAAATCGAGGGATCTTGAAGAGATTCAACCCATCGAACCCGTCGAAGAAGCTTCTTTGCGAATCGAAGACGGCGAACGGGAACGCATCAAGAAAGCATTGGAACTGTCCGGAGGAAACCGCAAAGTAGCCGCCGAAAAAGTGGGACTTTCCGAACGAACACTTTATCGAAAAATCAAAGAATATGGGTTATAATGATCAAAAACACGCTAACGACACGCTAACGACACGCAATCGGGTCGGATTCGCATGTAGGGTTTTAACAGGTCTTATGATAGTCCTGTTCCTCTTCGGCGGTTGTTCCATTAGCTACAAATTCAACGGAGCGAACATCAACTACCAAACAACCCATTCTATCTCTATTGCCGACTTCCCGAACAATGCTCCGATGGTCAATCCCAACCTCAGCAACAACCTGTCCGAGGGGCTTCGTGACCTCTACCAACGCCAGACACGATTGACCATCCTGCGAAAAGGAGGCGATTTGGAATTGGAAGGGGAAATTGTCGGATATGACATCACACAAGGAGCCATTAGCGCGGATACCTACGCCGCAGAGAGTAAACTGACTGTCCGGGTCACCGTTCGTTTCACCAACAACATATACCCGGAAGAGTCGTTCGAAAAGACCTATTCGGCATACCAAACTTTCGACTCGTCACGCATGTTATCGGACGTTCAAGATGAACTTTGTAACGCGATTGTCACCGAAATTGCCGAAAATATATACAATGATACCGTTGCAAAATGGTAAAAAATGCGAAAATCCTTGCATATGTCAAAAAAAAGTACTACCTTTGCACCCGATTTTCGTTACAATTTGAAATTATAAATCATAAATTATAAATAAACATGTACATTTTTATTACTATTTTAATCGTTATCGCCGCAGTTTTGCTGACCCTGCTCGTATTGGTTCAAAACAGCAAAGGCGGTGGTTTGGCAGCTGGCTTTGCCAGCGGTAACCAGGTAATGGGTGCTCCGCGTACGGCTGACTTCCTGGAAAAAGCAACTTGGACGCTCATCGCTATCATCGTTTTCCTCAGCATCGCTGCTGTAGGTTTCAACGCTGGACGTGAAGCAAGTGCTGAAGAGCAATCTGCTATCCATGTAGAAGAAACAGCTCCGGCTCCGGCAGCTGATTTTGCTACCGATGTAGAGGAGTAATCCGCTTAGGCTACACAAGAAAAGCAGCAGGCAACTTCAACCATTGCCTGCTGCTTTTTTCTATCATATCTCTTTACCCGTCTGAACTTCTGCCTCAAAGGGGAACAAGCCGAATAGTTCGGCATCTATATGGTCTGTCACCCAGCGGAAGTCCTCCGGATTATCGCCGAACTTAATACGATCGCCCTCTACGATCAGCAGTTTCCCTTTGTAATCCTTGATCCAGTTCTCGTATTTGTCGTTCAGTCCTTGCAGGTAATCGAGTTTCATTTGTTGCTCGTATCCACGCGCACGTTTCTGAATCTGCGCCACAAGCGTCGGAACGGAAGCGCGGACATAAATGAGAAGATCCGGCATCTTAACGAGCGTAGTCATCAAATCAAAGAGATCCTGATAATTATCAAAATCGCGATCGGACATAAATCCCTGGTCGTGAAGGTTCGGAGCAAAAATACGCGCATCCTCATAGATAGTACGATCCTGAATGATATACTTCTCCGACTTGCCTATTTCCACTACATCCTTGAATCGTTTGTTAAGGAAATAGATTTGCAGATTGAACGACCACCGCGCCATATCGGCATAGAAATCCGACAAGTAGGGGTTATACTCCACGCTCTCAAAGCGAGGTTCCCAGCCATAATGTTTGGCTAACATGTTTGTCAGGGTGGTCTTTCCGCACCCGATGTTTCCTGCGACTGCTATATGCATAAACTAATATATAGTTGGTTTTAATTATTCCAGTTATTTTCAGAGAAGAGCCCGAAGAGCTCAGCATCTACTTTGTTTATTACTCTCCGGAAATCCTCCGGATTATTCTCGAAATCCATGTTGTCCGATTCGATAACGAGCACTCGGCCGTCGTATTGACGGAAGATGAAATCCTCGTATTTCTCATTCAGACCTTTGAGATAGTCCAGTTGCATGGTCTGCTCATAATCCCTACCGCGTTTCTGAATCTGAGCGATAAGCGCCGGTACGGACTTACGAAGATAAATCATCATATCCGGCATCTTCATCTGCGACTTGATCAGTTCAAACAATTCCATGAACGTCTCATAGTCCCGCTCACTCAAATCGCCGCGCTCGTAGTTATTGCGCACGAACACATAAACGCCCTCAAAAATACTGCGGTCTTGCACTATCGTATGCGATGCTTTCTGAACCGCCAACATATCCTTGAAGCGCTCTTTGAGGAAATAAGTCTCAAGACAAAACGCCCAACGGTTGATGTCGCCGTAGTAATCCTCAAGGTACGGATTAAAACTCACGCTCTCAAAGCGCGGCTCCCACCCGTAGTACTTCGCCAACATCTTCGTCAGCGTCGTTTTGCCTGCTCCTATATTTCCTGCGATTGCGATATACATATTATTGTACGCGCGCGCCTGTGATGGTATAAATTCTGTCTCCGCGCTGGATATAGAGCTGTCCGTTCTGCATAAACTTGGTACTTTGTACCTCCTCACTTTGCACCGTTTCAACAGCCTGAACATCACGTTTGCTGATATCTGTGAACGTCGGCGCAATGATCTGGTCTTTAGTGAACACTTTCAGCTCTCCCGGCGTCAACGTATAGGTTCCCACCGCGCGAGTCGCTCCATCCAGATAATCATACCATGTTCCGGCCGGCAATGAGACTGCCTGATTAGCCTCTACATCAAAATTAGCGGCAACAAACACATCGCTGTTCCATTGGATTGTACGCAATTTCTTACCCGATCCGATCAGTACGTTCGATGGATCGCCCTCAAACACAGACGGCATCAACTGGGTACGCAATGTAATAACCTGCGCACATTTGGTAAAGGCATTCACACGATTCGCATTTGTGAAATAGCCACGAACCTCCGGACGCGGTTTCTTGTTACAACGATATCTGTCGTTGTACTCGTTCGGATGATCAAGGTCACAGTTGATCGAGAAATCATATCCGATCTCCTCCCACATCCAGAGCATATGCGATCCGTTCAGCAGCACATTAAATGCTACATTTTCCGCCACACGCCCTAAACGCGCCGCAACATCTGTTTGCAGATCACCGTTGCCCCATTTCTTCGCTTTATACTGCATACGCTCCTCGTCGTGAGACTCGCAATAGGACACATACCCGTCTTTATTGGCATCATTAAACGCGTCGCCGTCCTTCAGCCACCCCATCGCTGTTTGGCAATAAGCATTGGTCGTATTGTTCCAACACTGCATACCGTAACTGATCAGTTGCGGACGCTCAGTGCCCATGTTTCCGCCCCAATGCTCCAAAATCATATAGGCATCCGAAGCAACAGCCTTCACACCTTTGTCATAGTAATCCTTCAGGTTTGCCACGGATGTATTGGGCTTATCCGAACACAGACCATGACTGAGATCCAGACGGTAACCATCTACTTTATACTCCGTCAACCAATACTGCAACGCACGGATGAACATCTCGTGAGCGGGCTCAAAACCATGATTCCAGTCCTCGTACACATTGTCAGAGTGCGGAGCGTTCACATTGAACCACGGATTATTCGCCAAGTCTGTGCCGTACGGATAGAGCTTGTTCATCGGGTTCAGTCCCGTCGCATGGTTGAACACCATATCGAGAATAACCGCCATGCCGCGTTTGTGACACTCGTCAATGAAAGTCTTGTACATCTCCTCGGTACCATACGCTTTATCCGGCGCAAAATAATGGTTCGGCGAATAACCCCAGTTATAGTTGCCGTCAAACTCACAGATCGGCATCAACTCAACGGCATTCACACCCAAATTCTGGATATAATCCAAACGCTTCATCAGTCCTTTCAGCGAACGACCTTCGGTATAGTCATATATCCACAACTCATAAATAACCAGATTATTCTTATTCGGCCGCTTGAAATTAAGCGTTGCATCCGACCATTGGAACTTCGGTTTACCCGTCTGAATAACCGTCACATACCCATCCGCTTCAGAAGGATAGGACAGCAAATCCGGATCTACTTTTGTCGGTTCATATTGGTCATCCGGATGCAGTACTTTCTCCGAATACAAATCGGAAATCTGTTTCTTTACACCGTCCGCACGCTCAACCGCATACTGGAAACGATACTCCTTGCCCGGCTCCAGATCCGTAAGTGTAATCCAGAAATAGTTACCGTCCTTATACAGCTGATAATCCGCACTGAGTTTCCAGTCGGTCATATCTCCTAATAAGAACACGCGCTTGGCAGACTCCGTCTTACTGGCAGCATAGGTACACAGCGTAACGGATGTGCTATCCGCTCCGTAGTAAATACCGTTGCTGACACCTTCAGGGCGAGCCTTTTCAATCGGTGTAACATCTTTCACATCATTCCAATTGGCTGCGTATGCACCCAAAGCAGCACACATCACCAACAGACTCAGAATAATCTTTCGCATAATATCCTTATTTAATCATTTGTCCTAATACATCGTACATCGTGTCGCCAAGACGGATATACAACTTGCCGTCCATAATGAGCTTCTCCGCTTTCATAGGCACGACATCCATATTCTCGACAGGTGTTGTCGGCCCTTGACTCTGACGCGCATGTACCCAAACCTGATAACTGGCATCATGACCTTGTCCGCAGTCATTGTACTCATAGTAACTTGCCATACAGGTATAACCGGCACTGCTAAAATCCTGATGCGCCTTATCACCCAGACACAGGATAATATATCCGCCGTCTTTGCCGACTATCGTTGCCTGATAACCCGTTTTCGAAGCGTACTCATCCTTCACCTCGCTCTCCGAATGAACACCTGCAGCTTTGCGGGCTTCAATCATCGGCTGGAGGAAACCTTTGTACTTCACCCAATGTGGGTAGAACACGCACGGGATGCCCGGCATCGAAAGCAGGAAAGCATTTGCTTGTAACAAACGGCATTTCATCATCTCAGTCAATGATTTATATCGGCCACCGAACTCATTCTCGTTATCCGAACGCAAGAACCAGTCATGGCTTTCAATGAACTCAATCGCATATCTGCCCTTGTTGCGACCTAACAAACCGTCACCGCGACCTCGGCTGTAATCCCAACCGGCAAACGAATTGAACACATGCCATTTCGTATCGAAGTCCAACGCCATCAAGTTATGGTTCGCGCCTGCGATACGACTCTGAATCTCATCCGTTCCGGAATAGCACTCCATGAAAGCAATGTACGGCTTAGCGGCACGGTTGTAGTTGTCGTGATGCCAGTTGTTGAAACCGTCACCCTTGTCATAACGGAAACCGTCATAACCCACCACATTGTGCATCCATTTCAAATACGCCTTGAACATCTCTTGCACTTGCACATCGTTGTGCGCCCAGTCACGCGCACCGCTCCAATTCTCGCCGTCATCATAACTGCCGGTTGCCTTTCCTTTGCACGAACCGGCCGAAGAGTCGTAGTTCACCTCATCGTCCTTACAGATATACGATGCATCGGGATAGAACGTACCATACTCGCCGAAGTCCAGTGTCGGGAAATCACACCAAGTTGTCCAACCTGCACAATGGTTAATCACAACATCTGCTACAACTTTCGTTCCCTCATTATGCAGTGCTTCAATCAGTGCAGACAATTCCGATGCAGATCCCCAGTTGGAACTTTGGTTAGAGTATTCCTTCGGATGGTAACCCATTCCGTCACCATTTGAGGATGGCGGAAGCCATACAAGATCGAAATAGCGACCTATCTCTTCGGCCTGTGACAGCAACGTTGACCACTTGGTATTACCGATACCTGTAATAGTTTCGGTATGATCATCATCTATTTTTACTTGATAATCTTGCACACCCAAAGCACTGTTATTGTATGATTCATTGAAGAATGCCTGCATCAGCACATCCTCGCATTGGTCACGAACAGCCGTGGTATAGGAACCTGCTTTAGAAACATATATCTCATTATTTCCTAACCCAAAAAATTTTAGATAGAAATCGTACTTGCCGCTCTCTCCCACTACATAGTGGTTATCTTGAATCTCGAATTCATAACTCGTCGGAGCAAATGATTCCACCCAATTGGCGTTGTTGCAATCATCGCGTATCTGCAGTTTCTGACCTTTAGTCAATTCTACATTACGCAGCATGTACTCCAACCATTCGCTTTGAGACACATTTTTCTTGGCAGGTTTATAAACAGCATCGTCAATCAACAAACCAAATGACGCACATGGTTTATCTACCGGCTCCCATTGACCTTTGTCCCAACCGTCTATTGTCCACACCAGACTCGAATAGTCAATAAAGGTCTTCATTTCACCCCAATAGATCTCATAACCTCCTTCTTGCTTATTCCAAGTAGGCTTGCTGGCTCTCGGACTGAAACGAACGAAGACAATAGAATCAGCAGATGAAATGATCTCTGCCTGCAACGTATCATTGCCTGCACTCACCGGAGTAAAGAATGATGTCCATTGATCCTTTTCCAGTTCCTCACCCCAAATCCATGCCGCAAATTGCGCATAATTGGATGCCCACTCTTCGCTCGGCACGAGTTTAACCATCTTCTTCTCTACCGGCTTTATATAGAAATCGCCTTCTATGGTAAATACGGATGAGGTATAAGTAACAGTTACGTCACCGGCCGTACTCAGAGTGAAACAAATATTATTGTCTTTGTTCGTCGTTACACCTTTCGGCTTAGTGGTCAGTTCACTATAACCTTTTGCGGTCTCCCATGAGCCATCTACGGTTATCTTCAATTCGTATGCACCTGCCTCCAGATTCTTCAAGACATAGGTATCTGCAGTCGATTCGATAGCTGTCGTATTCCAACTTACCCAATTACCTGTGATATAGAACTTCACAGGATCTACCGGTACTTCCGGTGCGGGTATCTCCCCGGCAGTAGCATACCATGTACCCGTTATTTTGCCTTCCGAATTAGCCTTCTCCGGACAGAAATACGGCTTCGATTCCGACCATGCCAGATTAACAGTTTGTGTCGATTCGTGATTAAAAATAACATTGCCACATGATGCCGGGAACCGATAGGAATACACATCCTTGCCCTGTGCTTTCTCTGATGTCTTGGTCATAGCTTCGCCCGGCCACGTTTTATACGGATCACCCGATTCTTGCCATACATAAGCATTCGCCGCACCCCAGTCCAACATATCCGCAAAATACACGGTCATCGAATCTACCGGCGTCGGCGGCTCGGGAGTAGCCACTTTCACACTGAGGAACATGTCGTTCGTTTGGTTGTTATCTCCGGAATATTGAGCACGGACAATAACACCTATTTTGCCTATTTTGGCCAAATCATCATCGGCAACACCAAAGAAACTCTTGATGTTCATTGAGATTGTGTAAATTCCCTTAGATTGCAAGGTCATTTTCACTTTGGAGTCCAATGCATTGTAATCAGCATCACCGTTACAGCTGGCCCATGCTGTCCCGTAACTCTTGCTGAGTGTTTCTCCATCCGCTGCTACCAGCCACGTATGGATAAAACATTTCGGTTCCCAATTGGCAAAATTGGTACCGGTTCCGTTATAGGTCAGTGTCACTGTTGTGGACGGGTCTATCGGAGCCGCAGGACTGGAACTCAGCGTTCCGCCTTCCTTTGCCCACATAGACACGCACAACAATGCCGCTGCAAATATTGCAAATAGTTTTTTCATCGTATTAGATTTCAATCTTACAACTCACGACCTGTTGCGTCAAATACTTTACTGCCGCGAACAATACGCAGTTGTCCGTCAACAAATACCTTGTGTGCTTTCTCGTTCACAACGGTATTCTCAATGCCTTCCGTACTGCCGCTGCCCCAATGATATGCATCGTAAGTCGCCTTGTCAACACGCTCCAGTTGAATCGTTCCTTTGCAAGTAGCGCTGCGGATGATGATATAGTTAACTCCCTGAGGAATTGCCCATTTCTGACAACCTGACCATCCATTCGCCCACTCAAATGTCACTTGGCTGTCTGCAATAGTCGTCTGCGTCCGTGAATAGTAGAAATTACCCAGATGATCTTTCATAGCAATATAACTGCCCATTTGGCAGTCGATTGTCAACTTGCCATCTACAAACAGATAGTTGTCATCGTATACATCATAAGCTTCTTCTCCATGATCCGCACCGTTAATCCAACCGATTGCGTAATAGTTCACATCTTCGTCATCGCCACCGCCTGGGATGTCTCCACCACCCGGAGTGTCGCCGCCCGCTGACTCTATATACCACATGTCATCGTTCATCTTCAGCTTGATATATACGTTGTATGTACCTGCTGCATTGCAAGTCAACGCTTCGTTGCCGGTCGAGAAACTCTGATAAGCACCGTATTGGTCAATCACTCCGATGTTCCACTCAGTACCGCTTCCTTCATCAAAACAAGTCAATTTATCGCCCTGCGCTAACGTAATGTTCAGTGCTGCATACTGCGTACGACCTTGGAAATCTTGTTCACCGGTATTAGTTGCTGCATAATCCGTTGAACCGTTCACGCGTACAAAAAACGGTTCTGCTACCATACTTGCCGCAAACAAAGTTGCAGCAAAAACTGTAAAAATTTTCTTCATAATACGAAATTTATTTTTATATATTTATATCCATTTTGAAGTCTCTTACCTCTTACCTTTTACCTCTTACCTAACCACTCTTCCCATTACATCGAACACCTGCTCGCCGCAACGGATATACAGATGACCGTCTTTCATAAACTTCTCACCCGTAACCTGTAACCCGTCGCCCGTAACCTCTTCTACGCCTTCCGTCAGATCCTTGCGCTCGGTATTCTTATCCCCGCGCGTGTTGGTCATCTTGTAGTAAACGCCGTAGTTTACGCCCTTACCTGCCAGCGTATAACCGTCAGGAGTGCTGCCGTAACCCGAGTTCGGGCCGACTAACAGACGGATCTCGCCGTTCGCACCATAAATGGTAGCCTTGTAAAATCCGTTGCCGCACTCATCGCTCACACTGCTCTCACTGTGTACGCCGGCTTTGTAACGCGCGTTAATCAACGCCTTGATCTCTTCTTTGAACGTTACCCAATGCGGATAGAATACCAAAGGCACACCCGGCATCGACAGCAGGTACGCATAGCATTGCATAATCTTGTCATAGCAAACGGTCATCGATTTACCTTCGCCGCAGAACTCGTTGCCGTCGCGCAAGAACGAGTCATGGCTGTCCAGGAACGTTACCGCATAGCGAGGAGCTCCGGCGCCCGGCAGACCTGCACCCTTCAGACCGCAGTAGTTATTTGCTGCTATACCGTCGTTGAAAGCCGTGTACTTCATCGCAAAGTCAAACGTCGTCGTGTTCCAACCCGCATCGCCAAGATGATACTTCAGCGTCTCGGTGTTTCCGTCCCACATCTCCATGACAGAGAAATAAGCCTTCGCTGCCCTGTTATAGTCGTTGATATGACCGTTATGGAATCCCTTACAGTAGTCATAGCGGAAACCATCCACCTTGATGTCCTTGCGCAACCATTGGAGGTAAGCTTTGAACATAGTCTGTACATCCGGGTTCGTATGATCCCAGTCGCGCGATGCAGCATAGTTAGCCTCGTCGCCGTAACCGTCATCCGGATTACCGGTTGCAAAGCCCTTACATGCACCTGCTGCCGAAGAGGTATTCACCTCATCCGTGCTGCAGATATAATCGCTGGTCGGAGTAAACGTACCGAACTCGCCAAAGTCATAGCTCTTGAAATTACACCAACCCTCTTGTGCATCCGCATGGTTAATCACGATATCTGCTACCACGCGCGCACCGTTCTTATGGAATACTTCAATCAGTTGAGTCAACTTCGTCCTCGTTCCCCAGTCGCTGTCCAGGCTACCATAGTTAATCGGGTGATAACCGGTTCCGCCGGTGGACTTGCTCATAGGCGGTAACCAGATCAGATCAAACCACTGACCGATCTCTTCTGCACTCGTGCCGTTCGCACCGTTCAAATGGTCGATCCATTTCGTACGGCCATAAACCGTCGTCTTGCTGTCCTTGGCAGTCGTGTTCTGATAACTGTCCCAATAGAATGCCTGCAACAGCACACCCGGATATTGTGCCGGAGCCGAACCCTCATATGGTGTCGGATCTTCTTTGGTAATATCAATGCCTTCGCCGCAAACAACGCCTTCACCTGCCGGACCGATATACAACTCGTCTTCTTGCCATTTCAGTTTGATGTAGAAATCATAGCAACCCGTCACGCTCACATTGTAGCATTGGTTAGCTTCGTCATACACAAAACCTTCCACGGTTGCTTGGTTCAACGGCTTTGCCCATGCTGCCTTGTTGACAACATCATACATCTGGCAGTAATCACCCGCACTCACTTGCACGTGTGCCAAATACTGTTCAAAACCCTCTCCATAAGGATCCGGACCCTCATAATCTGCGGCAAAATACATCTTGCCGTTCACCAAAATGCCATAACTCTGTGCAAACGTCATCGACGCACACAACATCAGGCATAAACTCAACATTACTTTTTTCATTGTATTATTAATTTTAAAACTTTTACCTCTTACCTCTTACCTTTTACCTCTTACCTCTTACCTTTTACCTTTTACCTAACCACATTTCCCATTACATCGTAAACTCTTTCCCCTACTCGAATCAACAGCTTGCCATCCTCCACGAACTTCTTCCCCGTAACCTGTAACCCGTCACCTGTCTCCTCTACTCCTAACAATCCTTCTCCATAATAGATCGAATACGCACCTCTGTCACCGCCGTCAACCACCAACTCATACCCTTCCGGCACTTCCGTCGAACGGTTCTTTCCCAAACGCAGGATCACACTACCTCTGTGACCTTGAATCGTAGCGGTGTATTTATACGAACCGCCCAACTCCTCCGTCACTTTCGATTCACTATGGATTCCAGCACGCTTGCGAACGGCGATCATCTCATTGATATCGTCCTTGTAACTTGCCCAATGCGGCCAGAACACACACGGAATGCCCGGCATCGACAGGATATACGCATTCGCTTGCAGAATACGGTTCTTGGTCGTCGCATCCGACAGATTACTGTTGCCGAACTGGTTATCGCCATATTGCGTACCGCGGTCAAACGTGTCATGGTTATCAATAAACGTTACCGCATAGCGCTCCAAACCATGCTTGCGGAAACCTTCATACGACTGATTGTTCTTATCTAATTTGCCGTATTGGTTCGTCAGAATACCCTTCAACGAGTACTTGTTCTGGAAGTCAAACACCATTGTATTGTATTCGCACTCCTGCAAATGCTGTTTCTGACGATCCATACCCGACCACAACTCCGAAACCGAGATATACGGATTCGCCGCCTCGTTATACATTTTCAGATACCGGCCATGAAAACCCAAGGTCATATCGTACCGGAAACCGTCGTAATTCATTACGTTCAGCAACCATTTTTCATACGCCTTTGCCCAGTTCTGGACGGTCTCACTCGTATGATCCAAGTCACGCGCGCCGTCGAAATTATCTCCGGTATCCGCCGCACCGCGATCCGACGAAGACGCATTGTAGCAATTCGAACGGCTGTCTGAGAAGCACTCGTCATTGCTCACAATCTGTTTCTGCGTCAATGTCCATGTACCGTAATCACCGAAATTGTCCGTCAGGAACGAACACCAGCTGTTACCTGAACCTCTGTGATTCAACACCACATCCGCAATCACTTTCGTGTTACCCGCATGTAGCGCGTTGATCAATTCCTGCAATTTACCTTTTGATCCCCAGTCGCTATCCTGTTTGCTGTATTCCTTGGCCGAATAACCGACTCCGCAACCCGTAGGACCTGCACTCGGTGGAAACCAGACCAAGTCAAAATTCGCATTAATAGCAGCTGTGTCTTTCAACAGGTCTATCCATTTCGTACGACCATACTTCGTATTCGGCGCTGAGGCATTGTAACTGTCCCAGTAAAAAGCTTGCAACATCACGTCTTCACACTCGGCCGGCACACCTATATTTTCCGCACGTAGAGCGCCCGCACCCGCGAGAAAAACAAAAGAAATAGTAATAAGAATAAATTTTTTCATGGTTCTCTCCATTTAAAAAGTGTGCAAATATACTGCTTTTTTAGCATATATGCAAGCGCACACGACATTTTTTTGAAAAAAAATGCTATTTTTGCACTTTTTCTATATTTTTTACAATAACCGTTTGCTTTTTTACAAAAAAAGTCACAGTATAGCCCGAATAATCCAATTTATACTCCCGTTCCGGATCATCCTGATACCCCGGACGCGGATCCTGACTCAAGATATATTCTATCTCCTTCATCGTTTGTGCTTCTAAAAGCGGGATATTAGCGGGTGAATAGCGCGTTATTAGCGCGTTATTAGCGCGTGATTGTCCTGGGAAAGTCCTGATCAACTCCCAATTAACAACTAATCGATAGTCCTTCGTCTCCTCTGCAAAACCGTTCTTCGCATCCGGATGACTGTCCGAAAAACTCAAATAAGGCTTGATATCGTATATCGGCGTCCCATCCAGTACATCCGCCCCGCTCACTATTAATTCTCCGGTCTCTATCCCCATTAATCGCACACTACTCAACCCTATCGGATTCGGTCTGTAAGGGCTCCGTGTTGCAAACACTCCCATCCGAACATTACCTCCCAACCTCGGCGGCCTAACCGTCGGAGACCATTCATTATCAGTCTGTACTCTGTCAGCGCAGCGGTCTGTATTCTGTACTCTGTTCTCGGAGAATCCCCACAATATCCATAGATGACTATATCCTTCGATGCCACGTAATGCTTCCGGAATACGAAATTCCGGCTCAAAAACGATACGCGTTAATATCGGACTTTCCTCTCTGCTCTGACGCGGAATTCCGAACTTGTCTGTGTGCCCGTTTCGAGCATATGCAATCACTTTTAACTCCATATTTCATACAAATTTGCTGCAAAATTACAAAAAAATACGCATTTATGCAAAAAAAATGCAAAAAAATTTGGTCATATCAAAAAAAAGCAGTACCTTTGCACCCGCTTTTCGAAAAACAGCGTTCTGCATAGTCCCACTCGGGACACAAACCAGCGGAGCGTTTGTGGACCGAAGAGCGAGAGCACGGCGAAAATTCATATGAGCAACATCGTTGCGAATCGTATTGAGCCGTAGCTCGCGCGAGGTGCCATAGCTCAGTTGGTAGAGCAAAGGACTGAAAATCCTTGTGTCCCTAGTTCGATTCTCGGTGGCACCACAAAAAAGAGACTTTCGGGTCTCTTTTTTGCGTTTTTATACTCCCCGCACCAAAAATTTATATGCAATTTTCGTGATTTTATTAACGATTTGTCGCCTCCTCTTGCGTATTCCAAAACAAAGCAGTACTTTTGTGCACAATTTCTACTGATATGGAAGAACCGATGACATTGGCACAACTCTACGAGGAGCAAATGAAAGCCCTCGAAGCGGCAGATATCACCATTTACAGGAATATACGTCGCTTCCCGTTTTATGAGGTGGATACCATATGTCCGGTTTTTATTTTCGGCTTTCAGACAAACGGTTTTGCGCGTTTTCGTTACGACATGAAGGAAATAACTGCGGAAAAGAACACCGTGGTTTGTCTGATGCCCAACCATGTGTTGCAGATGATTGAGACGTCGCTGGACTACGAAGCAACACTGATTGTGATCTCATCCAAGATGTTCCAGGATTTGCACTATCACTCCTTCAGCCACGACTCCAGCAAATTTAACCATATGCCGTTTTTCACGGTAAATGATGCGCAAGCGGAGGATGTTTTGAGAATGACTAATTTTATGGAGGCCATCTCCAAGCGTTCCAAGAAAGAACTGCCGCACCGCCATAACATGTTGCTTGCAGCTCTGGCTATAGGATACGAATTCCTCAATATGTACCGGAAAGAGCAAGATCGGCAGTGGCACGAAAACCGCAGCGCCAGTCTCTTCAGCCAATTCTGCGATCTCGTTGTCGAACATTACCGTGAATCAAGAGAAGTGGCGTTCTATGCCAAACTGCTCAACCTCACGCCGAAATATTTCTCGAAAGTCATCAGTCAGGCTACCAACGGATGTATGCCCAGCGACTGGATTGAGCAATATGTCACCGCACAAGCTAAACTGCTCATCCAGTCTAATCCGAACATGACGATACAGGAGATCTCATACAACCTCGGTTTCCCGGAGCAAGCGTCTTTCTGCCGATTCTTTAAACGAGTTACCGGTATGACCGCCAAACAATATCTGCGAAGCCTGAATATACCCATTTACCGCCGTAAAAGGTAATTTAGAACACCCGTTTTTAATAGATTTTAATCTATTCAATGAAAAAAAGTGCATAAAAATTTGCGTATGTGCTTTTTTTGTTGTACCTTTGTAGCCGATTTTAAAATGCGGTAGTGTGGCATCACGTAAAAACATAGTAATTATTTGCATTCTGTTCTCTGTTTTCTGTACTCCGGTACTGGCGCAGGTCTCGAATGCCGGCAGATCGGTTTTCTCTTTTATGAGTTTGCCGGTTTCTTCCCGCATCAATGCACTCGGTGGCAGTAACGTCAGCCTCAGCGACGGAGACATATCGATGGGTATGTGCAACCCCGCACTGCTCCACGCGAACTCACATATGACCCTGCAGCTCAACTATTCCTATTACCTGCCGGGCACTATGTTTGGTTCTGCGCTCTACGGGCACAACTTCGGGCGCTCTAAAGTGGAACCCGCATACACCGGAGACGGAGAACCCGACAAACCCAATTATTTTGCAGTCGGTATCCATTACCTGGATTACGGCAAAATGGAAGAAACCCTGAGTGACGGTTCATTCACAGGCCGTACGTTCGGCGCGCGCGATATATTGGTTGACGTCATGTACGCACGACAACTGGGTCGTATGTTCAAAGTAGGCGTCACACTCAAACCCGTTTACTCCATCTATGAGAGTTATTCGTCTTTCGCTTTGGGTGCAGACATAGGCGCACATTTCCAGACGCCGGACTCTACCTTCCAAATGGGTTTGGTACTGCAAAACATAGGATGGCAAATCAAAGGTTTCTACTCCGAGGAAGGCGGTTCGAACCACGAGATGTTGCCGCTGAACCTCCAGTTGGGTCTTACTTATCGCGTCAAACATGCGCCACTGCGGTTCCACATGCAGATTCATAACATGCAAACCTGGTACCTCAACTACGAATGGACAAGTCGCGAAAAAAGCCCTACCACCGGAGATTATATAGCCCATGACATACCCTGGTACGATATGATGTTCCGCCATACAATCTGGTGTATTGAGGTGGTACCGAAGAGCGACCGGTTCTATATCGCCCTCAGTTACAACCACCGCCGTCGTGCCGAGCTGAACCTCACCGACCAGAAATCGCTTGCCGGTTTTGCCCTCGGCGCAGGGGTACGCATCAAACAGGCGCGTCTCGGATTCGCGATCAGCCAGATGACCAAGTCCAATTTCTCCTACCAGGCAGGACTTACACTGGATATCAATTCACTTATGAAATAATCGTTCGTAATGAAAAAGATCATTGTTGCCATAGACGGCTTCTCTTCCTGCGGCAAATCGACAATCGCCAAAGCCTTGGCGCGTCACGCCGGATATACTTATGTGGACACAGGTGCCATGTACCGCGCTATCGCACTCTATACCCTTCGTCATCATCTTACCGAAGAAGCAGATATCATTGCGGCACTCCCGCAGATACAAGTCGGATTCATCCTTGTGGACGGCGCACAACACGTGACGCTCAACGGCGAAGATGTCGAATCGCAGATTCGTACACTCGAAGCGGGAAACCGCGCCAGTATGGTGTCGCAGATCAAAGAAGTGCGGGCATTCCTCGTCGCACAACAACAGGGAATGGGTATCGAGAAAGGGATCGTCATGGACGGTCGGGACATCGGTACGGTTGTCTTCCCGAACGCCGAACTCAAACTCTTCCTCACCGCTTCACCCGAAGTACGTGCGCAACGCCGTTACGACGAACTCATCGGCAAAGGCCAGACTCCTGATTACACCGAAGTGCTGAAGGATGTCAACGACCGCGATTACAGGGATACCCATCGTGCCGAGTCACCCCTCCGCCAAGCGGAAGATGCAATCGTTGTGGATAACAGCAACCTTACACCCGACGAGCAGATGAAAGTGATTATTGATCTGTTTGAGCAAGCATGCAAATAACAATTGACGAACATAGCGGTTTTTGTTTTGGTGTGACACGCGCCATTAAAGCAGCAGAAAGCGAACTGGAGAAAGGTTCGCTTTATTGCTTGGGGGACATCGTTCATAACGGCCAGGAAGTAGCACGGCTGGAGATGAAAGGCTTGGCGACCATCGACTACGATGACCTGCGTACACTCCCTTCCCATTCCCGCGTCTTACTCCGCGCACACGGAGAACCGCCTTCCACTTATTGGATCGCACAGCAACGGGGCATTGAGATCATTGATGCCACTTGCCCGGTCGTCAAGAAACTGCAAGACCGCATCCATGCCTGCTACGAGCAGCACAAGAATGACGAACCCGTTCCGCCGCAAATAGTCATCTACGGCAAACCCGGACATGCCGAGGTCATCGGTCTCCAGGGACAAACCAACAATACCGCTGTTGTCATCGAATCCGTTGACCAACTCAACCGTCTCGATTTCAACCGCCCCATCTACCTCTTCTCGCAAACCACTAAATCCGTCGAAGGTTTCCAGACGCTCGTGGCAGCGATTCAAAAAAAGTCGTCTTCTTTCGAATACCACGACACCATATGCCGGAGCGTAGCGAATCGCGTCAAAGAGTTGCAGGACTTTGCACGCGCCAATGACATTGTGCTCTTCGTCGGTGGCACCAAATCCTCTAACGCGCGCGTACTATATAAAAATTGTGTTGAGGCAAACCCCAACACAATCTTCATTTCTTCTCCCGACGAAGTCAATTCTTCAATCTTCAATCTTCAATCTTCAATAGAAGACTTGAAAGTCGGCATCTGTGGCGCTACAAGCACACCTTTATGGTTGATGCAGCGCGTTAGCGAACGCTTGTCAGCTTTCTGATTTTTGCATTCAGATTCTCGCACTTCATCAGATCTTCCACTTTCAAGTGCATACGGAAGTTCCAGAAGTGACGCGGGTTAGCCGGAACGTTAATACGCTCGGCGTGCTGGTCTTTGAGACGTACCTCACCATCTATTGCCAGCCAGTCTTGCAGCGGCAGAATCGTCCACATAGCAGGACTGTACATATGCTGGTTGATGATGAACTCGGCTATTTCCGGAGTCATCTCTTGCGGAGCATCGCCCCACCAACCCATCTGCTCGTTGTAGAAACGCTGGGTAACGGCGCGATCTTCTTCCCACCATGCACGCAACGGATTCATATCGTGCGTACCGGTTGTACAAACGCTCTGGTACGGTGCGTCTGCCGGATGCGCGAACTTAACCGTCGGATCCTTCGGCATACGCTGGATCTCCAGACTCAGAATCTGCAATTCGTGCATTACGTCAGGCACACAAGCCGGAACCATACCCAAGTCCTCACCGCAGCACAACATATGCGTTGCACCGAGCAGTGTCGGTAACTTACGCATCGCCGAGTCACGCCAGAACTGCGTATGACGACGGAAGAAATACTCATTGTAAATGCGCATCAGCACTTCTTTCTGATCGCTATAGAGTTCGTTGAACGAATGGCTCTGATAGATTGAAATACGCGGATGCAACCAACCCGGGCGGCGCTGATCCTCAACGAACAGCACTTCGCAGTGCAGATAAATAAGTCCGTTGCAGATATTATGTACCGCAGCCTCAGTCAGTCCACTGGCTTTCAGTTGTTTCTCGTCGCCCAACAAACGGTCAGCCCATTCCTGTACTTTCGCTTGCGTATCGAATTCCGGGCGGAACCAGTAGATATAGTCATCATTCGTCTGCAGCGCGTTCCTCTTTGCCCATTCGAGATCATATCCGAGCACGTCACCGAGGAAGTTCGAGCGGATATACGGCTTGGTCATACGATCCCAGTCCAGGCATACGCCTTGTGCGCAGAGGTCATCGTACGAGTACGGAAGTGCCGGAACGAAATGTCCGCACAGTCCCCATACATCCTGCTTGCGCATTTGCCATATACGGAAGAAACCGAGAATATGATCCACACGGTAAGCATCGAAATAGTCCTGCATCTTGCGGAAACGGCGTCTCCACCAGCCGAAGTTATCCTCTGCCATCTTGTCCCAGTTATACGTCGGGAAGCCCCAGTTCTGGCCACGTGCATCGAAATCATCGGGCGGTGCACCTGCCGAAGCATCCAGGTTGAACAACTCCGGATATACCGCTGCATCTACCGAGTCAGGACTGATACCGATAGGTATATCACCCTTCATCGCTACACCGATACTATGCGCATAAGCCACAGCGTCCGCCAACTGCTTGTCTGCATGGAACTGGAGGAATTTATAGAACTCCTTCGGCTGTTTGTCACGCTTGCTAAGGAACGCAGCGTACGGATCCAGCCAGTTCTTGTTCTTCTCCTCAAACGCCTTGTACTCATCGCTTGCAAACAGTGCATCCTTGTCTTGCTTGAACAATGCCTTGAAGAACGCCATCTTCTTGTCATATACATTCTGGTAGTCTGCAATCGTGAGGGCGTTCAACTCTGCTTTTTGCTCCTCGTATTTCTTCTTTTGCGCCGGCGTCAACTTACCCATCTTCTCGATATTGATATAAATCGGGTGAAGCGCAAATACCGAAACGGCGTTGTACGGATAACTGTCCAGATTATTGTGACGCAGTGTTGTGTCGTTGATCGGCAGGGTTTGGATCATCTTCTGACCCGTAGCCGCAGCCCAGTCCGCCATCTTCTTCAAATCCTGGAACTCACCGATACCGAAGCCTTCTTCCGTACGGAGCGAGAAGACAGGCACTGCTACACCTGCTCCCTTCCAGCGAGGCTGCGTGCGGCGGAAGTTACGATCGTTCTGATAAACAACCATTCCCTTCTCCAAGCCCCAAATCTGGCGGTTCTCTCCCCACTCGGTATCTACTACTATACCGCTTTGGAGGTCATAAACAACATATTTATACTCGATAATATCCTGTCCTTTTACCTGCACATCAGCACGCCATACAGGAAAATCCGCATCGCACATAATGAGTTTCTTGTCCGGATTCCAGTCTCCTAACTCGGCGCAGTTACCGATGACAGCCACACCCTGCGTCGGCAGTATTTGCGGCAGGTCGATAGAGAAACGGATGTTGCCTTTCGCGGCTTTTGCCTTCATGGGGTTGTGACGCATAAACAGCGATTTGAGGAACGCTGTCGTGTAGAACGAATCCTCATACGTACTGGCCTGCCATGAATCGCGTACCACAATGCGCTTGTCGCTCGCTTTGAGCGTCAACTTACGCGGTTCGCCCGCCTCATACAGGAAACGACCGTCCTGTAAACGAATGGCGTACTTGTAGTGAACCTCACCGGCAAAATCGCTTACCGGTACATTTGCCTGCCAGAAATCCGTTCCCTGGCAGTTCAACACAATCGGATTGCGTTCAGACCAACCCAGAATCGACTCTTGCGTCTCAATCACGCACAGAGCTTGCCCATACTCGGCACGATAGTGAATTTGAAAATTAATGTTCATGGTTATTTTATTTACGATTTAGTCATTTACGATTTACGATTTATTGAACCATTTGGTCATTTAATCATTTCGGGCACAAAGTTACAACATTTTTCTCAATTACGCAAATTTTTATTTGTTTTTTCGTAAAAAAGGCCAAATTAAACATGGTAATAAGGTATTTATCACCCAAAGGAGCACGCCAGCCAGCGCTGCATTCATTGTTCCGAAGACCACAATCGCCCAAGCGCCCCGTACTCCCACTTCCGCAATCGGCACATTAGGAGTGATCGTCACCAGCAGATAATAAATGGGTAAATTTGAAATTTGACATTTGACATTTGACATTGCTCCCAGCGCATAGAGCACGAGTGCTAATTGCACGCACCAGCATGCCAGTCGCACGAGACTCTGCGCGGTAGAGATTAGAATAAGCCTATGCGACACCTCTGCCCACCGCTTCAACAGTTTCGGCGAGAATGCCAACAGCGCGATCAATCCCGCCAATACTACGCCCACAAGAATCCGATAATGTCCATTGTCCATTGTCCATTGTCCATTATCCATTATCATCGCTGCTACTCCCGCTATCACAATCGCTACCGTCATCGTGGCACTGCCTACCGCTCCCATGGACAGCGTCTGTGCCCATTCGCCTTGCAGCAATGCCCGCGCAGGGTACTCGCCAAACCGCCACGGCGTGATTAGCCCCGCGAGTTTGGAATAATACACCTGTCGATGTGCCTCGCACCAAGACATCGGTACGAGTGTTCGCCACCGCCATGCTTCCAGCGTCATATTAACCGGCATCAACGCCACACACAGCACGAGTGCTCCCCACTCTCGCCAACCCATACCACGAAGGCAAGCCGATAATGAGGCGTAGTCGTCATACGTCGCGATCTTCCACACCAGATACCCGCACGCCGACAACGCCACAATCCACTCAATACTATGCAAAATGCGTTTCTTATCCATAAATCCGCTGCAAATTTACTGCTTTTTTTGCATATATGCAATATTTTTTGTAATTTTGCGCCATGAAATCCATTCTTGCTATCATTTTATTGGTCGCCAACCTCTCTTTCGACGATATTGTGTTGGATATCTACCGTGCGCTTACGGAGACGGGTGAGACGGATTTCGAGCAACTGCAAACGGATTTGTACGCCGTACACGAAAGTCCCATCGACCTCAATAACACAACCGAAGAAGAACTCAGCCAATTGGTTTTTCTCTCCCCGCAACAGATAGATGCCCTCTTGCTCTACGCCCACAAACATCCGTTTGAGTCGCTATACGAACTCCGGCTCATTCCCTGCCTTGCCGATTATGAAATACGCAACCTGCTGCCTTTCGTGCGTATAGGCGCGCCTGAACCGGATAAGATACACGCACGCGAAGTGTTCACTCGCGCCTCACACGAGATACTGACACGCGTCGATGCGCGCAATATAGAAGATTTCGAGGGCACCGACCCCATGTATGTGCAGACGCGTTACCGCTTTGACTACCATCGGCAGGTCGTTTTCGGTGCCCAACTGCGCCGGCCGGCAGGAGCAGGTGCACAAGCATTGCAATACGGCGCCTACCTCCAGCTGCGCGACATCAGTCCGCATCTGCATAAACTGGTAGCCGGTAATTTTCAGGCATCCTTCGGGCAAGGCCTCGTCTTCGCGCCCGTCTTCCACAACGGCAAATCCGCTTATGTCCAGTCGGCGGGACAGAGCTCTGACGGACTGCGCTATTACTCGTCTGTAGATGGTGAGAGCCTGCACGGCGCAGGAGCCACGCTGCGGTGGGAATGGCATAAGCAGACGCGACTGGATGTCAGTGCGCTCTACTCGCTCAAACATGCGAATGACAGCACGTGGCATCACGTCATTGGCGCGAACATCACGCTTCGCCACAAGCGTCTGCAAGTTGAACTGACCGCAGCCGAGAACCTATGGTCGGACAGCATCCGCCCCTATCGGGATGCCGCGTATAACGCGCATTATTTCCGGGGCACCAACCAAGCCGTAGCAGGCGCTTCGGCGCGCTATACCTACCATTGGTTCGATGCCTTCGCCGAAGTGGCCACCACACAAAAATCACAAATCCCCGATTCCAAATGGGGTGTCGGAACGGTCATCGGTTCACGGTTCTACCCTACGCAGGGACTTGCCCTCGTGGCGCTATACAGGTATTACTCGCCCTGGTTCGACAATGCCTTGGGGTACGGTTTCTCCGAGACTTCGCGCACGGGGGACGAGAACGGAGGGTATCTTGGAATTGACATCACGCGTTGGCAGCATTGGCGGATAAGTACTTATGCGGATGTCTTCTATTTCAGCGGACCTAAATACGGTATTCCCGAAAGCGGCACTGTCGGTTATGACCTTTTGGCGGATGTGCAGTACCACGCTCCGCGCGAGTGGTGGACAGCCCTCCGCTTGCGAGCGAGACGCAAAGGGAGCACCGACACTTATTCTGCCCGCGTGCAGTTCGACTGGCAACGGGGTGGCTGGTCGCTACGCACTACGGCTGATGCCAATTATGTGCAGCGTTATGGTATCAGTATCGCGCAAGATGCAGCCTACTCCTTTTCCTCCGTTCCACTCACCCTGCGGGGCAGAGTCCAGTTCTTCGACGCCCGCGAATGGGCGAACCGCATCTACCTCTACGAGCACGATGTACTCTACGCCTACTCGATCCCTGCGGTCTATGGATTCGGAGGAAGAGCGTACTTGTACCTCCGGTGGCAGATCATTCCGCAACTTGCGCTGTATTTCCGTCTCAGCGAAACGCTCTATGATGCCAAATGGGCGGCAGAACACAAACGCTCGACCACCCGAACGGACATCCATTTGCTCCTTCGCGCAAAATTATAAACGATTTTTGCCAAAATATTTGCATATATCAGAAAAAAGCAGTACCTTTGCACCCGCTTTCACGATTTGGGGCTATTTGGTTTTGACAGCAGGTAGAATGGTTGTGTAAGCACGCCGGGCAATGAGGCAACGCCCGTTAATCTCGCTTCAAAATATAACTGGCGAAAGAACTTATGCTCTCGCTGCTTGATCGAAGTATAGTAGATCAGCGTATTCGGGTGCAAGGCGCCTGAACGGGACGTCACTCCAAGCCGAGTCTGTGGGCTGAATGGATATAGTGGCGCAGAAATTCACGGAATAGAGATCGCAGGCTGCGATGCGATGTCGAAAATGTAGCAGATAAGCCGGTAGTTGGTGGCTTGGGTCTTGCTGCCGGACGAAAACAAAGGCCAAGATAAGCGTGTAGAAAGCATAAGTATTCCTTGTTTGGACACGGGTTCGACTCCCGTTAGCTCCACGGGGCACTAGCTCATCTGGTAGAGCGTAACGTTCGCAATGTTAAGGTAAGGGGTTCGAGTCCCCTGTGCTCCACAAATCTTTCTCTCTGCAACATGATTGCACATTTCCTGGAATATATCGGTGTGGAACGGAAGTACTCCGACCGAACAGTGGAAGCCTACAGGGACGACCTGCGGGATTTCTGTACGTTCCTGGGATGGAGTCCGGAAGAGTTCGATCCGCAGAGCGTGGGCGAAGACGACATAAAAGCATGGATGCTGCATCTGCTGGAGGAGCAACACCAGTCGCCACGGTCGGTTAAACGGAAACTGTCTGCCTTGCGCAGTTTCTATAAGTTCCTGCTGCGTCAAGGAAAAATACATCGCGACATCACCGCCCGCATCATTGCGCCTAAAGCGGATAAACCGCTACCCGTCTTCTTCCGCGAGGAAGAAATGAAGGCAGAGGAGCGGAATACAGAATACAGAATACAGAATACAGACAATAGTTACAAGGCGATTCGTGACGGATTGATCATCGAGTTACTGTATCAGACGGGAATGCGACAAGCGGAGCTACTCAATCTTACGGATGCGGATTTTGATTTGCAGCAGGGTCAAGTGCGTATCTTTGGTAAGCGCCGCAAAGAACGCATCGTACCGATAGGCGATTCCCTCATCGCCCAAATCCGCGAATATATCGCTGCCCGCGATGAAGAAATCTTCAATCGTCAATCTTCAATCTCCAATGTCAAGTTTTTCCCGAATTTGACCAAGTACACTTTATATACTATAGTTCGCACGCGCATGGGAGAGGTCTCAACCCTCAAGAAACACTCGCCGCACGTGCTGCGCCATACCTTCGCGACCGCCATGCTGGATAACGGTGCGGATATCCGAACCATACAAACTCTTTTAGGGCACGCGTCGCTCTCCACCACGCAGGTCTATACGCATACGACCTTTGAGCAGATCAAACGCGTCTATAACGCCACTCACCCCCGTGCCACACAAAACAAAGAAAATAAATAATATAGGTACGTTAATTTGGGCTTGTTATCGTGTTGACGTTAGCCTCACGTCAGCTTTGACTGTCGCTTGACCGTCGTTCGACTGTCGTTCGACCGTCGTTCCGATCTGCTAAAAATCGATGCAAAGATACTGCTTTTTGGGTATGCAAATAAATCAGTTGAAAGTCGAAAGGAAAAAGAGGATGTTAGCAATATAATATGGTACACGTACGCACACGCGTGTAAATGAGTGGAGAGAGGATGGAGATAAAAGGGCGAAATGACGACCCAAAATGACAAAATTACGATTTTTTTGCATTTTTTTTCAAAAATATTTGGTCATATCAAAAAAAAGCAGTACCTTTGCACCCGCTTTCGACCAAAAGGTTTGTAATGCGCCTCTATAGCTCAGTTGGTAGAGCACTAGATTTGTAATCCAGCGGTCGTTGGTTCGAGTCCGACTAGAGGCTCCAAGGTTCTTTGAAAAATGGGTGTGTTCCAGAGTGGCCAAATGGGGCAGACTGTAAATCTGCTGTCTTCGACTTCGGTGGTTCGAATCCATCCGCACCCACATCGCGCGATTGTGCGAACTTGCGAAAGTAGCTCAGTCGATAGAGCACTAGCCTTCCAAGCTGGGGGTCGCGGGTTTGAGTCCCGTCTTTCGCTCTTATGCTGCTTTAGCTCAGTGGTAGAGCGCATCCTTGGTAAGGATGAGGTCCCGAGTTCAACTCTCGGAAGCAGCTCTGATCGCGCTAACTGCGCGAACTCTGGTCCACAGAGGAAAAACACAAGGTTGGTCAACGGTCAAACATTGACCGACCTTTTTAAGTAAAAGGTTACGGGTTACAGGTTACCGGTTACGGGAAACTGTTCACGAATTAACCGAACAAAACGAAATTAAAGATAAATAAGTTTTATTTATTATTAACGTTAATAAAAAATTAAAGAATTACTATGGCAAAAGAAAAATTTGACCGTTCGAAACCGCACGTTAACATCGGTACCATCGGTCACGTTGACCACGGAAAAACGACCCTGACCGCTGCTATCACGACTGTGTTGGCAAAGAAAGGTCTGTCTGAGCTCCGTTCGTTCGACTCTATTGACAACGCTCCGGAAGAGAAAGAGCGTGGTATTACCATTAACACCGCTCACGTAGAGTATCAGACGGCTAACCGTCACT
>Ga0310690_10001035_pt1 | contig 52357 bp, 48 predicted proteins | sample AusTroGonzalo_MG_2_FD_207661 | JGI IMG/M metagenome (GOLD analysis project Ga0310690, IMG submission 207661) | Bovine rumen microbial communities from tropical cattle in Woodstock, Queensland, Australia - Gonzalo_04 (v2) (version 2) | ecosystem: Host-associated > Mammals > Digestive system >... | reverse complement strand
TCCAAGCACAAACCTAAAAAAGCAACTAAACAAAAAGGCTTAGTTGACTATCTTTGTAAAATTTCTGTTTAGCTTCTCTATCTAAGATAGAGTAGTAAACAGCTATTAATTGTTTACTATGTAATTTTGCTGCAAATTCAGCCGAATATGTATTGCTTACTTTCTCGTAAGCAATATTATATATTGACATACTTTACACCTCCTTTATTTTATAATATCATAGATAAAAAATAATTAAAAAAGCATATCTTTTAGCATTGCTGATATACGAGCCATATCAGCAATATTTGCAATATACCCATTTTTTCTATAGGAGCTTGTTCCACTCCAATAGTAATTGTAGCCTGTTACATCTAGTGAAAATTCGATCGCTTCATCATTGAAAATAACGTAGTAATCAAATGTTTCCTCTAGCTTTTCTGTATCAAGGTCATAGTGTTGCTCTGATACTCTATAACCCTTCTTCAGTTCTCCTTCATTATCAATAAACTGATATTCATAAATATCAGTTTTTGTTAATGAATATTCACTTTCTATCCACTTTCCCTCTACTAATAATTTTTCTTTCATTTTAAATTCCTCCTTTATAAATTTTATAGATAAAAAAAACAAAATCTTTTTTATCATAGAATAAAAAATAATTAAAAAAAAATAATGCTAGTAGCAATATTATGTTAAGTATTTTGGAGATAAATTTAGGTCAAAAAATTAAAATTACAATTTTTAAAAAATATAAAATGGTACCAATACGGTACCAACTTTACCATAATACATATTATGTATAATTAACATAATATTTAATATATAATATATAATATATAATAATAATATATATTATATATATATATATATACTTATTATGTAAACCTAAATTTAGATAAAAAATAAACATAAGGAGAATTAGAACAAATATTCGAAAAAAAATAAATGTTAAAGAAGCAAGTAAAGAAGCCAAGTATAAGTATGTTGGTACCAATAGCAGTACCAAAGTGAAATTTAAAAAAACTGAAAAGTGCGATTTTGGGGGTAGTTAACCATAATATCACTAAAAACCACTTTCATAAAGTGGCTCAAACGCACTAAAACACCGTGGGCTTGATGGCAATCTTGTCAACCAACTTATGTAAACTAAGCAAACTTATGTAAACTAATGCAAACTAATTTTAAGGTTATAGGAAACTTTTTAAAGAGAATTTTGGATAGGAAAATTTACATTTGTATGGGCATAATTATTCCTAAGAGGAATAAAAAAAGGCAGTAGTCGATGACTACCACCTTTTTCTTTTTTTTTATTTAGCTGTGTTATGAGCTAAATCTAAGATATCCTGTTTGTCATGGATATCAAACTCAGTATAACAATGTTCACATATTGTTATACCTTGGTTATAATACAAACCATTGTTTATATTATAAACTCCTCCACCATTATTAACTCTAACGGTGCTTCTGCAATGAGGGCATATAAACTTATTGTCTATATATACCTCAGCAATCTCTCTGTGTTGTTGGATATAATAGAATTCCAACAAATCTATAGGATTATATTTATCAAACCCATATACTTCGCTGTATCTTTTGAATATCCTCAACTGTTTCTCAAAGTTCTCTACAGAACCAAATACTGATTCTACAGACATTTTTGTATATCTCCAGAATTTATTTTTGGAGATTTCTACTTTTCCTTTGTTTATTTGTGTGGCTATATATTCCTGTTTAGACACCACATTATAGAACTCTTTTAACTGTGTAGATAAAGGAGACCCAACAGATATATCATATATTTCTTGGATATATTCCGTATCTTCCTCATGTTTTTTGTATTTGTGCACAATTTTGCTAGATATTCCTCTTTTATAAAGGTTATTAACAATCATACTGACTGTTGACACCTTTATATTATACCCATTGATGCTTTTATCACTTTCCATCTCAAGTTCCTCATAATGGTTATCTGTGGTGTATATCGTTGTAGGCACGTTATATTGATTCAATGACACTGCTGAAAATGATGCTGGATACCCATTTGCATCTAATTTTGCTGATGGCAATACTATATTTGTACCTACTCCTCTCATTTTATTGAGCTCCTCTCTCTCAGGGATTAGTTCGTTATCTAAGAAATAGATAACGCTTTTGTAATTGTTATTCATAAAAATTCCTCCTTCGACTCTTTATAGAGTCTTTAATTTATTTGCAGTTTAGAGTCATGCTTGGGACAAATAACTTACTTTGTTAGCAGATTGTTTACTATATCTGCTAATGTTACTGTTGCACAAACAACAGCAAACATAATCACTAGCCAAATGCTAGCTGCAACTAATTCTAAAGCTGCATTTTTTAATAGCTTTTTCATATAATCATCTCCTTTTTTTTTGTATTTGTCCTTACCTGCGGACATGGGGGTAGGGTTTTAAACTCCTCCATAAATACGTATACGATATATAAATATATCTCTTTTTATTTTTCTTTTTAGAAAATAACACAACATTTCATAATTTCAAACATTTCATAATTCTACATACCCCTCACCTTTAAAACTTGACTTAGAACTCCTGATATGCTAAACTCAATTTAGATAGGAGGAATATAAAATGGAAAAATCTTACAAAAGGGCAGTGACTATAACAGAAGAAAACAAAAAAATTTCGTTTAAGTTGTCTGGAGAAGTCACGGTTGAGGATTTAATCCTTATGTGTAATACAGTAATTCTTGGAGCTATGAAGCAAACAGTAGAAAATTACTCTAAAGTACTACAGGCTTCAGTAATTGGACCTGTACAAGACCAAGCTCTTACAGGTAAACTTAGAGAATTAAAAGAAATGCTCTATGATTTTTACAATGTTAACGCTTCCGTCTTGCTATCAAACTTTGCTCCAGAGTTAGAACTACGCCCTGACCTTACAGAGCAAGCGATTCTTAAGGCAGAAAACGAGTTAATAGAACAAAAATACGAGGAATTAAAGAAAGATAACAAAATTATACCGATGAAAACTCCACCAAAACCTAAAAAACTACCTGCTTCCCCTGACCCACTTGCACAGGAATTTGAGGAGTGATAAAAAATGGTAGGTTTTGTTACAGTTTTTTCAGATGACGCTAAAAAAGGAGCTATTCCAGAGAATCCTATAGTTAAAACAAGACGTGAAAGAGAAAATCTTAGCGTCTCCAAAACTTTTAGAGACTTCTCTAGGTGTCCTAGGTGTGGAGCTCCTACAGAAAGAGCTGTTGCGTACAATAATTCACCTTCAGAGTTTTGGTTAGAGTGCACACAGTGCAACACATTCATCAACACTTACATTCCTCAACCACACCAGTATGCTTTTCACAAGGACCCTCATCGTTACACAGCTAACTTTGGAGGGTACGGTTCTGGAAAAACTACAACTTCTAGAGAAGAATTCTACAAACACTTGTTTCTTACACCTAACGGAAACTTTTTAATAGGAGCTAACGTTGCTTCACAGTACGAACAAACTATTAAAAGAGACATTGAAGGAGATTTACCAGGGGCGTTTTACGCTGGGTACTCTACTCAGAAGCAGTACTACGACTTTATTAACGGATTAAGACTTATGTTTAGACCATTAGACGATGAAGACAAACTAAGGTCTTATAACCTTACAGGGTTTCTTATTCTGGAGGGGTCTGAGGTTAAAGACTTGTCTTTCACCCAGCTTAAGACTCGTTTAAGGAATTTAGCAGCAACTTTACCAGAAAAAGACCAGAATGGAAACACTGTTTTCCTAAGAACTAGAACTGGACAGTTGATTCCTAAGATTAAACGAAACTGGGCTAAAGGAATCATTGAATCAAACCCCGATTCAGGTTGGATTAAGACTGACGTTTTGCTTCACTCTGAGAAGATTTACCTACACGGAGGGCTTCAGGATAAGTACGAGATTCTAGAAGAAGACAAGAACCCAGCTATGAGTTCACACATTACACCAACAGCTGCAAACGAATTCCTACCAGAGACGTTCTGGGCTGAACAGGTTGCAAACAAACCTGCTTGGTGGATTGCTAGATACCTTAACGGAAGCTTTCTTTACACTGAAGGGCTTGTTTACCCAGGAGCAGCGTTGTGTTTTGTTGATGACTTTGAGATACCAAAGCACTGGAAAAGGATTATTGCACACGACTACGGACTAAACGATGACTCTGTTTTCTTGTTTGGAGCTATTGATGAGACTGAAAACAGGTTAGTTATATACAAAGAGCTAAGAACTACGCAGAAAAACGTAGAAGAACTAGCAGCTTTGTACTTTGAAGGGATAAAAGACATTCCTTCAGGAGGGCTTATTTGCCCACCAATTATTGACCCTAAGTCAGGACCTAAGAGAGACTATGAACTAAAGACTCTAGCAGACCACTATTTAGACTACGGTATAGCGTTTATGCCTGGAGCTGTTAACGTAGATGCTAGAATATTTAGACTTAACACTTATATAGAATCAGGAAAGCTTATAATCTTTAACTCTTGTAAGAGACTCAGAGAGGAACTCACAGAGTACAAGTTTATTGCTAAGCCTGGAATGATGAACGGTTGGTCAAATAAACCAGAAGATAAGAACAACCACGGTATTAACGCATTAGAGTGGATTACAATGGAGTTACCTGCTAACCCTAAGAACTTACTATATGGTATTTACAACAAAAAGGGACAAGACGTTACTAAAGAAACTAAGACTCCTGAAACCGATACACAGAAGTTTCTTAATTGGATGTTTGAAGAAAGCACCATCAGAGACGAGGATGCAGGACCATTTGGTATTAGTTACGATTAGGAGGTGAGAGGATGGAAGTTATGATTAACGCTTTCTGTTTGTTGTTAGGAATTTTTATTGGTTTTGTGTGTAACTGTGATAAGAGGATCACAATTAACTATAACAAGACTACAAGAGACGATACGCCTCAGTTTCATACACTGATCACTGAAGACAAGCCTAATAACAAACAAAATGAGGACATTGATACTCGAGAGGAGATAGCACAAAAAGTTCAAGAAGCATTGGGGGTGTTTATAAATGATGAATCAGAACAACGATAGTAAAGAAAATAAGGGTAACAAAAACACTAACGAGTACGTTAAAGAAAGGGAACTTTTGGCACGATTGAAAGAATATTATGATACTTGCATTCAGTACTATGGTGATGAGCATAAGAAAATGAAGTTATTAGATGCTACAGACAGAGGAAACTTATGGAAAGTAATAGGTGCTAAATTCCCTAAGTATCAGATTTTACCAGACACTAACTATGTTTCTTATATTAAGAACAACATTTTAGCATCTATTTACACAGTAACAAAAGGAGCAAGTATTGCACCAACCAGTGAAGAAGATAAAGAACTAGCTATGAAGCTAAATATTATTTTAGAAAATGTTTGGAAAAGAGCTAGTGTAGGCTACACACAATTTAAAACTGGTGAAAGAGCTGCACTTCTAAACCTAGGTTTAACCCAGGTAGGATGGGATGAAGAACTATCAGGAGGTACTGGAGACGCTTTCTATAAAGGAAATGTTACAGTTAAAGCTATAGACCCTATGAAGTTTATGAGAGACCCATTCTCAGACAGTTTAGATGTCGCAGGGTATTGTATGACTTATGATGACTACCATAAATCTGTGTTTGAGAAAAACCCTAAATATAAGGAGAAGTTTACAGAGTATGTTAACGAGCGTAAAAATAAAGAATTGGGGGATGTCATGAATATACCTGTAAACAACTCCAAAACAATTAACACAGGTAAAAACAATAAAGATTATTACACCTTGCTTATAGTTTGGGTTAGAGATGGTAATAAAATTAATGAGTATCATACAGTAAACTGTGAGAAGATACTGTACAAGAAAGAAGACATTAAACCAAGCGTCTTCCCATTTGCAGAACTATATTGTAATCTCCCAGCTGGAGCTTTGGTCGGAACTTCAGAACCAGCTAAGATTTTTGCAAGTGCTGTAGCAAATAACATCATGGACTCTCTAGCGTTTACTGCTGAGTACAAGAACCAGAGACCTCCTAAATACGTCTCTACTACAGCAGGGTTAAATATTAGTGAATTCGCTAAACACGCAGACGATGCTGATAAGACCTTTATAGTTAATGGTGATGCTTCTAAGGTTGTGCATTATCATGAGTATCCAAGTGTCTCTCCTCAGTTATCTACTATGCTTACTAACAACGCTAATAATATGCAGCTTGTTACAGGAGTAGATGGAAGATATACAGGTAGGGACACAGGCAGTATTATTACTACAGGCGGTACTGAAGAAATGTTAAACCGTGTTACTGTAATAGATACTCCTAAGATCATGAACTATGAGGAATATGCAGTTAAGTTAACTAAGTTAATTCTTTACAACTTAATTGAATTCTGTCCTAAGAGAAAATATTTCTTTAAGAAACCTAATAAACCTAATACTTGGGAAACTGTTGAGGTAGACTTCCCTGGAATAAGTAATGATACAATCTTTGATTATGAAATAAACATTAGCTCAGAGCTTCCTAAAACAAAACAACGTACAGCTCAGATGGCTAATATGCTTATGGAAAAACAAATGCAGTATAGACAAGAAGGTTCTAATGTTGATCTTATTACTGAGGAAGAATGGCTCATGTTCCAAGACTTGCCTAATAAAGAGTATATGCTTGAACGTATGGGAATTCAAAGATCTACTAATGCCCTTGAGCAAACTTCACAAGTTCTATTTAACTATGCAGAACTTATTAAACAAGGTATTAGTCCTGAAGAAGCTATTATGCAAACTGCTGAAGGATTAAAGAATACCCAGATGGGAGTACCTCCTATACCTCAGGGAGGAGTTCCAGGAGCAGGTCCAGAACAAGCTTTGATGGGCATGGAAAATATGCCTTTATAAAATAATATAAAAATAGTTGACAAAATAAAAAGGCTGTGGTACGCTATTATTAGCAAGAGTAGGTTCCACAGCCTTTAATTGTGTGTAAAACCTTTTGCCCTCCATATATGAACGCCCTCATATATAGAAAGGAGTTTTGGGTAGATGAAAAATTTAAGAATAGGTTTACAATTCTTTGCTGAAGAAGGATTGAATGATTTGCTTGGTTACCTTGGAGTCGAGAATGACGCATCAACTTCTGAGGAAGGGGACAATCAAGGAGCATCTGAGGATGCCAATGCAAGTACTGATGAGTCAGGAACGCAATCCAATACAGATCAAACAACTGACAACAGTGAAGAAAAAGACACTAGCACTACTGATGAAGGTGCTAAAACCAATGACGGTATTTCTGAGGAGGAGTCTAAGAAAGCTTTTGCATTTGCTCAGTTAAGACAAGAAGCAAATCAAAAGAAACAAATACTCACAGGTCTTCAGAAGATATTGAACATCCCTGAAAACACACCTATAGAAGACGTCATGGTTAAAGTTCAGGAAGCTATTGTTAAAGCAGAAGCTAAACAAACAGGAGTTCCTGAAGAAATTATCACAAAAATAAATACTCTTGAACAACGAGACAAGGAGTATCGTGAGCATCAACTACAAGAAAATGCTTACCTAGGATTTAGCAAAGTGCAGAAAGAGTTCGGACTTAATAACGATGAAGTTAAACAGTTTGCAGTAGAACTTATGCAACAAGGTTTAAATCCATTTGAACAAGATGTCGATGTTGCTAAAGAGTACAAACTAAGACATTTTGACGACATAGTGAATAGCAAAGTAGCAAAGGCTATTCAGGAAGAACAACAAAGAGCTGCTAAAGCAGGTACGCAAAGTACCCAGCCTAACAACACTCAAGGGCAATCAAAAGGAGAGACAAGCAAGATAAATTCTGTAAAGGATTTAGATAATTGGTTTAACGCACAACAAAAATAAACCTTAAAGGAGAGTGGAACTTATGCAATTAAATGCTACAGCAGACATAAACACCTGGATTGAAATGGCGACAAATGCAGGTCCTGGTGTAATAAACCCAGAAATTTTTTATTCAAAACAATTACTTGATACAATCAGGTACGATGCAGACCAATATGTTTACTTCAGATTAGCTGATGAAACACCTATCCAAGAAAAAGCTGATAAGCTTATGGTTAGAAGATGGTCTCCATTACAAGGACATACAACACCTTTAGAGGAGGGTGTACCACCTAAATCAGATAAAGGTTCTGTAGAGAAGTATGAAATCGCAGCTAACCAATATGGTAGATACATGGAATTTACTGATAAAGTAGATTTCGCAGTTGTTGATCCAGTAGTTGCTCACTACACTAAAGAATATTCTTTAGTAGCTATGGAAACTCTTGATTTGTTAGCTAGAGAAACATTGTTCTCAATCGCTCAAAAAGAGTTTGCAGGAAGTGCTCCTAATTTTGAAGGATTAACAGTTGAATCTAAACCGACAATGACAGACTTAAGATTAATTGTCTTAGCTCTAAAGAAAGCTTTGGTTAAACCTAGAGCAAATGGAAGATATCATGTAATAGCTTCTCCAGAATTCTATTATGATATGATTTCTGACCCAGTAGTAGAAAAATACATGACTATTGAAAACTCAACAAAGGGAATGTATGAAACTGCTACAGCTTGTTTACCAGCTATGTTCTCTATGGAATTCTATGAGACTTTATTAGTTCCTACAGATGGTAAGTTCATTAAGAACAACAAACAATCTTTAAGACTATACAAAGCTAATGATGGTGGTTCAGGTTATGACTATCTCACAATAGATGAAGATACTGTTATCGGTGGTACTGGTGAACACGCTGCGGATAAAGTATTAAAGACTGTTAGTGGATATGTTAAAGACCTTAGAACTAATGAAGATGCTTCTTATATTCCTAACCAAAAAATTTGGGATATTGCAGCATACAATGAAGCTCAAGAAACAGCTTGGGAAGAATTCAAAGTTCAACACGTTCTTATCGTTGGTAAAGATGCTTTAACGAGAACTGGTTTAACTGGTGAAGGACAAGCTAAGATGTATGTTAAACAAAAAGGTTCAGCAGGTGTTCTAGACCCTATCGACCAAAGACAATCTATCGGATTTAAAATCAATTCTGTTGGTTTTGGTTCAACAAGATTAGAAGCTGTAGTAGATTATGTTTGTGTACCAACACAAGTAAACTTACTATAGGAAGGATGATATAAATGGCAAGAACAACAGATGCAGTTGAAAGAGCTGCTACTAAAGAAATGTTAGAAGCAACTAACAAAAGACGTGAGTTATTCAAATATTACAAAAATGAGGAAAAAGTGGATATGTACCTTTCACCAACATACCAACCGTATTTTGGTAAGGTAATGCGTGTAACTATAAATGGAATAAGTATTTATTTCCCTGTAAATGGTAGCACACACAAAATTCCAAAAACATTTGCTGATGAAATAACTGCAAGACGTCTTAAAGTTGATGAAATTATAACCAAACAAGCGAAGATGGCAGATATTCCAGTAAACATGGATACTGCTACTCCAGGAGACACACAACTTTTTTAAGATAAATACAAAAGGGGATAATTATACTACGGTACAGTTATCCCCTAAAATTTTATAAGGAGTGATTATAATGAGCGATAAAAGTTGTCCGATAAATCAATGTAAAAGAATAAATATGTATGTTGACTCTCAAGGAATTATGAGAGCAAATAAAGATTTAGTTAAAAACTATATTCCTACTCCACTTCCAACTTTAGTAGGAAAACCAGAACGTATTACAGCTTTAGATGTTCGTATTACTGCTGATGAAGCAGAATTAACACCATCAGAAAAAGTTTATACAATAACATATAATGCTAATGATGGTACAGGAGCTCCTTCAGCTCAAAATAAAGTTGAAGGTACTACTTTAACATTAAGCAGCACAACACCTACAAGAACAGGATATACGTTTAATAGTTGGAACACTAGAGCAAATGGAAGTGGAACATCATATGCTCCAGGTGCAACATATGCTATAGATGGTAATGCAACATTATATGCACAGTGGACAATAAACACTTATACTATAACTTATAACGCAAATGAAGGAACTGGGGCACCAGCAAACCAAACAAAAACTTATGGTACAGATTTAACATTAAGTTCTACAGTACCAACAAGAGAAGGTTATACCTTTACAGGATGGAATACTGCTGCTAATGGTAGTGGAACAAGTTATGCTGCTGGTGGCACATATAGTGCTAACGAAGCTGCTACACTTTATGCTCAATGGACACTAACAACTTATACTGTATCTTTTGATGCAAACGGGGGTACAGGAACTATGGCTGATGTTACTGGTGTATTAGGTAGTTATGAATTACCTGCTTGTACTTTTACAGCACCAGCTTCTAAAGAATTTAAAGCTTGGAGTGTTGGTGGATCTGAAAAAGCAGTAGGTGTTGCTATAGAAATTACAGCAGATACTACTATTACAGCAGTATGGCAAGATGCGTAAATTATAATAGAGGTGATAAAGATGGAAATAGCTAAGATTTGTGATCTTATAAATCAATCTTTAGCAGGAGAAATGCTTAAAGCTGATGAATTAATGTTATATATGGATAAAGTTATAGATGATATTAATAATCAACTTAATGCTAACTATCCTACCTTTAGTGAATATACTGAAGAGTTTTTTCCTGATTATCCTAACTATAATGTTTTCCCAGACAAATACATCAGAAGTGTTGTTGTTCCTGGGGCAGCATATAATTTCTATAAAGTTGATGAAGAGGGGAACAATACGGCTCCCCTCTTTCGTCAAGAATATCAAATGAACTTGTTTTATATGACTAGGGATATGATGGAAATGGTACCTCCACGTTTTAAAGGTAGGTGCGATGGTTATACAAAAATTAATTCAGAATCTCTCGATGTGGAGATGAAGACACTTTTATAAGGAGGTGTTTTAATTGTACGAAGATTGTGTTGAAAAATTTAATTGTAATAGATATCCAGGGCATTGTTCTCCAGCGTGTTATAGACCTATAGGTCAGCATAACGAGCCTGGAGTTAATAGTTATAAATGTTGTACTTGTTTCCCAGAAGTTGTTGAAGTGTTCCCTATGGATAGAATCTGGGAAGGACCAGCAGGTAGAGATGGTAAAGATGGAGCTAGTCTTGAATTTGCTTGGGAAGGTACAAGGCTTAAAGTAAGAGTTAAAGGTACAGAGGAGTGGATTTATTCTACTTCTTTATTAGGTATGCAAGGACCTAAAGGAGACACTGGAGAAAAAGGTGAAACTGGTGCAATAGGTCCAAGAGGTTATACAGGAGCTCCAGGTCAAGATGGGGATCCTGGTGCTGATGGTAACGGTGTTGATTATGTAGAATTACACAGTTCTTCAGGAATTGTTAAAACTTATAGAATGCACTTTACAGATGGGACTTATTTTGATTTTACAGTTACAGATGGAATTGATGGAATAAATGGGCAAGATGGTGAAGGTGTCGTAGAAGGTGGCACAACAGGTCAAGTATTAAAGAAAAAATCTAATGATGATTTTGATACTGAGTGGGTTGATTATGCTTACGATGATTTAAGTGGTAGACCTAAGATAAACAATATTACATTAAGCGGCAACAAAAGTTTATCTGATTTAGGTATAAAACAAACTTATAATAAGACTGATGTAGGTTTAGGCAATGTTGATAACATACGTCAATATTCAGTAAATAACCCACCACCATATCCTGTAACTTCAGTAAATGGTAATACTGGAGCTGTAGTCATTGATACACACGATGACTTAATACCAACACAAGCTAGTTCTAGTAATAAACTAGCAACTGAAGGTTTTGTAAATTCCACAGTAGCTACTTCTACTGCTACTTTTAGAGGAACTTATGATAGCTTGGTAGAACTAGAACAAGTAAGTGCAGACGAAAATGACTATGGCTTTGTTGTTGACGTAGATAGTGATGGTAATACTGTATATAACAGATATAAATATGCTAGTGGTACATGGACATTTGAATATGCCTTAAACAATTCTTCATTTACTGCTGCACAATGGGAAGCAATACAGAGTGGTATAACAGATAATTTGGTAACTAAATTACAAGGTATTGAAGCTGGTGCAGAAGTAAACATAGTAGAAGGATTAAAGATAGGTAATGTAACACAGCAAGTATCAAGTAAAATAGTGCAAATAAATCCTGATACTACCCCAATGCAAGGTAGTAATAATGTAATAGACAGTAATGCAGTATATGAGGTAGAAAAGTTATTACCAACAGATAGAGAAAGTGGAGAAAATGTTGATATAGACAATGCACAACCATATAAAGTATTAGATGTTGTTGCAGATGGGAAATATCAACAGAATACTACTACTGGAAAGAATTTATTTAATAAAAATGATAGTGGTATAAACAATGATAAAAGGATAAGCACTGGTACTGGTTCGGTTTATACATCAAATGGTTATTCTTCAAGCCCATATATTGAAGTAGAAGCAAATACAAGATATACACTAACTTCTGGCATATCTTCTTATTATTGTTGGTATAACGAAAATAAAGAAAAGATCGTTGGTGGTACGTGGGATACTGGCAACTTTAAGACAAGTTATGAAGATGCCAAATATGTAAGATTTGACTTTTCTACATCAGATATAGATTCTGTAATGTTTGAACAAGGATCTGAAGCCTCTCCATACGAGCCATATACAGGAGGGATACCTTCTCCTAATCCAAACTATCCACAAACTATAACTACAATAACTAGTATGACATGGAATAGGTGTGGAAAGAATTTATGGTCAAGTGAATGGGAACAAGGCAAAATAGATGGTACAACTGGGCAAAATGCAGCTTCTAGTGTTTCGGTGCGAACAAAAGGTTATATAGCAGTACAGCCTAATCAACATTATTCTATACAAAGAAGTATTACAACTCAATATATTCAGGTTAGAGGTTATAATAAAAATAAAACTTTTTTAGGTACTGGCAGCGATGTGTTAGATTTGATATACGGTCAAACGGCAGGCAACCCAATGAAAGCAGATGATAGTAATTGCATAATATCACCTAAAGAGGGTGTATATTATTTAAGAATTAATGATGTTTCTAATGATTTATCAACTAAATATATGATGGTTAAAGGAGATTACCAATCAGGTTTAGTTTATGAGCCATATAATGGTCAAAGCATTGAAGTAAATTTAGATGGTAATGAAGTATGTGCTACTGATACAATAAAAGACAAACTATTGGTGGATAGATATGGTAATGTGGCATTACAGAAGAATGCTGGGAAACACACAATATCAACAACTACTAGTTCTGTAACGATAAATGAAATGGCAAGTAATGGAGAATTTGTATCAACTGTTGGAGGCACTATTAGTGGAAAAACAATAACTTTCTTGTCTAGTGTTTCGAGTGGAACTATTTATTATGAATTAGCAACTCCTACTATAATATCTTTACCAAAACTATCTGTATTACCTTCTACTTTAAAAGGTATAAATCATATATGGGTAGATACAAATCTAGCTACAACAGATATAGAAGTAGAGTATGTAGAAGATTTATCTTTAGCTATTCCTACTTCTGTAACAGACTTAACAGACGGAGCAAATTATGTAAAGAATACTGATTATGCGACAAATAACATTGCTGGTGTTGTAAAATGGGCAGATATATTTTTTACAAATGTTAATAATACGGGGCAATTACAAGCAAAAGAAAAAACTTATGCACAATATAATAGTGCTAGTAATAGTGCATTTATTGGTAAAGGTACATTAGAAAATGTATTAGCAGAACGTATAGGCACAATAGAAACTGCATTAACAACACTAGATGTCGGAAGTGGGGTGTAAAGTATGAGTATAGCAGATAGAATAAGCTCAATGGCAAGTAATCTCTCTAGTGCATATGGTAGAATAGCATATTTAGGAGTAGATACATCTTCAATAGATAAAAATATGCAAAATCTTTCTACTGTATTAGACACTGTTTACAATGATTACCCTAAAGTATCTGATGAAGGAATAAGCCCTTCTTTAAGCGGCACTAAAGTAGGTAGGTTATCTAGCACATTAAAAGGGAATACTTCCCAATATACCACCACAGGCAAACAGTTGTTTAATGCTAATGATATAGGCATTCAAAGGACTGCTACAGTAATAGTAAGTAAAAAAAATATTATTACTGTAACATCTACTGATGCTAACTCCAATGGCGGTGGTTTATGGAATGTACCTGTAACACAAGGGCAAGAAATCACAATAAGTTATGGAGATATGATGGCTAGTAGTACATCTAGTAATCATTCCGTAAGATATAGATTTAGCGACCACCCATATAATTCAAGTACAGATACTTGGGACTGGGGAACAACAATAGACAGAACGAGTAAAACAGTAACAGTAATGGCTACTGAACAATATTTACTTTTAATGATAAGAACAGCTAATGGAGGTACTAATATAATAAGTGATTTGATGGTAAGACCAGCGAGTGTAATTGATGACACATGGGAACCATATACGGGAGGTGTTGTTTCGCCTACCCCCAATTTTTCGCAAGATATAAATGTAATTAAGGAAGAAAACGAGGTTGCTACTTATAGTAAAAACTGGTTGCCACCTTTTGCAACTGATACCCAAAAAGATGTTACTGTATCTCAAAGTGGCACGACAGTAACAATCAATGGATTATCAACAGGAAGTGCCTCAATTTCTAAAACATATTTTACTTTACCTGCTGGAATGTATAGATTTACTACAAAATATAAAAGTGGAACAATAGACGGTCCAATACAACTATTTATAGATGATGCTTTAACCACAAATAGAGTAGCAGGAATTTTATTTCAATCTACTGACTATACGGATAATAAGTCAGTAGGTATCTCGTTAAGCCAAACAACTAACGTGTATTATAGAGTGTATGTAGGTGGAAGTAATAGAACTTATGATAATTTTAAATTTGATATGCAAATTACAAGAGGGACAATGACAGATTATAATTTTGCTGAATATCAACCAGTAGGCATATTCCCTGTAACACTACCAACAGGTATGGAACTATGTAAAATAGGAGATTACCAAGATAAATTATTCAAAGCTGTCATAGGCGATACAATATATGACAGTTTAACATCAGAGCAAAAAGAAGGATTGATTAGTGGTGGGTGGTATAAGTATGCAGAAGTAGGGAAAGACACGTTGACTGGAGCTGATACATCTGCTTATACTTGGCGTAAATCAACCACAACTGATATGGACAGATTTATCTGTGATTATGGCACAAGAAATAAATATGTCGAGCAATACGCAAATAGTTTATGCAACTACTTTACTACTGTAACTAGTTCTACTCAATATGCTATTGGTAATTGGCGTAATAATGCTACCTATCAATTTGTATTTAATTTTAGTGAATATGGCACAACAACATTAGAACAATGGAAAACATGGTTATCAACACATAATGTTGTTTTATATCAGCCGTTGATTACTCCTACAATAACCCAAATAACAGACGTTACTCTAATATCTCAACTTAATGCTTTATATAATGCAATGAGTTATAACGGACAAACTAACATACTACAAACTAATGCAGACCTTCCATTTATCATTTCAGCTAGTGCATTGAAAGGAGAATAAATAAGTGTGTAATGAAACACAAGATACAGAAAACAATTAGACTGTAAGACGTTGAACAATAAGGAAGTGAATAAGAACAGACGTGGCTATGGGAGGGTACTTCAATGGCTAAAAAGAAATTGAAACATCGCATGAAACGAATAACCAAAAATCAGATAACAAAGAAACATTTAAGAAGTGGTTCAAAAGAAGTAAAACGTATCTTATTGATACAAGACGCACATTGTGATATTTGCGGAAAAAGTTGTGATAATCTTCAGCTCCACCACAAATATTACATTAGGTTCGGGTTTAGTACTAGGTCTGACCGCTGTTGCCTTTTGTGTAACAGATGTCATAAGCTCTTGCATGAAAAAACTGATAACTATGTAAACAGACTTTTTTCTCAAAACCCTAACACAGACTTTAATGCGGTGTACGAACAAATCAAAAGACAACTTCAAACACAACTCCATATTCCACCTTGAAATATAGGTGGAATTACTTTACATTTCTTTTAGAAAATGTTATAATACTCCTAGAAAAATAAAGGAGGTAATAACAATGAGTGTAATTCCTAATGTAGACGATTATGGTGTTAACTTAATTGAACTAAGAGATAGGGCTATTGCTGAAGGTAAGACAGACCATGCAGCTGCTTTTACTGGTGCAATAGAAGAAGCTATTGCTGGAAACAAAGAATGGTATGAAAGAATTTGTAAAGATATCGCTTTTATGGTAGCTAATACAGGAATGGATGCTTTAAGAATTGATCCGAACCACATACAAAAAATTGATGCTTGTGCAGAGGGCACTTGTAAACTATAGTAATATAGCACACTTTTAGTGTGCTATATTATTACATAATTGGAACATATTATAGATTGTCCTTTATTGTTATGTGCGTTACAATAAAGTAAGGAGGTAGTTAATATGTTTCCAGATTCTAAATTTATAATTAAACAATTTCCTGACTTTGAAAACATTGTAATTATTCCTTTATTTGATGAACATATAGGTTCAGCAACACGTCTAGAAGATAGATGGAAAACTATAAAAGAATATTTATTAAAAACCCCTAATGCTTTTTGTGTAATAGGTGGGGATATGATAAACAACTCTATTATAGGGAGTGTTGCTTCTCCTTTTGATGATGTACTTACTCCAGCACAACAAAAAGAACAACTCTACAATGAGCTAAAAGATTTAGCTAAAGCTAATAAAATTCTTTGTGGAGTACCAGGGAATCACGAGTTAAGAAATAATAAATACACTGATTGCAACCCTTTGTATGATGTATTTTGTAGACTCAATATAGAAGATTTATATAGAGAAAGTAGATGCTATTTAAAGCTCTATGTAGGTAGCTCAGGTTCTAGAAAAAGAGGTACAGTTTATTTAGGTGTTATAACCCATGGTACTTTTACAGGGAAAACTGGAGGGTTAGTATTAAATAAGCTCTCTCAGTTTGCTGATTGTTTTGAGGGAGTTGATTTTATAATTGTTGGTCATGCACATAATCCTGCACATGACAGACCTTGTAAAACAGTTATAAACCCCTATGCAAATACAACATCTGTTAAAGAAACGCTTATTGTTTCTGCATCTTCAGGAATAGGGCAAGAGAAATACGCATTAAAAGGAAATATAAGACCTACAAAGAATAATATACAATATATAACTTTATATGACACTAATAATAAATCTAAGAAAATGGAATATACAGATTAGGAGGTACTTATGGCTGTTGTAAGAGTTTCATTTAAAGATATTAAAAATCTAGATATAAAGCTTTTTAAGAATGGTAAAACAGGTTCTGAAATTAGAAATGAATATAGCCCAGACTATCTTATGAATTTAGCTTTATACGATATGGCTTCTAAAGAAAATATAGTTCTTATGGAAGATGATAATAAAGCTTCAGGATATTTATTCTCTGAGTATGGTATAGGTATCACAAATAAGAATACACCTATTTGGTGCACATTTTATGATGCCAGAGTAGATGACAGCGTAGTAGATTTTGTAGGAGGAGCTCCAACATTAGTTGTTGATTCTAAAGTAAACATCCTCTGGGGAAATAAAGTTTCTACTCAGATACAAGGAAGACATATTAGAACTGCATTAGGATACAATGCTACAGAAATGATTTTATATGTATCTGAAGATGAAATTACAATAGAGACCCTAGCTAAACGTATGTTAGGTTATGGTTGTAAATACGCTATTAATTGTGATGGTGGCGGTTCTAGTTATCTTTATGCTAGACCTAAAACATATAAAAGCTCTATTAGAGCTAACCCAAGTTGGTTATTAATATATAAAAAGGAGGCTGAACAAATGTCTAAAAGATATAAGATTTGTTTAGACGCAGGGCACGGTGGTAGTGATCCAGGAGCTGTATCAGGAGCTTTCTATGAAAAAGATGTTACTTTAGAATTAGTTAATATGATAAAAAATAAATTAGCTTCTTATCCTATTGATGTTGTTTTAACTAGAGATAAAGATGAAAATATTCCTTTAGAAAATAGAGTTATTATATCTAATAAAAATAATGCAGATTATTTTATTTCTATGCACTGCAATTCTTCAGTTAATACTGCTGCTAAAGGTTGGGAAATTTATATTGTTGCTAAAGGTGGTAAAGCTGAAAAATTAGCTAATAAAATGAGAAATATAACTATGCAAACTAATGCAAGTGTTTTAAAAGATAGAGGTGTTAAAACAGCTAATTTCTATGTGTTAAAGAATACAGTAGCTCCAGCTGTGCTAGTCGAGAATGCTTTTATAAGTAACTATGATGATAGAACCAATGTATTAAAATCTAGAGAAGCTTTAAATAATCTAGCATCTTGTTATACTAAAGCAATTCTTGAAATGTTAGATATTCCAGAGCAACCTCAAATAAATACTAAAGATTATGAGTGGGCTCTTACAGTTCTTCAGGCTAATGGTGTTATTAATACTAAAGACTATTGGCTACAGAACAAAACAAAATTAGAATATTTAGAACAATTAATTATTAATATGTCTAAATATATTGAAGACAATAAATAATTATGTTACAATTTAAATGTTAGGAGTGGTGTCAAATGCAAAAAAGATGGAAAAGTAAAGCTATGTGGGCAGGTATAATAAGTGCTTTAGTATTAGCTTATAACGCTATTGCAGAAAACTTTGAATTACCTACTATAGCTGATGGTGCAGCTGAAGTTATAATTAATCTTATCTTAGCAGGTTTAACAGCATTTGGTGTTGTAAACAATCCTACAGACTCTGAAAGACTGTAAGGAGGTAATAGAAATGCCTAATAATTCAAACGATAGAAATAGACTCACAGAAGCTTTAAAAGGTGAGATTTTAGTATGGTTAATTACTTTAATTATAGCAATTATAGGAATTATGACGCCTATAATAAATTTAAATACAACAATAACAGAGCTTAATGATACTATTCAAAATTTAAATAAGCTAGTAGATAAAACTGTTTTAGAAGTTAATGATATAAACAACAGACTATTAATTGTAGAAACTCAAATGAATATGCAAAATAAGGGCTCCTAATTTTGGAGTCTTTATCTTTAGTATAGACAAATATGCTTTAATACTTTATAATAAAATTAAAGAGGTGATTTAATTGGCTTATGACTACTCATTTAAAAAGTTTTCACATCAATCTAGAATCCATTATCCTGAAGATGACTTTTCTAAAGGTATGAATTACACAGACTCACCTATTCCAGCTGGAACTTTTAAAGTTCTAGTTAATTTTGATATAGCAACAGATGACACTTCTTTAAAACCAAGAACAGGAATTATAACTAGAAAAGTAGCTATGTGTAGAAATAATAATACACTTGATAGTGCTATTAGTTCATATTTAACTGATTCAGATATTTCAGCTGTTTCAGAGGTATCTCAAAACGATAGTGATTATATAGTTACTTGTAATTTAGATAACGAAAGAGTATTTGTTTTATCAGCTTCAAAAACAAATACTAATAAATATGATATAGATATTGATACTGAGGTTTATGACCATATAACTAATGCAGGTTATGGTAGAATTAAAACATTTAATAATATTAAAATACATGATATGGAAATTACTGAGCCTATAAAAAGACAAATAGGAACAAAAGCATTTAACGATTCTTATTTTTTCTTTAGAAAAAGTAGTGCTCAAGCTACCACTTATAGTTTATATAACACATATTATAATGAAACTTATAATTATTTTGACGCTCATGCAGTAACTCCAACAGCTCTTACAGCATTAGAAGCTTCTCCAAATAAGTATAATATGCTACTCAATAATCCATATATTTTTCAAAACAGTATTGTTGCAGGAGCTTTTGTTGCTCATGGAATACTCCCTTATTTAAACTCTGACTTAGTTGTATCTCCTAAAGTTAATACAAAATATAAATTTAGTTTAAATTATTCAGCTCCTTCAAACAGCAAATACGATATTGTTTGGGAATGGAAAGATTATAATGGAACTAACTGGACAGAAATAAAAAGAGAAACTGTTAATATAGGCTCTACAGCTCCTAATATAACTTGTAATTTTGCTTCACCTATTAAAAGTTCATTACTTAGAGTTACTGTTACAGGGTATACTGGAGACACACTTAACACATACCCTGACCAAGTTATCGCTATGAGTATTAATTGTGAATCAGAAAAACAAACATCAGCATCTAACTCAACATTAAAGAACTATGACTTATCTCAAGCTACAGGAATGTGTTATTGGCAAAATAGATTAGTTCTTTGGGGGTTTAGTTCTGACCCTGTAATTATAGCTAGTGAGACTAATCTACCAGAATGGTTCCCTTATCCTAATAACTTAGACTTATTTGATGAAGAAGTTATTACCTGTATTCCTTATTTAGACTATCTTTTAGTATTTACAGCTAAGAAACTTTATCAACTAACTATGATGACTGATGGCTCAGGTTGGACTAAAACTTGTATCCAAGATAATTTAAGACTTACAGATTTTGATGCTAATTTAATTAGAACTGTAAAGAACATGGTATTTTTTAAATCTGATAACTCCTATTATATGGTAGTTCCTTCAACGTCTGCTGCTGGGATGCTTACTATAGCTCCTATTGCTAAACCTATTCAATGGATGTTAGATAATTTTAGTTCAGCATTAAAAGAGTTACTTACAAACATATATGGTTATTCAGATGTTTTTGAATTAATAGATTGTTATAGTTGCGTAGATAAAGATGATGTAATAGTAAATTATGTTCTTAAAACAAATTTAAAACAAGATAATAACCCTGTGTTATTAAATTTTGAATTAATATATAATGTTGATTTAAGAATGTGGAGAACACACATATATTGCAGCTATAGTAAATATAAAATGTTTATTCAAGATGCTACAAAGAATGGTGTTTTAGTTACTTCTACACCAGTTATAGAAGATCTCTATGACTCAGATAACGAGGAATATGTTGCTACTGAAGTTCCTATATTCCAGTTCTTTGATAAAGATGATAATATCCCTAGAGATTTCTTTATAACTCCAGGTACTGAAATTAATGATGAAACTACATTAGACGACATTAAAGAACGCTTTGAAGAATATTATTTATTTAAAAATTATCAATATCTTGATACAGGTTATAGAGCTTTAGATTATCCTAACACTAAGAAGCGTCATAGGGAATTCCAGTTTAGGTTTAATAATAAAGATGAAGCTGAATTAAAATTTGGTTTTGGATTTATGGTAGATGGAGATGAACGTAGAAGTCTTTATGAATATACTGTAGAGCGAAATGAAAACCCTGATTCAGATAGATACCAAGTTCTAGAAGTTGTTCCTCATCTTATAGAACATATAGTTGTAGAACCTATAACAGTTCTTGGATTACTTGAAGCAGGATTAAATGCTTGGACTTTAAACACGTCTCAGTTTTCATTAGGACCTTTGTTTAAAGCCAGAATAAGACTCCTTACAGGTAAGGGGTATAATAGTAAAATGGTATTACTCTCAACAAATGAAACTAACTACGAGTTGTTAGGATTTTGTTGGGTTTATAAATTAATGAATTTAAGGTAGGTGAAATGCTATGGAATTTATTCCTATGTATGTTGATGAATCACAGAATAAAGAGCCAGGAGATATAATTAAAAACACAGATTGGAACAACCTATTTAATTTATTAATGACTCAGGGAAATCACAATACAGATGCGTTACTAGAAATAACTCAAACTTATCCAACTACTGTACAAATGGATTTAGCAATAGCTGAAAGAGTTGCTGAAATTGGTGCTGGAGATATGGCTAAAGCAGTTTATGATACTAATGAAGACGGAGTTGTAGACTTAGCAGAAACAGTTGTTGATGATGGAATAACAACTCCAAAAATATTAGATGGTGCAGTAACTGAAAACAAATTAAGTGAGTTTCTTTTACAATATATACAAACAGCTTATACAACAGCTATGGATAAATCTAGAGTAAAGTTTGGTAAAATATCTGATTTAACTCCTAGCTCTACAGAACAAGGAGCTACTACTGATAAAATACCTGTTAATAAATATAAAACTTATAACATAGGTTTCACTCCATCTATTTTAATTATTTTTAGTGTCGAGATTACTAGAGGTTCCACATCTAGTGCAAGAGTTCTTTCTCCTAGTTTTATGAAATACTATGATGGAACTTACAATCAATACTATTTTCATGGTGGTGTTGCTTATCCAAATAATATTATTTGTAATGGCTTTCCTATAGAACAAAGTTCTGAAGAAATTTTTAGAATTGTTTCAAATGGTTTTAGAACACACGAATATGATAAACACAATTCTAGTGATTATACGATTTTAAATATTGATTTTAGTGATTCTTATTACCTAGCTATAGGTTAATGGAGGTGAATAAAGTGGCAAATAAAACAGATGAAAGTATTTATAGTCAAGGAAATACTGTTTATGCAGGAGGAGTTCCTATAGGAAAAGTCGGAACAGCTGTTGCTAATAATGGAGGAGCTGGTTCTGGTAGTCCTACAGGAGGTAGCCCTGCTAGTGGAAGTGGTTCAGCTGACCCAGATGCTGGGCTATCTATGGATGCTTATAGAGCCAAATATGGTGTCCCTTCAGGTGGAGGTGGAAGCTCTGGGGGATACTACAGGTCTACAGGAGCTAAACAACCAGATAGAACTGGGTATCTTAGGAGTGCTAGAGAGTTAGGTAAACTGTATGACATCAATTATGATATGGATGCTATACGACAAATCTATGATAATGCAACTGAAGCAAAGTATAACTTACTTCGTAAAGAACTTCAGCAAGGAGAGAACACATTTTATTCAAATCAAGCTAATGCAAATGCTACTTTATTAGACACTCTCAGAAAAGCCACTTCTTCAGCTATTGCTACAGGAGCTAGTCGTGGATTAGCTAGTGCAGAACAACTTGGATTAATGATGGAACAACAACAGTCTATTGTTGATGAAGCAACTCAATTAGCACAAGAGAGAGCTAATATGGCAGATAAGATAGCTCAAGAAAAGGCTGAAAACATTGTAAATGCTATGGAATATAGTGATGAATTAAAGAGAGCTCTTGCAGGAGTTAGTTCAAATGTTTACTCATCTGATACTCAATATGATGTTGGCTTATTAGACTTCTATAGTAAGCTAAGAGAAGTTGAAGCTTCTTTATATAATACAGATGTTAATAAACAAGTTCAAGACGATGCTCGTAATGAAAATGCAAGACAATTTGATGAAAAATTAGCTTATGATAAAGGCAGAGATGCTGTTACTGACCAACAATGGGCAGACACAATGGACTTTAATAGATGGGCTAAACAAGGTGATTGGGATTCTGCTGCTGCACAAACTGCTGCTCAAATAGAAGCTGCTAGAATAAATGCTGCTGCTTATTCTAGAGGTAGCGGAGGAAGTGGTTATGATAGATGGACTTGGCTTGATGATTTAAGAGACGCTGAAAGAGTAGAAAAAGAAGCTTATGCCGCTGGAAATGTTTCTTTATATATTGCCGCTAGAAGACAGCAAACTCAAGAAGATTATGATAAAATTAAAAAAGATATTGACAGTGATCCTAATTTCCCTGGTTCAAAAGCTTGGCAAAAAGCTCAAGAAAAAGCTATTAAAGAACAAACAAAACAATTTAAAAAACAACAATCTATTCCAGCAAAAATAACTTCTACAATGGATAATGTTTTTAGTAATTCCCAAAACAGGGACACGCTCTATTTAAAAGAATATCTTAATAATTTACAAGATCTTCAATCAATAGTAAACCAAGCATCAAAAAAATAATGAGTTGAAAATAAAATTCATTAAAAGGAGATAATATTATGGCTAGTTTTACATCACCAAAAAGTTTTACACAGCCTATAGCACCTACACAACCAACTCCATTTACAGCACCTGTAGCACCTAAATCTTTTACTCCAAACGCTTCAGGATATACTTTACCGAGCTTACCTAGTGTACCATCATTACCTTCATTGGAATCGTTAAATAGTTTACCTTCTTTACAGAGTTTACGAAGTTTATCTACAGGAGCTAGTCAACAGACTAGCTCTGTTAGTAATTATGAAAATACAGAAAAAATAAATTCATTAGCAGATGTTGCTTATAACATTATTAATAGGTTCTTACCAGATAACTTTCCAGGAAAACACATTATTGAAAGAGACCGTGATTATGGTATATTAGAAAATATTGCAAAGGTCGGAGATTTTATATCAGGTCCTTTAAATCTTGGAAGTGCTTCTTTAGATCTAGCAGACCATATTATATCTCAGACAATTATTCCTATCTCTAAAGGTAACTTTGCTATGGCTGGAATCAATTTCTTACAAGATATGGGAGAAACTTTAGATATAGCTGCTAATCCTGTTAAAGGAATGATTCTTGAAACCTATCATAATGGACCTTCAGGGATAGCAAAAGGGTTGTATAAAGGAACTATAGGTAGAACAAACTATGAATTTGATACAGGCTATGGAATACTTGACCTTATACTAGAGGTTGTTGTAGACCCATTTAACTGGATTAGCTTTGGAGGAAAGTCTGCTTTATCTGAAGGAGGTAAAATAATAGGAGGTAAGCTTGATGATATTGCTAAAACTTTTATTAAAGATGGTAAGAATATTTTTGCGAGGGAAGCTATAGACGCTACTTCAGACGCTGGTAAAACTTTATTTAAAAATTTAGTTAAAGAAACTACTGAAGGAATCGAAAAACAAGGATTAGATGCTTTAGCAGATATAATAAAAGCAAATGGTGCAGATATCTTTACAGAAGAATTCTTAGATGCTTTATCTAGTTCTGCTATTAAAAGCTTAAATGAAATGGATTCAATAAGTTTTGCTGTATCTAAAGGGCTTCTTAAAATATCCACAGTTACAGAGCCTTTGCAAGTTTATTTAACTAGAGCTGCTTGTTGGAGTAGCTTAATCCCTACACCATATTTAATTAAACAATTTAAAAAAGTTCCTGGTATCCAAAATGTTATGACTGTTTTATCAGACCATGCTTTTAAAACTATGCAGATTGTAACTAGGACTGAAGACCCATTAGATATTAAATATATTACTAAAACTTTATCTAAAAAAGAAAACATCAAAAAAGAATTTGATATATTCCAAAAAGGTTTAAATATGACTGATTTAATGGAAGAAGTTCCTTATTTAGATATTGAACAAGCTTTTTCAGACAGTGTTCAAAACAAACTTTTAGGGATTAGAAATATCTTAAAAGATAATATAGATTTAACAAATAAAAAGAGTACAGCACAGATAATAGCAAACTTACTTCCAGTTGATGAAACAAAAATAATTAAAAAAGCTTTAAATACGTTTGCTAAAAATGGAGATGCTTCAGGGCTGATTGTAGAGTTAACTAAATTAGGATATGCTGGTAATGATATATATGATTATATTAAAAGTATAATAAGCCAAAAATCTAAAATACTCAACAATTTAAATACAATTTATACTGCACAGTTTGCTAAAGAAGGTGCAGAAGTTTCAGAAAAATTAATAGGTAATTTTGATTTTATTAATAAGTTATTTGAAAAAGAAACTGATGACTTAATAGAGTTAGTTGAGTTAGCTAAACAAAAAGAAATTACTACTGCTCTTTTAGAAAATCTTGCAAAACAAAATCCAGAATTTAAACAATTAGCTTATGATTTAGTATTCCAGTATAACTCAAATAAAAGATACTATGACACAAAACTTGAACAACTTACTAATCTTCAGGAAATTTATAATAAAGCTCTTATAGCTTTTAATAAAAATTCAAAACCTGATGCTTTACAAAACTCTAAATTAATCCAAGATATAATAGATACTTTAATTAATAAGTCTAAAGCTTATTATAAAGATATTGATATAAATGTATTAATAGAGTCTTTAAGACAAATTAAAACAAAAATAGCAAATAATGAATTAGTTGATGCAGTGCTTGATAGACGTATTTTACCAGCATTACAAGGAGCATTAGAACCTTTCAGAAAAGAGCTTGAAGATGTAAACAAAATTATAACAGCTTCTAAAGTAGCTAGTATAGTTCAAGACACTCCTCTTAAATTAATATCTAAATTAAGAACAATGAGTGACGATATTGCAGACCATTTAAAAGAATTTTATATATCTCTTAAAATTGATACTCCTAAAAATAAAAATATAAAATCTTATGAACGTCTTGTAAATAACTATTCTCAAAAATTTTTAGATACTTTAGAACAAAATAAATATATAAAAACCTTGTCAAAAATTTATGACCCTTCAAAAAATTTAGTAGACGATGTTTTTGATATGCTAGATAATATTAAACATTCTGCACAAAGTAAAGATTTTGGAAAAGCTGATAGTTTAATTAGAGAACTTACTAATCTTGTAAGTGATAATGAAGCTAAAGCTGTATTTTTAAGAGATGAAGTTTTACCTAGAATTGCTAAAAACTACACAGGAGCTCAAACTTATTTAAAAGAATCTGAGAAATTACAACAAATAATAGATACTCTAAAAGCTAAACAACTAAGTTATAATGTAGTTCTTGAAAAAGAATTAAGTGAAAATAACTCAGGTTTATTTAACTTAGCTAAAGCTGTAGAAAAATCTAGAAATAATATTGCTATGGCTAAAACTTCAGGAACTTATGAACTTGCTACAGATGCAGAGTTTAATGACTTCTTTAATAAATTCTTTAATCCTACAGAGACAACAGAAGCTGTTTCTAAAAACTTAGATGAACTAATAGAGAGTCCTTTGTTTGATGCACAAAGCGATGTATTTGGAGGATCATACAAAACTGAAAACCTTAAATTAGTGTATCCTGAACCTGAAGAAGCATCTAAAGCAATAGAAACAGTAACGTCTACAACAGGAGGAGGTTTCTATACAAACCTTCCTGGTCGTATAAAAGAAAACTATATGTATTTACAATGGTATAACGAACAAATACAACAAGGAATAAAATTAAGTACTGTAGAAAAACAAGAAGTTATTGGATATATTGAAGAACTTCAACGTGATTTAAATAGTTTTGTTGGTGCTTTAGATACTAAACAATTAAAAGAAGCAAGTTCAGAACTTCCTACAAAAGGAATTAAACTTATTAATTATGATGAAGATTTTGATAATCTTATCAAGGCTTTCAGTGATGAGCCGATAGAAAAACTTATAAATCCTAAAAAGGACATTATACAAGATGCCTCAGCACCAAAAAAATTAATTACTCCAAAAGAGTATTTAAAAAGCTATTTAGATAATACAGATAATTCTGAAAACCTTATTGCTGTTGCTACAGATTATTATAATATTGATTTAAATAAACTAATTAATGACTCTTTAAATGGAAAACAAATCTCTAAACAAGAATTACAAACATTAAAAGATGTTCGTTCAAAAATATTAAAATATTCTGGAGATGACAGAAGAAGCTTTATAGACTCCTTATATAAAGCTTATCACACAAAACATCCTTATTTTACCTATGACAATAAACTAATAGAAGAACTAAATGAAGCTTATAAGAGACTGCAAGATGTTAAAATAAAAGATAAATCTAATATGCTTTTACCTTATACAGAAGCTAAGGCATCAGCTGAAAATGTTTTAGATTTCTTTGGAGAATTAAAAATAGGTGTAAGTAAAAACCAATTAATTCGTGCAGAGTTAGGTGATAAGGTTTATATTACAGGTACAAACAAAGCTATATCTTTAAGAAATGCTTTTATGGATAGCCAAGGTATAAGCCCTATAATAGACTCTCTATTAAATCCTGAAGGAGTAGATTCCAAAACATTTAAAGCTATAGTACAGCATATAATGGAAACTAGCCAAGATGTAGGTTTTAAAGACGCTGCACAAGAAGCTTTAGTATTTATGCAGAAGTTTCAAACTTTAAGAAAATTCTTTGTAGATGTTGTAGAAGACCCTACTTTAAAAGATTATGCTGATAAGCTTATAGACTCCTTAGTTAAATATGACAAAATATCTTTTTATGAATTTTATGAAAACTTTGATTATCATGTTAATAAGATATTTGATAATGCAGATATAGGGATAAGATCTTCTACACAAGGTATATCTTTATCTGTAGATAATTTAACAAAGAATTATTCTGGTAAGTTAAAACAAGGTTTAGCTTCTAGTAAAATGTCTAAAGCTTATGAAACTTTTTCAAAAGAAGAAAAAGAATTCTTTGAACAAATGGCTACCTCAGGAGAAACGCACAATGCTATAGATGACGTAAAATTAGAAGAATTATTAATTAGACTATCAGACGAGCTTAACGAAGCTAACGGATACACAATGACTGATTCTTTAGGTATAGGTGGTGAAAGAGTCTTCTTAAATGAAAATGGTGGAACATATTGGACTATGGATATAGAGACTTTAAACCTCTCAGACAATACAGGTATCCCAGAATTTGCTGCAAAACAATTTGGTAATAATAATCATAATGTAAATTATAAACTAATTAATCCTAAAAAAGCTGATGGAACTTATACCTGGTATCCTCCTCTATCTACAGTGTACACCAAATTTAAAGATGATATAGATGCTGGTATATTAAGTTTATCAGAAGCTAGAATAAAATATTGTGAGCTATTTGACCCAGCTTTAGTTAAAGACCCTAATACCAAACTATTAGACGAAAAAATTATGGCTTATTATATTAATGACTTTTTTAATAATATTGTTAAAAACAATGACACTGTTATAGGACACAATATTCAAAACTTTGATATACCTAGAATACAGAAGTATCTATCTAATATTAATGAAAAATATGGTACAAAATTTGGTATACAGGGAGCTCCTACAAAATATATGTTTAAAGACTCCTATCAAGATATGTTAAATGTTTTATCGCCTAGTGTGTTTACTCCAGAAGTACGCCAAGCTTTTAAAACTCATATAAGTTTATTACTTCATTCTATAGATAATCCAGACTTACTAACATCTAGTTTCTTTAAACCTGTAAGTGCTAGTGATTCAAAAAATATTATTGAATTTGTTTCATTATTACAAAATAATTTAACAAAGGAAGAATTAACAAAAGAATTCCCAGATATAGTTGAAACACTAACACAGCTTAAAGGTAAAATAAATGATTATATAGATATAGATGAAACAAGAGCTTTAAGAGACAACGCAATATTGTTTAGCAAAAAATCTTTAGAAGATGTTGAAGTACAAAAAATTTATAAAGAATATATTCAACAAGCTATTAAAGACATCCAACTTAAATTATTTAATTATCCTGACCCACTAGAAACACCGAAGCTAGTTAAACAACTAAACATTCTTGAAAACTTATATAATAGCACAAACATAGCTATAAAAGATGGAAAAATATTTAATCTAGAAACACAACAATTTATTAATCCTGGAGCTTTAAATGGAATTCCTATAGGCTATTATAAAGTAGGAGACACTCTATTAATCAATGATTTCTTTGATTATAAAGCTATTACAGATGTTTATAAAGAAGGTATGACTAGAGCTAAACTTGAATCTTTACAGCAAATGTCAGAAGCTATGAATAATATAGTTAATAATATTAAACGTGTTCAATTACTACAAGACAACGAAGAAGAACTAAAACAAGCTCTAAACCAGCTTATAGATTTCTACAGAACAAACCATATTCCAATAAACAACTTAGACTTTTTAAGAACTGAAGAATTAGATATAAGATATTTATTTGCTGAAACAAAATATTTATATGATAGATTAGACTATTTAGGTAAAACAAATATCTCAGAACTAGAAGGTTCTATGTCTACTCAAGTATTGGATTTACTGGAAAACTCACAAAAAACTCTAATGAAAGATTGGAAAGACGACCCTCTAGAATATTTTGTAGATAAATATCTAGAAAAAACTATAGATAGCAAAGACATAGCAGTAAAGAATTTTGAAAGACGCCAAAAAGATTTTAAAGATTTAAAAAACAATCTACAAGCTTTTGCACAACTATCTAACTCTGAAGGTTTAGTAACAGCAGTTAATGATAGAATAGCTAGTCAAGCAGTACCTCTAGAAAACCTGCTAGAAGAAATACGCCACATCCTTCAGGACACACCAAACGTAGAAAGTCAAAAAGCATTTATAAGATGTATGCTTGACACTTCTGAATCTTTAGACGCTGTAAAACTAAAACAATTATCAGAGTTAGCTCCAGAAGATTTATTAAATGTATTATGCTTCCAATCTAATGGAGTAATAACATTTAATAGAAGCTTTGCTAATAGTTATGATGAAGCTATTTTTAAAAACTTCATAGATAATAAAAAAGCATTAGAAGATGTTGGTATTAAAATAAAACACAATAAAGATACAGGATTAACATTTATCTATGCTTCTAAAGATGTAGAATTTAAAGTAGCTTCTGCATCAGATACTGGAGAAGCGATATATGAACTAAACGGTAAAACTGTAAATTTATATAAACTAGAGAATATAGATCTTGGAGAAAGTTTTAGAAGTAAATTAATAGAACAAAAAATTAAGTTAAAAGATATAGATGGTTTAATTGATAAACTATCTAAAGCACAACAATCTATAGATAGAGTTTCTAGTTATGCAGCTTCAGGAAGTAACTATGAAGTTATAGGTAGGTCGTTTGTTGAGTCTTTACCTAGTGCTTTACCTAAAGAAGTTGTAAACGATATGTGTACTTCAGATTTCTTAAATGATGCTTTGTTTACACACGCTAGATTTAATATGACTTACTTTGGAGATAAAGCATTTAAAAAACAATTTAATGCTTCAGCTAGTTCAGATTTAATTGAAAACTTAACAAATAGTTTTACTAGAACAGTAAAAAGTGCTACAGAAAGATTTCATTATATAGATTGGGTAATGAATAGTGGATATAGCTTTGAAGAATTTGCAAATTCCTGTAAAAATTTAGGAGAACTCACGGAAACGCTCGAAAAGCACCCTGAATTCACTTTAGGTGCTATTATGAAAGATGATAAGGGGAACTATGTTTTAAGGCGTTTAACGGTCAATACGGAAGCCGATTTAGAAAGAGCTAAACAATTTGGAGCTAAATTATACTTTGATAATGTTTTTGTTAAAATGGAAGGTGCAATTAATTTTGAAGATTGGGCAACAACTAGTCCGTTCTTAGATAAATATTCAAATTTAGTAAGAACTTACAAAAAAGGTTATTTAATGTCTATAGGTTTCCATGCTAGAAATATAATTGATACTTTCCAAAGAAATGTTATTCTTGCAAATGGTAATCCTATAGAAGCTGTTAAACGAACAATGCAATCTTTCAAAATATATAGCAACTATAATGAAGCTATTAAGATGATGCTAGATTGGAATAAAACCCATTCTGGAATTCTTACAAGAGATAGAGCTTATGAATTATTAGAGTTTCAACCACAACTATTTGAACACATTAAAAATTTAGATGGCTCAACATTCTCTAAAGCTGATTTTGATTTTGCACATTCAATATTAAATGAGGGAGCTTTTATAGGAGAAGTTAGATCTTGGCAAACTTATAAAGACTTTATGAAATATAATAAAAATAATAATATTAAGTTTGAAAATACTAAAGAGTTTGCAGAAGCTTACGATATGTTTACAACTCAAAAAATTTATAAAGGCTTTTTAAGACAATTTGGAGAAGACACTGAAAACATCCAGCGTCTTGCAGGGTATTTAATACTAGCTGATAATGGTGTTCCAGCTTCTACAGCAGTTAATATGTTATCTAAAACGCATTTTGATTATAGTAATAAATCAAAAGCTGAAAGATTATTAGAATTAGTTATACCGTTTTATAGCTTTAAAGTAAGAAATTTACACTATTGGTTAGATAGTTTAGAAAAATATCCTTGGCTAACTAATGCTGCTGTAGATATGATGAAACCTGTATGGAATTTTGATGAGTATGATCAATATGAATTAGAGCATAATAAATCTTTACAGTATAACATTATGGCTGGAAATATAATGACAAAAAATAATTTAACTATTAAATCAAACTCAGCTTTAATGGATGCTATACAGCTTGTTACTGACTTGCCTGGTTCTGTTAAAAGTTCTTTATGGACTCCTTATCAAACTCTTGTAGATGTTATAGGTTCAGCTGCTTATGAAAATGCTGGTACAAGAACCCAAGAGTTTTTAAAAGAAGGATTAAATATTAATAAAGATATCTTTGGTAAAACTCCTGTAGATAACTTAAAGCACATCTTAAATCTAGTTCCTTATGGAGCTAATGTAACAAGACTTATAACAGGAGACCAGTATGCTAAAGACATTAATAATCCTTTACCTAGGTTAGTTCCTAGTATGTTTGGTAGAGTTATTAGGTATGACCCTTATACCCCTAAAACTTATACAAACTACAAAAAATACAATATGAGTTCTTATACTAAAGGAGCCTCAAGACCTAGTGTAGCTTATCCTAAGAAGATATATCCTAAAAAAATGTACACTAGAAAGGTATACCCTAATACTAGAGTGTATTATAATAAACCTTATAGTAATATTCCTAAATATCCTAAAACATTTGGCAAATACTATTTTAGTGATGGCTTTAGTACAGGAGGGTCTTTTAGTACCTGGACATCTATGGATTCTGCTAAATATAATAGAGTTTATAATATTCCTAGAACTAATAATTTTAGTACTACAAGTATTCATGATAAACTTTACACAGCTAAAGGTAAGAAGCGTTGGGATACATTGTTAGTACCAACTAATGGGTATAACTTAAAATATCTCATAAAAAATAAGCATATGTATTATAGATAAAAATAAAACCTCAGGGCTTAACCTGAGGTTTTATTTGTTGTTTTGGCAGAACAGTAAGGGCAACTGTCCATTCAACACAAACAAGCACATTGGCACATTTATATTATAACAAATAAATTTTTAAATGTAAATATAATAATACTGTTAGTAGACGCATGAGATAGATTTAAAGGATTTTATAACATTATATATATATTTTACAGCATTTTAATTGGGCTCGCAACCAATTAAAAATTTTAATATTTTATTTAAATATTAGAAATTTGTTAGAAAAACGATAAAAACATTTGAACAGAGTGAATGTGTTTAATCAACACAATTAATCCTTTATATCTACTAACAGTATTATTGACATATGGAGGATTTAACAATCCTATTACTATTATACTACTGGTTGTTCCGAATTGCAAGTATTTTATCCCAAACTACTTTGCTTTTCTCTATTAGCTCTTTAATTACTGCATCATCTCTATATACTAGAAATGTGTGCATACGCCAATCTTTATCAAATAATACTGATAGATAGCCATAAGGAGCATTAAGTCCTAATATTTGTTGTTGAACCTGAGTATAATAGTAAGGGGGTATCCCATATTCTGCTGCTTTAGTTTCTATACTAACATTTTCTTTACTATGGTCTTTAGGTAAAGGCATAAATCCATTTACTTCATCAAAGATAGCTTTAAGTGGGTTATAATGCTTTTCACCATATTGTGTTACAACTTTTATTTCTGTTGGAATATATTGTTCAGGAGTTCCTGTAACACCATCGAAATTAATTGTAAGTTGAGGAGCTATTTTACAGCGATACATATCTTTAGGTTTAAAACATTCTCTATGAAAATAATGTTCAAATTTCTGTATTATAAGTGGTTCTAAATCTACTCCTTTTCTAACAGCAGCTTTTTCTCCTACTTCTCTTTCTTTAGCTGTAATTACATTAGAAGCTTTCTCCTGTATCAAATCTTCTACAGTTTTATAAGGGTTAACTCCTAAAATTATTGATGAGTCTGAAGCTCCTAATCCTTGTCTTCTTAACATGATATACTCATCGTTAGAGTATTTATCAATATCTTCTACAGCTATTTCTAATGTAGTGTTAGTTAAATCTAACCCTATAACTGTTTCATCATGTTGTGCCTGACGTTTCATTCTTTCTTGTAATGGACTATAATATATTGGTTCTTCCATTTAAAATTCTCCTTCCTATTCTTTTTTAACTCCTTCTACTATTCCTATACGTCTATCTATATAGATATAGTCTTGCAGTTCATAGTCATCACCATAACATCGTTGTTCATTGTCATCCATATCTTCTCCTAATCTTATAAATACAGCATCAATCTTTTTAATAAAGTTCTCTACCCAAGCAACTTCCTTAAATTCTGGATACCATTTAACCCAATCCCATGTTAATATAGTTACTTTACTTTTCTTTATATTAGTTTTATACACATCATTTATTACATATCTATCAGCTGATGCTATAAATTCATAAATATTAGGGTCTTTTAAATTAGCAGCTCTACGAATCATAGTGTTATAATTTTTAGTGTGTATTGCTATTGCAACTTCACTTCTATATCCCATTTTAGTTTCCTCCTTTCTATTTAACTACTAGCTATAGCAAATGCTATTAATATAAAAAGTATTACAAAAATTAAACGCATATTATTTCATTCCTTTCTCATTCTTAAAAGTATTGAAGTGTACTGCGTGTCTTATTGCATCTAATTGATGTTTATTAATACCGACATTTGCCGCTTTAAAATGATTTCTATCTTTAGTTATATAATGCTTATACATGAGTATTTCATTTGTCCATCTATTTTTAACATCTACAGCTCTTTGCATTATATAAGGTATTTTTTTTCTCCAGAGAGAATACTGTAAAATGCCTATAAGTTTTGTTGTTTCAAATCTACTGTTAATTTGTGCTTCAGCTGTAGATGCATATAAGATATAATCTTCAATGACAACTATTACTTTTCTTTTATAATCTCCGATTAATCTTAAAAACAGTTGGACATGGGCTTCCCAATAGTCTTCTTTTTTATCATAATTTCTAGCAAATAAACATCCAGCTTTTATAACTTTATCTTGTTCAGCATCCATAAGACACCATCCTGTAGTACCTTTACCTTCATGGAAAGCTCCACTGGGGTCTATTGACAGTATTATTCCATAATCCTTTTTCATTCTGTATCACCTTCCATTATTTTCTTTAATTCCTCTATATTACTTACTCCTGTTTTTTCAGACCATTTTGTTTTTGTTGCATCCATTTCTGCTATTAATGGAACAAAAGTCTCATCCCAGTCCTGCATTATTTCTTTAAACTTAAAGAATAAATCTAATGGGTCATCTTCATACCATTCCCATGATAACTCATCATGGACTTGAAATTGAAATCTAGTTTTACAATTTATCTTCTGCATATATTCCCATAACTCTATAATCTTTAATTTTAAATAATAAGCAGCACTGCCTTGTATTAACGTGTTAATTAATTTATGACCAGATAAACCATAGTATTTAATACCAAATAGATTTTGTGTATAAGCATAATTCGCTCTTTCATAACAATACGCATGGTAAGTTTTTACTTCAGGAAATGCTTTATAATAAGCTCCATCTATTTTTTCTATTTCTTCCCATGATTTATCTGGAAATAATTGAGCTATCTTATTAATCGAAGCTCCATAGTTTTTAGCAAAGTTTACACGTTTACCTATTACGCTTCTTGCGTGTTTAAATCCTTCGTCTCCTTTTTTAAGTCCTGTAGCTAAAGTACAAGTTAGACCATGTAGGTCTGTAGGAGCCCACTCTACCTCAGGGTTTTCTTTTAAAAACCATTTAGTATTTAAATAAGTGTGGTGTAACTCAGGATTTTTATAATCATATTCAACGCCATTTTCATCTATACATTGAAAAGGCATATAAGCTCTACATAGATTTAAATCTCCACCACTAACTAAAATTGTATAAAGAGCTTGAACTCTTAATTCTATCTGAGAGAAGTCAAGGTAAACAATACCTTTATATCCATCTCCAGATACTTTAACAATACTTCTTGGGTGGAATAATTCTGTACCGTCTTCTTTAACAATCGGTTCTTTTGGAAATTGCTGAAAGTCACAAGTAACTCTACCACTTACAGCACCAACCTGATTGATTTGAGTATATAGTCTATCACAGTCTTGTAAGTTCTTAATAAATCTTAATATATAAACTGCGTACCATTTCTCTAATGTCCTTAATTCTTGTAGTAGCTTAATAAATTTAATAGCTGGGTTTTCTGGATTATTTCTAATTAAATCTGAACAAATTCTATCTAATTCTTCAGAACCTGTAGAAGTAATATTTAAACCATATTTACCATTTAATAGTTCTTTTACAAATTCATGTTGTCCTATAGTAAATTTTACTCCAGCTTCTTCATATAATTTTTCTCTTTGTTCTCTAATATACTGTTTTACATTGTTCTTTGCAGTTAATAAGTAATCCTTATCAACTGCAAATCCACAACTTTCCATAGCTATTAATGCAGGAATCAGTTTATTTTCTATTTGGATTCCTTTAATATTATCTCTTGCTACTACGACAGGAGCTAATTTATTATAAATCTCTAGTGTATAAACTATATCTAATTGGGCATATTTAATAAGGGTTGTTCGATCAAGTTTATTGTAAGGAATCATATCAGGTTCTACCCTACTAGTAATTTTAGATTGAAGCCAGATTGGCAAGTCTAGCTGTAACCAGTCAGTGTAATGTTTCTGCATCTGTTTTGGCAAATCTTCTAATTCTACTGTAGGGTCCTTGAATATGGTGTCTAATACTTTCATATTGTAACTTTTTGCACCATATTCTTCAGGGGGTTTACCTAAATCTTTTAAACGATTTTGAAGTTTAGCGTTATATTCTTTTGCTATTGCTGTTCTTTCGTTTAATAAAAGTTTTTCATGGTATTTTGCTGAACCATCAATATACTTAGCTGAATAATCTTTTAATCCCATTGGGGGTCCTCCTGATGCAGGAGTTAAAGCATCATGCCCATATCTGATATAGAACATTGTATCAGATATGTTTTCTAAGTGGTTATAAGGTAAACCAAGATTTCTCATCATGTGCAAATCAAATTTTACATTATGACCTAGATATATATCTAAAGTTGGTGCCAGTTTATCTTGCCACGCTTTTATTACTTGTGTGGCAAGAACTGGTTGTTGTTCTATATCTACAGAATACACATAACCTTTCTTTTCTTTTGTATCTAAAAATCCAAATTGAAACAAAAAAGGTTTATCTTTAATAATATGAAGTCCTGTAGTTTCTGTATCAAAAGCTCCAATTTTAGGACTAATTTCCTTAAATAAATGAATCATATCCATAGCATCTTGATTACTTACTATATGCTTTTTATGCCATTCATATTTAAGCATTATCTTCACCTAGCCTTTCTGCAAATACTTCTCTATTTATTTCTGCAAGTGCTAGTCTAAATCTTTCTGTAGGAATAATCTCATGATTTGAATATCTAATAAACAATGCTTTTGTTAATCTATTTAATGCTTTATTTAAATCATCATTACTTAGTCCTGCTGAAGCTCCTAGTACATTTTTATTTGTAGAAGATTCTTGTTCTAATTGTAAAATTAAACCTGGATATTTAGTATATAAATCCTGTAAACAAGTTACAGCGTCCTGGTCTACTGTACTGAATTTCTTTTCATGTTCTACATATTCTTTTAATTTAAATGTTGGATTATCGTATATTTTTATTAAAAAGTTATATGCAAAGTCAACGTGTTCTTTTAATAGTACAATATTTTCATAAGTTTCATCTGTAGACACTACATATCCAGCTACTGCTAAAGCTAATCTTGTGAGTTTCTTCCAAGTTTCTGTACCAAATATTTTAATATGACAACCATATTTTTTATTTAGTTCATTAGATTTCTCTATAATATAAAGCCCTACTTCTTTATCTATAATAATTTGTTCAGGAGTTCTACTCCATATCCATCTTATTCTTGTTTGATATACCTCAGGAGGTAGGGGTTGTTGTGGCTCCCAGAATGGGTCTATTTCTGAATTACCTCTGTCTGATAATATTAAGATAATGTCATATCTTGCTATATCTTCTGCGGTATCAACTAGTTCTGTTATGATAGATAGCCCATTTGGGTATGAGGCTATAGACTTTATAATACCATTATCAGACTTTACATTAGTTAATGAAATCATTCTAACTAATGCTGGTAGAATTATAGTCCCAGATACTCTGGTAATTCTTACTTCGTTACTTGACCTTACATCTGTAAGTTCCTTAATAACATTAGCATTTGATTTTCCAAACTCCTCAAATATGATAAGTCCTTTGTGGTTCTGTGGTATAATTCCTGCTCTTGTTTGAAATCCTGAGGTTGTTTTATTTGAACCTCCGATTAGCCCTGGAATAGTTGCAGAGTTACCTGCAAGTGAAGCAAAAGCTCCTAAATTGTAAGTGTTTCTTAATGCTTCTGCTGTACTAGATTTTCCTATTCTAGATTCTCCGACTATTATAGTATCTAAATAACCTCTTACATTTTTAAATGAACCAAAGTTAAACTGTAAGACTGTATTGTAAGCTAAATCCATTGTTTGTATTAATAAGTTATTTCCATTATATCCTAATATTCCTTTTACTTTTTCAGTGAGTAGCTCTACTTTTTCTTCTACAGTTCCTGGTAAGTCTTGTATTACTTTTAATTCATTTTTTCTATCTTCTATTAATCTGAAGTTAGATACTGAATCATCAGCTTTACTTACATTAGTTATTATCATTACTAGTTTTTGACCAGCATAGGGATGTGGTACTAATTTATAAGTTACTTGATACTTCTTTCCTGACTCTAATTTTGTTCCTAGAGAGTAAGCAATAAACTCCATTGGTTGTGTATTAATTTGATTTGTTTCAAACATATCTGTAACATAAGCTTTAAATACAGTTGTTTTAGCACATTGTTTTATTTTAATACATCTTTCTTTTGGTGGGATTTTTACTAGCTTTTTAATGTTTTCTGTAATAGCGTCTTCTTTAAAGTTGTTATCTATTAAGTGTAATATATCTTGTGCATTATCTTCACATAATTCCCATTCTCTAGTTTCTCCTCCAACTAATGTATCTTTATCTCCAGAGGTTTTAAATTTTTCTAGTAATATTGCTGATGGTGTTATAAATGTTGTGTCTGCTACAGCAACTACTTGAATGTTGGTTCTTAGCATTTTACCTACTTTATCTGGTTTAGATGCCGTAAGTAAATCTACTATTGGATATTTTCTTTTCTTATCTTCCTCTGATGGTACAAAGGTTGGTGTGTTTTTAATATAATTAATTAGATCTTCTTTACTCTTGTGATACTTTGTAAAAAAGTCTGTAATGTCTTCTCCTTTCTCTTTACAAACTTCATGAAAGTTTGTTACTACTTTTACATTTGGTGTGTATTCTAATAGAAATTCTGCTAGATTTTTAGCTCCTTCAATTCCTGCTTCATCATTATCATAAACTATAGCTACTGGTCTATCTTTAAACGCTAATGGAGTTATTGGTAATCTTTTTTCTCCACCAGTTATTGTGATAGCATTAAAACCATTAGTTCTTGCTATAGCCATATCTTTTTCTCCAGCACATATAAGAGTTATTCTATTTACAGGGGATTCTGTCCAAATATCATATGGGATAATAAAACCAGTTGTACTATTTAATCTTGATTTAATCTTTGGTGTTCGACCAGGATCATATATCCTAATGTCCATAATATGCCCATTTAATAATACTGGAAATGCTATTGTATCTGTAGCTCCTGTAGGAGTTTTAATTTTTAATTCATCTATAATTTCTTGAGATATGCCAAGGGCTAAAGTTCTATTTTTGGTTTCTTCAGATATAGATAGTAAATCCCATTGTAATACATCTTCATCGTTTTGAAATATTCTTTTTATTTTTGAAGCTTCTATATAAGAACATCCTAGTATTTTTTGTATAAATTGTGTTTCACTTAATCCTGTACCACAAGCTTTACAATGAAATACACTTTCTAGTGTATTAACGTGTGCTGAAGGGTGTGTCTCTTTATAGGGGATTCCTGTACTGGTATGGTGGTCAAAGGGGCAACATACGCTTTGCTCCGTTGCCCCATCCACAATACCAAAATAATCTGATAGAAAACTCATTAGAATACGTCTTCTACGTCAGCTTCAGTGATAGTAGCTGGTTGTTCTACACTATCAGAAGCATTTATAACAATTTCTGTATCATCCCCAAATACAGTCTTTGCTTCTGACAATGGATAATAAATTGCATTTTTTGTTGCGTCAACAACACTTCTATCTTGCTTTCCTTCTTGATGGTCAGTTTTAACATCAACTAAAAGTTCTTTACCATTAATAAGTTTTGCTAAATCAGATAATTCAAATTTAGATAATTTAATATCTGTAGCTAACATGAATCTTTTTAATTTATAAAGCACTAAGCTCTTTTCAGATTCAAATTGACTATCAAATATTGAACCAACTTTTTCTCCTGTTTTATAGTCATATAAGTCTATCTTATAGTTTAAATACATTGGTTTTGTTGTATCTTTAGCTTGCATCATTTTAGCGTCTGCTATTACTCCTTTGTAAGTTCCTTCAGGTACTACAAACCCTGCTGGTTTGGTATCTGGTAATTTGTCAAAATTCATACTCATTTTTTATTCCTCCTAATTTTCCTTATTTTTTATTGCTAACATTATTGTGTTAGACAATACAGATACTGCTTGAGATATAAGCATATCTGACGACCTTTCTTTTACTGCTTTTTCAGACATTTGTTTTTCTAAATATCTTACTTTTTCATAAGCTGATTGTAAATTGTTTTCTAACAGTTCACATCTGCCTTTCCAGTCTATTTCTGTTTTTTGTGGTTCTGTTGTTTCTTCTGGTAAATCCATTTCTAGTTGTTCAAATTCCTCTTTTTTGTTTTCCATTTTAAAATCCTCCTTTAAGCTGTTATTTTAACAAATAATGCTTTTAATACAGATAATGGTAAGTCTTTTGATAAGACATCTTCATAACCTGCATCTTTTTTCATTATTTTCCACATATCTTTAGCAACTGGCTTATCTTTGAAATAAGTTTCTATTGCTGCAAGATATTCTTCTTTTTGTTTTTGAAGTAATACTTCAGGGTCAACACCTTCTTCTAGATATTGTTTTAGTTGTTTAATTAATTCTAGAGTAAATTCATATGTTTCTCCTTCTGTAAATATTGCATATCTAGATTTTGTGCATAATGCTACAGGGTGTTTAATAACTCCATTTTTGTTTGAACCTGCTTTTTGCATTTGAAGAACTAAGTCTGGTTCATATTTTAAATCAGCTTGTTGTATTTGTTGTTCTCCTAAAGATACTAACTTGTTCTTACCATCAGGTCCTAACTCATATTCCATTTTTTCTTTAACACGAACTGTAGTAATCATGTGAACTTTGTTACTTCTTATTAGTTCTAGTAATTCATTTTTTTCTTTGACTATATTTTCATCTCCCCAAGCTGCATAAGAGTCTTTTGCATATCTTGTGTTTGTTGCTTTAGCCTGACTTACTAAATCTAATATTCCTCCTTTGTAATTCCATGCGTGAGATATACTGTCAAATATAACTGTTTTTGCTCCAGCTTGTATTGCTGCATTTCTGTAAGTGATATAGTTACTTGGTTTAAATCCTAGTTCTTCTGTAAAATTAGCTACTTTAAATTTACCAAATTTACTTCCCATACTTGAATCAATATCAACAAACAAGTTTGCTGAATTATTTTCAGTATCTACATGGAATACTTTAGACCAGTCTTCATCTGATAAGATATAACCTAACATAAGTGCCAAACCTGTTTTACCTCGACCAGGTAGACCTTCTATCATGATTGAAGCTTTACAGGCTGTTCTTGTTGCATCTTCAAATGAAAATGTTGGATTTGTTGCCATACTGTTTCACCTCCTTTCAATGTTATTCTTCTTTCAGATATTTTTTGAAGTCATTAATAACTTCAGTTTCTGACATTCTATCTTTTACTAATTTATATAAGTGTTCATCATAAGTGCCTTTTAACATTAATTCTATGATAGTATGAGGTTTATTTGCTTTATCTTCTGTAGTTGCAATAAATCTATCTTCAGCTTGTTGAATATCCCCAGCTGGTGGATATTTGTCTACGAAAATCATTGTTTCTGCTTTATCTAATGTTAAACCTTCTTTACCTGCATCAATGTTAATTATTAGTCTTTTTATTTTTCCTTCTTGAAAAAGCTTCATTAATCTTGCTCTTTCTTTTACTTCTGTAGCTCCTATAATTATTTGGGTTTCGTCATCTATAAAGACATTTTGTTTAAGATACTTTATATATCTTGTTGATTTAGTAAATATAATTGTTGGAGTATCTTCATAGTCTTCTTTATAGCTTTTAAGCCATTCTGTTTTAGGGGATACCCCTTCAGGTAAACCTAAAATAACTGGGTCAATACAGATTTGACGAATTCTTATTAATCTGTCTAGAATACCTTGTGTTACAATATTTGCTTCTTTTATTTCAAAATATTTCTTTAGTTCTTCTAAATATTTTGTTACTTGTTCTGTAGGTTCTAGTCTAATTTGTTGATAATCTTTATCAGGTAACCACTGCATTACATCTTTTCTTTTTCTTTGAGTGCAATGTTCATTTAAAAATTTCTGTAAAACTTCTTTTTTACCTTGCTGAAATCCTCCTATATCTATATAAGTTCTACTATAACTTTTTGCTATTTTAGTTATTTTTGTAAAGTAGTTATCTATAAAATTCCAATAGGAAGGATAAGTTTTTGGGAATAAAAAATGTAGTATCCCAAATATTTCATGTGCTTTATTCGGTGCTGGTGTTCCTGTTAAAGCTAATCTAATTGGTATTCCTGTGCAATCATGAAGTGCCTTAAAGGCTTGTGATTTATGATTCTTTATCCTGTGAGCTTCATCTATTATAATTGCTTCAGGATTTTGTTTTAATAATTCTGTATAAATACCATTTCTTTTTACTGTAGATTTGAAAGTTTCGTAGGATACTACAATTCCGTCTGTCCAGTTTTTAATTTGTTCTAGTCTTTGACTTGGAGTTTTACCTAATAGAGCAATACAAGGTCTATTAGTCCATCTTTCAAACTCGTCTTTCCATTGAGGTATTGTACTTGCTGGACATACTATTATAATCTTTTTAATATTTTGTTCATTTAAAGCTGTAAGTGCTGTAGGTGTTTTACCTGTTCTTTGTTCATTAAATATTCCGCAGCACTTATGTTGCTTTATGAATTCAACGTCTTCTCTTTGATACGGTCTTAATTCTAACATTAAATATCACCCCATATTATAGCTAATCTGAAATATAAAAAGTAGAATTGAACTGATTTTAAGCCATTTTCCTTAGCAAAAGCTAGAGTTGGGATAAAAACGATAATGTCTTCATTTTTCTCTTTAAAGAATTTTAATTTCTTTTTCATTGTCAATCACTCCTTTTTAAAAATGGGTCTTTATCTAACTTTTCTATATTTGGACAATCTTCTTGTTCGTAAGATAAAGGAATATAAGTGTAAATAAAAGCTGGACCAGACTTAACTTTTTTGTCTTCCCTTAATTTAAGAAGTGCATTAACAAGTTGAGCCTGACCTACAGACCTTGATTTACTTACATCTTTAATTAATTTTGATAATTCTGTACTTTGTAATATGCTAAATTCTGAGTTAATATAATCTGATACAGTTTGTTCCATTAAGAATTCTTTCCAAACCTGAGGGTCTCCACAGGTTGCTTCACAAGCTTCTGCTAATTCATAATGGTTCATTGTAATTCCTGCTTGTCCTAGCTCTTTAAATGCTATCCATAATTCATCTAATTGATCTTGTTCAAGCATACTATTACCTCCTACTTGTATTTAATATTTTGGAGTGTTTCAAATACTCCCATGAATCTTAAAATTTCTTTTATTTCTGTTTCTGATGTCTTTCTAGCTATCTTTAGTTTTGACTCAGCATTATTTATAACATAGGTTATATCTCTTTTTGAACAGTGTGCTGTTTCTGCTATTTGTGCTGAGGGCATTCCTTCTAAAGCCATTAATAATATTAATTCATATTTAGATGGTTCCATATTACTGTTATACATCATTTTTTGTGCTATTATTTTTAAAGCTTCTATATTAAATGTTCCTAAAATACCTAAACATTCTATAAAATTAAATACGGCTGATAATTCACCTTGTATTTTATAGAATTTTTCACATATTCTGTAGAATTTTATTTCTGCGATTCTTTCTAGAATATTTAGGGGTAATAGCTCAAGTAGTGTTGTTTGACTCTTTTTATAACGCATAAGAGATACCCCCTTATTTTTAAGTTTAATTTCTCCATTTGAATTTGTCAAGTATGAAATTAAATGCGTCTGTCATAATATAGTTATAACTTTCTTCTTGCTTAACAAAATTTATCCAATTTGAAATTGCTATTGCTGTAGCCATTTTTATTGTTGGTATTACAGACAAAGATAAGCCACAAGCACTTACAGGTACATTATCTTTTGCTTCTTCGTGTGAGAAGTTCATTGTCTTTAATAATTCTTCAATTAATTTAGGTGAGTTTTCTATAAAATATATTTGGCTATCTGTTAAACCCATTCTAATATCACAATAAGCTTTGATATATTGGTTGTTTACGTTATCTAGAACTATTTCACGTCTTATATCAATGTTGTCTACACATAAGAACACATATCCAGAAAGTTTAGCATCTTTTTTCCATCCTTCTTTATGCAACACTACTATTGCTTCAGGATTTATTTCATGGATTATTCTTTCTAATGCTTCAGTTTTAGGAGTGTCTATATCACTATCTTTAAAGTTTTGATTTGCTATATTGTGTGCTGAAACTGTATCAAAATCCCATAAATGGATAGCTTGTATTCCAAGTCTTGCACATTGTTCAGCTATGTGTGAACCTATTGCTCCACAGCCTATAACGTGTATTGCTTCTTGTAATTTTGTTGGGTCAAAAAATTCCATGTGTTTTTGTATACTAATCATCTAAATAACCTCCTCTTACAAATTTTCTCCAATACTCTAGTTCATTTCCTTCTAGTTTATCTCCAGCATTTTTTCTGCCATCAAGTTCTGCTAATTCTTCTAATTCATCATGAAGTAATTCTAGTTCTTTTTCTGCATTAGCTTTATATTCTTTTTCTGAGCCACTATTTGCTTTAGCTTTTTTGAAGCAATTTGTGATTTCTTTTTTAGTTGCTCTACTAGGCACATGACAGTTTCTTGAAACATCCCATTTCCATGTAGGGTCTAATATTTTACTTTTTGAGTTTGTTGTATTTATTATAGGAGTTGGTTCTATTATCATATCTCTACATTGAGCTCCATACCATTCTATTGCAGCAGTTCCATCATTAAACACTATTGATAGATCTATATCTTTTTCTGTATAGATAATGTTTTTCTCTAAGTCATACACCTGTATCCAGAAGTCTTCTTTCTTATTCATAATGAAAAAGATATAAAAATCATTTTCATTTAATGTTTGAAGCATATTATCATATAATGTCAAATCTACTCCTGAAGGTGTTGCTCCAAAGTTTACATGAGAGTGTCCTTGAAATCTTAGATGATTAAATGTTTCGTCTGGTAATTGCATTAACCATATAGGGTATTTTGCATCATTAGATGTTACTGTTGCTCCAGATACTTCTTGAGGATATACTAAGATATCTTTAACGACATATTTATCTGGTTCTGGTCTTTCTACTATACCATGCCATGCTATTTCTTTAGCAGAATTAGCTACTAATGTTTTCATTTTACAGTAAGCTTCTGTTGTGAAACAAACTTTTACTTTTTCTACTTCTTTTAATTCTGTATCAGCTGTTAAAGTTACTTTTTCAGCATCATATCTAGAATTAATTAAATCTTTTTTAAGTGTTTCTAATAAGATATTAATATCTTCTTCAGTTAATTTTATTTTTCTACTCATTTTATATTCCTCCTTTAATTAAAATTGCATTCTAGGTTGTGCTGTAAATTCTTCTGGTGCTGGTTCATAACGTGCATAAACAGTTCCTTCATCTACTGTTACAGTATAATTAGTAGTTTCTACTACATTTTGAGTTGGCGTCATTGTTACTGTAATTCTTGGAGTTTCTTCAGTTTCTTCAGTTTCTTCAGAAGTTTGTTCATAATCTTTTAATAAAGTAGTAAATAAATATTGGTTAAGGTCTGAACTTACTGCTCCATTTTTTATAGTTTCAACATAAGACGTTGTTAAAGTTTTTACAGATAATAATAAATTTTCTTTAATATCTGTATCAATAGTTAATAACTCTACTGTTCTATCTTCTAGTGACTCGTCTATGTTTTCTCCATAATAAATTACTGCAAATCTTTCTTCTGGTATTGTTGCTTTTAATTGTTTTATAATTTGTTTAGCTGCTTTAACTGTAGTGTATTGTGTTTTGAATGCTTTTAATGCTTTTATTAAATAGTTCATTTCTTCTTCAGTTAAATCTTTCAAGTATTCATTTTCATTAATCCCCATTTGTTTTTTAGTTTCTTGTACACAGTACTCTGCAAAAGTTAATTGCTCTCCTGTTTCATTATTTTTTAAACAAAGTTTATTTCTATTATAATAAGTTATATCTTCTATAAAAGATTTTAGTACAGTTGAGTCTGTTAAATTGAAGTTTTGAGTAGCTGTTATATAAGTTGTAAGAAGTCCTAATAAATCTCCTTCTTCACAGTTTTTAACCATTGTTACTCTGTTATCTCCTAGACAAGCATAGTTTGCTAGATGAGGCTGTCCTAAATAGTCTCCATTATCTCCGAATCTATTTGAATTTATATTAAATTGTAACATAGATGAACTTCCTTCTGGATAGATAATTACTTTCATTGATGAAGAACATACTAGAGTGTACTTATCTTCTAAGAATATTTCTTTAAATAAAAGTTTAAACATTTCTTTACTTTCGTTATTACACATTCTACCTTCTAAAATACTATTTAAATTTTTATTTATTTTTTCAGCATAATTTGCATCAAAGTATTTTATAGGAGCGTTTACTATAAAGCTCATTGAGCTGTTTTCAGGATTAATGTCTGCTTTTGTAATATAAGGACATTTTTGTACAAAGTCTAAAGCATTAGCTATCATTTCGTTTACTTCTGGGTCTTCATTTATTAAAAGTAAATTAGCACTTGTTTCACGTTTCTTTTCTTCTCTTTTTCTAATTTCATCATATAAATCTTCAATATTGCGTTGGATATTTGTTAATGTGTTTTTTAATAATTTTATTCTTCTTTCTTTTGTGTTTTGAATTAATGATTGTACTTTTGCTTTTACTTGTTCTTTTATTCTATTTGGGTCTGTTAGTGTTGTTTTTAATATTGTTTTCCAGTTTGTATTTTCTGGTCCTTTTTCTCCTAGTGCTTTAGTTAATGCTATAATATTTTTCTCATAATCTGTAAGTTCTTCTTCTTTGTTAAATTCATCAGCAAATAATTCTGGTACTTTAGAAATAGCTCTTCTTACTAATCCCCAATACGTTTCATTTGTTACAATAATAATTGTGCTTCTATCTGGACTACAGCCATATTCAAAAGCAAACACATTATCATATCTTTTTTCTATTAAAAACATTTCTAAATCTTTTAATCTTCTTAAAGTTACTGCTGGTCCATAATCGTTTGTAGTTGTGTAAGTGTCTTTAAATATTTCTTTTAATTTTGTTATTAAACTTGCACCTTTTATTACATTATAAAAGTGTATATTTGCTCCATCTGCTGGAATCCATATTTGAGCACCATTGTCTGTAAATAAACGATTTATAATTTTGTTTTTATCTTCATCTGTAAATTCAACTCCTTCTTCAGGTCTAACCATTTTATTGTACAATGCACCTTCTAATTTTAAGAACATATTCAAACCTGTGTAGTTTATATATAGTGTTTTTTTCATTATTTCTCTTAATAAGTTTATTGTAATTGTTATATCAGGTCTTCTAATTAAACTGTCTGAAGAATATCTTGTATTTGATACACGATATATTTGTCCATAACGTCTTCCGTAGTTTCCATGATAGTTTAATAATTCCTCTGTAACATAACTTGGAACACTTTCTGTATCAAATATTCTTTGATTTGTTATAAAATTTTCGTGATTGTCATTTTCAAACATAATTTTCTCCTTTCTAAACAAAAAGGGAACATATTTCTATGCTCCCTCTGTTTCTTTTTATTATCTAGCGTTGTCTTGTTTAATACTTGCGATTAGGAAGCAATTTTCTGTTATACCTAAATCTGAGAAACTCTTATCCATATCTCCAGGATTTAGACTTGCTCCATCTAAGTTTACATTAGCTCTGGAATAATCTACATCATTATCTTCCAAAACCCTTCTTAATGTTGTTGTTTCATCAACTACAACATTCTTTCTACTTGTGTTTGTTCCTACTGTAACTCTAATCATTTTATTTTCCTCCTTTTAATTTTTAGACGCATAAGTGCCGAATTATGCGTCTTATATTTTATTAATATTCAAAAGTGCGTCTTATATTTTATTAGTCTTCAAAAGCTTGGTCTACTAATTCTTGAGAATGTTTTACTTCTTCAAGAATGTCTTGAGCAAGTTTTTCAGCTTCTTGCACATAGTTTATAGCTAATGCAAGTTCTTCTCTTAGCATTACTACTAATTCTGCTTCTTTTCTACCAGGTTTTACTATTGTTACATAAACAGCTCCGTTCTCATGTACAGAGTTGTACATAATTCCGTAGTTGTTTAATCCTCCAGCTAATCCTAGTTTGAAGTCAACTCTGAATAATTCATTATCTTCCTCGTCTGTTAAAACTATTTCTTGATTGAATTTTCTTAGTAAATCAAAATCCTTTTGTGTTAGTGAACTTGTTAGTTTCACTGCATCTCCCATAACTTTAATTTTCATGTTTGTTTCCTCCTTTTATTTTTGTAAATAAACAACTTTTGTATCTTCAGGTAAACCGAGATACTGAAGGTAGTACTTCATATATTCTGGAAGTACTTCTTCTGCTTTACAATCCACTTTCAACGTCTTTGTTTTTCGGATATAGGTGGCTTTAACTTTCTTCATCGGCACATTCATCGTCAATCCCCAATCTCCCTTCTTTTTCAAATTTTTTTACGTCTTCTAGTACGCTTTGTAAATTTTCTGCTCCGTCTGTATCATATCTTATTCTTTTATCTAGTTCTAAAAGAAAAAGATATAAACCTAGTTTGTTGAAATACTGTTGAAATTTTATTAAGCCTTCAGAATGTTTTGTGAACATCTTCATTGACACATTTTCTACCTTAAAAAAGGCATAAGGTAAAAATTGGTTATCAGCTCTCTTTTCACGTACTAAATCTATAACTTTAGGTGCAATTTTTATTAAAATTAGCACTAAAATTATCAAAATTGATACAATTTGTATTAAATTTAATTCATTTTGCATTTTTCTTTTCTCCTTTCAAGATAATCTTTTACTTCATTTTCTTCTATTCCTAAAATTGTTGCTATTTGTCTTTCTGTAAAACCGTTAGAGTGGAGTTCTTCCACATCTTCTGAGAAAAGCATTCTAATTAACCTACCTCTAGGTTTAGGAGGTATTAATTTTTGTCTTTCTAATCTAAAGTAATAAATTTTATTTCTTATTTCTTTTATTATATTAGTTACAGCTCTAGGACTATTTATCATGTACTCTATTTGAAATAAGCTATCGTCTACTTTAGCTAATAAATCAAATATTTGATCTAATTCTCTTTCTGACATTTTTTATTCCTCCTTTATTATATCATAGTTTATAAATACTGTTGTTAATACCTTAATCATAGATAGATATACACAATATCTTCATATAAGTTATAATTTATTTTTTTTAATTAGGTGGTTAGGACTAATTAAGTCATATTGAAACCATTAAATAGTTACATCATATGGATTGTTATGATGTAACATGGATTACTATGATTAAGGCATTAATAACAGTATTTATTTCTATGATTTTTGTTTTGGGCTCAAGCAATAAACCCAAACCCAAAACTTTTTTATCACAAAACAAAAAATAATCAAAAGCTATTTTTTGTTTCTTTTGTTTAATAGCCAGATTCTTTTGTACATTAGGCTATATTCTACACCAAAATAATTACTGAAGAAAAGAGCTGTTTCTTTTAAATTTTCTCCGTGTGATTTTAAGTATGTTAAAATCATGTTCTTTTCTTTCTTACTAAATCTTTTTGCATAGCTTTTCTTTTTATGTACTTCTGGTAATGGGTTTGAAAGTATTGGAGCTGCTGGTAATTCTTCTGGTTCTTTTTCTTCTATAGCATATGACTTTAGACCTAGCTGAGTAAGGAGTCCTGCATCAATTTCTGTCATTTTTTCTTCATTTAACACTCCTATGAAATTCTGTAGGTTTTCTATAGGAATTGTCTTTACTTGTTCGCATAGAGCTACACAAGGCTTCTCTAATTCAAGTTTTACATGAGTTGGTAGTTCTTTTTTATCTACTGTAGTAGTTGGTACTACAGTTATTACTGGGGAAAATTTGTTATTTACGTCATTTGACACAACTATAACAGGTCTTACTCCTTCTTGTATTCCTTTTTGAGGTATTTGATAGCTTATTTTTTGCCACCAAATCTGTCCTCTTTTAATTTTTTGCATATCCATTCTGTTTCCTCCCTTTTTCAAATTCTGCTATTAATTTAGCTATTTTTGTTCGGTCAGTTATATTAGGAGTATACCCTAGAACGTGCCAACCGTTTTCAAATTCTAAAGCTGTGTACAAATCAGCTTTTTTTCTTAAGTCTAGGGTATGTACTTCTACAACCCTGGTTGCATCATCAGGGTCTTTCCTGACCTTTCTAACTCTGTAGATATAATATAAGTCTTCTAGGTCAGGAAGCTTTACTACTTTGTTCTGGGGCATTAATCTTCCTCCTTTATTATTCTTGTGTAGACAGTCCCATCTTGTTTAAAGTCTGCACAAGATATGTCTACAGAGATACCCAAATTTGTTAGACTCTGTAGGTCATATGAGACTGATAAGTTTCCACAAAGTTTATTCACTTCTTCTACTTTTTTGCATACGTTTTTATGTACGCAGTTTTTACAATTTTCCATACTATCTCCTCCTCTTTAGTTTAAATTTTAATGTCGACTTTTTTATTTGTCAAGTTTTTCTTGTTTCTTTATAAAACAAAAAGCCCACAAGTGTGCGTGTCTAAGACAGAAGCCTGTGGGATTGTTTTTATATAGAAAAAGTAGAGCGGAAGACCCTACTTTTTCCTGTGTCAGATAATTGAAATATAGAATATCGGCATTATGCCTATCTTTTTTATATCATATTTTATATTTTTTGTCAATAAAAAAGGTAGAGAGTTATTTCTCTACCTTGTTAAGCTACCCCATTAAGGAAAGCGTTAGCTGTAGCTTCTGCGTCAGCTATTTCTTCAGCTTTTCTTTTTAATGCTTCTTCAGCATTGTAGAAGTCTACGTTTTTGTAATTGTTGTTTCTCCAAACGTAAACGTCTAGTTTCATAGCTGTTTTCATAGCTGTAATTAATGTAGCCAATACAGAAGAAGATTTTGTTGTTTCCATTTTTCCTAGTAGTATATCTGTATTGATTTGTTCTTGTTCTGGGAACAAGTTTTTGTTTGTTAACTGTCCATTATTTAGACGAATGTCTAAACGGATGTAGTTATTGTTTTTGCCAGGTTCTTCTTTTTTGTAGTATACTCCTTTTTCACCTAGCTTTTGGAGTGTCTCTGGAATAGGTACTATTACTGGTTTACCAGTTTTATCAAGTATTGGCTTACCTTTTTCATCAACTTCATATCTAGTGTTGATGCCTATTCCAACGATAGTTCCTTCGTAGTGTCCTAATTTAACTGAAGGGAACACTACTTTGTTGCCTTGTTGACAACTTCCTAAAAAGTTGTTTATTAATTCTTCTTCTGTAACTGTAATTTTCTTTGTACTCATGGTACATTCTCCTCTCTTTGCTCACCTGGTATCTCCAGTTTATTGCTTAGACTAAGTAAAACTTAATCTTTTTTATCACAAATAAAAAATAATTAAAAATATTTAGATTTGTACTTGGTTAAATTCCAAGCACAAACCTAAAAAAGCAACTAAACAAAAAGGCTTAGTTGACTATCTTTGTAAAATTTCTGTTTAGCTTCTCTATCTAAGATAGAGTAGTAAACAGCTATTAATTGTTTACTATGTAATTTGGCTGCAAATTCAGCTCCATATTTATTGCTTACTTTTTCGTAAGCCAAATTATAGATTGACATATCTTACACCTCCTTTAAAAAAAATATAAAGATAAAAAAAAATAAATCTTTTTTATCATAGAATAAAAAATAATTAATAAATAATAAAAAGTAA